>Ga0265293_10002329_pt1 | contig 38594 bp, 29 predicted proteins | sample Munlanlewell138R_FD_192505 | JGI IMG/M metagenome (GOLD analysis project Ga0265293, IMG submission 192505) | Leachate microbial communities from a municipal landfill in Southern Ontario, Canada - Leachate well 138R | ecosystem: Engineered > Solid waste > Landfill > Unclassified | place: Canada... | reverse complement strand
TAGAAAACGGTGGGCTGGAGATGGTGCTCCCGGCATATCTCCGACACGGACTTCTTTTCAACAAGGTGACTGCGTAACAGCGCCACCTTCTCCTCGGCGGTAAAATGTCTGCGGCTTTTCTTCATGAACTTCTCCTTTCTAGTCTACACATTGGGACTGGTTGAGAAGTCCTATTTCTACTGAGGCGGGACAAAAGGATGCCCCCGCCAACTGTGCATTGTACAGTTCTGCGTAACTGAGGTCAGCTCCTTGCAATTCTGCGCCACATAAATTGGCCCCGGTCAGAACTGCTTGGAAAAAATTAGAATGGGAAAGATTCACCCCTTCAAGATTGACATTGGTGAGATTTGCTTGGTTGAAATTCGTATCGGCAAGATAAGCTTTTGACAAATCCATTCCTGATAAATCAGCGCCGCCCAAATCCGGTTTCGATTTGGGAACAGACTTACGCCAGTTGTTCCAAACCTCCACCCCTTCTTTAATACATTGTAAGTGCTGTGAATAGGCCATCGTTATTTTTTAAAAACCTACTTAAATAAGGCTAAAAACACAACAACCAAGATCCTAAGACTTGTCCCAGTATACCATGATAAATCTAGAATTTCCAGCTGCAAACAAAAGGAACCGTTTGTTTTCTTATTATAATCGAGTACCAATAAAATTACGGCTATACAGTCTGCTCTTCGATGAATAAAAAGTGCGTACAATCGGTTATTAAGCTAGTGGTGTTGACCATTCCCAATATTTACGATAGAATAGGGACTGGTTTCAGATAAATTCCTCCGCCGACGTTGGCAGCGGCTACAGCAGGAATCCCTCTCCACCAAGCATCATGCACTCTTTTTGTCGTTCTAAGTCTTTAAAACAATGCCTGTAGGATAAATTTCTTTTATGTGTCCGCCTTTATCCCCGTCCGGCGGGCGTATTGTCATTCGTGGCGCCCGCGAACATAATTTAAAAAATCTGTCCGTTGTATTACCGCGAGACCAAATGATTGTCATTACCGGTCTCAGCGGCTCTGGCAAATCTAGCCTCGCCTTCGACACCATCTATGCCGAGGGGCAACGGCGTTACGTTGAAAGTCTCTCCGCCTACGCCCGCCAGTTTCTCGCGCAAATGGACAAGCCCGACGTTGATTATATCGAAGGCTTGAGTCCCGCCATTTCTATTGAGCAAAAAACGACCCACCGTAATCCGCGATCCACTGTGGGTACCGTCACGGAAATCTATGATTATCTGCGGCTTCTCTATGCCCGTGTCGGCAAACCCTACTGTTACAAGTGCAATAAAGCAATTGAATCTCAGACACCGCAAAGCATCGTTGACCGTATCCTCTCCATGAAAGAAGGGACCCGAGTCCAATTGATGGCGCCCCTTGTGCGTCAACGAAAAGGCCACTATCAAAAGTTATTTGCAGATGTGAAACGGCAAGGATATGTTCGTGTACGGGTGGACAACACCTTCTATCACCTTGATGACGAAATCGTTCTGGAACGATATGTGAAACATGACATTGATGTTGTGGTAGATCGTCTTGTTGTGAAAACAGAGGCACGTAAACGCTTCACCGATTCCGTGGAAACTTGCCTCAAACTAGGGCAGGGACTTATCCGCATCTGGCATGAAGAAGAAGGAAAAGATCCGGAGGAATATTTACAAAGCGAAGACCTCGCATGCATTGATTGCGGCGTTGTCATGGAAGAATTGGAGCCGCGCATGTTTTCCTTCAACAACCCGAACGGAGCGTGCTCACACTGTACGGGTCTTGGTGAAGTACTCGAAGTCGTTCCGGAACTGGTAGTCCCTGATGAAGACAAATCCATTGAAGATGGTGCTGTCCGTCCTTGGGCGCTACGGCGACTCCTTGACGGCATGTACCGAAAAATGTTGTTGTCTGTCTGTCGCCACTATAAACAATCGCCTACAAAAGCATGGCGTGATTTACCGCAGTCTTTCAAAAATAAAGTTCTGTATGGATCCGGTGATGAGATCATCTCCTTTTCTTTTGAGGGCGAAAACAGCAATTACAATACACACCGCCCTTTTGAAGGGGTAATCCCCAATTTGGAACGCCGTTTTCGGGACACTGAATCTAATCGTGCACGAGATATGATTTCTGATTTTATGGCATCCCGCCCCTGTCCGAAATGCAAGGGCGCCCGCTTACGTCCTGAATCCTGTGCCGTACGGGTCGATGACAAAACCATTAGCGAGGTAACCTCTCTCTCCATTAAAGAGGCGCTTGACTTCTTTACCCGTTTACAGCTGGATTCTTCCCGCATGAAAATTGCAGAACGGGTCGTCAAAGAAATCCGAGAACGGCTTGGCTTTTTAAATAGCGTAGGCTTGAACTATTTGAGCATGCAACGCCAAGCAGGTACTTTATCGGGCGGAGAATCCCAGCGTATACGCCTCGCCACCCAGGTCGGCAGCGGACTCGTCGGCGTCTTATACGTTTTAGACGAGCCCAGTATCGGGCTGCACCAACGAGACAACGACAAACTATTAACAACATTAAAGCGGCTGCGCGATCTGGGCAACACAGTCATTGTGGTGGAACATGACGAAGAAACCATCCTCACTGCCGACTATGTTCTCGACTTGGGACCCGGCGCCGGTGTCCACGGCGGCGATATCGTGACTGAAGGACCGCCGGACACGATTATGGAATGCAAGGCTTCTTTAACAGGTCAATATTTACGCGGTGACTTGCAAATAGAAGTTCCCAAAAAACGGAGACCCGGTAATGGGAAGAAGCTGCGCATCAATAAAGCGGCTCATAACAATCTTAAAAATATAAGTGTCTCTTTTCCCTTAGGCACCTTCGTTTGTGTTACCGGTGTTTCAGGATCCGGAAAATCGAGCCTGATCAATGAGACCTTGTATCCCGCCGTGGCGCAGCATCTCTACAGACTGTATCAAAAACAACCGGGACGTCACGGGTCTATTGAGGGTCTCGAATATATCGACAAAATTATCGATATCGATCAATCCCCCATCGGACGCACGCCCCGTTCTAACCCGGCAACTTATACCGGCTTATTCGGTCCTATTCGCGAACTCTTCTCCCGAACCCAGGAATCTAGAAAACGCGGCTATCTGCCGGGGCGCTTTAGCTTCAACGTCAAGGGCGGCCGCTGTGAATCCTGCGAAGGCAACGGAATATTAACCATTGAAATGCACTTTCTGCCCGATGTATACGTCCCTTGTGAAGTATGCCACGGCGCACGCTATAACCGCGATACGCTGGACATTCAATACAAAGGGAAAAACATCGCTGAAATTTTAGATATGACCGTGGAAGATGCTTGCGTCTTCTTTAAAAACATCCCCTCTGTAATCTCAAAACTACAGACGCTCCACGATGTAGGCCTTGATTACATTAGGCTGGGTCAAGCGGCGACGACCTTGTCGGGCGGTGAAGCCCAGCGCGTCAAACTCGCCACCGAACTGGCAAAACGACAAACAGGCCGTACCCTCTACATTTTGGATGAACCAACCACCGGACTCCATGCCGCAGACGTTGATAAACTGCTTACCGTGCTGCATCGCCTCGTTGACAGCGGCAATACGGTCATCGTCATTGAGCACAACTTGGATGTTATTAAAACTGCCGATTGGCTTATTGATCTTGGCCCTGAGGGCGGCGACGCAGGGGGCCGCATTATAGCGGTAGGTACCCCTGAAAAAATCTGCCGAAGCAAAAAATCTTTTACCGGTCAATATCTCAAATCAAAATTACCGTGAACAATTGGGCGAAAACTTAGACCGGCCGATGAGAACGTGATTCGCCCTTAAACGCAGACCTTAATTGAAAATGACGGGTTGCAGCAGTATACTGCTTATCTGTATGCTCTCAAGAAATGATCACCCCGGCATCACCTTATACAGGTGTTTTTAAAAGAAAGGTATCTGTTATGCGAATGGGTCACGTATTCTTTATTGTGTTGGCAGCCGCACTTATTTCAGGGCACGCCTTTTCCCAAAGTACGCCGGAGCTGCTTTCGGTCAAAGCAATCTGGGAACAAGGTGAACACAATGCCTTCACCGACCTCATCTATTTTTCTGACCGCTGGTTTTGTGTTTTTCGTGAAGCTACCGGTCATGTGAAGGGCAATGGCACGATACGAATCATTAGTTCCGTAGATGGGGAAGCCTGGGAATCAACGGGACTGTTGAGCGAGGAAGGGATCGACCTGCGCGACCCAAAAATCTGCCTCACCGCTGATAACCGCCTCACGATCACCATGGGAGGATCCCTCTATAAAGACGGTCATTTACTGAATCGACGCCCCCGTGTTTCCTTTTCATCGCAGGGAAACGAGTGGACCGCACCAAGCCCCATTTGTGAGGATGGCGATTGGCTTTGGCGCACCACGTGGCATAAGGGAACTGCCTATGGCGTGGCTTATAGTGGTCCCGTAGCAGAAAAAGATGAATGGGAACTTCATTTAAAAAGCAGTGAAGACGGGCTGATCTGGAGGGAATTAACGAAACTTGAAGTGACCGGGAAACCGAATGAAACGACGCTCCGCTTCCAAGCTGACGGTACCATGATGGCGCTCATACGCCGTGAGGCGGGTACACGCAATGCGTGGTTTGGGCTGAGTCAGCCCCCTTACACAAGGTGGGAATTCAAAGAACTTGAATACAATATTGGCGGGCCTAATTTCTTGCTCTTGCCTGATGGCTCCATGATCGCTGCGGGACGACGCTATGAACCTGAAGTAAAAACAGCGCTCGGGCCTCTGACAACAGAGCATTATGCGCCTGTTTTAGAACTGCCCAGCGGCGGCGACACCAGCTATCCGGGATTGGTTTGGCACGATGAGTTGCTGTGGGTCAGCTATTACGCCTCTCATGAAGGGAAAAGCAAGATTTATCTCGCGAAAATAAAACTCTGATTGTTCATGTTATATTGCTCTTGACTTCAGCTTGGCAGGCTTAAAAAATTTGCATTCATCAGATGGCACTCTGCCATAATGAAAGCTTGGAGGTGTGGAGCCCCCTACATGCCCTGTTAAGGGCGTCTTATATTTTATAAGCAACGTATAGGCGTTTTTTTAATAGGGCACTGCAGTTTTAATCATACGATAGTTTTCTTTATTCCTACACGTGCGATGAAGCGGTAAAAAATTATGTTGAATGCTATAAATCAGATACTCTCACAAATAAGCGCATGGATTTGGGGACCGCCCTTACTTATTTTACTTCTGGGAACCCATATATTTTTGACGATACGCCTTCGCTTTATTCAGCGCTATATCCCGAAAGCTATCAAGCTGTCTTTTTGCAGGGAAAAAGAAGGCATTGGCGATGTCAGTCATTTCAGCGCCCTCACCGTGGCGCTGGCGGCCACGGTAGGCACGGGAAATATTGTGGGCGTCGCAACAGCGGTCAGTCTGGGCGGTCCCGGAGCCGTGTTGTGGATGTGGTTAACCGGTGTATTTGGTATTGCCACCAAATACGCAGAAGCCGTTCTCTCCGTTAAGTATCGTGTTGTCAACGAACAAGGGCAAATGGCGGGCGGGCCCATGTACGTCATCACAAAGGGACTGAAGCTGCCTTGGTTGGGCTTTCTTTTCGCCTTATTCACCGCCGTCGCTGCTTTCGGGATCGGCAACATGGTGCAAGCCAATGCGGTAACCACTTTGGTCAGCCACACCTTGGAAGAGCAGCTCAATGTTAGCGGCCCCCTTCTCAGCCTAAGCCCTTGGGTTACCGGAGCGTTGCTCAGTCTACTTACCGCGCTGGTACTGTTGGGCGGCATCAAATCTATTGGTACTACCTGCACCCGATTGGTACCCCTAATGGCTGTATTTTATATTTTGGGCTGCCTCATTTTATTGGGAAAACATGTGGACACCCTTCCCGATACCTGCCTGCTTATCCTTAAAAGCGCTTTTCGAGGACAAGCGGCGGCAGGAGGCTTTGTAGGCGCCGGCATTATGGCCGCCATGCGTTTTGGTGTTGCCCGTGGCTTGTTCTCCAATGAATCGGGTCTTGGCAGTGCTCCCATTGTCGCAGCGGCTGCGCAAACCCGCAACCCTGTACGCCAAGCCTTGGTCTCGGCAACAGGCACATTTTGGGATACCGTCGTCATCTGTCTTTTGACGGGTCTTGTTGTTGTGAACTCGGGCAAATGGATGGAGGCGCACGATGCCGGGCAACTTACCCATCTGGCGTTCCAAGATCTGGGTTTAATCGGGCCGACGGTTCTGACAATCGGCCTGCTCACCTTTGTATTCTCCACCATATTGGGCTGGTCTTATTATGGCGAAAAAGCGGTAGAATACATGTTGGGAACCAAGGCAATCGGCCCTTATCGAGGTCTTTGGGTGGTTGCGGTCATGCTAGGCTCAGTGGTAAAGCTTGATCTCGTTTGGAATTTTGCAGACATTGCCAATGCCTTAATGGCGTTACCCAATCTGGTCGCCTTATTGTTGTTAAGCAACACTGTTCTTCGTGAGACACAACATTATTTATGGGATGGCAATTGGGAGTGTGAAGCCCGGATAACCGACGATTAAGGAGCCCCCGTCGTGGATCCAAACGGTGATATCGCTTCACAAAAAAGGGATGATCTTGGCTGCATTGCTTGATCTATAAGACGAAGGGCATCACTCACCGTGCCGTAATAGGTTCCATGACTCGCGCCAACAAAGTTCTGCCTTTACAGCGGGGATTGGTATCTTCAAGATAAACTGCTTTAGCGCTTATACCGGTTATGAGAAAACGCTTTTGCAAAAGATCGCCTTCTTGAACGGTTTCAGTATCTGAAGGATAATAGGGATTATTCAGCCTGAAAACAGCCGTGTTCTGCTCTGAATCGACAGCAGTCAATACAAATTTAAAGAGCGCAACTTCACGATTGATTTCCTCTCTCAAGCTTGCGATTCGTATGTCATTGTCAATCTGAATGAGACGAACGACTCCGTTCGACGCAGCGTTCATCTTTTTCATATTAAAGGGGACGGCGTAGAGATCAGCAAGTAAAGAGTCTATAGCTATCTCACGAACAATTTCAATGGCTTCTCTGTTTTCAGGGGAAGGATCGCGCCGATAGGATTCTTGGATCGCAACAAAGGCGTCCATGACGCTGTTTTTGGAAGCCACTTTGGCTAGCACTTTATTTTTGATCACCTCAGTGGACGGTTTTTCTGCAGCGATCGGTTCATCATCATCTGCAGAAAAATGACTTTTCCCAAAAAAGGCGACACCAAGAACAAGCAAGATTGCACAAACAATCCCAATAACTTTTCCGTAGGCTTCAAAAAACGTGGGCTGGTATTTCTTTTTGGCACCAGGATAACCAGCGGACTTTGCAACGGTCTTACTTTTAGAAAAGGGATGATCATCAATAGAGGAATCCGATGAGATTCTGCTTTGTTGGTCACCGGAACTCCTAAGATTAGAATCGCTTTCCGATCCGACGCTATCTGAATCAGAATCGAAAAAACGTATATTTTCGTCTTTCATGAAGGACTCTAATATGTCGGTCATGGAAGAAGTGAAAGGCGCAGGTGTTAATATTCCGGAAGCAGAGCTTTTGTGGGGCGTGAACATTGCCGACTGATCACTCTCGGAGAGCATGGCAAGAGAACGCAATGCCGTTAGCAGTTCATTCGCATCTGCGTAGCGTTTTTCCCGGTCAGATTCCAAACACTTTAGTACAATAGCCTCCAAGTCAGGCGAAAGATCTACAGGCGCGTTGGGAAAAGGTTGCATCAAGCCGGTGGGAATGGTTCCCGTAAGCAGTTCATGAAGCACCACACCCAAACTGTAAATATCGGCGCGGCCATCCACATTAGGCGCTTGATGAATTTGTTCGGGCGCCATATACTGGGGCGTTCCCACAATTTCATGATCGTTGGTATCGAAACGCTCATCTCTCAGCTTTGAAATTCCGAAATCCATCAACTTAATGTGGTTCTTGGCGGTCACCATGATATTGTCCGGCTTGATATCGCGGTGAATCGTAAAATGATGCGCATACTTTAAGGCGATACTTACTTGCGTCATGATATGCACAGATTGGCGAACGCCAAGGTGGGCATTATCGCCCATACGCTTGAGTATGGCGCTCAAAGATTCTCCGGCAACATACTCCATGGAAATGAAAAGGTTATCACCGGCAAGACCGATGTCGTGGACCCGCACAATATTGGGATGCGTAATGCGTCGCGTAATCCGGACTTCATTTATAAAGCGTTCAACGATATTTTTGTCTGAGGCGAAATAGGGCAGCAATACCTTGAGCGCCAGTTCTTCATTGAGCACCTTGTCCGATACTTTATAGACAGAGCCCATGCCCCCTCTTCCGATGAGAGACTGCACTTCATAACGGTTATTGATCAGATCGCCAATTTGAAAAATATCGCCTTCTTCAGGATCAATAGGAGTTTCTGAGGCAATCACGATAAGGCCGTTTGAAAGCTGCGCGCCGCACTCAGGACATAATCCATTATCCGAAACTTCCGGCAGGGCACATCTTGGACATTTTACATCAGGCATTTTCCATCCTTATTGTACCGCCCCGCAGACAACTACAAATCTGCTGCAACAACAGGCGGTTTCTTGGCAGAAGTCCTTAGTATACAGATCAGACGACATTAAGAACGAACCCTTCTACCCTTTTCATTTTGTATTATGCTACCACAAAATAAATTAGAAAACATATTTCTCAACGCTTAAAGCGATAAGTTCTAAAAACAGCATGCCCGCCTATTTTCTCATAGGCCGGATGAAATGCTGATGCGATGAACATTTTTATAGGATATCTTGAAGTTGTACAATAGTATGATGTTGATATCTTTTAAGATATTGCAAGTGGTAAAATCAACTTTGTCACGGTAGTTCTCCTCAATTTCGATGATGAACTTCTTTTCACGCACCTCTACACAAGCCTGATCCAAAGTTGATTTGCTGTTCGAGATCAGCAAAGGGGTGCATCATACGCTCTTAAGAAAGATAGCAATGAAAGCATTGGTATTCGATTCAACCTTAAAATTGCTTGATCTGCCTATGCCTACCCCCGCCCCGGGAGAGGCGCTGATCCGTGTCCTCTATGCAGGTATTTGCCGAACCGATCTTGAAATTGTGCGCGGTTACATGGGCTTTCACGGCATCCTCGGCCATGAATTTGTCGGCGTCGTAGAACGGTCACACAACAGTTTTCTTCGAGGGAAACGGGTAGTCGGCGAAATCAATTGTGTTTGTAAAGCCTGTACTTACTGCAACATGGAAATGCCGCGCCATTGTGAACGTCGTACCGTCCTCGGCATCCAAGACCGTCCCGGTGTTTTTGCGGAGTATGTCACGCTTCCCGAAGAAAATCTTCATCTCGTGCCCAAGGACGTGCAAAATGAAATGGCTGTATTTACAGAACCTTTAGCCGCTGCTTTTCGTATTCCCGAGCAGCTATCTGTCCCTGCCGATGACCGGGTCATTGTCCTTGGCGACGGAAAATTGGGATTGCTCGCGGCGCAGGTGCTTTGGCTCCATTCAAAAAACACCCTGTGTATCGGAAAACATCCTTGGAAGCTTGATCTGCTTGCACCTTTGGGTATCCCCACAGCGCTGAACACGGAGCCGGTAGAAGGCAAAGCCGATATCGTAGTGGAAGCCACAGGGACAGTCTTCGGTCTGAACCGCGCCTTGTCTCTCGTTCGCCCCGAAGGTACCATTATTTTGAAAACAACCACAGAAAAAGGATTTGAGATGGACGCCGTCAGCACCGTTGTCAATGAAGTGCATATCGTCGGCTCCCGCTGCGGCCCGTTCCGCCCCGCTTTGGAAGCGATTGCTACGGGAACGGTAGAATTAACTTCTATGATTACAGCCGTATATCCCTTGGATGACGGCGTCGAGGCACTGTCTCGGGCTAAAGACCATGACATGCTCAAAGTATTGCTCCACATCTCGTCCTAAACCATCATTTCGTCTAAACCCTAAACTAAAACCCTATGTCGAAAAGTTTACCAATCCATCGTTTTATGAGCACTGTAACGGGTTGTTCTTTTACAGAACAACAACGTCTTTGTGCTATGCTTAGCATAGAAAATTCGCTTTGGTGTGACGGTTTTTCCAATGTAGCAGGTGTGGACGAAGCTGGTCGGGGCCCCTTGGCGGGGCCTATTGTGGCGGCAGCAGTAATACTGTCTGAACCAATTCCCGGCTTGAATGACTCTAAACAATTAACAGAGACGAGTCGTCAATCCCTCTATAACTGTATTACAGGCGGCACCCATGTTTGGGCCTGTGCAAGTATATCCGCGTCAGAAATCGATCGTATGGGCATCCAGCAAGCCAATTATCTTGCCATGCGCAAGGCGATGGAAGGCTTATCGATAAGGCCGGATTTCTTACTCGTTGACGGGTATAATCTTGCCGGTATTGCCGTGCCGACCATGCGCGTTGTAAAAGGTGACAGCCGTTCATTAACGATCGCCGCGGCCAGTGTGGTCGCGAAGGTCACACGTGACACATTTTTAAGAGAACTGGATACCCTCTATCCCGGTTACGGCTTTGCACGTAACAAAGGATACGGTACCTTAGAACACCGAAGAGCAATTGAAACATTAGGGCCCTGCCCCGAACATCGGCGAAGTTTCGCGCCTTTCACGCAAAAAGACGAAACCAATGAAACGACCGGACTGTTGTAGTCAGCATAAAGAGAAGATCAACGTGCATAAAATTTTTGCCACTATTTTGCTGATAATCACGGTATGCTTAAGCGGATGCAAAAGTTTCCCGGATGAAGGCACTCTGAATCCCTTCCGGAAATTTTCTTTCAAGACCGAAAAACAAGGTCGCACTTACGCGCATCATATTGCAGGTATTATTAGTGAACGTCAAGGCAGCCTGAAAAACGCGGTAGCCAATTATACGCGCGTAATTCAGCACGATCCTACAGCTGTCACACCGAGATTACGGCTCATTCGCAGTTACTTGCGGCTTGGCAATTTGGAACAAGCCATGGCAAGCTGCGAAAAAGCGCTGGAGCAAATCCCAGACAGCCCGGAACTATGGATCGTATATGCCCAAATCAATCGCAGCATGAACAACAATGAAGCAGCGCTCCGCGCCATCGAAAAAATCATTGCGCTGCGCCCTGACGATCCTTCCGCCTATGGGGCGCTGGTCGAACAACAAGAATTGATGAACGACCTCGTCTCGGCCATTGAGGTCTATGAAAAACTGCTCGAACTCAGCCCCAACAGTGCCGCCCTTTATTATCAAATGGGTATCACCCTTACCCGTATCGGCGATTATCCTTCGGCGAAAGAATCTTTTATTCGGGTCTTACAGCTGGAACCGCAAATAACGCGGGCATGGTTCTTTCTCGCACTCGTTCTTTTCGATCTCGGCGAATATGTGGACTGTGAAACTTGCCTGCAGATGTATCTTCTTGTGAATTCCAATGATTTCACAAGCTTTGATTATCTTGCGGCAACCCAATTCCGTCTGGGAAGAAGCGTGGAGGCAGAAGAAACTTTAAGTCGATTAATCAACAGTGAGAATACGAGTCCCGCCAACTATTTGCAGATGGCCTGGATTTTGTTCTTCAAAGGGGACATGGAGCGTTCCCAGCAATATGCCTTGGAAGGAAAGGCCTATTTATTTGCAGACCTTATTTTTGCCCTTGCCAATTTTGATCAAGTGGAAGCCGCCTATGGCTCCACGAACCCTTGGGATGATCGCTACAGTTTGGAAGAGGTAGAAGCCGAGGCCGATTTAATCTTACGAACCCTTCCCGCTTTGTTTGGAAAAGAAGAGGTTCCGGAACTGCTGCAAAGCAAATTGAGTTTGCTCCGTGAAAAATTTGGATTTTCACCTATCCTCGAGTTTTTGCAAGGCAGACTGCTTCTCTATTCCAATAAGCATGAAGAGGCGTTGCTTTGTTTTAAAACCGTGTTAGCGCACAGCAAAGAAACTTTCTATCCCAACTATCACTGTGCAACCATCTATGAAAAACTAAATGATATTGCAGCTGCTGAAACCCATCTGCTTCGTTGTCTCAAAGTGAACCCCGATGATGCGGATATTCAAAACTTTTTGGGCTATCTCTACGCCGAAAATACGATGAAGCTGGAGGAAGCGGAAAAACTCATCGGACAAGCCTTGTCCGTCGATCCGGAAAATCCCTATTATCTGGACAGCATGGGCTGGGTCTATTACAAGCAGGGAAAAAGTGAAAAAGCGGCAGACTATGTGCGCCGTGCACTATACGGAATGGATACGGACGACGCCGTATTACGGGAACACCTCGGCGACATTTATTTTCAGCAAGGCAAGCGCGATCAGGCGTTGGTACAATGGCGTCATGCCTTGCGTCTTGATCCTTCCCTCGAATCAGTCTTGGATAAGATCAAACACAATGCGGAAGCTGCCGAATAATTAAGACAGAATGTGACTGTAAATAACGGCTGCCGCTAGTCTTGTCTATTGGCAATAATTTTGTCGCGCAAGGAAGCAAGTTGATCGGCGAGGGTCGTGTTCAAAAACACTTTCTCGTCTTTTTTCTTTCGGTCTCCCGCGTCTGATGTTTTTTGAACCGTAAGGTCTTTTTTGTCTCTCCGGCGACGTCCTGCCCCTGAAGCGCCTCGCGCACCGTCTCCAAATCCGGAATCACGGTCAAAGCGATTTGAAGCACGGTCATCACGACGGTATCGTTCAAAGGGGGCTGAGCTTTCCCGTGCTTGAGGTCTGGTGAGGGGAAGCTTCAGGGCCGCTTTTATAGAAAGGCCAATTCGTTTCAATTCTTGTTCTATCTGCAATACCATCACTTTTACAACACTACCCACTTGCAAGATTCGTTTGGGATCGTTTTGCATCCAGCGGCCTACTTCAGAACGATGGACAAGTCCCTCTTGCTCTAAACCAATATTAACAAAGATGCCGAAGTCGGTTATGTTCGTTATAATTCCTTCAAGCACCATTTGCTCTCGCAGATCGTCCATGGAATCAATATTAACAAAGTTTTGGGGAGGCCGGTAGTTCCGCCGCGCATCACGGCCAAGACGTCCCAATTCATAGCAGATATCTTCAAGCGTTAAGGGGCCGGTCGTCTCATCACCAAAGGCGTTCAAGTCAAGAGCACGGAGCCTTTCCGGATTCTCCCGCACCTCTTCAAGCGTGGCTTCCAGCTCTTTGAGCATCTTGTCTACAAAGCCGTAAGATTCTGGGTGAATGGAGGAAGCATCCAAGGGATTTTCCCCATCGAAAATACGCAAAAAGGCAGCACATTGCTGATAGGTCTTTTCACCAATGCCGGAAATATCCTGCAAATTGGTACGATTCGTAAATTTACCCAATTCCTGCCGCTTCTCGGTAATTACTTGGGCAACGCCAAATTGCAGACCGCTTACATAGCGCAAGAGATTGACGGAAGCGGTGTTCAGATTCACGCCCACACGGTTCACGATGGATTCGATGGCCTGTACGGCGCCCGCCAACAAGGATTTGCGGTTTACACCGGTACTCATACGGCTCGGGATAAGGCTGCAGGGATCTACTTTCACCAATTCCGCCAAAGGATCTTGCAAACGTCGGGCAATGGATACAGTAGCGCGGAGAGCATCGTCCAGTTCGGGTAACTCTTCCACTGCCAAAGCGGAATGTACATAGGCAGCCAAACCATTATCTTGAATCAAGGATACAAAAGCCGGCCGCTTTGTTTTATTCAATAGGCGTTGGACAATCTGCAACACCTCCCTGCCTCCGGGTCCGCTGCTAATGCCGATTCCCGCGACAGACTCGCTCTCAAGTAAAGAATTTAGTCCTTCTTCAATTTTAGCGCTGAGCAAGGCGTCATCATCTACTTCAACAACTAAGGACTGTTTAAACGTACCTTCACCATCAACGATAACAAAACAGTATTTTTTGGGCTCCCAAGAGCAAATCCCGATAACAGGAACCGATCCTGCCGGCGGTGTCAGGAGCAGACTGCGCAAATGATCGCGGCAATTAGAAATAACGTAATCTTCCGCTTTACGCCGTTCGCGCACCAACACTTCATCCTCAATAACAGGCCGGAGCAGACGCTTATACGCATCTTTTACGGCGGCTTGGATTTCTGCGGCATAGGCACTGTCTTTATCTTGTATGAAACGCCCGGCGATATGCTCAATAATTTGATCATCGTCGATGACCAACTCAAGACGCAAGGCACTTTCACGTTCTGCTTTCAGCAGCCCAAGCAGGGTTTCTGCAGAAATTTCTTCCAATCTCTTTTTGAGATTTGCAAAGGAACTGTATCGTTTGGAAAGTTCGGCATCCACTCGTACCGGATGCACGACCAAGAGACTTTTCGTCGTTAAACGATCGCGCAGCTCACGGCGAATATCGGCGTTCATGGCAATACATTCGGCCAATATGTCCCGTGCCCCTTCCAAGGCTTCTTCCACAGAGAGCACCTGCTTATCGACAGCAACAAAGGATTCTGCATAAAGGACAGGCGGCGGCGAAACAGCAGATTGCGCCCAAATGTAATCAGCCAACGAGAGCAACCCTTTGTTTGCGGCGATGGCAGCACGGTTATTACGAATTTTTTTGAAAGGCAGATTAACATCTTCTAAGGTCAAATGATCTTCACAGGCGCAAAATGCTGCGCGCAATTCATCGGTCATTTTACCTTGCTTTTCAATATTTTCCATGAGCGCGTCACGCCGAGAAGTCAGCACAACAAAATAATCGTTGCGCTCAAAAATGCGTTCAAGTTTGCTTTCGTTCAAGCCTCGGGTGACGTCTTTACGATACCTGGCCACAAAAGGAACAGTCGCTCCCTTGTTGAACAAAGCGATTGCCGCCGCTACTTGTTCAACTTCTGTTTTTGTTTCATGGGCTATGTTTTCTATAAAATTCTGTGCAATCATGAAAAACTCCAATACCCCTATGTGACCATACTTTTTTCAGAGAAAATATAAAGGGGCGACACTCGTCTCTCGTTCGCAGCGCCGCCCATACTCATTAGCTGACGTAACTGTCTAAAGTGTATCAAAAGCCGTAGGTACAAACAATTTGATACCAAAGCTGCAGCCTGTGATTCACTGTGATTCATACAAGTTTTAGCCTGATTCACATACGTTCAGGCGTATCAATTCCAAGAACATTTAATGCATTGCTTAAGGTTTGTAAAACAACTTCACAAAGTTGCAGCCGCGTATTCAACACCTTATTTTCTGCCACCGATAAAACCGGGCATTCATGATAAAACTTCGTGAATAAATGCGCCAGATCAAGGACATAATTCGCTAAGGGCGCGCAGCTGCGCTGCACAACAGATTCCGAAATTATTTTGGGAAAGCCTGCTACAGCATGAAGGAGTGCCCATTCCGAATCGGTCTGCACAACGAAATCATCGGTAGTGGGTTCGGGGACAGCCTCACCCCATTTCCGTAGAATCGAGCGAATGCGTGTGCAGCAGTATTGGATATAAGGACCTGTGTCGCCTTGAAATGACAAGGCCGTGTCCATGTCGAAGACTACATTTTTGGTGGGCTTAACGCGCAATACGGCAAAGCGTATGGCTGAGACTGCCACCTGCTCGGCAATGGTCTGTTGTTCCTCCTCAGGAAGATCGGGAAATTGTTCCTGCACACGCAACAAAGCCCGTGCTGCTGCCTGATCGAGAAAAGAAGAAAGCAACACAACCTTCCCTTGACGGGTAGACATCTTTCCGTCTGAAAGAAGGATATAGGAATAATAGACGACCTCCGGCGATTCAATGCCTGCGGCCTGAAGAATAAGCGCGAGTTGCTGGGCGTAAAGCTTATGATCTTCGCCGAGAACCATCAAGTTTATATCGGCGCCTGATTCATATTTATCTTGAGAATATAAAAGGTCTCGACAGCCATACATGGATGAACCGTTGGCACGTTTCAACACGAAATAACGGCCTTCTTCTGCCGTGTAGCCCAGCTGTGCCAGATCAACCACCCGCCGGCCGTCTTCATCCGTAAACAAGGCGTTTTTCTCTTCAAGGGCGTTTTCAATATGCGCCAAACGCGGATCATTGACATAGGCAGATTCATGGTCGAATTTGTCGTACCGTGCGCCGATACGATGCAGCACTTCCAGTTGTCCTTGGAGACAAAGGCGCGTGATATGAAAAAACTTTTCTCTCACTTTTTCGTCTCCCGCCTCAATCTTTGCCAAGAGTGCATAGCCCTCATTCGCGAAGTCGGGATCCTCTTGAGCACGTTTATTTGCCGCCACATAGATTTCTAAAATCTGTTCGAAGCTGACATTTTCGAATTCTTCGGCGAGCAGGGCAAGAAGCCCAATTTGCCTCCCCATATCATTGACATAATAATGGACTTCGACCTCATAACCTTCGAAGCGCAGCAAACGGGTGAGACTGTCACCGATAAGGGCGCAACGGCCACGTCCAACATGGGGACTTGCATTGGGGTTGATGCTGGTATGTTCGATAAGCACCCGTTTCCCGCGCCCGGCGGACGTGCTACCCCACGCTTCTTTTTGGCGGAACACGGCATCAACGATTTGATAACCGACTCGGTCGCGATTCAATTTCAAATTAACATACGGACCGGCAGCAAGGGCTTCCCGTACATCAATGCCAAAATCAACTTGAGCCGCCAACTCCTGAGCCAAGGCAACGGGAGATGTTTTACGGGTTTTGGCAATAGAAAACATGGGAATCGCCACATCACCCATTTCCAAAGAGGGCGGCGTTGCGAAAGCAATCATTTCACGGGTCAATGACGAATCGTAAGCCTGTAAAGCTTGTATAATCGATTCAAAATATAACAAGAGTAGGATTCTCCTATAGACAAGATTTTGGGTTCATTCGGCAGCACACAAAAGCTGCGTCTTGGGGGAGTGGCGCCTTATTCGTTGGAATTGGCTGATTCCATAGCCTTTTGCTGGATTTCCTGCTCATACAAATCGGCATCAGTGTAGTTGCGTTCTACAACCTTGATCAAGTGGAAGCCATGTTCTGTTTGAATGATTTCGCTCACATCACCGATCTCACCTTTCCAACAATATTCTTCGAAGGCAGCCGTAAAGGTTCCCGGAGGAGCCCATCCCAAATCTCCGCCGCGCCGCGCAGAAACGCTATCATCAGAATTGGCACGCGCAAGCTTTGAAAAACTTTCTCCCGCCAATAGACGTTGCCGCAATTCTGAAATTTTTTCATAGGCACGGCCCCGATCCACGGGATCGCTGCTATCATAGGCAACCAAAATATGACTGGCGCGAACCATGGTCAGCATGGGTCTTGATTGGCGGCCCATATAAAAATAAACAGACATGGCAGCAATCAAAAGAAGGATGGCTATCCAAATATATTTGGTCATATCCCGCGGTTCGGTTTCCGCCTCCACGAAGTTTTCCGGGTTCGACTGAATCTCCTTGTTCATCACAATCTCCTGACAAAAGACTTTTATTTAATGACTCAAAAATCTGACGGTATGGAATATAGATTACCGTAAAATGAAATTACGAAATAGCCTATCACACAGCCTACCAGAAGTGTAATTACGACTTGCAGTATTTTGGCAGTGGCTTTCACTGCAGATTGTGCCTCTTGAAAACTGTACTCAGCAGCTTTCTGCAGACTGTCATCAAGATTACCGGATTGCTCGCCAATCGCAATCAATTCGCGCCCCGCCTTATCCAGACAACGGCTCTTTGAAAAGGCTTCGGCCAAGGTGCCGCCATGGGCTATAACCGGCAAGGCACGGAGCAGATCCTTTTCCAAGGCTTTATCCAAGGTCATGGATGCACTGCGCCGTATACATTGTTGCACATCCAATCCGGAACGGATCAACAACGCCATGCCTCGGTAAAAGCGCGATAAGGCAAATTTTCGGAGCATCCCGTTTATAGGCCATAAATGGCGTTTCACCACCTGCCATGGACCTTGAAGAAGACCGGCACGAATCAAAACAATGACACCCGTCAAAAAGATAAAGACAAGAAAGAGAGCGGCGATCTGAAAATGCACATAGTTTTGAAGATAGGCCCCTATATCGAAATTGCTGCCCGTCCCGTGAAAAACAGCGCTAACTCGCTTAATCATCCCCAACGCAAAGGTGCCAAGAAACCACGCCGAAGCCAGTTGTAATCCCGGATAGATCAAAGAGCCGATAACCGACTGGTATAAACGGCGCATTTCTTCGTAGTAAGCCGCGAGATCGGCGAAAAGCGTATCGAGTCTGCCACCCTTTTCTCCTGCCGATACAAGTTGAATAAACAGGTCGGGCAGTATTTTTTTTTCGGAATTGCACGCGTCTGCAAGCGTTGCCCCCTGTCGAATGGCGCGCTCCATGCGCTGCAGCATGAGACGTGCTTTTCCTGAAACCCCTTTTCCTGCCACAAGCTCCAAGCATGAAAGAATGGGCAAGCCGGCTTTGTAGGCAGTAGCCAGTTGCCGGCAAATCAATGCCATTTCTTTTACACCCAGTTTAGAGGAAATCAAAGCCATAAGAATATCCAACCATGTAGATCATGGCGATAGCGCGTCAACAAAGCAGCAACGCCTTTATCAGGCGCCTTCTACCGATTCCAACCATCTTGCTGCGTCAAGAGCCGCCATGCAGCCGCTGCCCGCCGCCGTTACCGCTTGGCGATAGATATTGTCTTGCACATCGCCACAAGCGAAAACGCCGGGGATACCGACAGAGCAGCTTTTCCCCTCTGTCAATAAGTATCCTGACTCATCCATGGGAAGCACGTCTTTAAACAATGCTGTATTCGGCTGATGACCGATGGCAGCAAAATAGCCGACACAAGCAAGTTCACGGGTTAGACCGGTTTCGGTACTTTTCAAGCGGACTCCCGTTACACCGTCCGTATCATTTCCGAAAATTTCGTCGACGACCGAATTCCACTCCACTGTAATCTTAGGATGGTTGATCACGCGGTCGCCCATAATTTTGCTGGCACGGAACTTATCGCGGCGATGCACCACGTGAACATGGTCGGCGAATTTCGCTAAGAACATCGCCTCTTCCATGGCGGTATCGCCGCCGCCCACGACAACGAGGGTCTTTCCGCGAAACTGAGGTAAAGCGCCGTCGCAAGTCGCACAAGCAGACACGCCCTTATTCATGAATCGCTGCTCCGACTCCAAGCCCAAATAACGGGCTGTGGCGCCTGTCGCGATAATCAATGTTTCGGTCTCGTAGACCTCCTCATTGACAAAGAGACGCAAGGGCCGGGAAGATAAATCAACAGAAGTGACCGTTTTATATTCAAAGCGTGCGCCAAAGTTTTCCGCCTGTTTTTTCAAGTCATCCATCAGTTCCGGTCCTGAAATGCCATTGGGATATCCCGGAAAGTTTTCTACTTCCGTCGTCGTCATTAACTGTCCGCCCGGAAGCACGGTCTGGCTGAGTTCGCCTTCAAAGACCAAGGGCTTCAAATCGGCCCGCGCCGTATACAAAGCAGCTGTACAGCCCGCAGGCCCGCCGCCCATTATCACAACTTTTTCCATGATGCTTCTCCTACCTATATTTTATCAGGCTCTTGCCGTCAAGAATCTGCAGCCTACCTGGGTTGATGAGCAGCGTCTTTCTTGCCGAAGGAAGGCAATCACTCTGTTGTATCACATTTCATCATCGGCACCCTATAATACGGGCGAACAACAAGTACCTGATTGAGTACGTCCTTATTCGGCAGCCTCTTCCTGAGATGCCGGTTCTTCGGATGAATCTGCTGAAGCTTCGGTTTCGATCTCAGCGACTTCTATTTCTTCAGCTTCTTCTTCGGTTTCTGCTGTTTCCGCAGGAGCAGCGTCTTCCTCGGCGCTGTCTAAGTCAATCGCTATACTTTCGTCTTCAAGAAGATCATTGGCTTCGCCTTCATCTTCTTCTTCGTTTCTGCCTAAAATAGCGTCGAGCAGCTCCGTGTCTTGTGTATAGACAACCTTCGCCAACATGCGTTCCCGCATATCTTTTGTAAAGTCGGCAAACAGTTCAAGTTCACTCATCTGTTTGATACGCTTTTCGATGTCTTCCCGTTCTTCATCGAGGGCTGCCAATTCTTCTTCAGAGGGCTCCACACGATCGATCAATTCAAAAAACCACGTGTCTTGCAGCATACCGGTCACAGGCCCCACGAGCGTTCCCGGCGCAACATCTTTTAAGGACTCATACACTTGCGATGCCTGCACATAAATTTGATGTTGGAACAGGGAATCTTTGCGCGTAAATCCTTCATCAATTTCCAAAATGGGGGCGTCAAGTTCAGGGAATTTCGTTTTGGCTTCTTCTAAGGAACCGGCTTGCTCTTTAATTTGATCCGCTAAAACTCGAACCTGTTCTCTATACTCTTCCGTGACCTTTTCTGCAGCAATCACTTTATCCACTGCATCATCACGTACTTCTTCAAAGGGAGGCAATGCGCCTTCTTCACGATCCACAGCATGAACCAGATACAGGATAGTCCGAGTTCGGATCTGTTTCCATTCGTCGTCAGTTGCAGTCACACCCTGTGCCCTGAAGCCGGGAACATCACTGTCATCAACATAATCAATTTGCTCCGTAGTTCTGTCGAAGAAGTTGGTTTGTTCCAGAGTCAAGCCCTCTTCTTCGGCAATGGCGGCGGCGTCTTCACCTCCTTGCAGACGATCCAACAAGGCGTCAGCCCGGGCTTCCCTTTCCATTCTCTCTTCAGCCGTTAAGGTAGCATTCAAAACGATTTGGCGGCCAAAGACTTCCCGTTCGCCGGTTTCTTCATTGACCCTTTCCTCTTCATTCTTGTAGATGAAATAGGCGGCAGGCCCCAAAATAGGATCAGAGACTTCGCCCGGCTTCAATGCAAAGAGAGGTTTAAGATGTTCATCGGTAAAATCGCCCAAGGTGCGCCAGCCCAGCTCACCGCCTACGGGCTCTGCCAAGCTGGAATATTCTGTTGCCAGCTGCGCAAAGTCTTCATTATTGCGCGCCCGCTCCACCAACTCAGGGGCAAGTTCCGGCATGGTCGGACTCAAGGATACGAGCATCATTTCAAGTTTAACTTTTTCGGGTAAGCGGTAGGCATCCGGATTTTCATCGTAGTGGCTGCGCAGCGCCTCTTCCGTCGGATGGACGGCAGGTTCAAGTTTCATATACTTGACGCGCATCTTTACATGATCCGCTTTCAGTTCATCGTTGACTTCGCTGCTCAGTATCCGGCGCGCAGGAGCGGCAACCGTATTTAGATAAACCTGCTGCGTCATTGCAGCGCCCACGCTGTCGAAGATCTCATTCCAACGGGCTACGCTGCCTACCCATTCGTTCCACGCCTCATGGTTAAATTCACCATCTTCGGTTTGAAACATATCCCACTTTTGCATTTCTGCGCTCATCAATTCACGATCCACTTTAAAGCGGCGCTGTCCCTCGACCAAGCGCAGCAAAGCTTGGTCAATCAATCCGTCCATGACCAGCTGCGCTGTGCCATCTTGATCCAAATCCCGATAGCTTACGGATTCACCGCCTTGTTGACGGCGCGGCGCTAAAGCCCGGTCTAAGGCACGTCGATACTCTGATTCGAGGATCGGCACTCCACCGACTTGCGCAACACTGCGCGCCTCGATGTTTTGATGCCCGCCCGCTTGCTGGCGCCGGTCGCAGCCGGAAGGTGAGCCAAACATAAATACGAAGGGCACACCAATAAAAATCAGAACAAAGAACATGATGAAACGTCTGTGTTTACGCATCCAATCCTGCATAAAAAAGTCTCCACAATTCGAAATATGGGGGGGTTATTAACGAAACAACAAGACCATAAGAGTACACTGTTGTTGACATATCTTTCTTAACGGGGGAATGTACACTTTAACATAAGATGTGAGGAATTCGCAACTATCAGACATGAAATAACACGCCATCGGGCGCTTCCTTAAGACCGCTTAAAAAACAAATCAACCCCGCCATAGCCGACAGACTGAGAATGTTTAGCTTGTCCGCAATAAAAAAACCGTGTACTGCAAGCTTCGCTGATTGATTTTGGCAAGTGCAACTTTATTTTTATCATGGCGCTTTAAATAAAATTTTGACTACTAAACCATAGGGTCACCGGGAAAAGGCGCAGTAACTTTCGCGCCCCCGGATTGTATTTAAAGGCAACAAGGCTTGTTCTTGCGCACGGGTACATGATACTATGACGATAATAGCGTAGCTGTTGCTATAGATCTCTCATGGAGATTTTACGTTCTGAAACAAAATCGTGTGCAGCGCGCTTAACTGCACGAGCCAGACGCGTCGCACAGAAGATCCGTCATTCGCATCAAGATGGGCGAAAGGATCAACACAATAGTATTTATAAGGACGTTTTAACATGAAGCACATCCGTTCATTATGCTGTCCCGTTCAAAAAGCGGCTGCGAATGTTGGCACCTATATCAGCTTGGCAGGACAGATCATTATTATCTTATCTTCCCTATTTAAAGACAAAGAAATCCTTTTGCCGAATGCTGAGTTCCCGTCAGGTGATTCCGAAGGTTAGTTTTACAGATCTTTCACAAGACGGGCAACTTTATCCTCTCTTGAGGTATATAGTAAGATAAAGGTGTTACCACAAAAGATTAATACTATATTGATTCGCAGAAAGCGAAACCGTGCACCGGTAGTGTTTCCTGATGCACAAGGAGAAAATCCATGAAACATATTCGTACGATCGGCAAAACGCCGCAATATGCCGAAGGGCTTTGCGACAATATCGTATCAGTCACCCAAGCGAGATACTGCTTTGTATTGTCTTTCTTGACAGATTTTATTGTCCCTCTGGTAGGTCCACTTATTCTTTGGAAAACAGGAATCGACAATAATCCGGAATCTCAGGGAGAATTCTAAGCCATAACCAATAACGATTTAGGACGACCTATGCGACATCTACGTTCAATTTCGAAAAAGCCTGCATTGAGCTATTCTCTAGCCCCTGAAGTGAAGATTACCTTCATCATTTCTATATTGCAGGCGTCGGTTCCGTTGTTTCAAAATAAAAACCCCAGGAATCCGGTCGGCCCCGGCCCCACTCCGCCATCGGATAGCGACTCTTAAATTATTGCATATTTGTTGATTTTGTCAATAGAATATGCTATAAATAGAGGGTGTTAAAGTCATAATAATTATGGGAGCGTCATCGAATGAAACATGTCAAAAAGATCACAGCCCGGCGTGCAGATGCCTTTACGGCTTTCTTTAATGACCTATGGCGTGCTTGGTATGGTTATCGGGATGCAAAGAAATATTCTTGACCGCTTTGATTTAAGCAGGACGGAGGACATTCATGAAGCACATTAACGCTATTTCCACCCCGCGTGCGGAAGCTTTTCGGGATTTTATGTATACCATCTGGCGGGCATGGTATGATTTCCGTATTCAGAAAAAGAACGAGTTTCTGATCTAAGTAAAAACGATTACACCTCACATCAGTGGCGCCCTTGTTTAAGATGGGGACAAGGGCTTTTTTTTCGGGTGTGCTTTATCCACCAAAAGACACGGATACGCCACCTTCTCATGAACTGTCCAGGAAGAAGAAACCCGGCTTCGGCGCAGAATCATCCGGGATCTTGCAGTCCCTTCCTACCCGTCGTTATGCCGCGGCCGAAGTGCCCCCTCTTTTGCGGCAATAGACTGCTCAGCCCCGTGATCTCCCTATAAAATTTGTAAATCTTCCCCCTTTGTGGGACAATAGTCTGTGTAAGTCGTAGCTTCACTTTCCCAAGAGATGACATATCTCAAAATCGACACATTATTTTGTGTTTCACCACTGCATCCGTGCAGTTTTCCCGGGCTATACAAGACGCTTTCAACGAGCCTTATTTTTCACCTGAAATAGAAGTAAGCGGGAAATGTGTTAGCACTAGATGAAGGGATTCCCCCAACTTAGATAAAGGATGCGATACTATGCCCCAAATTCTGAAATATACCGTAACGCCGAAACTTCCGGAACGCTTAAAGGATCTCGAAGACATTGCCTATAACATGTGGTGGTGCTGGACCCCCGAGGCTGTAGATCTTTTTTTCCGTATTGATCGGGAACTCTGGACACGGGTCGAACATAATCCGGTCAGACTTCTGGGAGAGGTCAGTCAAGCCCGACTGGAAGAACTTGCGGGCAGCGCCAGTTTCTTGGCTCATCTGGATCGCGTCTCCTCCATGCTTAAGGTTTATAGGGGCAACGGTGTTTGGCGCTCCATACACGAAAAGGTTTCTAAAGATTTCCTCGTCGCCTATTTTTCCGCAGAGTTTGGACTCCATGAATCTATCAAAGTCTATTCGGGCGGTCTCGGCATCCTTGCCGGCGATCATTTAAAAGCCGCAAGTGATCTGGGCATGCCCTTAGTTGGGATGGGCTTGCTCTATCGCGAAGGCTATTTCCGTCAGTATCTGAACGAAGATGGTTGGCAGCAGGAACTGTATCCCAAAAATGATTTTCATAACATGTCGATCACCCAAGAAAGGAACGAAAACGGTTCACCCCTCGTCATAGAAGTACCTTTCCCCGGGCGCAAAGTAAAAGCTTATATCTGGTGCTGTCAAGTGGGCCGCGTATCTTTATATCTTCTTGATTGCGACCACGAAGAAAACGCCGTGCCCGACAGAAATATTACAGCCCAGCTTTATGGCGGTGATCGCGAAACACGTATCAAGCAAGAAATTATGCTCGGTATGGGCGGCGTTATTGCCCTCAAGGCATTAGGGCTGGAGCCCACCGTGTACCATATCAATGAAGGGCACGCCGCCTTCATGACCCTGCAGCGTATTCACGATCTTATCGATCAAGAGGGCATCAACTTTTGGGAAGCTGCCGAAATCGTACGGATCAGCAGTGTCTTCACCACACACACTCCCGTGCCTGCCGGCAATGACATGTTCGATGCCGTGCTTATAAAAATTTATTTCCAAGAATATTGTGATGCCTTAGGGATATCCATTGATGATTTGCTGTGGTTGGGTCGTCAAGATCCCGGCAATTCACGAGAGCCCTTTTGTATGACCGTATTGGCGCTGAAACTGTCTGCCGCCGCCAATGGTGTGAGCAAATTGCACGGTGCCGTTGCCCGCAATATGTGGATCAATGTGTGGAAGAATGTGCCGGAAAGTGAACTGCCCATCACCTCAGTCACCAACGGTGTCCATCTGCCGACTTGGGTATCCAAAGATCTCGCCAACCTCTTTGACCGTTATCTGGGTCCGGACTGGGTCGCCACACCTCATGACCAGAACGTGTGGGATCGCATTGACTCCGTGCCCGACACGGAACTATTCCGTGTTCATGAACGCTGCACCCAGCGCTTAATCAGTTTTGCACGGCGGCGTGTTGAAGAACAATTAATTAATCGCAGCGCCCCCTCCACAGAGGTACGCAAAGCGCGGGAATTATTGGACGGTGAAACATTGACCATTGGCTTTGCGCGCCGTTTCGCTACTTATAAACGAGCGACCCTGCTCTTCAAAGATCCCGACCGATTGCGGAAAATACTGCTGAACCCCGCCATGCCGGTACAGCTGATCATTGCGGGGAAAGCCCATCCCCAAGATACGCAATCCAAGGAATTCATCAGGCAAATTCTCCATTTTGCCCGAGATCCCGAACTGCGAAGACATGTCGTTTTTATTGAAGATTATGACATCAACGTATCGCGCTATATGCTGCAAGGCGTGGATTGCTGGCTTAACACGCCGCGCCGGCCTATGGAAGCAAGCGGCACCAGCGGCATGAAAGCCGCCGCTAACGGCGCATTAAATATCAGCATCCCTGACGGATGGTGGTGTGAAGCGGAAGACTTAGGTGAAAACGGCTGGAGTATCGGCAAGGGTGAGTCCTATGATGACGTTGCCGAACAAGACGATATTGAAAGCCAAGCCCTCTATGAAATCCTAGAACAAGAAATCATTCCTATGTTCTACAATCGCGGCAAAGAAGGGCTGCCCCGGGAATGGGTGGCACGGATGAAAAACGCCATTCGCACCATTGCGCCCGTCTTCAATACCAGCCGTATGGTATTGGAATATGGCGACCGGTTCTATGTGCCCTGTCAACAGCACAGCCAACATATGCAGCAAAATGACCGCGCCCGTATCCACAAATTTACCGCATGGAAAAGAGATATACGCAACAAATGGTCTACCGTTACTATTCAGCAGATCGAAAGCAGTTCTGTCCAAAACCTGCGCTACGGTGATACCCTCGAAATTACCGCCCAAATACATTTGGGCGATATTCGCTGTGATGACGTATTAGTACAGATTTACCATGGCGGAATAGACTACCAAGGGAATTTCACCTCGCCGGAAGCGGCGGCTATGACCTGTGTTGAAGACTTAGGAAATGGCAACTACCGATACAAAGGCACCGCAGCCTGCGAAACCACCGGCATGTCCGGATGCACGGTCAGAGTCATGCCTAAACATGAAGATTTTAGGCATCAGCATGAAATGGGACTCATCGCTTGGGCCTAAACTGCCTATACCATCACTCAGCCTTGAAAAAGTTTTTCTCGCGACTGTGAATAAGAAGTGTCAGCAATGAATTTGCCGGACAGGCAAGATTATGAGACTTCCCAAATTGCACGATAGCGCCGTTGAGTGCGTCTATTTCAGTACGACGGCCTTTATGTAAATCTTCGCGCATACTGGCATAATGAGCCGCCGTGGGCGGTACCATTTTCGTGTAGAACAACGTTAAAAATGCCTCGGGGCTATCCGGATCCATGACCACTTGTTTCGCCGCTGCCACTGCGTAAATTTCGTGAATAATCTGATCCATTGCCTCACGAGTATCCGCATTTTCTGCTAAGGCGCCATAGGGAACGTTGAAGAGGGCAGACAAGGGATTCAAGGCACAGTTATAGGCGACCTTGCTCCACAGGATCGTTTCGATTCGGTCCGTTGCGAGGGAAGGCAAGCCGGCTTCGTCCATGGCTGTGGCAAGTGCCCGGGCTGCCGCATCAGCCTGCGGCGCGCCATAGCCGCCTACGGCGGTGGGCGCAGCGATGACCGTCACCTCTACCCGGCCCGCTTCGACCATACGAGCACCGAAAATAACGCGCGCCCCCAAGACATGTTTCCATCCCAGTTCTTTTGCCAGCAATTCAGCATTTCCCAAGCCATTTTGGTAAGAGCATACCCACGTCTTTTCGGAGAGTACCGGAAGAAGCAACGATGCGGTCTGTGCCGTGTCGTAGGATTTTACCGATACCAGAATATAGTCGTAGCAAGTCTTTGGTAATGCTTCGACAAAATCAGCGCATGTAAGCATGCGAATGTGATGGGTTCCCCAGATACCTTCAATAACCAATCCATTCTTTTTAATGGCATCCATATGGGGCTGCCGCCCAACGAGATGAACTTCATGACCGGCACGGGCCAAAAACCCGCCGGCTACCGATCCCAACGCACCTGCGCCCATGACCAAAATCCGCATAACACAATTCCTTCGTTAAGAGGAGCCTTCCCAACACAAACTCCTATTGGCTGCTCTTGCCATCAGCATTTGTCATAGGAGATTTTCATTGGAATTCATCATATATCCTTGCTGCAGCCAAAGGCAATCATACAACAAAATACGCCGCTTTTTTTAAAGTATCTCTTTTGAAAAACAGCTTACACCGACTGAAAGAAAATCAGATGAGAGCCCATTGCCCAGCTCAGAAGTGTGCTTCATCCCCTATAAGGGCCCGTATTTCTGGATTCATAGATTCATCTCCAACGACGTTTTGTGGGCACTGCAGCCCGCGCGTCGTGCAAGTGGATTCAATCAGGTTTCTATCGTGCAGGTGTGTCCACGCAATCAGTGGTTTCAGAAAAGATATAACCAGGGGCTATACTATTCCTTATTGAGTTGAATGAAAAGAGAAGGGTCGAGTCGCTTGACGTGTCCCCCTTGTTGCAATTAAGATTGCCACACAGACTTCCAAAATTGCTTCTCTTTGCAGAAGCCTATAGAGCAACCGAGATCTAAAAATCTTTTTTTGATGCATTCGTTAGTTAAAGGAGGCACAGCCACTATGTCAGATGTTTTCGGTCAGGATTATGAAAATATTCTTGTTGGTGATCGATACCGTCTGGTTTCACTTTTAGGCGGTGGAGCCATGGGTAATGTGTATTTAGCCTCCGATGAATATCTGAAACGCAAGGTGGCGATCAAAGTACTCCGTGAAGAATGGGCCGCCCGCCCCGATATCATTAAACGTCTCGAAAATGAATGCCGATTGATGGCGCACTTGGGTCAACACCCCAATATTGTATCCTTGATTGATCGGCTCGTACTGGACGGCAAGACCATGTTGGTCATGGAATTTGCGCCCGGCGAAACCTTAGCCCAGATCATTTACCGCACGGCACAGATTTATAAATCGGGCGGATGGGACGCTTTGAATCGGGAACGCGATGAATCCCTCCCCCTCATTCTCAGCCCTGCAGTTGCTTTTGAAATCGCGTCTCAGTGTATGAAAGCACTGGATTATGCCCATGGCAAAGGGGTCTTGCATCTCGATATCAAACCGGGCAATATCATGATTCAGGGAAACAACCTAAATACCCTGAACGCAAAATTAATGGACTTTGGTATCGGCAGAATTCGGGTAGACGCCAGCTTGATCTCCGCCATGACAGCGCTTACCTTCACCCAAGGCGCAGGTCTGGGAACGCCTGCCTATATGTCACCGGAACAAATCGATCCGGAACGTTTCGGCACACCGGGTCCCCCTTCCGACTTGTACAGTCTCGGGGTTACCATGTTCGAAACCTTCACCTTGCAGCTGCCTTTTGCCGGGGCTTATACAGAAGTGCTTCATGCCCATGCCAACAGCAGACCGCCCAACCCGCGTACCATCAATCCAACCCTTCCCGTTGGACTGTCCCGCGTGATCATCACCTCACTGCGCAAGGCGCCCGGAAACCGCTACCACGACGCCAGCGAAATGCTGTTGGAATGGCAAAAAGGCCGTTTCTTGGAAGATGGCAAAGAAGACGGATTACCCGCGCCAACCAAACAATCGCGTAAACAAGATAGGACAGGCCGTTTTTCTTCCCCCTTATGGCGCATTCTCTTTCTCACTGCCATTTTATTGTTTACAGTTTTTTATTGGAAAATGGATTGGCAGCTCCCTTGGGGAAAAGGCGGGATCTATTCTTTTATGCGCGGCGGCGGTGTAACCATACAACAGGCACGGGAGGGAGCAGAGCAAGCGCGCAAGCTGGCGCACACCGTGAAATCAGAGCAACTAGCACGGGAAACTTGGGAAAAAGCCGAGGATCTGTATAAACAAGCCGCTGAAGAAAAAAACGGCGAAAAGTCAACGCGGCTCTATACACATGCGCAAGCCTTCTATGATCAGGCTGTAACAGAAATTAAAGCGGCATCTATGGAAAAGAAAGAGGAGTCTGTCTCTTCCGAAAAGGAAGGGGAAAAGGACGACACAAAAATAGCTTCCAAGAAAAAGAAAGGGAAAGAAACAGAGAAGGCGGAGAAGAAAGAGTCAGAGGAAAAAGAAGCGGAAGCAGACGCCGTTGATTCGGAAACCGAAACATCGACGGATGAGGAAAAAGAAAAATCGACGGCTGAAGAAAAAGAAATGCTAACCGCCCTTTTCGACACCACGAAAACGGACGGTATAGCGCTGGGCAACGGTGTTTCGATTGAATTGCTGTGGATAGAGGACGGAAACTTCAACTTTGGCGCATCCACTACAAGCACAGACAAAAAGAAAGGCTGGAAAAACGGAAAACAAGTGTGGCTTCCCGCCGGTTTCTGGATCGGAAAATACGAAGTGACCCAACAACAGTGGCAACAGGTCATGCAAAATAATCCGAGCAAATTCCAAGAGGATCCGCAACTGCCTGTTGATAGCGTAAGCTGGAACGATTGTCAGGAATTTATTAAACGCTTGAATAGTACCATTCCGCAAGGCGGGTTTCGATTGCCCACCGAAGCAGAATGGGAATATGCCGCACGAGTTGGCTCATCCATATCCTATATGCGTGAAAACATGAATCAATATGTGTGGCATTCGGGGATTAGTAACGGACACACCCATCCCGTCGGGAGCAGACGCCCTAACCCTTGGGGACTCTATGACACGCTTGGAAATGTGTGGGAATGGGTGCAAGACTGGTATAGCGAAGATCCCTTGTCCCTTGCAGAAACCAATTATCCGACCGGACCGCTCACCGGGATGTACCGGACCCTTCGCGGCGGCTCTTGGAGTACGCACCAAGGACAGTGTACGGTTGTCTCCCGCACTTCAGCCGATCCCGGGGCGCGGAGCGATTCCTATGGCTTTCGTCTGGTTCGCGACTTTGTCGAAGCGAAAACAGATAAGCCTTAACCGCCTGCCTCTATTGTTCAACAAGACCGATCCGTGGCTTTAAAATTCGACCTCTGCCGCCTGGCATGTCCCCTTCTTGCAGCAATTCTGTACGCGGGTTTCCCCGCATTATCCGCATTTTCAACTAGCTTTTTTGCAAGAATCTGTGGTACTATCAAGGTAACGGTTCGAAATAAACTTTGAGCCCCGTGGCTCTACAGCGGATTACCGCGTGTAAATATTTGTTTTTTCGCCCTGCATTGTGCGATTTGGTTCAAAGGCATGCGGCCTTTCATCGTGAATCGGGAGTTCGATATTTGAACAGCCTACGGCAAGCCTCCACGAGAGGAAGTCGGATGACTGTCGTGAGGACACCCCCCTATTGAGGGAAAGGTTCACCATGCTTTTAATCAGCCAGTCGGCAAATGCGGGGTTTTTTATTTGGTTCTTTCGCTTGTTTTGATGGAAGCATAATCCTATATAATAAAAAAAGCTTATCGTAAAATCATATCTAAGACCGTGCAATGTTGCCCTATCATCAACCATCAAAGGAGAATTGAACTATGTCTTTATTAAGCCGTCGTGAATTTATTCATTCCACCACCGCCTTCGCCGGAGCCTCACTCCTGCTTTGGGGTTGCAAAGCATCGGCACGCGTCATCGGCGCCAACGATCGGCTGCGTGTCGCTGTAGCCGGTTTGAATGGACGTGGTCAAACCCATATTGGAGCATGGCTTGATCAGGATAATGTCGAAATCGCCTACCTCATTGACCCCGATGAGCGTGTTTTGTCCCGTGCCTTAAAAGCCTTGGAGAAAAAAGCCGGGGACAAACATAAGCCTCAGGGCGTGACCGACGTGCGTAAAGCCTTGGAGGATCCCACGGTGGACGCCCTCTCCATTGCAACGCCTAACCATTGGCATTCTCTAATGACTATTTGGGCGGCACAAGCCGGAAAACATGTCTATGTTGAAAAACCCATGAGTCACGATGTGGCGGAAGGGCGTGTCGTTGTGGAAGCGCAAAAGAAATACGGCGTGGTCATTCAACACGGTACGCAAAGCAGAAGTAACCCGAAAATTGCCGGCCTTCACGATGCTATTCATGCGGGCAAATTCGGGAAACTAAAAATTGCCTACGGCTATGCCTGCAAAACACGGAACAGCATCGGCTTTAAAGAAATCAGCGATCCGCCTAGTCATCTTGATTGGAATCTGTGGCGCGGACCGGCCCAAGTGGAAGCCTACCACGGCAACTACGTACATTATAATTGGCACTGGTTTTGGAACACGGGAAACGGTGAACTCAACAACCAAGGCACCCACCAACTGGATATGGCACGGTGGTCAATCGCTCCCGATCAAACCCATCCTGTCCGTGCCATGGCACTGGGCGGCCGCTTCCAATGGGATGACCAAGGCGAAACGCCCAATACCATGTTCGGCATTGCCCAATATCCCAACGAACAATATGTGTTCTTTAATGTGCGCAACGTGAATTACGACGGTTATGAGAACCAGGTTGAAAATGAATATTATTTTGAAGACGGCGGCAAAATTATCCGCAACAAATACTATGCCAAAGGAAGCGATGAAGGCGAAGAAATTAACCTTCCCGACGGCAATGTGACCCCCGGCGGCAATTGGGGCGCCTTTGTTGCCGCTTGTCGCGCCGGCGATCCGAACATGGCCAATGGCAACGCGCCCAATTCCCATTACAGTTGCGTGCTCGGACACCTGATTAACAATTCCTACCGCTTAGGTGTGAAAGCGCCCTTTAACCTTAAATCGGGACAATTCGGCGATATCCCGGAAGCCTACGAGCATTTCGAAAAAATCCATGATATCATGCACAAAGGCGTAGGCTTGCCGGAAGACGGCAATGAATACGTCGTGGGACCTTGGCTGACTTTTGATCCTGAAACAGAATTGCATGTGGGAGAACACGCAGCCGAGGCGAATGCGCTGCTGAAAGACTCGAACCGTCCGGGCTTTGAGATTCCCGCGCCCAATGCGGTCTGATAGTGACCCTTCGTAATTAATACGCTTGAGCGTAAAAACACTGCTGTAGACTTTGCCTGCAACATAGAGGTTTATAAAATGTTGCAGGCTTTTTTTTATTCTTGTGATTGCGCCGCTTTTGTGATAGAGAGACCCTTGGATTGGATGGGTTACGACGCTATCCCCCCGCCACCCCATGATAAATCAGCGTGACTGCGGTGTTGTCCTTTAGTCGAGTTTTACTAAGGAGCGCCGACTGATTTGTTTCCATTCTTGGATAAGTATGAAGGCACATATGAAGGCAGAAATGCTATCCGCCAGAGGAGCGGCAAGCCAAACGCCTTCCAAGCCTTTCATTTTTGCAAGGACCAGCAGCACAGGAATCAATATGATTACCTGCCGCAAGAGGGTGAGAAAAATAGCAGTGCCTGCTTTTCCCACAGATTGAAAGTAATTTCCTGCCACGACTTGGAACCCTACTATAGGCAAGAAAAGCAAAAACAAGCGCATGCCATGGACGCCTATGGATAAGATTTCCGGACTGCCGCTTACAAAGGCATTCACAATCAGCTCGGGAAAAGCCTGAATGAATATCCATGAAATAATGGAAATGAGGGTAGAGGCGGCCAAGGCAATTTTAAGGCTTTCTTTGACACGCAGAAAATTGCGCGCCCCATAGTTGTAGCCAATAATCGGTTGTGTCGCCATGTTTAAAGCGATAATGCTCATGATGACCAAGAACACAACACTATTGATAATCCCCATGGCGCCAACGGCTAAATCACCGCCAAATTTGATGAGGTTAATATTAAACAGCCCTTGTACGACGCTGTTTGCTGCCTGCATCAGAAAAGGCGAAACGCCAATGGAGATAATGGAGACCACGATTTTCCATTGGATTCTAATATAGCGCCTTTCCAGAGGAACCACACAGCGCTTGCTATTAAAATGCACCAACACCCAAACGGACAAAACAGCCATGGACAAAATCGTGGCAATGGCTGCGCCTTGGACACCCATTTTCCAATGCAATATAAATAACGCGTCTAAAGGAATATTGACTCCGGCGCTGATGAGCATGCTGTACATGGCAACGCGCGCATTGCCTTCGGCGCGTATAATGCCGTTCAGTGAAAAACCTAGGTGATGCAAAAAAGCGCCAAGCAAAATGTAATTCAAATATTCATTGGCATATTTCGAGGTTACGTCGCTTGCTCCAAAAAGTCGGAGCATAGGTCCTTTAATTAAAAATCCGACAACGGACATCATAATGGAAAGCAAAATGACGAGGACCAAGGCATTACCGAGAATTTGTTGCGCTTTCTCTTTTTCGTTGGAACCGAGCGCCAAAGAAATCCGCGTGCTTGCGCCCACACCGATTAACATGCCGAAAGCGGTCATGATAATCATGATAGGAAATACTGCCGTTACGCCGCTCAACGCCTCGGCGCCGACAGCGTGTCCAATAAAAATACGGTCTACAATATTGTAGAGCGAATTCGCCATAATCCCGACGAAAGACGGCCAAAAATAACGCCAGATCAAGCTGGGGATAGGGTGGCTATTTAATTCTTTTATTTTTTTATTATGCATTATAAAAGGTCACAATCAATGGGATTGCATGAAGATACATGAGGCTACGCTATCGTCGCTATTCACTCAAGACATTCAAGGATCAATGCCGTAGAAAAGATAGGGAAAACAACCCTATGGTATTACCACAGGGATTTAAACTATTTATATTGCGTACCATATCGTGTCATTCCCCGCTTTTGAGATCAGTTGAAAAATAATGTATTACTGCCCAACCAACAGCTCCCCGACACAATACAGCTTGGCACTTGTTTCTGATTATTAAACCGGTTTTTAACTTTCTTTCCGGATCGTGTTACCCCGCTAAACAGAGAATAGCAATGACGCGACGGGTATTTCAAATAAATTGAGGCGAAGTGCATTGAAAGAGTTCTTTTATTTCTTTGAAATCTTGGTAAAATTAAGGCTTCGATTGAAAGATTGAGGATCTTCAACCGAAGCCGGTAGTACAATAAAAAACAGTCAGGCGAGTCGCTTAGTCATCAGAAAGCGGATAATCGCATTCATCACAATATTTGACTTTAACAAAAGTTAATCCCATCCATACGGGTACCCACAACCCAAGGGTAAGGAGGGACAGCAACGCCATCTTCATATGATTCACCGGTTCATAATGAAAGTTTACTTGTTTTTTGCAGGTACTGCAATAATACGTATCTTGTTTTTTTGTCATCATAAAGACCTTTCCAAAAATTGAGCGCCAAAGACTGGACAAGAGACAGATCGTCGCCTGTTTGTACAGCATTGGGCATCTTTGTTTTTCCAATTCCATGAAGAAAGAAAATAGTGGAAAGGATCAAATGATGAGTTGACAGTGAATAAGGTGGATGGCTGCGCCAAGGGCTGAGCGTTTGCGGAAGCAATAAGAAGCTGAAACACGAGAATGAGTTGAGGTATAAAGCGCCGCTGTCGCCATGCCTGTTTGCGGAATCCTCGCCGCACAGCGATGGGTACTCCCTGAAGACCGCTGAGGATCGGCAACAGTGCCCGCCAACAGAGTCATTTCTGTTGCAGAAATAATATGTGTAGAAAGCTGATCTTTAACGGTAACGGACGCGACTGTACCGGATACCAAACCCGCCACGAGAAGGATAATCAAGGGCAGATAGTACGTGGGAGGACAGACCCGTTTAGAGGCTATAGAAAAAACACGGTACATCATGATCTTAGTATAACGTTTTTTTTCGGGAAAAAGAAAAAGACCATGAGCCCTAGAAAAGGGCGATGGAAGGGAAGAAAAAAAATGGCGTCCCCAAGGGGATTTGAACCCCTGTCGCCGCCGTGAAAGGGCGGTGTCCTAGACCAGACTAGACGATGGGGACGCAACTAAGGCGAGGTCGTGATGGGTCAAGCCCGTCACGATAGGGCACAGTATAGCAAAGTGTTTTAATCAATAGCAAATTTATTTAGGATTGAGTTGGTTAATTTCTCCTGATAGTTTAAGATATGCTGGTAAGCGTATCGGCACTTTGGTAATTAGTGAATTAAATGGAGGCTCCATGAACAAACATATCCGCATATCGATCTTGCTGCTCATTACATTGTTGCTGTCTGCCTGCGGCAAACAAGCCCCTTCTTCTCCGGATCAGGAAAAGGACAAAACCGCAAAACCACGGATAGCGCTGGTCATGAAATCATTGGCAAATGAATTCTTCCTTACCATGGAGAACGGCGCAAAAGAACATCATGCTGCAGATCCCGATCGCTATGAATTACTTGCTGACGGCATAAAAGATGAGTTGGATGTGAACCGCCAAATACAGTTGGTCGAACAAATGATGAGCCGCAATGTGGATGCCATTGTAATTGCGCCGGCCGATTCAAAAGCCTTGATCGCCGTTTGTCAACGCGCCATGGCGGCGGGTATTGTTGTGATCAATATCGACAACAAATTCGATGCCGATGTTTTGGCGGAACGGGGACTTCACATTCCTTTTGTCGGTCCTGATAATCGTAAAGGAGCGCGCTTAGCCGGCGAATACCTCGCCAAAAAGCTGCAGGCCGGCGATCCTGTCGCCATCATTGAAGGAGTTCCTTCTGCCTTTAACGGGATACAGCGTCTGGAAGGTTTCCGTGATGCTATGGAAGCAGCAGGCATGAACATCGTCGCATCTCAAGTGGGCGATTGGGAAATGGCAAAAGCCAATCAAGTGACTGCTGCGTTGCTGACGGAACAACCGACATTGAAAGGACTCCTTTGCGCCAACGACAATATGGCACTGGGCGCACTGGCGGCACTGCGTTCAGCCGGCAAATTGGGAAGCATTTATGTTGTCGGCTTTGATGCGATATCCGCTGCTTTGGAACTGGTGGAAAAAGGCGATTTACTCGCTACGGTCGAGCAACATGCCGATCAACTCGCAGCCTATGGCATTGAGACCGCTTTACAACTGATAGAAACCGAAGGGACCCCCGAAGATCAGGAAACGCCCGTGGAACTGGTAACAGCAGAAACATTGGTGAATTAATATGGGCGGCCGCTATCTGCTCCGTTCCTTGGTCGATTATATCGGGCTTACGGCAGTGCTGTTGCTGTTAATCGGCACCTTCGCTTTTTCCACAGAGTATTTTTTTACGTGGAACACCTTCCGAACCATTGCCAATCAAATCCCCGATGCCGTGATCCTCGCCACCGGCATGACCTTTGTATTGATCATCGCAGGTATCGATCTTTCCGTCGGCTCCGTACTCGCCTTGGGCAGCGCGTTGCTCGGATTGGTATTGATCCGCTGGAACCTGTCACTGCCCCTTGCCATCCTAGCTTGTTTGGGCATCGGCGCAGCCTGCGGCGCAGTGAATGGCTTTTTCGTGATCCGTTGGCAGCTGCCTGCTTTCATCGTTACTTTAGGTATGCTGGAAGCTGCGCGGGGCGGCGCCTATCTCTTGACCGGCTCCAAAACCCTTTACATTGGCGCTAAAATTGAGTGGATCAATGATGTTGGTTTGTTGGGGCTTTCTTTTCCGTTTCTCTGCGCTATGGGCGTGGTGGCCTGTGGTCAATTCATACTTGCTTATACGCCTTTCGGACGGAGTCTCTACGCTATAGGCGGCAATGAAGAAGCGGCCCGACTCTCCGGCATTCCGGTAGGAAAAGTGAAATTGCTCGTCTACATGCTTTGCGGCGGATTGGCCTCTTTGGCTGCCGTCATCCATTGTGCACGATTGACGGCGGCTGACCCCAACGCGGGAAGCGGCTATGAACTGCAAGCCATTGCCGCGGTGGTCATTGGCGGGACGAGCCTCATGGGCGGTCGGGGCAAAATCATCAACACCCTCTTCGGTGTGGTCATTATTGCTGTCTTGGAAAACGGACTTGTCCAAATAGGCGCGCAGGAACCTTTGAAGCGGCTGGTGACAGGGGCAATTATTGTAGCGGCAGTTATCATTGATCATTACCGCAGCAAGCTCTAAGGAACCGTGCAATAACGGCGCGGGAGGGCTTCTCTCTGCGATTCATGGCAGGGGCTACGGGAGACGGGATGACGGCAGCTATACCTTCACCGCTATGTCAAAACGCCTGCCGCCATAGGAAGCCTATTTTAAAGAGCGGGCTCTGTTTCTGCTTCGGGAATCGCTTCCGCCGGTGCGGCACCGGCGCTGTTCGCGCGCTTTTGCAAAGCAAGGCGGTCATAGTGCAGCACAACACGTACTTCCGGCGCTATTTCCAGCAGATCCTTACGCAAGAAATCCAACAAGGTCGTATCCGGGGCAACGGTATGGGTGAATTTACGGTCTTCTTGGGGCAACGCTTTCAACTCCCCTTCGATATCGACATTGATTTCGGAATTATCAGCCAACTGTTGAATGACATCCAGGTAGTCTTGGTCTTCATAGACCAGCGGTTCCGTCGCGATGACTTTATTCAGCGCATTATGGAAATCGGGGCTTACTTCTTCGCCGGGAAGGAAATCGGCATCCAGTTGGTGACCGTTCCCTGCTCCCCCATTTGAAGGATCTTCTTTTTCGCCGTAGACAACGTCTTTCACCTGGGTGGATGGAATTTGCAAATAGGGTTCGCCCGGTAAATATTCAATTTCAACGAACATGGGTGAATAACGCACCACTTTCACGCCTCGCAATTCGGTACCTTTTTTAAATATCACCGTATCGCCGCCTGCAGGTTCCACTTCTGATGTGCCGGGTCTGTCCAAGTGTCCCGGATCAATGAGGCTATCCGTCGGTTCCATGGAGGGTTCTTGGTTGTCCTGATCATTGTCCGGTTGCGCATACCCTGCACCGGCAAAAAGCAACACACACACCAAGAGGGGGATTATTATATTTTTCATGTCCTATGTTCTCCTTCACATGGATTTTTCATGTTGTCTGTATTTAAAACTGTGTTACAGAACGGGAACAAAAACCCTAGAAATTAGATACGAAGATATAATTCAATAATCCACAGTTAACTAAATTGTAACGATCTTCAGGGATGATATCAATATTTTATACCTCGGCGGATTCAAGGTTGAAATGCAACCGATCCCAAAACAGAGGACATCACAGAGATCTTCGGTACAATAGTTCTAACAAAACACCCGAAGGAGTCCGTAATATCCAACCACCATTTTACACGAGATGACCCTATAAAACTAGTAACACTTAAGAGCAACCGACAAATAGCTCAGATACTCGGATTTCATAAAAGTAGTATGGGCCGTGAATTGTGCCGTAATAGTGTACGTGGTCGCTATTGTTCCACTGCTACGGGTCGGCTTGCAATCAATCGGCGT
>Ga0265293_10002328_pt1 | contig 38597 bp, 32 predicted proteins | sample Munlanlewell138R_FD_192505 | JGI IMG/M metagenome (GOLD analysis project Ga0265293, IMG submission 192505) | Leachate microbial communities from a municipal landfill in Southern Ontario, Canada - Leachate well 138R | ecosystem: Engineered > Solid waste > Landfill > Unclassified | place: Canada... | reverse complement strand
CGCAGCCCCGGTCTGCACCGTGCCGCGGGTCTCCTCCAGCCGCAGCTTGACCGCTTCGATCAGGGCCCGACGCCCCTCCGGAGTGCCGGTGGTCAGCCCCAGCGCCTCCACATCGGCGACCGCCTGGGCGATGATGGCCTCCATGTTCACCCGCCCACCGGCGGCCGAGGCCGCGGCGGCATCCAGGTCGGAGCTGCCAGTGTCGTCGAGGGCGCTCAACGCCGCCGCCGCGTGGTGCTGCTCGGTGGCCGCATCCTGCTGCCCATCGGCGGCCTGCCCCTCCCCAGGAGTCAGCGGCGACGGCGGGACCGGAGCCGACGGCAACGGCAACAGCACCCCAACCCCGGTGCCGAAACCATCCCGCGCCTGCCCCATCACCCCACCGGCAGCCCGCACAAACGCCTCCACCGACATCTCAGGCCGCCTCGGGTGGGGTCATCATCGTGCTCACGTCGCGTCTCGGATCACTCAATCGGCCGCAGGAGCCGCAGCGCCCGCCTTTGTCGAGGTCGGGTCGAACCACCCCAGGAAATCCGGGCCGGAGCTCACACTCTCCAGCGGCTGCACCTGCCCGGACACCAGAACCTTGCCGCTGCCCAGCGCCATCACCATGTGATCGCGCCACATGCCCACATCGCCGGCCTTCAACTGCGTCGGGGGCACCGGATCCGTCACCGGGGTGCCCGCCGGCGGCAGCGTGATCCCGGCCGCCTGCTGCCACGCCTCGGCCACTGGAGTGCCGTTGAGCGCCGCCCTCACCGCCGCCGCGCCCTGCGCGGTACGCGCCTCGGCCACCGACTCATCCGGCAACAGCACATCAGTGGCCTTCGTGGGCGGTTCGACCGTCTCAGCCTGTGCCCCGGCATCAGCCGCCGCCGCCTGCGTCTGCGCCGACTCCTCGTCCTCGTCGGGGGTCTCGTCCTTCTCCGCCTCCGACTCGGACGTGTCCGCCTCGCTGAACTCCGGTTTCGTCTCGTCCTCGACGCCAGGCTTGTCGTCGTCGAACTGCGTACCCAACTCCTCGCCGGGCTTCTGGTCGTTGAACCCCGCCAATGTGGAGGCCAGCGGCTCCATGAAGCCCGTCGGAAGACCGCCGCCACCGCCACCGAAGCCGGGAAGACCGCCGCCACCGCCACCGAAGCCGGGAAGACCGCCGAATCCGGGCACACCGCCCATCGGCATCCCCATGCCCATGCCCGGCTGCCCCAGCATCCCCGCCGGGCTCGTCTGCGCGTTCTCCGCCGAATCCTCCTGTGCCGCAGCATCTGTGGCGCCCGCCTCGGCAGGAGGTGCGCCACCGCCGCCAGCGGCCCCACCGCCCTCGACATCGTTGTAGCGGTTGGCGTGCTCCTGAGACTCCGCCGCCTTGCGATCGGCATCGGCCGCGGCCTTCTCAATGATCCCGCGAGCCTCCTCCAGCCTGGTCTTGACGAAATCCATCAGGGCCTTCTGGCCATCAACGGTGTACAGCGACCCGTCAGCCTTACGCTTCTCGATCTCCGCCGTCACATCCGCGCGGATGTTCTCCAGCTCCTGGCGGCCCACCTCACCGGCGGCAGCCACCTCCTCGGCGCTGATCCCCGCCTTGTCGAGCTCCACGAGCTGCTCGAGCATCTCACCAACCCGCCGCGCCTCCTCCTTCTCAGCCTCGGCGGCCGGCCCCTGCGCCTCTCCCGGCGGAACCGGAGGCGTGGGCGGTGCCGGAGGAGCGGCAGGGCCTGGGGACGGAGCAGGTTCACCCGGTCCCTCGGGTGCAGGCGACGCCGGTGGCGCGAACGACCCGCCACCCCCGCTGTACTCCCTGCCATCCACCCCGCCGGAACCATCGGAGCCAGGAGCTGGCGACATCGGCAGCGCCGGACCCAGTTTGCTCAACGACCCGATCGCGTTGTTGAGGACCGACTCAGCGGCTTTACCGACAACATCCCACGACATGCGTTCTCCCCGTAACTAGAAGGTCAGTGCACGCTCGTCGGCAGCCACCGCGTCAAGCGTCGGATACATTCCGCCAATCCCGAGATTGGCCAGATATCGGTCGTGGGCGACGGCGGCCACACGGCGGACACGGTTGTTGATCGTCACCGCATCCCAATTGCGGACCTCAGCCCCCAACTGCACACCACACACCCACCCCAGCGCGTTGACCTGAACGAATGCCGTGCGCCTCACGGAGATCGCCGTCGCCGCGATCTTCTCGGCGAGATCCTCGGTGGTCTCCTGCTCTGTCACGCTCATCCCTCTCCGGCCACACGTCTCCGCTGCATCAGCCCCGATATGTTGATGGACATATTACACACACTCAGTCAATCGTTGAACAAGTTGGACACCATTGAACGGTGGTGGACAACTCCTCCACGCAGACCCCCCATGCACACGGCCCTCCCCTGCCCACCGCCCTCGGGCAGGCTGACTACGCCCACTCCCGCAGGCTCACACCGGCCTCTGACTCTTCGGGTCCAGCAATGCCAGCCCGTGGGTCAGGGCGGCGTCCACGGACTGTCCGAAACCGCCGGCCCAGCCGCAGTAGGCCACATCCGCCAGCGATACCTGGTCGCTGCGCCAGCACCGCAGCATCTCCACGATCAGCGCCGCCCGATAGAAATGCCGGTGCACCCGCCGTGCAACCTGCGACACCTCAGAGTCGTCCGCATCCAGCACCATCGGTGGATGCAGCACCCCCAGGCCGACACCGCCGTCGCCCTCGCCGGATCGGCGATTGACGTCCTGCAGATGCGCGTCCCAGTCCACCGGCTGGCGGGCACCGAGCCGAGCCACGACCTCCTGCAGGTCATAGTCGGAGACCAGCGGTGGCGTCCCCAGCGGGCGCTGTCCCTGCAGCGCCGTCGCCTCCACCAACACCGTCTGCGCGACAGCCTCGGCCACCCGAGTCTCAACCGCGTTCAGCACCTTTCGAGTCTTCTCCCAGATCTCAGGTGCCACCGCCGCCAAACGATGCAGATACCCGCCACCAGGCTCCGGCGGCTCTCCCGGAGCCCGCCGGATCGCACCGGGATCCACCGACTCAAACTCCCCGCCACGCCAGTCAACCGGCCGCTGCACACCCAGCTCACCGCTGACCAAAGCCAACGGCCGCACCTCACCCGCCCGGGCCAGGGCGTCGGCGTGCGCCGCCAACAACTGTGCCGCGGCTCCCACACCGACAAACCGCTCAGCCCAACCGGCGGGAAGGGCCCGGTCATACACGGCGAGGGTCGCCGACGACGGAATCACCACACCAGCAGGAAGGTAGGCACCGTCACCGGCCGTCGAGGCGATCGCCACGACCTGCCCGGCCCCAGTGGCCAGCACCGACACCGCCCACTCCACGTGCCCGCCGTACAGGGCGTCCTCACGGACCTGCGTACCCCGGACCAGCCCCTCAAGGATTCTCCGCGCCAACACCAGCTCCGGGCTCGGACCCGACTCCGGCAGCGCCGCCGCCGCACTGGCACCTGAGCTTCCCGCCACCAACGGAGCACCCGAACCGCCCTGCTGAGTCGTCGACGTCGCCGCCGGGGCCGGCTGCGCCGAGGCCGGAGCCGTCGCGGCCGCAGGCGGCGGCACCGGACCGCCACCACCGCCACCCGGCGGGACATACGGCGCCAACCCACCACCGCCCCCGCTCGGCGGCACCATCGGAGCCACACCACCACCACCGGCAGCGCCGGGAGCCGCAGCCGACGGCGCAGCAGCACCGGTCCCCTGCGCCGGAACGACCGGGACCTGCTGCCCAGGCGCGGCCACCGGAGTCACCGACGGGTGCTGCGCCGTGAACTTCTCCAGCGCGGGCGACGATGGAGGCAACGCACCCGAGGCACCCATCCCCGACGCCAGACCGGACTGGAAACTGCTGGCAGCACTCGCGACCGGGTTGTTGCTCAACGCATCAGACATCGAAGCCGCCGGCGACGTCGCCGCATCCTTCAACGGATTCGCACTACCCAGCGGATTCAAACCCGTCGGCATCTGCGGCGGCCTGACCCCACCAAGACCACTGCCCATGCCACTGCCCGCACCGCCCATCGGAGTACCCGCCGACGGCATCCCGCTGGTGGGCAGTCCCACGCCAGCAGGCGGTGTCGACAACTGCTCTGGATCAGACAGCGGCTGGGTCGGGGCCTCCGTCAATGGCGCATCTGCTGGCACCCCTCCACCCACGTCCGTGGGCTTCTCGTCCAGAAGATCGGCTTCGTAGTTGTTCTTGTCACTCTGTTCAGCGCCTGATTCGCCGCTCGGGACATCTTGTGAGTTCGCGTTCTCCTTGGTGTCAGCGGCGTCCTTTTCGGCGGTCGGTTCGTCTTTCTGTGTCCTGTTGTCCACCGGCGTGACTGATCCGTTGCCGGCCTCGTCGGTGGGCACGGGGGTGGGCTGCGGGGCCAGGGCAATGTCGCTGAGTGCCCTGTTGGCCGCGGCGGCGGCCTCCGCCTTGTATGTCGCGACCTCAAAGGGCGTCTTGGTCTTACGGGCTGTCTCCCACGCCTGTTGAGCGGCATCACCGATCGCCGTCAGCTCGATCTTGAGCCCCACGACCGTGCTCTTGTAGGCCTCTGCGGTCACACCCTTGGACGCGAGGTGATCAGCGACGTCGTAGGCGTGTTTGAACATGCTCGTCAGACGTTCCGCTCGGGCCTCACCGGCCTGGCCCTGCAGCAGTTCGCGTGTCTTCGACACCTTGCCCTTCACAGAGTCGCCGTAGGCGGAGAACCGCTTGGCGTCAGCCCTGTGCTCGTCGGCCACTGCCTGGATGGAGGACTCGCTGATACTCGGCCAGAACTCGCCGATCGCCATCTGCGCCCCAACACCAGGCGGGCGTTGGATGTCCCCCGAACCTACTGCAGCCACACAACTCTCCCCACTGCGTCAGCCCGCATCGAGTCCACACACTTCCCAGGCTTTGTCGTAGGCGGCCTGGGCTGCCTGCTTGTCGTCGGGAGGCGGGTCCGCTAGCCCTCGCTCACGGACATCGCCGAAGACTGCCATTCGGGCGTAGTACGCGGATACGACATCGGAAATGGCCTGGCGCACCGCCTCACTGGCCCCCGGATAGTCCGCCATTGACGTCTGAAGGGCAGCCGCTGCAGGCAGGATGTCCATCGCGTTGTCGTAGGGCTTGGGGATCGCGCTGTTGATGATCGCGTAACGCGTGCACAGGCCGACATCCTGGGCGTGCGTGTCTCCAGTGTTCACAGCTCCAGAACCGTCGGCAGGCTGAACTGTCTGTGCGGCACGGTCATTCGATGTACTCGAGTTGGCCGCAATCGTCCCCACTGCGGCGCCGATTCCGGCAGACATCAGCGATACGCCAACGAGAACAGCGATGAGAAGACCCGGACCTCTGCGCTTGGCCGCCGATGCCGGTGCAGTGAAGTGTCCCGGCGGGAGTGGCTGCTGCGGGGAACCGTCCAGAGCGGGCTGGTAAGCCCACCCCCCATGCGCGGGCTGGTAGCCCAGGCCTTCCTGCGCTGGTTGGTAGCCAGGAACGTAGGGGTGTCCTGTATCGGGCCCGGTCTGGATGGGGTGGCCCATAGTGCTCTCCCTTTGCTCGGGTGGATGGTTAGAGCCTACCGCTCATCACCGACCCTGTGTCCGGTAAAAACAGGTCAGACCGTGTGGAGCCCTGGTCCGGGCACAACCGCGCTGATGACGGCTGCCGCCTGGCCGTCCTCAGCGACCATGGTCGAGGACGCTGAGCTGTCGGTAGACGCCGTCTCGGTTGCCCGCGCCGCGACCTGGGCCGCGTAGGCGGCCCGTTCCGCAGCCCACGGGCTCATCGCGGCCGTGATCGCCGCGCTGACTGCATCAGGCCCGGCCCCCGACGCGGTGGCGGCGGCCGTTGTGGCCGCGCCACCCGCCCCCGCTCCGGCGACGCTGGCGGCCTGCGCTGCGGTGTTCGCACCGTCGGCGATGAGTGCGATCGGTTCGATCTGGATGTTGTCCGTCGAGCTTCCCGACGACGCTGCTGCAGGCATTCCTATTGCCTCCGTTGACTGTTCGACTTGTTCAGAGCCTGAACCAGTTGGTCGGCCACGGGGTGCTGAAGCATCTCGGGAGACGCGATCTTGGCGCACTCGTCGAACAACTTCTGCGAAATGGAGTCCAGACCTTCGGCACCCCTGCGGGCATTGGCCGCCAGCGCCTCATTGATCCGCTCGTTGAGTTCGGCGATGCTCAGCTCCTGCTGGAGCCCGTCTCGGATATCGAGGTCGAGCAGACGCCCACGCGAGTCGTGGACGACGATGATGTCCTCGTCGGGATCACTGCTGGACACGAACGCATCGGTCTCGGACTCCCAGGCGTAGATCGCGTCCAGCATCTGGTTCAACGGTCCCAACGCCGCCTCGGCGGCCGGGTTATTCGGTGATGTCGCCATCGGTCTCCTCCTGAGTCGTGGCCGACTTCCGCCGCCCTCGACGCTTCCTCACTACCTCCAACTCGCCGAACACCGCCTCAGTGTTCGGTTCACTGCGGTGCACAACCCTTCTGTCCGGGTGCACGTCTTTGTCACGCTCAGGTGAGTTGTTCCCACCCATGCCGCCCATCATCGGCGGATACATGCCGCCCATCGGAGCGCCGGCCCGCCCGGACTGCACGGCCGCGCCAGCGGTGGGCGCTGCCGTGTTCGGCGGAGCGATCACCGAACCGGGAGCCGCCGCCGACACAGAACTCGACGGACCACCAGCGGGCAATCCGCCCCCACCGCCACCACCGCCGCTGCTGGCAGGGCTGGTGCTCAGATCCCCCGGGCCTAGATCGTCGAATCCGAGATCCTCCGACGACAACCCCTCCCCTGCCGAACTCGGCATACCGCCGAAGCTGGGGAAACTCGGCATTCCCGACAGCCCCGACAAGGGTGAGCCCCCGCCGCCGGGCATCATGCCCGAGGCTCCGCCCGCAGACTGACCCACCGCCCCGAGGATCGATCCCAGGACGCTGCCCGCAGTGTTCGCAGTGGCATCGGTGGCCGGGGTCAACGGAGACTGTTGGGCAGCCGGATCGCCGGGCACGATGCCGTCTTCAGCAGCACCACCAGACGGATTCGCCGTCGGATCGGCCTCGCTGTCGACGGCAGGATCGCCGCCGGTGCCGGGCTCACCGCCTCCGGGCCCGTCCTCCTTGATCTCGTTGATCTTCTCAGCGGACTCATTGGTCTTCTCGGCCGACTCGTTGGTCTTCTCGTCATCCTTGGGACCAGGTTTGCGCTGCTCAGGCTGCTCGGTGCCCGGTGCGCCTCCCACGATCGGTGGCGGCGACGGCGGCGGTGCCGGCACGGTCGCGGTGTCGGTGTTGGCGGCCAGTGCATAGCTGGCCTGGGCCGCCACAGCCTGCGCCTGCGCGGTGGTCAGATTCGTCTTCGCCGACACCAGAGGCTCGCTGACCACCCCGGCGCTGGCGTTGTACTGCTGCAGGGCCGAGTTGTACTCACTGCGCAGCGCCTGAAACGTCTCCGGGCTGGGGGTGGAGGTGCGGGCATTGTCGATGGTGCGTGCCGCCGACAACGCCGACGAGGCCAATGCTCGGGCGTAGTCCGCGGCATCCGACAGCCACGAAGCGTGATCGTTGATGTTGCGGCCTGCGGGCTGGTTGCCCTGGTTCCAGTTCGCGTCCACCCCCTGAGCGGCCCGCTTGGTCTCGCCAGCCTGCCTGTCGAGCTCGGCGGCCAGGGTCTGGAACTGTGACGCCAACGTGCGCAGCGGTTGCGAACCCGGCCCCCCATGGATGAGTGAGGACCAGGTCTCTGCGGGCATCGGTGTGGGTGCGGCCGGCACCGCAGGTGCGGCCGGCAACGACGGAACTTGACCAGGCCCGGTGGGCAGCATGGGCGCGGCTGAGGACGGCTGGACCCTGCCCAACGTGGAGATCGCGGACGCGGCCTCCTGATCGCTCTCGTCCAACGCCACCCCCGTCGCAGCCACCGCGAAACCCCCGGCGGCCCGCTGGGCGACCGAGTGGCCGATCAGCAGCTCCAAGGCGCTCGCCCACGCGGTGAACGACGCAGCCACGGCCGTCGACACCTCGTCGGGAGCTGCCGGTTGACAGGTCGGACACGACGGGGGGTGTCCCGCCGCGTTGTCCTCCAGCCCGCGACCATGCGAGACGAGGGCAGCGGAATCGAACGAAATCTCAACCACGCCAACCCCCTTTCCCGCGCAGGCCGCCCCCCACCAGCATCACAGACGTCAGCTCTGCACCGCGTTGGTGATGCCACGCGCGACGTCGTCGTCGGCGCCCTCCAACCCCACGCGATGGTGGCGCATCTTCTGCGCATGAGAACGCGCCCAGTCGATCATCCGCTGATACGCCTGGCCGCGCTCTGCGGTCTCCAGCGTCTTGGCCTGAATGAACGAATCATAGAGGGGACCCAGCTGTGCGCTCAGCTGTTGCAAATCGGGCTGGGAGCTGGCCAGGTACTGCTGCAGGTCATCGGCGAACTTGTCCCAGGCGTCGGCATGAGCCGCCAGCGCCTCGGGGTCCAAGCTGATCTGATCGGCGCTCATAAGCGGCAAACCTCTCCCCAGTGTGTCTAATGTGTTCACGAACTGCTCTATTGTGTACTGTACGTCTCATCGCGCGCAAGACCGCACAACTTCAGACACGCCGGGCCCGCCTACTAAGTAGTTCGGGATTGAGATGGAAAAGTGACCTTCATGGAGATGCATCGTCGCCGCAGCACCTATAAGGGGGACCGGGGCCAGATCATTTCTCACCCCGATCCGATCGTGTGTGCCCTGATCCGCGAGCATGCCGCATTGCTGAGGGTCTCGGTGGCGCAGTACGCCGCCGATGTGCTCTGCGAGCATCTCGGCATGGATCATCTGATCCTGGAGCTGCACGGCCTCGACCTCGGCATTCTGCCCCCCTCGCGGCCTGATCCGGCCCGCGCCTCCTACGCCGATGCCCTCAATGCTCCGGCGTTCGTGAAGACCTATGTGCCCCGCGACGCCTACAACGTGGTCAAGTCCCGTGCGGCGATGCTCGGCACCACTATGGGCACCTATCTCGGCGACGTGCTGTGCGACTACCTCGGCCTGCCCGAGTTGATGACAGACCTGCGCCGGGGTGAGTTCGGCGATGAGCTTGACCTGGACCTCAACACACCCGCCCCCACGAAGGAGTTGCCGCTGGCGATCTGACGATCCAGTGCCCCCGGTCTGCAGCGCAGCCATGAGGGGACAGACGTGACAAATGCATAGCTGGAGTGCGGATCCCGCCTGACAACGGAAAAAGGCCCCGCGAGGGGGCCTCTGTTCCGAGGTTGTGATCGAAGTTGCCGCTTCGATCTGGGAACCTCACCCAACTCTCCAAAGGAGACATGTCTTGCACGACCTGTCTCACGGTAGCGCACACCCGCGTTTCTTTCCAGAACCCGCGCGGTTTTTGTGCACAATCCGTGATCAGTCACTGCCCACCCAGGTGCCCTGGGTGCCCAACACACCGACCCCGAGGCGGACGGTGTAGCCGTGGCACACCACGTGCCACCTTCTCCCACTCCCGCTGAGGTGTGGGCTGCCCTGGCGCCGCTGCTGAGCGCCCCAGGCCGCACAACCATGCGCCTGTACAACCCGACCACGGGCAAGTTCAGCACCAGCCGCCAGCTCACCCGGAAGCTGCCGGGCCGGCCGGCCGCGATCTACCTCTACACCGAGCACACCGCGACCACGCACCTCTTGGCGCTGGACTTCGACGCCAAGCATGCTGGACCCGCCGCCGTGGAACGCGACGTGGAGATCGCCCGCCGCTGGCTGTCGGCCGCCGGTGCCCGCATGATCATCGACCGCTCCACCAACGGCGGCATGCACATCATCTGCCCGCTGGCCCCCGGCACCACCGCCACCTGCACCGAGATCACCCACCTCGTGGCAGTCCTGTCGGCACACCTGCCGACCCTGGACACCTCCCCGAACAGCAACGTCCGCACCGGCTGCCTGAGCCTGCCCGGCACCCTCGACAAGCAGGGCGGTCATCGGCAACTGCTCGGCAGCCTCCCGGACGCCCTCGAGGCCATCGCCGTCGGCTCGGCTCCCAATTTCCTACCCACCCTCTACGCCCACCTCGGCATCCTCAAGCCCACTCCCGGCCACGCACACACCGAGGCCGCGGACCCCACCAACGACTGCCCTGCTCTGACACAGTTCACCGTCGGCACCGGCGACGACCTGCGCCTGGCACCCGCACACACCAACCCCACCCCCATCCCGGCCGAAGTGCTGCACTACGCCATCCACGGCGACCACTCCGGAGCCGCCGGACGGACCTGGCCCACCCACTCCGAGGCCCGGATGTCAGTCATCTACCACGCTGTCACCCGCGGCTACACCCTCAACGACCTGCGCGAGCTCATCGCCACCCACGGCCCCTGGCACCACGGTCTCGGCGCAGCCTTCCACCGCTACGGCAATCGCGCCGACATCGCTTTGAGCAAGGACTTCCGCAAAGCGATACACCACCACTACGAAATGGTGCTCATTCACCGGCACCGTCAGCACAAGTACCAGAAAGACTCACCGGGGGGGTCCCCCGACAAGACCCCCTCAGCGACAGCGGCCGGTCCCAGCGGCCCGATCGAACTGCGACGCTGGCTGGCCTACGCCTTCCGGTGGGCAGACACCGAGTATCAGGGCCGACGCCAGCGGTGGACAGTCAAGGTCGTGCTGCAGGCAATGGCCTACCTGGCGATGAAGTCCGGCGAACAGGTCAACGGCGTCTGGGTCGTGGCCGTGGGAGGACGCAGCCTATCGCTGGCCGCCGGTCTGATGACCGCTGACGCGGTCTGGAAAGTGCTGCGGGACGTGCGCGAACGGGCCGGCGCCCCACTGATCCTGACCCGCCGCGCAGTCGGCCGCGACGCCGACGCATACGCACTGACCAACCAGGGAGCCCAGAGCATCGACGTCGGCGCGGCCGAACGCATCCGGATCGAACCCGTCCACGATGCCTGGCAGATCGTGGGCTGGCGTCTGCAGCGCATCCACGACCTGGTGATCCACCACGGGCTGACCGACCGCGCCGACATCTACGCGGCCGCGGCCGTGAGCCGCAGCACCGGCGACGCCATGATCAGCGACCTGCAGATCGCCGGCCTGATCACCGTCACCGGGCGCGGCCGCGTCGGTCCCGGCCCCATCACCCTCGACGACATCGCCGTCCGCCACAGGCTCGAGCAGACCCGGCAGGACCGCATCGAGCTCTACCGCCGCCAGCGCAGCACCTGGCACGCCTGGCTCGACAGCGGCCACGGTGCCGAACAGCACCTCCTGCTCGGACAGAGCGCCGATGAGGCGCACCTGCGCGGCCCCGACCGTGAGCGCTGCCTTGCCGTGCAGGCCGCCTACCTGCAGTCCGTCCTGTCCACCGGCCCGCCCGCCATCCCCGGCTACGACGCCCCACCAGACACCGTCACCGACGGCGAGGAACAACGCGCCCTGGACCTGCTGTGGGAGATCCTCGGAGCCGTCGTGGCGGCCGAACCCGCCCTGCGCTGATCCGCAACGACTCCACGGTCCACCGGGAAGGGGCCCGACGCCCAGTTCGTACCGAACTGCTTCGCGGCCATCCCCAGGACACTCGATGACCTCGACAAACACGCTGTGGGCGCTTCTGGGCCTCGAACCAACCCCACCGAAGGTCATCGGTGCTGGGACGGCATCACGCGGCGCAGCGACCGCTCTGGGTGCCAATACGCGTAGCCCCACGTCGCCCGCCCACGCAGGGCGACGCATCTGCCCAGGTCAGCGCAGTCGAGCGCACCTCCACTCCCCCAGGCACTCCAGCTCGATGATCAGGCGCCCTACCCGGCAATCCTGCCCGGCCCGGCGCCAGCCTGCAGGCCCCGACCGAGGCCTGGGCGGGCACGCACCCAGGGAACGGGTTGAGACTCAGACCGGCCTTCATCTCACACAGTCAGCGGGGCTCGGCCGCGAGGATGGGGTGGGTGCACGAGCCCGTTGCGTCGCCCACCGAACTCATGCGGACGGAGCGCATCGCCGCGGGACTTTAATTCGGGTGCAGAACGAGCTGCGCGGGTGGGGCCTCGCAAGGCCCCGCTTGCCGAGGATGCGCTGGACCCATTCCAGCCGGAGAGAGACCTGAACGGGTGACGCACCGCCGCCACGACTCCCCGCCGGCCCGGCGACACGCCCCGGCCGCGTGCGGAGCGCACACCCACCGCCTGGACAGGGCCACCCATTCCACGCTCAATCCTCTGCTCGCCCGCGCAGACCCGCGCGGACTTCTGCACCGAGTCGATACGCAGCGCATCATCTACCGCCGTCTCATGCAGAGGCTCCGCTCCCCTAAGCTCCACAACCCCCCGTTCGCCGACGTTGTCCACTGACCGAAAACAGGTCTAGCGGAGGGCCGCCGGATGTCAGACCAACCGAGGTATTCCAAGCCTGCACTGCCGGGTCTAGGCCAGGATGATGCAGCTCTGCAGGCTACACTGGATGCCTACCAAGGTGGCACGCAGAGGCTCCGTCATGCGACGGCGATGTGGAGGACGATGCACCAGATTGTCGCTGGTAGGCGCTTTGCATCGCGCACATATTCCCGCACAGTATCGCGCTCATCATCACGCGTATCACCGCGTGCTATATACCGTGGCTGCATCGCGGTTCATCGCGCCCACTATGACGCTTCTCCCTCCGCGTCCTCCGTCGCATCTGATGCGCGGAGCACACCGCGCGCCATTGCGCGTGCTACCACGCCATGTCCCACGCGTAGATGGGCGCGTCACCAATCGCTGTGTATCACGCGGGTGCCACGCCGAACACCGCGCGTGACCGCCCGCTTGTTATCACGCGCTGCACTGGGCACGGGGTCACGCACTGTCGTGGGCGATTTCCAACGCGGGCAATCGGGCGGTTCCACTCGCCCGGAAATGCGCGCTGCCTACGCCTCATTCCACGCACTGCTGTACGTGTTGCCCAACGCCCGCCCTTGCGCCCGAAGCCGCGCTGATGATGACGCGTTCCTCATCGCGGATGACAGCGCGTTAATTAGGGCGCTGATATCCGCTGGTTGCTACGCGCTATCACCCGCGCATGATGTCGCGATATGCAGAGCGTTACTTACGCGTTATGTGTCGCGTAGTGCATCGCGTGCACTAACGCGTTAGTATCAGCGTCAATCAACGCGTGATCATCCGCGCGTTGCACAGCGACATACCGCGCGCGATACACCACGTTGCAGAGGGCGTTTCGCCGAGCGCGACGGCCTTTGGGAGGGCAGAAATGATGACCGAGACAGCCGCGCCGATTCATCCGCTGGCCGCCGTGGTGCCGACGCCCTGGCAGGTGATCGCCTTGGCCAACGGCAAGGGGGGAGTGGGCAAGACCAGCATCACCGCCAACCTCGCAGGTCTCTATGGACAGGGCGGATTCAGGGTCCTGCTGCTCGAGTTGGACCCGCAGGGCAACCTGGCCCGCGACTTCGGCCTCCCGGTTGCCGAGTACGAGACCGTCAATGACCTGATCGACTCCAACGGCTCCCGGCACGCCGCGGCGCTCCTGTTGTCCAGTGATACTGCACTGCCACCGCTGTACGAGAATGTCCGGCCGAACGTCGACCTGATCGCCGGCGGTGGTGAGATGCAGCGCGTCTTCACCTTCTTCAGCAACGAGAACACCAATGGAAACCTCGCGGAGGCCATCCGGCGGGAGATCCTCAGACTCGGCCGGACCTACGACCTGGTGCTGATCGACGCGCCACCGATCGACCTGACCGCGCTGAAGGCGATCCTGCGCGTCGCCGGCACCGTGATCATCCCGGTGCGGGCCGATGACGCCAGTATCGACGGCCTGTCGACGATCGCCGGCCAGTTCGGAGCGGCTCAACAGGACAACCCCGCCCTGCGCCTGGGGGGAGTGGTCCGGTTCGGGCTGGGCAGTCGATCGACGCGCGTGGCCGAGCGGGTCCAGTCAACGATCGAGGAGATCCTGGGCGGAGTGGCACCGATCTTCGACTCGATCGTGCGGCATTCGGACTCCGGCGGTTACGACGCGCGGCGGCATGGACTGCTCGCCTACGAGTTGGAGTCGGCCAGCACCGCGGCCAAGGGGATGCGCCTGGCGGCGCTGAAGAAGGGCGCCAAGCTCAGCGGCGACCTCGTCGGCACCGGCACCGGAACAAGCCGTGGCCTGGCCGAGGACTACGAGAATCTGGCGGCCGAGGTCCTGACCCGAGTCAACGAACTGATCAGCGAGAACAGCTAGCAGGGGAGTGGCAGCGATGACTGCGAATGCGAACCACAGGAATTTGGCGGACAAGTTCGGCAGCGCTCCGCCGCGGGGAGCCGGCCTACAGGGTCTGCTGTCCGTGCCCGCGGCCCGTGCCGCTGCGGGTGATGCCGAACCACAGGCCGATCCCGAGAAGGTCGCCGCCGAGGTCAGCGCCGCTGCTGGCTCAGAACTGCCGTCACAGGCGGCGGCGGAATTCGATCTGCGTGCGGCCGCGACTGCGACGACAACGCAGAAGCCGCCCCGTGCCCGTCGAAAGAACGCAGAGACCGGACGTGGGCCCTCGGCGGCGTCGGTGTATCTGACGGCAGAGACGTACAAGCAGTTGACGCTGACCAAGTCCCGCAAGATCAAGGACTACGCGCAGATCGTCCAGGACGCGTTCGCCCAGGTCGCCCGCGAGGCTGCTGACCAGAAGAAGTCCCCTGACGAAGTGCTGGCCGGCTTGTTCCAGGTCGAGGAGCACAACGACGACTGGATGATGCCGTCGTCGACGTCGCGTTCGAAGTCGGCCACACCGTTGACCGAGGCCCGAATCTCCCTCAGTGCCCAACAGCGGGCCTGGATCGAGGAGAAGATGGCCGTCGTCGGCCGCCCGGTCACGTTCTCCGAATTCCTGGCGCGGGTACTCGATCACCATCTGTTGCCGGCGAAGCGACGGTGACGCACACGTCTGGCAGCGTCGCGGCGGCCGTCGTCGGGATCCCGCCTGAGACGCTGTAGAGAAAACGATTGGCGATTGACCGACGTTGATCTATCTGTGCGCGTATCCGGCATGTAAGATTCCGGATCAATCAGGGCTTTCGCCGTCCTGTGGAGCAGCGGACGCTAGGAGGCAGTCATCGTCGCCGTTGAGCCGCCCGACGCGGAGATCGGCGGGCAACCCGACGTCAAGCGGTTGTCCCGGTACCTGCAGATTCGACTGCGGGAGCTGGGCCTAAGCATGCTCGCCGCCTCCAAACTGGGCATCCTATCCCGCTCAACCCTGTCCAGCGTCCGAGCCGCCGATCGTGTCCCCAACCCGTACACCCTGGCCAAACTCGACGATCTGCTGGTCTGGGAGCCCGGCTCAGCGGAGGCCGTGATGCACGGGGGAGAACCCGTGCCGCGCGAACAGGGCGTGGACAGCCGCCTGCGTGAACTGGCGGCGGCGGAGAAACACGCCCCCGCGACCGTCCCCGTCACACCGGAGGACGACCCGCTCGATGACCCCCACCAGTGGGACTACAAGGCACTGGTGGCCGCCATCGAGCGCCGGCTGCGCGAACTGAACATGACCAAGAGCAAGTTCGCGGCGATCGGAGGGCCCGGCCGCTCCACACTGGCCACCCTCGGGCGGCGCGGCTACGTGCCGACCGCCGACACGCTCGACAAGATCGACCGCTTCCTGATGTGGGAGCGGGGCTCGGCACTCAACGTGCTGCGTGGGGGAGCGCCGGTGCGCATCGGCGCCAACATCGCCCACCCGGCGCTGGTGCCGCTCAACGCCGCCCGCGACAACCTGAAAGCCATCAAGATCAGACTCGGCCGCCAGGCGCAGAGCGTGGCGCAGCTTCTGTCCGACGTCGACGAGGCGCTCACGCGCGTCAACATCGCGATCGCAGAAGTGGGGGACCCAGCCCGGCGAGCCGTGCTGGTTCCGGATTCGGGCAGCCCCGATGAGGGCGATGCCGCAGGTAAGGGAGAAATCCATGACTAGCGGTATTGCACTAGGGAGGCTGCTATGGAGCAGCAGCAACCGGACCTGTTCAGCGTCGACGCATCGGAGAATCAAGCCCGTGAGCAGCGAGTGGATGCGAGAGGCGGTCGAGACCGCCTACCGGCAGCTGGGCCTGCCGACCGGGTGGACCGGCGAGCAGATCGAGATGTTCCTGAGCCTGGTGGCCGAACGGCTGGACACCAAGGCCGCGACTCTGTCGCTGGACCTGGCCGAGGACGCAATCAGTCGGTGGCGGACGGCCCATCCCGGCCAGGACCTCGACCATCAGACGACAGTCGGGTTGCACGAGACCTCACTGCAGAACGCCAGGGAAGCGGTGGTGCGGGAGGAGCTCTACGCACTGATCCCACCCCCGCCCGAGGATCAGCCCGAGCCGCCTCGCAGACCCAGTCCGCAGGTGAGCTGGGAGGACCGGTGGCGCGACATCCGCTATCGGACACCACCGACCGAGGCCGTGGAGGAACTGGCGGACACGGTGTGGCCACAGCGGTCGGCGATGTTCCGAGTCAAGGCCGCCTACCTGCTCGCGACTCGCGCCGAGGAGGGCCGGCCCGTGCCGACCAGCCCCCGGCACCACCTGGTGCCCCGTCTCACTCCGCTGGTGGAGGAGGAACTGCGGGCCGACGGGTTGCCGGTCGAGTAACCCGCAGGAAGAAGCCCCGACAGCGAGACGAGTACGCCGACCCCCAGTTGGCGCTGTTCGCCGAGGACAGCTTCGACCTGCCGACCGACCCCCGGGTCATCGACCCCGGCGGTGCCCCGCTGCCGCCGTTGCGCCGCACCGACCGTGACCTCACCGCCGACCAGGACACCTCGCCGTCGACCACCCCCGCCGCCGAACCGACCACACCCTCCCAGCGACCCCCGCTGACTCTGGTGCGGCCGCCGCAGGCCACCGTCACCGACACCGTCGAGGACCGGCCGCCCCTGACCGCCGTCGCCGCGTCCTCGCCGACACTGGAGACCGAGCCCGTCGGCGCCAGCGCATCGACGCCACCCGCCCCGGCCGCCGAAGCCGTCCAGGAGGACGAGGCCGCCGCGGTGCACCCTCCGGCGGTGGACTTCCAGCCCGGCACCGAGATTCGGGTGCCCTCGGGCACCAAGGCCCGACTGCTGGCCAACATCGCCGTCATCGACACCCTGATGCGGCTCAAGAACGAGGGCCGCCCCGCGACCGCCACCGAGCAGCAGACCCTGGCGTGCTGGTCAGGCTGGGGAGCGGTCGCCGAGGTGTTCGACGCCCGCAGCGACACCTACGCCGAGCAGCGCGAATACCTGCAGCAGGTGCTCGGACACCGGCAGTACCGTGCCGCCTCAGCGAGCACCCTCAACGCCCACTACACCGACCCGGCCATCGCCGAACACATGTGGAAAGCCGTGCAGCACGCCGGATTCAGCGGCGGACGTGTCCTGGAACCCGGCTGCGGATCCGGCACCTTCATCGGCCTGGCCCCCGACAACGCCCAGATGGTCGGAGTGGAGAAGGACCCGATCAGCGCCGCGGTGGCCGCCCACCTGTACCCCTCGGCGCAGATCCGCTCCGAAGGATTCGAAACCACCAACGTGCCCAACGGCAGCTTCGCCGCGGTCATCGGCAACGTCCCGTTCGGCGACTTCGCGCTGCGCGACCCCGCCTACAACCCCAAGCGACTGTCGATTCACAACCACTTCATCGTCAAGTCGCTGGACCTGACCGCCCCCGGCGGCTACGTCGTGGTGCTCACCAGCCGCTACACCATGGACAACGTCGACGACAAGGCTCGGCGTGAAATCTTCTCCCGCGCCGACCTTCTCGGTGCCGTCCGGCTGCCCACCTCGGCGTTCCGCCGTGTAGCCGGCACCGACGTTGTCACCGACATCCTGGTGCTGCGCCGCCGCGAGGCCGACCGCGAGATTGCGGCGGGGGAGGACGCCTGGCTGCAGGTGGCCGACATGGACCTGCTCACCGGCGACAACGACTGGTCGTCGCTGCCGATCAACACCTACTTCCATGAGCACCCAGAACACATGCTGGGCACACCCATGATCGGCCACGGCATCCACGGCAGCACCACTCTGCAGGTGCGCACCCTCGACCCATCGGCGGTGCCCGATCAGGTGGCCCGCTGCCTGCGCCGCATCATCGACACCGCCGTGGAGCAGGGCCGCGGCCTGACCGCCACCGCCGACAGCCTCACCGAGGTCACCGAGGTCAGCTTCGACCCCGGCCTGCTGACCAAGGCGACCGCCGGGCAACTGCCCGCCTACGGCACCCTGCGCTACAACGCCGCAGCTGACCGATTCGAGTCCTGGGACCGCGACAAGTGGGTCGAGGCCAAGGTCTTCCAGAGCCGCAAGGACGAGACCATCGAACTGCTGAAGCTGCGCGATGCCGCCAACGCCGTGGTCGCTTCGCAGCGCAACGGGCTGCCCCCGCAGGAACGTGAGCAGCTGCGCGGCGAACTCAACCGCCTCTACGACGCCTACGTCAAACGGCACGGCCCGATCCAGCGGTTCAAGTGGAGCACCCCCGGGGAGATCACACAGGACCAGCACGACAAGAAGCTCAGCAAGAAGATCGAGACCTGGCGCAAGAAGAACCCCGAAGCCCAGCGGGTGCCCGAAGAGCTGCTCGAACAGTGGGACCAGGAGGCCTGGGAAGCCCCCAGCCCCTACAAACTGCGCCCCCACATCGTCACCGCACTGCGCAACGATCCGTCCTGGACCACTGTGCTGGCCCTGGAGTCCTACGACGAGCAGACCAAAGAGGTCCGCAAAGCCCCCATCTTCTCGGTCGACCTGCTCGGTCCCCCCGTGGTGCGCGACCGAGCCGAAACCGCCGAGGAGGCGCTGGCCATCAGCCTCGACCAGCACGGCGGCGTCGACGTGGACCACATCGCCGCCCTGCTGGGCACCGACCGCGACGCCGCCCGGGAACACCTGCGCGGCTTGGTGTTTCCTTCACTGCGTGATCCCGAGGTGCTGATCCCGGCCACCACCGCCCTGTCGGGCAATGTACGCCGAGCGCTGCGACAGGCTGAGAAGGCCGCCGAGACCGACGCCCGCTACCAGGAGTACGCCGAGGCGTTGCGCCGCGTCCAACCCGTCGACAAACAGGCCAGCCAGATCAGCGCCCGCCCGGGCTCACCGTGGATCCACCCGCGCTACATCGCCCAGTTCGCCCGCGAGACCTTCGCCCCCTCCGAGCACAAGATGCCGCGGGTCAAGGTCGACCACATCCAGGGCGTGTGGACCATCGAATGCCCCAACGAGGACCGCGCCCACGCGAGCTTCTTCGAGACCTGGGGCACCCGGTTCGACAACCGCGACGCGATCGACCTGCTCGAAATGGTGTGCAACCAGAAGGAGATCGTCGTCAAGTACACCGCCGAGGAGACCGAACGCACCGGCAGGACCGGCGTGAACCGCGACGCCACCGTCGCCGTGCAGGCCAAGGCCACCAAGATCACCGAGGCCTTCCAGAAGTGGATCTTCGCCGACGAAGCCCGCCGCGACGAACTCGTCGCGGTCTACAACGAACGCTTCAACAGCCTGCGGGCGCCGAAATACTCCGGAGCCGCACTCTCCCTGCCCGGCCTGTCCACCCGCTTCGAACCGCACCCCTACCAGCGAGATGCCGTGGCCCGCATCATCGCCGAGCCCAACGTGCTGCTCGACCACGTCGTCGGCGCCGGCAAGTCGGGCACCATGTTCATGGCCGCCATGGAATTGCGCCGACTCGGCCTGGCCCGCCAACCCTGGATCGTGGTCCCCAACCACATCATCGAACAAGTCGGCAAAGAGGCCAAATGGTGGTATCCCAGCGCTGAGATCCTCCTCGGCACACCGGGAACCAACCCCGAAGGCCGCCGCCGCTTCGTCGCCCAGTCGGCCACCTCGGACTGGGACATGGTGATCGTGCCCCAGTCGCTGTTCGAGGCCATCCCCGTCGGGCCCGACGTGCAGCGCGACTACATCGAACGCGAACTGGAAATCCTGCGCGAAGCACTCAGCGCCACCAACGACGAAACCACCCCGACCAGCGTCAAACGACTCGAGAAGGCGCTGCAGCGCTACGAAACCAAACTCAAAGACCTCACCGACCAGGCCAAAAAGGACACCGGCCTGCGATTCGAGATGTCGGGTGCAGATTATCTGCTGATCGATGAAGCGCACATGTTCAAAAACCGCACTCGGCTGTCCGCAGTGCGAGAACTAGCCTGCCCCAACGGTTCCGAACGCGCCGACGACCTTGCGATGAAGATGGACATGCTCCGCATCCGCCGCCGGGAGGAGGCAATCGCCGTCGGCCGCCAGCCCACTGCGGCCGACGAACGCGTCGCCACCTTCGCCACCGGAACCCCGGTCGCCAACAGTCTCGGCGAGATGTACGTCATGCAGCGCTATCTGCGGCCGGACCTGCTCGAAGACGCCGGGGTGTTCCACCTCAACGACTGGGGTGCGGCGTTCACCTCCACCATCAACACCGTCGAGGTCAACGCCACCGGAACCCAACTCAAACCCGTCACCCGGGTGGGCAAGTTCACCAATCTCCAAGAGCTGCTGAAACTGTCCTCGGTGTTCACCGACGTCATCACCCGAAACCAGGTGCTCGACCAGGCCAACATCGAACTGCCCGAACTCGTCGGCGGCAAACGCACCATCGTCAACATCCCGGCCGACCAGGAGCTCAAGGACTTCATCACCGACCTGGGCTATAGGGCCAGCGCCATCGACCCGAAGAACATGGCCCGAGACAACATCCTCAAGATCAGCAACGACGGCCGCGAGGCCAGCCTCGACCCGCGCATGGTGCACCTGCCCGCCCCGGCCTACTCGCGCACCGCCGCAGTGGCCGACCAGATCATGGCGGTGCACACAGCCACCGCCGATCGCGTCTACCGCGACCCCCAACACGGCCACGAGATGTCCAATCCCGGTGCCCTGCAGATCGTGTTCTGCGACCGCGGCACCCCCACCAAGAAGGCCGGAAAACCCAAAGGCAGCTTCAACATGTACTCCGCGATCCGCGACGAGCTCATCGAACGCGGCATGCCGGCCGATCGGATCCGATTCATCCACGACGCCGAGAAGGCCGAGGACCGGCTGCGACTGTTCGATGAGTGCAACAAGGGCCTGGTGTCGGTGCTGATCGGATCGACCGAGAAGATGGGCACCGGCACCAACGTGCAGACCCGCGCGGTGGCGCTGCACCATGTCGACGTCCCCTGGCGGCCAGCTGACCTGGAACAGCGGGAGGGCCGCATCATCCGGCAGGGCAACCAGAACCGCGAGGTCCACATTTTCAACTACGTCGTCGAGGGCAGCTACGACACCGTGATGTGGCAGAAGATCGAAGCCAAGTCCCTGTTCATCGAACAGGTCAAACGCGCCGACATCGCCGTCGACGAAGTCGAGGACGTCGGTGGGGGAGACCTCAGCGCCTCAGCCGCCGAGACCAAGGCCATCGCCACCGGCGACCCGCGGTACGTCCGGCAGGTCCAGCTACAGGACCAGATCGACCAACTCGCCGCCCTGGAACGTTCCCACCACGAAACCCTGGTCAGTCGCGACCGCGAAATCGCCGCCGCCCAACGCAAACTGGGCATCCTCGCCAACGACCTGCAGACCCTGGCACCCACCGCCGAGGACGTCGCCGGCCGTGACCCCGACGCACGACCCACGATCGTCGTCGAAGGCCGCACCCACCCCGAACGCAAAGACACCGCCGAGGCTTTCGCCAGCGTCTGCCGGAACACCTACCACGCACTCAAGAACGCCCCTGGCTACGAGTACCGCCCACTCAACGTGTCCATCAACGGCGTCGACCTGGTCGCACGACGGGAGCACATCAACGACAAACTGTGGATCAAGGCCGAGGTGCCCTCCGCCGAAGTCGAGATCACGGTGATGGACCTGCACAGCTCCGCAGCCACCCTCGACGACAGCGGCGGCGCCAAGGCCCGCGGGCTGCTCACCCGCGCGGAGAACCTCTACAAAGACCTGCCCAAGCACTACGAACGCCTCCAGCGCAACCACGACCGGCTCAGCGAGGAGATCGAGGACCTGCAGGCCACCGAGGTCGAACCGTTCGACCGCGGCGAGGAACTCGCCGCGCTGCGCGAAGAACACGCCACCCTGACCACCATGCTGCGGTTGGAGGCCGAGTCCGAGGAGGCCAAAGCCCGAGCCGCCGAATCAGCCCACCGAATGCGACTCTCCGGCCGCGAACCAGGCTGGTCACTGCACCTCAACCCCACGCCGTTCCTGCTGGAGCAGTCCGGATTCGACACCGCCGAGCAGTACCGCTTCGCCCAGAAGATCGCCGAACGCGCCCGGGCCGCCGACTACCTGGCCTCCCTGCAGGAACAGGGACAACGCGACAACGACGAGGGACTGGCGCTGTGAACGCCCGCCACCACAGGCATGCCGACACCCGGTCCCTGCCCGGACCACAGCAGCGCGGAGACGAAGACCGGTGGTGGACCTACGCCCAAGGCTGCGCCGCGGCGCTCAGCAGGGGAGCGGAACCACCCGTGGTGGCCACCCACGGGCCGCTGCTGCAACCCAACGAGGTCACCCGACTCAGCGCCCCCGCCCATTACAGCCGACTGCTGCGCGGCGACGGCCACTACGACCGCGCCAACGCCCCGTTCTTCGTCAACCCACTGCTCATGGCCGGCGCGATGGCCACCCAAGGAGCGATCAACCGCAGCCGCCGAACCCGTGCCGACCACGACGCCCAGGCCAGTTGGCGCAACCACCGTCCCGTTGCCGTGCTCACCACCAACCTGCGGCTGATGTGTAGCCGCCCAGACGGCGGCTACGTGTCGTTCTGGTACCAGGACCTCGCCGAGTTCTACCCCCAACCCCACACCCGCACCCTCGTGATGTCCTTCGAGGAGGACCACACCCCTCCGCTGCAGTTGACCGGACCCGCCGTCCCCGCCATCAGCCTGTGGGCCGGCCACGCCCTCTACGGCGACGCCTGGCGCGACCACCCCCACCTCGCGGCACTCATCCCCACCCCACACCATCAGCGCCACGGATCCCTCGAACAGGGAAACCAGCACGCCAACAGCGATCTGACCGCCGAACAGCAGCAGTGGTGGACCCAGCAGCAGCATCGGTTCGACCGCCACCGCACCCGCAGCACAGACGAACCAGGGCTGAGCCGATGACCACCCCCACGACCCTGCACCGCCTCCACATCGACCAACTCAACGCTTACACCCGCGACCGCCTGAACCACCTCACCAACGGGGAAGACCTGCACATCCCCGGATCACCATCCGCCGGCTTCCACCCACGCCACCCCCTGACGATCTACCGGCACCCCTACACCACCACCCAGATGCCGGTGATCGCAGGAACATTCACCACACTGACCGCCGCCACCGAAGCCTGGCTGATCAGCCTCGCCCACCTCGCCCACACCGATTGCCCCGCCTGCCAAGCCACCTGGACCGAGGCCGCCGACTGCCTCGACATCCTCCCCAGGCACACCCCGCTGTTCCACACCCAGCAACTCGGTGAGCACTACCTGCTGCTGCACCGCGAAGACCGACCCTGACACCGACACCCCCAGAGCGACCCACGGTGCGTCGTGAAGCGACGACACCGGTCCGACCGTGGTCTACCACGTTCCCAACTGCCCCTGGAGGAGGCGTCCACGGTCTGTCACCGGTGCTGGCCCCACATCGCCGCCGATCTGACTGAGCACGGCACGGTCGGCAACTCAGCGTCGCCACACGCGGACCTTGTCCTGCATTAGGGGTGCGTCATCGGGGCCCTTGACGTACGGAGCGATCCACACCGGGCGGCGGTGGGCTCGGCCGGGCCCACAGGCCTGTTGACGCCAGTGGCCGTCCACCCACCACCGTCGGTGGTACGTCCGCCTCGCCGTCCGTTCCCTGCCTTCGGCCTCACCGTGCTCGACGCGCCGCAGATCAACGATCGACACCGTGACCGGATCCGGTTCGGCCTGCGGTTTCGTGCCGGTGGGGAAGACGCTGCTCCGCTGTTCGACGGCGGCCACCTTTGGCTGGCCCATCAACAGCCACGCGCTGGCCAGGATCGACAGCTCCGGTGCCGGCTCCTCCTCGGTCGTGCCCGCGATGTCCTGCTCCGCGGTGCGGGGTTGGTCCGGATTGGCGATCCGGATGCTGAGCACTCCCGTCAGCGGGGGAGTGCCACCGACGTGGCTGAGGATCTCCACCCACAGACCCTCCGGTCGTAGGGTCCACAGCGCAGCGTCGAATGTCCGTGTCGCACCATGCAGTTTCTCGCCGTGGTCGCCGAAGGAGACCGACTCTGGGGTGGATGCCGGTGTGGCCCAGGCCAGCAGGCCCGTCGCACAGGGTAGAGCCGCCAGGGGAGTCCACGGTGGCAGGCCGGGCGCGGCCTGAGCTGCTAGACGGGTCATGTCCCGCGACACCCAGTAGAGGCTGGCTCGATGCACATCGCGAGCCATCTCCTCCACCCTGTCGGCCTGTACACGCAGAGCTTTCCGGGCCACGACCCGCTCACTCGTGGGCGCCCCCACGGGATGGTCGGGGTCGGTGAGCATCTCGCGCTGCTCACCGACCCAGCGGTACAACCCGTCTCGCTGTCTGTCCCTGATCTCCGGCAACAGCACCGGCGACCACTCTCGACTGGGCTTGCGCCGCATCACACGGCGCTCACCGCGAAGGCGATCCCGTACTCGGTGGCCTCGACGGGCTGTTCCCAGTCCGCGCAGAACCCGACCACGGCCAGAGCGGCGTCGATCTCCTGCCGGTCACTGCGGTCCCGCAGAGGAAGAGACGCGATCGTCGACGGTGACTCCAGCAGGACGCCGTCGTGATAGAGCCCGCTCTGGACGATCAGATAGGGTCCGTCGCCGCACCCCCAGTCGCCGGCTTCGGCCCATATCCTCTCTTCCTGCCCGGCGCCGGCCACCCCACCGGTGGCCTCGAGTGGCGCACTGATCACACGGCAAAGATCGCGCGTATGTCCGGATTTCGGCTCGGGAAAGACCTGCACCGAGGTGGACTGGTGCCCCTTGGGGCGATGCGCGATCCACACCCTCCCCGTTCCCGTGGTTGCCGGGTCCGCGGGGGAGGAGGGGATATCTGCACTCAGGGTCCACCCGGTGCTGTCGGGTCCCAGTAGCAGCACCTCGATCTGATGGGCCAGACGCCGCCACGCCTGTGACGAGGCGGATGACGGCGCTTCCGTTGAGACCACCAAGTGCATCCCCAGTGAACGGCCACTGCCTGCCACGACCTCGACAACTTCAGCGACGAGGGGATAAGCGTCCGTGAGCACGTCGAGGTCGGCCAGGACGATGAGCAGGTCAGGTAGGGCCGCGCCGCCGACCTGCGCTGCCCGTTCACGATGGGCGTGGATGTCCCTGCAGTGGGTGCGCCGAAGCTCCTCCTCGCGGTGTCGAAGCTCCCGGCGGAGCAGATCCACCAGGGCCTCGGGCCGTCGGTGGACTGGCTCAAGATCGTCGGCCACAAGGTGGGGCAGCTTCGCCGCCAAGCCCACCGGACAGCCCGCCACGACGAACCGCAGCCGGCCTGGGCTATGCCAGGCGGCCAGGCTGATGAGCAAGGTCTCAACGACACCGAGGGTGTCAGGCCCCCAGCCGACGATAGCGGCGTGGGTGCCGTCGCCACCGAGGCTCGGCTGTGCGAGGTCAACCCACACGGGTTGGGCAGCGCCGCCGGACCCCGGGTGTGTGCCGACCGGCCACCGCAGGTGGTGCGATGTCAGCGTCGTAGACCAGCGATCCGCCAGGGCGTCTCGGCTGGGGACTCCCCCCACCAGTCGCAGCCAGTCCTGCTCGGTGGGGGCTGCGCTGGTGCCCGCCACTACGGCCGCCAGAGCCTGCTGATAGCGCACCCCGGGATGGGTTTGCATGAACTGGCGGGCCAACTTCTTCACCCGCGCCGAATCAGTCATCACGACCTCCTGTCACGATGCGCGTCGCCCGGTGCCGCGACCACCTGTCAACGTGCAGTGCAGAAGGGTGAAACCGTCACGGTCCCTATGGGGACTGACTGCCCTGAAGATGCGGGGTCGCGGCCCGCACCGTTCGCAGCTCCCGCCGCGTGACTCGGCGATTGCCATCACTATAGGCCAAGTCACCGACAGTGCAGCGCAGGTTATTTGGGGCCTGGTTGAAACCCAGGCCCCGCCGCTCAGTCCTTCACACATTGGTCGCGATACACCTCATCGGCACTCCGTGCCCCGATCATCACCTGTTCGATGTCGCTGAGCGGGTAACCGTTGTCCTCCAGGAAATGCAGGTAGTCCCGGGTGAAGTCCTGCGGTGCCCTCCAGGAGTCCTTGTTCGTGCGAACCTCAGCAGTGGACAGCACCATCCCGAGCAGGATCACCAGAGCGCGGCCGTCACCGCTGGCCGGGAGTTTGTCCACCGCCTCCGACGCGTCCTTGTTGGGCGGCAGACCCAACAACTCCGGCACAAGATGCCGGCCGTGATAGTCGTTGAACAGGTCCGGCTGGGTGACCGCGACCTTGGCCAGGTACAACGCGGTGCCCGTCGGGGCCTTACTGCGAGACAACAGATGATCGCGCACCCACTCCCGACGAACCGTCTGCGCCGCCAAGCCCAGGCGGTTCAGCGCCAACACCCTGCGCCGTTCAGCGCTCTCCTGCTCCTTGCGCACCCGCTCACGCTCGGCAGCCTCGTCGGGATCGCCGTCGACCTCGGCGGCATCGACCCCGAAACGGCGTGCCGCCGAGTCCGACAAGCGCACTCCCGCACCGTGCAGATCGTGACAGAAATACTGCGCCACCCAGATCGTTGTCTCGGTGACCGACCGGAAGTGGCGCAAGTCATCGGCAGGCTCGAGATCGGGATCGTCAGCCGTGTCGAAGTCGATGTCCTCCTCATCGACCGGTTCTCCAGTCTCGGCGTCGACGTACGCCTCCTGCGAGCCGAGCCAGACCGCCCAGTGCTGGGGATCCATCGCGGCAGCCCGCTCGTTGGTCAACCGCTCACCATGAGCATCCCGGATATCCTCAACCGAAATGTATTCGCGGTCAAAGTATCCCGGTCGACGGTCCAGCACCGTGTAACCGCGGGCCGCGTACTCCGCAGCAGCCGCCGCGCGGAGCGCCTTATCCTGACGTTCAATACGCAGCTGCGCGATCCGATGGGCAAACGAGGCGGTGCCGGAGTACCGCAGCAGCACCGCCTGGGCCTCTTCGTCGCCGTCGAACTCCGCAAACAGAGCGGCCTCTTCCAGGGTCAACTGGCCCGCGTCCAGCGCCGACATCGCCGACCCGGACTCTGCCGCCACCTTCGCCGCCGCCACGACGTCCTTCGTTGTCGACAGACCCTTGGCGACCTTGGCCGGCGACACCCCGTCGAGCAGAAGCTGCCTGATCCCACGGGCGCGTTCGGCATCGGTGAGTGGAGCGCGGTGGTCATTGGTCACGATCTGCTCGATGACCCGCCGTGCACGCACCGCCTCTTCGGACCCGTCAACGGTGCGCACATACACCGGCACCGACTCCAGCCCGACCTGACGCGCGGCCTGAATGCGACGCTGCCCCTCCCTGACGAGAGGCTTGCCCTGTCCGTCGATGCGCACAGCGAGCACTGGCACCAGCACGCCATGCTCTGCGATCGAGGCCAGAAACTCCCCCTCGAGGCGGGGGTCCAGGCGCACATTCTCTTCGATCTCAATCTCGTTGGGGCTCAAGAGAAGCAGTTCGGAAACGCTGATGGTGGACATTGGATGATCCCCTCCCTGTGATGATGATGACGACAGCGGCTGCGACGACGACCGCCCACCGCGGTGATGCTTATAGGATACACCAGTATGCTTACTATAAGCAACACCCGGGAGAATGGGGGTGGTGGTTGTCTCAGGCGGGGTGTCATCGTCTCAGTGCACGTGTCATGCGGATGTCCACTGTCTCAACGAACATGTCTTTTCGAACTTCGCAGCCCGGTGCGAATCGCGGTATGTGCAGTTGCCAGAGGGCAGTCACGGCGCAGCCATGTCGGCTCGACTCGATCGGCAATCGCGGTGCATGCCAACGGGACCCGTGAACGGCTCACATCATCCCGAAGCTGTTTCCAGTCGGACAGGTGCATGGACTCGTCACTCAATCGCCGGCATCAAACCCGGGACGGTTCACAACCCTCGGGAACGCGCATGTACGTTGGCGAGTATGTCTGGCATGGACTCCCACAACAGTGCAGGATCTGCAGACGTGGTTCGTCTCGAATGGTGTTACGACATTCGCAGACCGCTTCTGGCCCACGCCGATCTACTCTCGGCGCGACCAAGCTACTCCACTGCATTGACGACCGAGGACGGCACCTTTCCCGCGACGGTACTTCTGCCACGATCATTCGACACCAACAACACCGCAATCTCTGATTTCCTTGCACCCCCGCACGGTTGGGTGCCCACACGGCCGAGTCCAGACAAGGAGTGGGGAACGTATCATCGCAGCGGGCCTTTCCAAGGTGTGGTCATCAAGCGTTTGGCATTCACGATCGAGACCGACCTCAAAGACGTGAAGGAGGGCCTGCGCGGTGAGTGGGAAGCTCTTCTTGCACTGGAGATTCGCCACAACATGGACTCATGGTGGGAGAACGTCCGGACGTGGCTGGAGATCTCGACCAACCAACGCCTCGCACAAGTGGGCCACGAGGAAGGATTCTGGCTGGATACCTATTCCAACACGTCGGTGTGGACAGTCGCCGACGACGGCACCCGCCAACCCATGCCGATTGGCGGAACCGGAGTCCCCGAACCCGACAAGGTCCTCGCCGTCACCCCGGAAACACTGCAGGACTGCCTCGAACTGGCGACCACCACACCGCCACTGGCATGGACACTGCTTCGCGATGCACGCGCACTCCAGCGGGCAGGCCAACACCGCCGCGCCGTCATCGACGCCGCCATCGCCGCCGAACTCGCAGTCACCCAACTGATCGACCAGCAACTGCAGAATACCGATGAGGACAAGCGGGAGAACCTGCTCAAGTCCCACAAAACCCTCGGAGGGAAGACGACCCTTCTCAAAGAGCTCGGAGCCCCCCTCCCGGACCCGTTCAAGGCAGAGCTGATCGACCGGCGAAACAAAGTCCTGCACGAGGGAGAAAACATCACCGCTAAACAGTCGGCCGAAGCGTTCATGCAGGCCGTGCCGGTGGTCAGCAAAGCATTTCCGCTTCCCACGGCCCAAGCATCCGGCCGGACACTCGCCTGCCTGTGGTCCAGCCCGGTCGACTCCGAGCCCGCCATAACCACATGGGGAACTTCCTGACGACCAGCCCAACACCAATCCTTCACCGGGTAGGGGCATCAACACCAGCGTGTATCCTATGAAATGCTTCGCTGGGTGGATCGAGATTGATCGACACGAGCGACTGGGACGGCGCACCGGGAGGAGGGCGGCAGGGTGGTAGACCTGCGGACGGACGACGGGCCAGAGATCCTTGCCGCGCTGGGCGCCGCTATCCGTGAACGCCGCATCGCCGCCGGGCTCACCCAGGCGCAACTCGCAGAACGCGCCGGAATCGGCCGAGTCCACCTCAGCCACATCGAGTTCGGCCGCAAAAGTCCGACAGTGGTCGTCCTGGTGCACCTGGCCCGCGCCCTCGGTATTGCACCGGCGGCGCTCCTGGAGACGCAGTCACCCGACGGCACCACCCGCTGAAAGGGATTCATGACTCGACCGCAGGTGTGGATCTCCACCACGTCGAAACACATCGACTACGACGGCGAAACTCCCGGGAATCATTGGACATTGGTCGGTGAGATCGACTCCACCCAGGAACGCGCCTTCCTGGCCGCCCACGTGTACGGACGCACGAGGGGTAAGAGCGATTTCTATCTCGACGGCGACCCGGACGTGGAGTGGGTCCAGCGAGCCGATGAGCAGCCGCAGTTCTGGTTGGCGATCGACCAATGGGGGAGTATGCGTACCTCCATCCAGGGGGCCGTCCCACCTTCCTGGTCAGCAGGGCGCCGGCACGGGTGCAGGAGTTTGGACGACGGGCTCCAGAGTCCCATCCCGGCCGCATCCCTCGACCGATCAAGGTGCCGATCCGGCTCAGAAGGGTCGAAGGTGCGGTGTTCACCGAAGTTGAGCCTCCGGCCTGACCAACACGCCGCTTCGTCACTGTGGCCCCATCGACGATCAGGCCCGGCCAAATGACCCTGTTGTGGGAATTGCGGGTCGCGGAGGAGGCCGGCTTGCCATCCGCGAAAGCATGAGAATGTCGGGCGAAATCCAGGAACATCTGCGAGTGCGCAGTCCAGATTCTGGCCGATGCGCGTTCCGACAGCGTTCGTCCTGGTGTACCTGGCCAGAGCGCTTGGCATTGCGCCGGCGGTCATGATGGGGCGCAGTCGGCCGACGCTGCCGCCCATCGAACCGGCCCACCTCCTGGATCGTTTCATCACTGTGACGATTCGATTCCAGTGGACCGCATAGTGCTGCATTAGGGGCGGGGCGCTGTCCGAGGCAACATGTGTCAGTTCTCATCCGATCTGAAGCATTCTCATTTGATGTGACACATCGGCGCGCCTTTCTCATTTGATCTGATACAGCCGGTACCGTTCTGGGCATGTCGATGCTGGCCGGTGATGCTGTTGCCGCGGGCCGGTGCGATGCGGTGTTTGAGGTAGCCGACGTGGATGGGACTTCCCGTCTTCCATTGGAGTTGGCTCATGGGATCCGGTTCGATGTCGATTGCGAGCCGGTGCGGTCGTTTCCGTCGTTTCGTGGGCAACGGAATTTTCCTGGGCTGTGGTGGTTCGCGACGACGCGCCGGCACATCGGTTATGAATCGTGGGTTGAGCGGGATCAGCTGATGGCATTGGATGCTAATCCTGAAACCGTTGGCGTTGCCTCCCAACCTTTTCGGCTGCGATGGCCCGATGGCCGTCATCATGTGCCCGACTACTACGCTCGCAGATCCGACGGCACGGTCGTGATCGTCGATGTTCGTCCCGATGACCGGATTCCTGAGTCTGATGCGGAGTTGTTCGCCCGCTCGGAGGTCGTGTGCATTGCGGCCGGCTGGCAGTACCGGCGCGTCGGTGTATTGGACCCTGTGCTGGCGGCGAACCTGCGGTGGCTGTCTGGGTACCGGCATCCGAGAGCGTTGCGACCTGGCGTGGCGGCAGAACTGTTGAGCTGTTTCGCCCGCGAGCAGCCCCTTCTGGAGGGCGCGACGGCGGTGGGCGACCCGCTGGTGGTGCTGCCTGTGCTGTTCCATCTGCTCTGGCATCGACGCTTGGTGGTCGATCTGTCCCGGACGGTCCTCGACGATCGGACGGCAGTGAGCGCGGCAGCGTTATGAGTTCGCTTCGAGGCGGTGTGATCCGTGAAGGCGATGAAATCCGTCTAGGTTCACGGGTTTTCACGGTCGCAAGTCTGGCCGGAGGATCGGTACGGCTTGTCGACGCTGTTGGTGAACGCACAACCGTTCCCCTGTCGATGGTATTGGCCGATTCGACTCTGGAGGTTCTGGCGGGGTCACGACCGGTGCTGTGGTCTGTTGAGGCGCTCGAAGGTGTCCCCGAGGAGGTCGCTGATCGCGCACGATGGTGGGAGCAGCACATCGTTGAGGTATTGACCGGGCGCCGACCCGAAAGTCCGCCTGGGCAGCCAATCCGGCCAGAGTTCGATCCGGCGGTCCGATCCCTTCGCCAGAGGGAGCTGACCAAGCTTGAGGAGCTTCGAGCAGCCGGTCACGATCTGGCGTTGATCACCCTGCAGCGTCAGCGATCTCGCTACGAGGCCAAAGGTCTTCTGGGATTGGTGGACGGCCGCTATCTCGCCAAACGTCCAGTGTTGGGCCGTGTCGATGAGCGTGTCGTTGCCGTGGTCCGGCGTCTGATCGACAACGAAACTGAGCTATCAACCGGCACGGTGAGCAGACTTCAGCGCAAGCTGGAGAAGGCGCTGTTGGCCGAATACGGTCCCGACGACGCCCCGAAGGCCCCGTCACAGGCGACCTTCTACCGGCTCGTCAAACGCCTGGAGGAAGGCAAACACACCTTCGGTTCCGCCCGTACTCGCAGGTCATTGGCCAAGCAACCCGACGGCCCCTTCGGCACGGTAACCGCGGCCCGTCCCGGTGAAATGGTGGAAATCGACTCCACCCCGCTGGACGTGCGGGTGGTCCTTGACGACGGTGTAGTCGATCGGGTGGAGCTGACCGCCATGGTCGACAACGTCACCCGCTCGATCCCGGCGGCAGTTCTGCGGCCCACCACCAAGGCCGTCGATGCCGCGCTGCTGTTGGCCAAGGCGCTGACCCCAGAGCCGATGCGCCCGGGTTGGTCCGATGCGTTGCGGTTGTCACGCTCGGTGTTGCCGCATCGGCGTTTGACCGATATCGATCAACGGCTCGCCGATGCCGCGGCTCGCCCGGTGATCGCTCCCGAGACCATCGTCTGTGATCACGGGAAAGCGTTTCTCTCCAAGACATTTGAGCAGGCGTGCTGCTCACTGGGCATCAACCTGCAACCCGCTCATCCGGATCAGCCCACCGACAAACCGAAGGTGGAACGCACCCTGCAGTCGGTGGGTACATTGTTCGCCCAGTATGTCGCCGGGTATGTCGGTTCCAGCGTGGAACGTCGCGGCAAGAACGCCGACCAGGACGCAGTGTGGTCGCTGGTGGAACTGCAGGCGTTGCTCGATGAGTGGCTCGTCGCGGTGTGGCAGAACCGTCCCCACGACGGACTACGTGACCCGGTGACCCCGGGCAAAGCGCTGACGCCGAACGAGAAGTTCGCGGCCCTGGTCGAAGTCGCTGGTTACGTCCCGGTGCCTCTGAGCGCTGATGCTTACATCGAGTTGTTGCCCGCGACGTGGCGCACCATCGGCTCAGCGGGTATCCGGGTCAATCACCGGACCTACGATGCCCGGGCATTGAACCCGTACCGGCGAGTCGACTCTGGGGTTCGTTCCCGCAACGGCCGGTGGGAGGTTCATTACGACCCCTATGACGTCTCTCAGATTTGGGTTCGCAATCACCACGACGACGGTTGGATCACCGCGACCTGGACCCACATGCGCACCGCTGCAGTGCCGTTCGGGGACACCGTGTGGAAACAGGCCCAAGCGATCGTCGCCGAAAGGGGCGCAGATCCGGTGACCGAAGCCGAGATCGCGGCGGCGGCCGACGCCCTGCTGGACCGTGCCGAACGCGGCCCCGACACCCAGCAGGACCCGCCAGCAGCTCGACGCGCAGCCGCCAGGGCCCGATCCATCCCCGAGCCGTCCTGGCCACACCCCAGTGTCGAGGGCACCAACCAGAACCAGGAACCGTCTGAGGTGAGCACCGACAGGCCAGCGAACTCCGACGATGACGATCTTGCTGATGTCATCCCGTTGCCGGTGTTCGACGCACGTAAGGAGGCCGAGCAGTGGCATTGGTGAGTCCGATCAGTCAACTCGAGGAGCGCCGGCAGCCGACGACAACCCTGGAAGGGTGGCGACGGTTCATTGACGCTGACCGGCCTGAATTCACCTTGCTGCCCGACCAAGACTGGTCCGATCTCGACGATGCTGATCGGATCGCCTACAACGAGGCCAGGGTGGCCCACCATTCCGAGCTCGTCGTGGTGACCACCTCGGCGATCCAGAAGATCACCAACGAGGGTCAGCTGCTCACTTTGCTGAATCAACGCGAGATCGGCGCCCGGCGAGGGCTGATCGTCTCCGGTGGCGCAGCCACCGGAAAGACCACGGCCATCAAACAACTCGGCCGGTTCCACGAACTTCGGATCCGCACCCGTTACTCGGACAAAACCCGCATCCCTGTCGTCTACGTGACCGCTCCACCGAAGGGCTCAGCACGCAAGCTCGCAATGGAATTCGCCCGCTTCCTCGGGCTTCCACCGGTACGACGGATGAACGTCACCGATATCGCCGACGCGGTGTGCCAAGTGCTCATCGATGCGCGTACCGACATAGTGGTCGTCGACGAGATCCATAACCTCAATCTCGATACCCGTGCCGGAGAAGAACTTTCCGATCACCTCAAGTACTTCACCGAACACCTGCCCGCGACCTTCGTCTACGCCGGCATTGACGTCGAACGCTCCGGAGTGTTTACCGGTACTCGCGGCCGCCAGCTTGCCGGGCGCTGCGGTGTCATCAACACAGCGGCCTTCCCGTATGGGCAGGAGTGGCGGGCTCTGGTCGCCGCGATGGAGGGAACCCTGCGACTGCACCGACACGAGCCGGGCACGCTCGTGCGCCAGACGAAACACCTGCACCAGCGCACCGGCGGAATGATCGGAAGCCTCGCCCACCTCATCCGCTCGGCAGCCATCCGGGCAATGCTGGACCACACCGAACACATCGACCGCGAGGGCTTGGACAGCGTCCTCATCGACTACGCGGCTCAGGCCTCAGCCCAACGCAGCGCCGGATAGCAGTGATCACCGACTGGCCCCGACTCCCACCACGACCACTTCCGCAGTCAGTCACCGCATTTCGCGATGAGACCGTGTACTCCTTCACCACCCGACTCGCCCACGCCAACAGAATCCCACCCCAAAGCCTGCGCGACTACGCCGCACGCGAGAGCCATTACGTCGACCCTGAGCGCCTCGCCCGCCTCAGCGGCTACCCACGACATGTCCTCTGCGCCCGACTGCGGGGCCTGACCGCTGATGAACGTGATCTCACCCGCCAGCGGGCACGTGCCCGCCCGATTTGCCGGTACTGCACAGCACGGCGAGGGGTGCCCCAGCCGGTCCATTGCTGGTTGCCCGACCACCTCACCGTCTGTCATCGCCACGGCCGCTGGATTGGCCCCTCCGCCCAGCGATGGGACGATCAGATGTCACTGAAACACCATCCAGCTGTTGCCCGATCTGCCAGGGCACATCATGCCCTGGCCAAGCGCAATGCCCCCGACATCGTTGAGCTAGCGATCAACGACGCATCACGTATAGTGCTGCGGCAGCGCCGATTCCGACGGGATGACGGTCTCGGTGATAGCGCGGCCACCGGTATCGCATTACGGGGGCGATGGGCCAGCATCTCAACGGTCAACCTGCACATCGCCACCTACGTCGAAACAGTCCGGATGGCCGCAGTCATCATTGACCAGCGGCCAGCATTGTTGAACCGCACCGGCGATCCCAGTGTCGCCCGCGTAGCTCTCTTGGCAGCCGCGAACGCAGTGTTCGGCGCCGAGGATGAGACGGCGACCACCGCGGCCCTCGACGGCTGGCTGAACAACCAGCAGATCATCCGGAAGTCCCGCGATAAATCAATGATCGTTCATACCTGATGCAAAAGTCTTTATCTTGCAACCATATTCGTAGGAAAACCCATTGCCAGCCGACCGTGAGGCATACGTAGATGGAAATACTAGACGAGCTAGAAAGCTAGGCCGCCGATCAGGATGACAATACCCAGTCCGATCAGAACAATCGGGAACAGGATGTGTTCCCATCGTTCGAGGATCTCCGCGATCGGGCGGCGGGTGGCAACATATCTGGCGATGACCACCAGCACCCCGACGAGAAGAAGGAAGACGACGCAGTAGGCCACGACGGCTGCGTGTCCGACGCTGAGGAAGACCGGGACGTAGACGCCGACGTTGTCGCCGCCGTTGGCGAAGGTCACGCCAGCGACCGCCCAGACGCTGACGGTCTTGCCCGCAACCTTCGCGTCACCATCATCGTCACCGTTTCCGCGCCAGGCTTGCCAAGCCGCCTTCAGTCCCAGGGCGAGGGGGATGAGTCCGAAGAACGGGATGACGTCGGGCGGCAGGAATGCGCCCGCACCTAGGGTCACGAGGACGGCGGCGCCGAGAATTCCAGCGAATCCCAGGTATTGGCCGGCGGTGATCCGGGAGGTGGTCCCGCGTTGTCCTGCGCCGCGGGCGAAGAACAGTGAAAGCACGATGATGTCGTCGATGTTGGTGACGATGAACAGCCCGATCGCGGGCAGAACCGACGACAGGATCATGGGTGTGTGCCATCGGTGGTCACGACGGGGCACCCACTGCGGTCGCGGTGGCTAGGTTGGTTGACCGCTGTGCGGTGAGTGCGGTCAGTGCTGTGGTGCGGCCGGCGCGCACACCGTTGGCGATGACCACGATTTCGGCGAGTTCATGGACGAGCACGACGGCGGCCAACCCGAGCACCCCGAACAAAGCCAGCGGCATCAGCACAATGATCAGTCCGAGGGATAGGCCGACGTTTTGCAGCATGATCCGTCGGGCGCGGCGGGCATGGGTGAATGTTTGTGGCAGGTGGCGTAGGTCTTCACCCATGAGTGCGACGTCGGCGGTTTCGATGGCGACGTCGGTGCCCATGGCGCCCATCGCGATGCCGAGGTCGGCGGTAGCCAGTGCGGGGGCGTCGTTGACGCCATCGCCGACCATCGCGGTGGGGCGCTGGGTGCGGAGCTGTTCGATCAGTCGGGCTTTGTCTTCGGGGCGCAGATCGGCGTGCACGGTGTCGATGCCGACTTCGCGGGCCAGGGCGGCCGCGGTGGCGTGGTTGTCGCCGGTGAGCATCGCCACCTGGTAGCCGTCGCGGCGCAGCTGGGTGATGACTTCGGTTGCCTCGGGCCGCAATTCGTCACGCACGGCGATGGCACCGATCACCTGTCCGTTGTCTTCGACCAGGACGGCGGTGGCTCCGGCCTGCTGCATCCGGGTGACCTCGGCGGTGAGCGGACCTCGGTCGAGCCAGCCGGGGCGGCCCAGCCGGATGCGGTGCCCGTCGCGGTGGCCGGTGAGTCCGGCGCCGGTGACTGCCTCGACGTCGGCGGCGGGGGTGACGGTGCCGGCGGCGGCCAGGATCGCCGCGGCCAGGGGGTGTTCACTGCGGGCCTCTACGGCGGCCGCGAGGTCCAGGACGTGCTCGGGGGTGACGTCGGGGGTGGTGGCCACCTCGATGACGGTGGGCCGGTTGGCGGTGAGGGTACCGGTCTTATCCAGGGCGACCCCACGGATCCTGCCCAGCGCTTCCAGCGCGGCGCCACCTTTGACCAGGGCGCCCAGCTTGCTGGCGGCGCCGATGGCGGCGACGACCGTGACCGGTACCGAAATCGCCAGAGCACAGGGCGAGGCGGCGACCAGCACCACCAGAGCGCGTTCGATCCAGGTGGCGGGGTCACCGAGCAGGCTCCCCGCGACGGCGATCAGGGCGGCGGCGATCATCACGGCGGGGACCAGGGGTTTGGCGATGCGGTCAGCCAAACGTTGGGCGGCGCCCTTGCGGGACTGCTCGGCTTCCACGATGCGCACGATGCGGGCCAGGGAATTGTCCTCGGCGGTGGTGCTGACTTCTACTTCGAGGGCGCCGGCTCCGTTGATCGACCCGGCGAACACCTCATCACCGGGGCCGGCTTCAACGGGCACTGATTCGCCGGTGATGGCCGAGAGGTCCAGGGCGGTGCGGCCCCGGGTGATGATGCCGTCAGTGGCGACTCGTTCTCCGGGTTTGACGACCATGAGGTCACCGATGCGCAATTCTGTTGGCGCGATGGTTGTTTCGGTGCCGTCGCGGCGAACGGTGGCCTCATCGGGCACCAGCGACAGTAGTGCGCGCAGTCCGCGGCGGGTGCGGGCCAGCGAGTATTCCTCCAGGCCTTCGCTGATGGAGAACAGGAACGCCAGCATCGCGGCCTCACCGACCTCGCCGAGCAGCACCGCGCCCACGGCGGCGATGGTCATCAGCGTGCCGACCCCGATCTTGCCCTTGGCCAGCCGCCCCAGGGTGGACGGCACGAAGGTATAGGCGCCGGCCAGCAGCGCCGCTGCCTCCAACGTGAGCACCACCGGGTCGGCGGCGCCGACCAGGTTGGCGATCAACGCCGCCAGCAGCAGTACCCCGGAGAGCGCGGCGAACTGCAATTCTGTGATCTGCCAGAGCCGTTCGGGTTCACGCTCCTGCTCCTCGGCGCTGCGGGGTTCGTCGCTGCCGCAGCCACAGGCATCGCTCATTGCCGCGTCTCCTCGGTGTCGATCGCCGCACCCCGGGCGCCGGTTCCATAGGTGGGACACAACGCCACCGCGTTGCCGGTGGCCGCCAGCAGCGTTTCCGCCGCAGCGAGCACGTCCAGCAGCTCGGGGCGAGACAAGGAATAGAACACCTGACGGCCTTCTGGGCGGCCGGTGACCAGCCCACAGTCCCGCAGGCACGCCACGTGCGCGGAGACGGTGGATTGCGCCAACCCCAGCTCACCGATCAGATCGACAACTCGCGCCTCCCCGTCAGCCAGGCGGCGCACGATCGTCAACCGCGTCGCATCGGAGAGACTGTGGAACAGTGCCACCGCGGCATCGAGGTCGGACGTGTTGCCGGCCAGGCAGGTGTCCCGCTTATTCATCGTCACACAACGATGATAACCATCGAAGCCGATTTAGCGAAAGGGGCGCATTCGTGACAGCCATTCTCGGAGCTGCTCCCGGTCGCGGCGAGCGTCGCAGACGAATTCGGTCGTGCATCAGATCGGCTGATAAAGCTGGTCAAGTGGAATTCTCATCCGATCTGATACACCGCAGTTCAGCTCACTGGTCCTGTGTCAGATCAAATGAGAACGGACAATCGCATATCAAAGATGCTCACACGGCCCAGCACGACGAATAACCGAGCGCGGATCGGGGGCACGCGCGCGGTGAACCGCGCCGTCGGGGTCAC
>Ga0265293_10002326_pt1 | contig 38626 bp, 61 predicted proteins | sample Munlanlewell138R_FD_192505 | JGI IMG/M metagenome (GOLD analysis project Ga0265293, IMG submission 192505) | Leachate microbial communities from a municipal landfill in Southern Ontario, Canada - Leachate well 138R | ecosystem: Engineered > Solid waste > Landfill > Unclassified | place: Canada... | reverse complement strand
CGATATGCCAAGGTGCAACGGACCGCGCCAGATATTGCTGCTCGAGCCCGCGATGCGGTGCGTGTGCCGCAAGTGCTGGCGGGATATGCAGTGGAGGGCAACGCAATGACCACCGACCCCATCGCAGCCGCGCGGGCGCTGCTCGAGCCGCTGACCGGATACACGCCTTGGCCGTGGAAAGCTTGGCAGCCGCGACACGACGAAAGCGTCCCAGTTAGAACTGACGGATTGGGGATTACCATAGCGTATGTCCATCAGGGCGCGGTCACGAGCGCCCACAACAACGCCCGCCTAATCGCCGCCGCCCCCGACCTGCGCGATACGGTCGCCACCCTCGCCGACTCGCTGGAGGCCGAGCGGGCCAAGGTCGCAGCGGCCTATGAGGCGGCGGCGAGTGTATGCAGAGAGCGTCACCTTGCTTACGCGAAAATGACTGCCTGCGCAGAGAGAAGCGGACCGTCGCACCCTGAATACATTTGCGACAGCACTTATCACCACTGGTCTGGAATATCATCCGCATATTCAGAGATGCAGCGTGATTTCAGCACCCTCACCCCTGCCGACGCCCAATCCGCCCTTGAAGCCTATGGCCGCGAGAAGGTGCGAGAGGGGATGCAGCGGGTGGCTGATGCTATCGAGAATCGTTGCTATGAAGATCCTGCCCTTGCTGGGCACGGCTTTATCGCGCTCATCCATGACGTCGTCCTCGCCGCCATGGAGAAGGAGGCCGGGGAATGAGGTTTCGCATCCGATTTCACGAGAGGAAATCCGTTGCCAGGTGGTGTCAAGGCCCTAGAATTCAGATCGGCGCATTGTCGATATGGAGCCGCGTTAATAGCGGAGGCCACAACGTCCTGTCTTGGCACAACCCCAAGAGCCTTACATGGCGCTGGCTCTGGTATATTCGATGGAAGAGGCGCGCAGGGCGGTTTTTCCACTTTAACAAATGGTTGAAACCCTACGGTGATGTCACAATAATGATCGGCCCGTTTCAGACCGGCGTTTACTGGCAGCCATCTATGTTCTTGGAAGGATCGCTGAAATGACCGACACGCGGGAACTGGTGGAGCATCTTATGCAATGGGATGGTTGTTGGCCTGCCCCAGGTCTTGAGCACGACGTAGAGATCGCCGCCGACCTCATCACCGCGCTGGACGAGGAAAACCAGAGGCTGCGTGATGCGCTGGAGCATATTGATAGGCACATGAGCCTGATTACCGGAAAAACTAGCATGATTGGGACAACGCAGCGCATCGCCAGCGCCGCCCTGCGCAGCAAGGAAGCCAGTCATGACGACTGATCTGGACCGGCTGATCGAGGCCGTGGAGGCGGGGGGAACCTGCCCATGGATGGACGCAATTAGTCCGATTGGAATCGACAACGCTGCCTTGTTCGGCGACGCCCAGTGCGGCTCCCTAGACGCTGCCGTGACGCTGCTGGAGGCGCTGCTGCCGGGGTGGGGTTGGGGGCGCATGAACGACCGAATGTTTGTCGAGCATGGCGACTCTGTGTTCAGCGCGCGAGGGCCCAGCCCCGCCCGCGCCCTCTTGCTCGCTGTGCTGCGGGCCAAGCTGATGGAGGCCAGCCATGAGTGAGCGGGACGAACTGCTTTCCAAGCTGCGGAGTTGGAATCACTGCTGGCCTGCTCCGTGGCTGGAGAGAGCGGTTGCTGCTGCCGCCGACCAGATCGAGCGCGACGGGCTGGAGATCGAGAGGCTGCGGAAGGCAGCCGAATACGACGCCGATGCAGCAAAGGGCATGACAGCGGAAGTTGACCTCGGGGATGGGGCAGTCGCGACGATCATCGACCCGCGGTCTTTCGCTGATGGGGGTCCGGAATGGGTAATGCGCTATGGTAACCCAGCCAGCATCCGCTTTGTCGCGGCATCGCTGATCGAAAGCTATGACGGGCTGCTGTCTGACACCATCACCACACAAGAGGCTGTGAGGAGTCTGCGCAAGATGCGTAACGCACGCTCCGCTCTGAACAAGGAAAACAACCAATGACCCTACACCAATTCAAAAGCCGCCCTCGTGGTGCATGGATTGTCTATCACACCGGAGATTACAGCGACAACATCGGCCTAACCAGCGTCGGAAAACTTGCCATGTCTCTGCAACAACAAGGACGCGCTATCCTGGTGCAGCGACGAATCAATGACGATCCACGTATGTATGAATATATCGCAGTGAAGGTGAAGTGACATGATGAGTTACAAAGACCGGACGTTTTGCAAGAGTGACTGCATGAACACTGATTGCTATCGTTATTTCGGTGAATATCACCGGGAGGGAGCGCGCAAATGGTGGTCGCACGATCCTGATAACGCGCCTATTGCGTGGGCGGATTTCTCGGTGGGTTGTGAGGAGTATATGGAGCCGTCAGATTGACATAATCGGACGCTGAGTGTATATCTTGTGGTCCGTCAATGCGAGGAATCATGATGTGGTGGGTTAAGTTTTGGGTGGCATATTGGTGCCATTCATTCAATGCGCTTCATAGGAGGGAGCCGGGTGAACTTTAAGGAATATCAGTCTGCGGCAGAGGAAACCGCTATCTATCCTCGTGAACATGCGATCATCTATCCTGCGCTTGGTCTGGCGGGCGAGGCTGGTGAGGTTGCAGAAAAGGTAAAGAAATGGCTGCGTGATGGTAACGTCGACGCCGGTGAATTGCACAAGGAAATCGGGGACGTGCTTTGGTATGTTTCTGCACTGTGCTCTGATTTGCAGGAGGCGTTTGGGGAAGAATACAGCATGGAAAACGCGGCGGTCAAGAATTACCAGAAACTGAAGTCGCGCCAGGAGCGTGGCGTGTTGGGCGGAAGTGGCGATAATCGCTAAGTGAAGCGACTATAATGACTGAGATTGAATACGGGCCGAAGACTCCTTTGGCGATTGAACTTGATGAGATGAAATACCGACTTAAGGGGGAGACATTCAAAGAGAGCCGGACTCGTGTTGCCAACGCGCTGAAAGATAGCGATGAACATTACCATGACTTTAGGGAGTCGCTGCTTGGTCAGTATTTCCTTCCCGGCGGGCGTGTGCTTTCTGCTGTAGGTGCGCCGCGTGAAGTTACGCCGTTCAACTGTTTCGTCAGCATGACGATTGAAGATTCCATGGACTCTATCATGGACGCCGCTAAATATGCTGCGACCACGATGCGTCTTGGCGGCGGTATTGGTTATGATTTCTCCAATATCAGGCCGCGCGGGACTAATATCGTAACGCTTGATAGCCGTGCGTCTGGCCCAGTGTCCTTTATGGGTATCTTCGACGCTATTTGTAAGACGATTTCCAGCGCAGGCCATCGTCGTGGCGCGCAAATGGGCTGTTTGCGTGTCGATCATCCAGATATTGAGGAATTCATTTCTTGCAAGTCCGACAATACTACATTGACGCAATTCAACTTGTCGGTATTGGTTACTGATGAGTTTATGAAAGCTGTTGACAACAACAGCATGTTTCAACTGCGTTTTGAGGGTCGGGTATATAAACAGGTTCGCGCGCGTTATCTTTGGGAAAAGATCATGCGTCAGACTTGGGATTATGCAGAGCCTGGTGTTATTTTTGTTGACCGCATCAATAGGAAGAATAACCTGTGGTATTGCGAGACGATTAGCGCCACTAACCCTTGTGGCGAGCAGCCACTCGCGCCTCATGCCGCTTGTCTGCTTGGCTCCATGAATCTGACTAAGTTTGTCAAGGTCGATGATGAAGGCAAGCGGTATTTCGATTACGAGGACTTCAAGCGTCGGATACCCGCAATCGTTCGCGCGATGGATAATATCAATGATATTGCAATTTATCCGTTGCCTGAACAAAAAGAATCAGCGCATAGCAAGAGGCGTATGGGTCTTGGTGTGACAGGTCTTGCTAACGCTGGGGAAGGTATTGGTCTTCGCTACGGCAGTGATGAATTCATGCTGTGGGCGCGAGAAGTATTCACCATTTACCGCGATGAATGCTACCGCCATTCGATTGAGTTGGCAAAGGAAAAAGGACCGTTCCCCCTGTTCGATGCGGATCTTTATCTGCAATCTGAGTTTGCGAAGACATTGCCTGATGATATTCGTTCTGATATTGCGCGGTATGGAATCAGGAATAGCCACCTGCTTTCCATTGCGCCGACTGGCACTATTAGCAACGTGGCTGATAACGTGTCTAGCGGTATTGAGCCGCCGTTTTCTCTGTATTACGACCGGGTTGTGCAGACTTTCGACGGGCCGAAAACAGAGCGTGTCAGTGACTATGCTTATCGGGAGTGGGGTGTTGAGGGCGTGACTGCTTTGGAGATCGACGTGCAAGCGCATGTTGATGTCCTTTGCCTAGCATCTGAGTTTGTTGATAGTGCTTGCTCTAAGACGATCAATGTTGGGGACGATGTTACATGGGAACAGTTCCAGGCTGTATATGTCAGCGCCTATGAAGGCGGTGCGTCTGGATGCACAACCTTCCGCGCGTCTGGCAAGCGGGCAGGTATCTTGACGGCAGCGGCCAGTGAGGATGTGGCAGAGCCTGCGGAAGGCGGGTCTTGCGTTTACGATCCTGTGACTGGCATCAAGTCCTGCGAATAACCCGCGCTGCATAACTTGATAATTTTGCAAGCCGTCACTATATAAGATAAGTGGCGGCTTGTGAGGTTTTATGGAGCGTAATAGAGAAGGGTATCTTGTTTCAGATACTCACAGAGAATGCACTGGATGCGGTGAAATTTTCGAGATAACTAGCCGTATGACTTTATGTAAGAAGTGCAATAGCAATAGGGTTAAGTCTCAGACCCCTGAGTGGCGTATGTGGCAAAGGGCCAAGCAGCGATGCAAGAATAGTGGAAGGGAGTTTACATTGTTATGTTCAGACATAGTAATACCTGACGTTTGCCCTATACTTGGAATGCCTATTAACATGAATAGCGGAAGGTCAGGTGCTTACAAAAATTCGCCAAGCCTTGACCGAATCGATAACGAAAAGGGTTATACACCGGACAATATTCAAGTCATAAGTCAAAAGGCTAATGCTATGAAGCACTCTGCTACGATAGAGGAGCTTAAATTGTTTGCTAAGTGGGTAACTGATACATACGGAACTTACTGACAACAGAACATCCTGCCGTATTTTATAGGTGTGCGAGATCGTAGATTTGACTTGACACCACCATCAGCCTGTCCCATAAAGGGGCAGGCTCTTATCAAGGAGGAAAGCATGAGACCTGAAGATATTGTCTGGAACCAGGCAATCGCGGCTGCAATTGCGGCGTATAAGGATGGTATCGGCGCTATCTATGCGCTGATTCGTCGGCCTGAGCATGTGGTGGATATGGAGGTGGAGCATGATTAGAGTCACATACGACGATCACATGGGTGACTGCATTAAGCCTGCACGGATGGCGCGTGGAAGCATGGGGAGGACTACCGAATGGAATGAAGACGGTAGCATGAAAGAATCCGACAGGCGATTGCTAACCATGCTGGCGCGAGGTATGGGGCAGGATGAGTATGAAGATTTGCAGTCTGCCATTGTTAGGGCCGCTGAATACCCAGATTACACTGAATTGGAACGTCTAATCTGGAAATTCCGCCACAACCCTGCACACACAGCGCCGTTCGGTCACAACTTCCTGACCGTGCATTTTGAAGCACCTGTGTTCGTCATGCGACAGATTGTCAAGCATAAGTTTCTGCGCCTGTCTGAAATGTCGATGCGATACGTTCGCGGTATGCCGGAATATTACAAACCGGAGTCGTGGCGATCAGTTGCGGAAGATGTTAAGCAGGGGAGCGGCGAGGATGTTAGTGATTGGTTGCAAAGTGATATGAATGCTGGTTTCAACCTCGCATATATCAATGACGAAACTCTCTACGATGAGATGATTACGGATGGTATCTGTGCAGAGCAAGCCAGGATCATGCTTAGGCTTTGCCACATGACACAGGGCTACATGTCTGGTAGTATGGATGCGTGGGCTAATCTGGTGATCCAGCGTCTTGATCCACATGCGCAGTATGAGACGCAACTGTTTGCGCGTCAGGTAGACTCGATCTGCGAAGAAATCTGGCCTATTTCGTGGCCCGCTCTGACCGAAGGTGTTGCAAGATGACCACGCAAGAATTGATTGACCTACCTTATGCTGGTATGGCGGAGAAGGAACTTCGGCGGTCTGGGAAATGGGTGGCGGAATACACGTTTGATGATTTCCTGGAATGGGCGTCAGACTTTCGCATTATGATCGTCCGTGGCGGCAGGTTGATCGTTGATCATGACGGCGAGAGTGATATTGAGGATTCGGTTAGATATGCAATGGAGGCATACGCATGAAACTTGAAATCGAACATAGCGACCTTGTTAAAGCCATGAATTCCGCCGCGTCTGTGGTGGATAAGCGAAACGTGGTTCCGATCTTGGGTCATGTCAAGATCGCCACCAACGGCGCTTCTGTGCTGTTCACGACGACGAATCTTGAGGCTGAAATCCAGGTCAAGAAACCGGCTAGCGTGACCAATGAAGGCGTTACGACTGTCAGTGCCAATCTGCTGAAAGACATTGCAGCGCGAATGCCTGCCGGTAGCATGGTATCAATGGAGATTAAAGACCATGACCTGATCGTGAAAGCTGGCCGTCAGCGTTACAAGATGGCTACGCTTGATGCTGATGATTTCCCCGAACTGTCGGCGCAAGGATTCGAATCTGAGCAACAACTTGACGGCAAGGCGTTTGCACACATCCTGTCGCGCGTAAAAACCGCCATGAGCAAGGAGGAAACCCGATACTACCTAAAGGGAATTGCGATGCAATATCGCGATGATGCTTTTGTGTTCGTGGCGACTGATGGTCATCGCCTTGTCAAGGAATCGCTATCGGGAGAGTCTATTCCTGACGTGATTATCCCCGACGCTGCCGTGCATGTTATGGAGCGACTAGCCGGGGATGCTGATACCGTCACGCTGCATGTATCAGACTCGAAGGTTAAGATCGACGCAGGTGATACAGTTTTCACCAGTAAGGTAATTGACGGGACGTTCCCTGACTGGACTCGCGTGGTTCCACCGCTGTCTGATAACGTCATGTCTGCTGATGCCGGTCAGATCAATATCGCAGCGTCAGGCGTTGCGGTAGTGTCGGATCAGCGCACAAAGTCTGTCAAACTAACTATGTCGCCAAACTCTGCAAACCTGTCCGTTCGCGGGGCAGACAACTTCGGGGAGGGCGATGTGGATTGCGAGTGGAACGGCGAGGATGGATTTGCGATTGGGCTTAACGCGCAGTATCTTTCTGACGTCCTGAAGCTGGCAGATAAAGGGACTATCCGACTGCATATGTCTGGCGCTGGAGATCCGGTTAGGGTTGTGTTTGATGAATCGCCAGAAACGGTTGCTGTCGTTATGCCGATGAGGATTGACAGTTAAGAAAGGGGCGCATTAGCGCCCCTCTCCATATTCAAGCTGCAATATCAACTCAGCGTAGTGGATGATCTTTCTAACATCCTCTGCGCCGTTTTTGTCTTTGTATCGTGTGGCATATTTGATGATGTTGCCAGCCAGGAAGTCAATTCCATTCTTGTGGATGTATTCAACCGGCTGGATCTTGTTCTTTCTGTAATGATCGCCCCCCTCCTGCACGTCCAAAGCACCAGCACGGCGGATCATCTGGCTATACCGCTCCTGATGTTCTTCCATCATTCACCCCTCTCAATCGGATCGTTAGCAGTAAGAATCAGCCCGCGATCCTTACTGAACACCATTGCAGTCTGATTGCGCCGTCCAGAGAACCGATAGCCATAACTGTCGGACGGACAGAACGCATCCAGGCTGTGCCACAGCATACCGCCGATACGCGCGACCTGATGCCGATGGACATGGCCTGTAAACCCATAGCGGAAATGCGTTTCGCTCCAATATGGGCACACATCAGCGACTTTATGGACGAAATTCTCAGCTTTGGCGCGGTCCCCATGTTCTGCGGCGATCAGGACCGAACCATGCCGAACCATGAACAATTCATTCGGATCTTTGACAACCACGACTCGGCTGGCATTGCGATACCGCTCAGAAAGCGCGAACGTCAGAATGTGGTGCGCGTTTGCATCATGGTTCCCGCGCTGAACACGGACCTTGACTTTCTCGTGCTTGTCAAGAAGATGCTCGATCACCCATGCAATGGAACGGATAGCTGTGTCAAGAACCTTGAACTGCCTACCATCAACGTCGAGGATGTTCTTACTGGCCGGAGTCATATTGTCCTGCGAATCAGCGTGAAGCGTATCGCCGTTTAGGATCAGAATCGCCTCGCCGCCATCAGGAACCAGAGAAGTGACGGCACTGAACGCATCGCAAATATCTCGCTCGGCATGGTGCAGGTCGTAATCCTGCCCGCCAGTCTCATCGCCCCACGAATACTGTCCGATATGCGCATCCGTCAGCACATAGAGGGTCAACAGATCGCTCGCAACCATCTCAACAGGTCGCGTCTCATACGCCGGAATATCACGGAACGCATCGGCAACCCGTTCGATCAGTTCGGCATCATCTACGGTAGATTCAGCTTTCCAGAATACCGAATCGCTAGACCCATCAGCGTTCTTGACCTTACGCCATCCGTGTCGTGCTGATGTAATATCCAAGCCACTCGATAGGATTGCTGCCCGTTGGCCGCTGGATGCCCGCTGCCATGCCCGTGCCCGCTCCAGTAGACCCTTCACCTGCCGCACCGACCTCCCCATCACATCCGCAATCTGCGCCCGTGTCATTCCCTGCGCCTGCAAATCCAGGGCTTGCTTTTCTTCCGGTTTCAAGATTATCCTCCTTGAACGCTTCAATATCCTCAATCGTCAGCATTGACGTGTCCTTTCCATAACAACAATGTGGTTGGATGCAAGTTGCCCGTTTTAGCTTTTCCTAGTCGCGGGAGGAGGAGGAAACCGCGCTGGACAGGGATCAAAACGGGACCGAAAAGACCATGTGATGACGATAAAGGAAAGCCCGCCCCAGCGCAAATGGGGCGGGATGCATGCCTACATGCTTAGCGGATATAGGTAGAGCGCGACCATTACCCGGAGGTATGCAGCCGCATTACGTCACTCGGCTGGGCTATTGATTTGCTATGCTGGCGGTATACCCAACCCGCCTTGGACCACTTGCCGCGCTCTGGAGGTGACGGCGACCGCATAAGCAGTCCTCTACACGACCGGGAAAGCCCAATCCATCCGCCACCGCCACAGAGCGGTTGGAGCCGGGCGAGGGAATCAAACCCCCACATCCTCACTACAAAAGAGGCAGGCTATCGTTACATCAGCCCGGCTATATTGGTGCCGCCTCTCGGATTTGAACCGAGACCGATGGGGGTTTTAAGTCCCCTGCCTCTGCCAGTTGGGCTAAGGCGGCGTGGTAGGTCTGGCGCGATTCGAACGCGCGATCAATCCGTTATGAGCGGACAGCTTTACCGCTAAGCTACAGACCGTTACTGTCCATCACATCTATCACAGCGATCCAAGCGTGTCAACCCCCACAAGCAGCCTTCAGTTGGTCCAGCACATACAGCACCTCACGCGCCGACACAGGACCAGCATCAGCCATTGCGGCCTGAGCAAGCGCACGGCGGTCTATCCCGTCGCATATCGCGCTATCAGAGGCCGTGACGCCGCAACCTGTCAGCAACATCACTATCATGAGCACGAGTAACGCCGTCAATACGCTCTGCTGTCGAGTCATATCCCTTAACCCTCTCATCAACGCGACCTTGTCGCCTCCCGAACCAGAACGCCACCAGGACCGCCACAACCGCCGCCAAACCCTCAAGCATCGTCGCGATCCACCTGCTTGACTAGACGACTAACAGCGCCTGCTAGACCCATCGCAGACAGCAGCCATGGACGCCATTCTGCCGGAAGCATCTCTTGCACCTCAAGCGGGATGCTTGCCCACACCAACGGCAGCGCGGCAATAGCAAGCAGGAACTGCGTAGAGTAATAGCGCCAGACGTTGCGCCAATCAGAAACCAGTTTCATTTCCTGAAGATCCCCATAATCAATTCCCAGATAACCGAAAGCAACGCCCGCCGAGGTTCAGCGCCGCCCTCAATCAGCCTAAGCGCCGCCTCAAACTTGACAGCATAACCAGCGATCTTTGCCGCTTGGTCTGTGCCGTTCACGACCCGACGCATGTCAGTGTAATTACCGTAATCAGACAGTTTCTTTCCGGTGAACCAACCGTCAGACATACCTGCTACAAGGCACATCGCAGACACACCACGATCAAGTGCACGGTCTGGATTGTTGACAAGATCAACGCCGGTTGCCACAGACGCCTTGCGGTAATTATCACGTCCAGTCAGATGCACCTGCCCACGTCCGCGATAGGTCCATCCATCATCAGTCCCCTCACGGTTCCCCATGCGCCCGTTGTAAACTTTGTTAGCAAGCGCCCTAGGATTGCGCACATAAGGCTTAGCCGCATCCACACTGGGAAACCTGCTAGGCCAAACAGCACGAATACGGGCGGCTGTCGTGTAGTTCAGCGACTCCTCATTAGGCGACATATTCAGTCCGGTCTCATGGTATGCCGTTGCAAGCATGTAAGACCGATGCTGTATAGGCAAACCCTGACTTGCCTTGATAATATCATTCAAACCGTCAACCTGTTTCTGCGATAACTTGCCGCCGAATAGGCTGTCGCGAACCGAACTGAAGAAAGCATCCGTCATTTCCGTGTCCTCTCATCCACGATCACTTCAAGCCTGGTAAGTCTATGCCCCAAAGATCGCAATTCCTTAACGACTTCCTCACCCACATCCCGCCCTTGCGCAACCCCGCGTGAATTCCACCAGATCCACAGAGCGACCGCTAAAGGAACCCCTACTGCCTGCACAAGTTGCTCGAAGGCGACACTTTCCACCTGCTTACCGCCTCGTAGAATAGCCACATATGGATTGGCAATAAGTAGACACTCGCGAACATGCCTACGATCATTTCTCCACCCGTATAGGTGGCAGAATAAGATATAGCACTGAATTGGACACAATGCAAAGCCGCGCCAGCAGCCACCATCCAGGATCGAATAGGCTTCTTAAGACCTATAATAGCAAGCGCAGAAGCACACATGCTTATCGCCGCCCACATCTTCGCAGGGAAGAAATACGCAAACGCACCCCATGTAGCCTGCTTGAAACCGTCCGCGCCTAAAGTGGCGTCATACCAAAACATCGCTCCGAACACAAACAGCGAATACTGCGTGTAAAGGATTGCTGGCCTATATCTGCTTAGGCTGTTCTTCGACAACCATCCAATACATTCACTCATTTCCGCCTCTGAAACATTCCCGCTAAGAACGCGGCAACTGCGGACCACAGTATAACATTGTTTGCCGTGCAATAAAAAATAGACCCGGCAACCGTAAAAGCAACATCAGTTACAGAATCAACAACATCAGGCGACCACTGCAATAACTCGAACGTAATAGCAACCAACATAGCAGGCCACCACCTACCAGTGATCGCCGCTATTACAATCCCAAGCAGGAAATGGCCGGATTGATTAGTAACCCAGCCATACCAGTCGTGCTCGAATGAGTCAGGTATTAGCAGCATCTAGCCACATTGTGTCAATTTCTTCTGGCGTCAGACCTAGTGCTGCACCGATACCAATGATAGCAGGATGCAAACGCTCGAATGTGGTTGCGTATTCCCACTCTATTTGCAGAGCACGATCTCCTGATGCCTCGATAATACCTTCAACCTCGTCAAGTCGCGACAGCAGTGCCAGGCGAAGTTTACGGGCGGTTAAGGTTGGCATTGATGCGCGGAGTTCTTCAGGCGTTGGGTCTGCTGGACGCTTTGGATTTCCAGATAAAAACTCAACCCATCTTGGATGTCCTTCAGAAACCATCACCTCATAGTCGCCATCAATAATTACACCTTCAACGTCATTTATATACTTGTATGTTATCATCTACTTAATCATACCTTCCTGCAAAAGGAGTCGCTACTGCGTCTGTGCCAGATGTAACTATTGCTGTAGCAGATGCACCGTTATCGCCCTTTATTCGAATAGATAAACTATCTCCTGATGCTAGATTAACATCAATATCCGTAGTCCCGTTTGTGGTCCTTGAGGACAATTCAGTAGACCCTCTAATTAAAGATACCGTCCCAGTACTGCCTGATTTAGTGTAAGACACACTTACACTTCCAGCCATGAAAACAGCACCCATTATAGGAAAATTTACCGTAGGGAATATAAGAGTTCCTGATCCTTCTCCGAGTTTATATGCACTACCTACTGTAGGTGCCACAAAAGATGATTGAGTTACCCTTAGCATAGGAGCACCAACAGCCCCCTCAGCAATCGCAACAGGATTATCCCTCAACGCATACATCAATTCAGACGTTACCGGCGCATCCGGGTCAACATCTGTGTCTGGGATAGTTTTCCAATCAGCCATGATTACACCAGTTGATATGCAGCGCGTCCGTCTGCGAATACAAGGCTAGGACCGACAATGTAAGTTCCTCTCATTTTCTGTAGTTCTGTTGATTCATTATACATGGGCCGCGTGTTTTCTGTAATTACCCCGTATCTCGCATCGAACTGGAACCGCTGGACCTTGACCAATACAGTGCTTCCACTTCTATCATCCTTGCGATAGAAAACCTGCGCAAGCCTTGGGTCAATACGCCCTGTATCATCGGTAGCAATATAGCTATTCAGGCTGATTACGTCAGTCAGAGAAGGATCGTCTTTAGCGTCAATCTTGATTGTATAAGTTACGGGTGCGAACTTATACCTGTTCAGCAACCTGCCTGTGATGATCTTTGCAGACGCATCATCGCCATGGTTCATCCATCTCGTCAGAATCTCATGCGTCTTGGACTCGTTATAATAATCAGGAGACTCCCCATCAACATAGATTGTCAGGTAGTTACGAAGGAAGTTGTCCTTATTCAGCCCCTTTGTCGGGTCAATCTGAACCGACCAAAGCGAAACTCGTGTCGCCCTTTCATCGTCATTATCCTCTTGCTCGATTGAAATGATATTATTACGATCATTCCACTCAGCAGGCAATTCATCCGGCGGATGATTGAGTTTGATCTTGATTAGTTGTTCAATCTCATCCCACCAAACTGTGATGCCAAGTTGGTTGATCTCACCAATTAGCTTTGATACGTTTTCAGGCTTGCAGATCGTGGCAGACAGGACCATGCTAGATCCCCATCTGTCAAACTCTTTCTGCCAGTTAACCCAATCAATCTGCGCAAGGGAGACGTTAGAATACTCTGTCAACATCTTCCTAATGACAGAATCAGCCCGCTCCCGGTCAACGTGAAACGCTACCTGAACAGTATCATTCGCGCTATGCTTTGCTGCCTGAGTGCCTAATTGACCTCTGGTTATGGTTAGAACATCCGCAGTCCTGGTGAACCCGACTATCTCGCTGCCTATTGTTGCATATCCAGACAGTGGATATTCAGCGTTGCCAATACCCTCTGGCGTAAGTGTCAGGGTTGTATCAGTCTCCGTAATATCAGCTAAAACCCTGCCTTGGCTGCTTTTAGGGCACAAGGCTTTCTTGTCGTCAGCAAGGGACAAAATATCCTTTGCTACAATAGTTACATCGCCGTTACTGTCAGGCCCCTTCCATTCCGACATGACATAGGCGCGGATCTTGTCATAAACCAACTGGCCTGCATCGTCGTAATGCGCCTGAATAACACGCAAAGGTCGCCCTGAATAGTTTGTGTTCTGCGCCTTCAGCTTGCTAAAGAACGTCCCTGCGTCCATTGGGTCATAACCAATACCGTCAGCCTGCGCAGCGCCAGACATGCGCTCAGACCAGTATTTATCAGTGAGAGTCCCACGGTCTGTAAAATCAATCAGGTTGACTTGCACAGAAGCGCGGCGACCAAGCGCGCCGATATTGGACGCATAACCCGCGATATTTACTTCTTGCTCATACCCGCCACAGGACTTTAGGCAAGGAATGTATTCACCGCTCTTGACTGCATAACTAGGCTCGATAAACCGCAGAGTTCTAGTGGTTTTGCTATAAGCCTGCCGGAACGTGCATGTCGGGAACGTGTTGAAGCATTTATGACGTGTAGCACCACCAAACGCGGCACCACACGCGCCCTGTCCCCAAGTAAGTGAACACGCGTCTAAGTCAATCTCGACAACCTGGACAATTTTACGCGCCAATGAATGACCTCACACCAAACGACAGCGACGACAATCTGTCGCCCTCGATAAACTCAATTACTAGAGACTCATCACTATTTGCAGATCGGCAATAGCCCATGTCATCAGGATACCTAGATGGGCAACCTGCATAGAAAAACGTCCTGCCTTGATTGTAGTGCTTCTCAAATCCTCTGATGTTCAACTCTAGCCAATTGCGGTCCAAGAAACCCATATCGACTTCGGTTTCTGCACCGGCAGACATAACACGATTGCCAAGGAAATGCCCCTTGAGTGAATCGTTATACAACTTTTCATACCTCCGCGAATGGTGCAATGGCGCATAACTATCAACAGGGGAGTGCGGGAACACTAACGGTCGTCCAAGGAAAGCAACGCCAATAGATGCCGCCGCATCAGTAATGGTAACACGCCAGTATCTAGCAGACACGCTGCCGAACAACACGATCATATCATCATCAGTCATTGGGTTAACTGTGTTCATATCAACCCATGTAATGCCGTCATCAGAATGACTGACCATAACGCCAGCGCCGCTAGAAGCAAGGTTATGTGACGCGATACCCAAGGCTGAAACTTGAGTATTGCTTCCCATATCAACAGCAAAATACCCGTCCGCTACATTAGTCCGCCAACTTGACCAAGTAGCTTCATCATTTCTGCAATTAATTGACGGATAGTTAGCGTCCGTTCCAAAGTCAGATGCACTAACAGCCCGAGTTAGGATGTTATCCCAAAGCACCATCGCCTTGCTGGTGTTTTGCGCACCAGGTTGAATAACAACAGGCATCAGAAATCCCTCGCAATAATGACGCGACCATCACGCGACTGTTCGTAAATCTGTTCAAGCATGGATTCCGCCAGATCAACCATAAAGTCAGACCCTTCCAGCCTAATCAGAACATTCCGCGTCGGCTCTTGCTTAGCAGCAATCCCAGACGAAGCCGAACCGCCCTTGCCACCCGGTTTCCCGCCGGATTTAATTGCGTTAACCAGCCCCATACCAGCCGCCAACACCTTAGCCATTGCAGCAATGTTATAGGGGAACGGCAATTCCAGCGCCTTGGCAGCGCCTTGATATGTGCTGATAAGCGCACTAGCAGCGCCGAAAACTTTCTGCGCCTTTAGGAGTTTGTCATACCCGCCGCCAGCCAACTCATTAAGCTGGCCCATATGGTTAGCCAAGCCGTTCAGTTCAGCCGACCATCTGGAGTTGTTAAGATCAGCCTCTTGATTGATCCTGCCCCACATCAGCGCGGTTGCTTGCGCATTATATTGATCCTGAGTAATCCTGCGCGCTTCCAGGTGAGCCTTGAGTTGTTCAAGGTCCATGTCGTATTGCAACTGCTGACGCTCGTATTCCGACCCGAAATACATCTGCCGCAATTGCGACTCAAGCGTCATATATTGCTCTGTGGTGATAAGTCGCTTCTCTAGCGCAAGTTCAAGCTGCGCCTGCCGTTTCTCCCATTCTGCGACCTGGAACAGACTGTCACGCTCCATTAACTCACGGAGCGACTGGAAACCTTTCTGTGACGCACGTAGTTCGGCAGCGGCCTTCCTTTCCGCAGCCTTTGCAGCGCCTTTACCCTCTGACTCCTTCTTGCGCCTAGCACGTTCTTCTTCAGCAAGGCGCTCCCGCGTCTGCCCCAAGCTATACTGCGCGTCAGCGGCCCTATTCGCCGCAGCCTCTTCCTCTGCCAGCATCCGGATTTGAGTCTTGTAACCGGTGTCCTGATAGTTGCCAGCATACTGCGCAATCAGAGCCTTGCGGCGATCCATAAAGCTAGCAGCGGTTTCAAACTTCTGTACTTGCCTAGCAGCATCACCTGCCGCAACGCCGGTAGCTAGCAGACGCTCCTCAAGCTGTGCAGATACTGTCGCAATCTGGAACCCCGCGATAGCGTTAAGGCTGCGACTGATAGCGTCGATCTGCGACTTGACCGCAGCCATGTTGCGTTCCCATGCCACCGTCTCCGACGACGCATTCCCAAGCATAGCAAGCAACTGTCGGCTCGCATCCTCGGAATCAGTAAGGGATTGCGCCATCTTCCGCGCTTCATCAGCGCCACGACCACCAGCGGACGCCACCTCAAGAAGATAATTCCTGACGTGCGAAACAATGCGCACATATTCTTCAGGGTCTTTGGTATTAAATGCGGCAGACAGGCTTTGCGCCAACCCTTTAGCACTCTGCTCATTAACCCCAAGAGTTTTTTGCAGCTTAGCTGCTGTTTGGTCTAGTCTTATTATTTGCGCTTCTGCTTCAGACGCAGCAATTCTGCCATTGTCAAAAATCTTATCCCAGAAACCAGGCGCAAAACTTTCTTCCAGTTTCTTCTTGGCAAGATTCTGCTGATTTATAGCGTCAAGCCGCGCCAATTCCCTTTGCGCGGCAATCAACTGCTTGATGCTTTCAGTCACCTTTCCGTATTGGCTAACCAATTCAGCGGTGCCTTTCGGCATAGATTTCAACTTGGCATCAGCGTCCGCCAATTTTCGCATTGAATCACTCAAGTCATCCAATACTTCCTCGAATTTGCGGCCGTCTTTAGATGCAGTTAGCGCAGACTTTCCCCACTGGAAAAGTGCAGCGGTGCCGCCGATAAGCGCAAGTGTTACGGCAGTAGTGGGGTTCAGGAACATCTTGAACGCACCAGCAAGTGTCGGACCGATCTTCCTGCCCTCAGCGTTCATTTGGCTGAAGATCTGCGCGACTTGAAGGCCTTGCTGAATCATAAGCATAAATGGGTTCTGACCAGAAGCCATCATCATGCCAATATTATTCATCTGGAACGACAAGTTAGCAGCGTGGTGTGACGCAACCTGATTTGTTGCGCCGAACTTAGTTGCAGCCACAGCAGCCGCATCTAACGCGGAGCGGGTGCGCTGGAGAATCTCCACCCTCTGCTGCTCAGTAATAACCCCAGCCTTGACGGCAGCAGCAGTCCTAATGGACTCATCGCGATACTTTATCTGGGCAGCAAGCGCGGGATTGTAAGCCATGGCGAGGGACTCAATCTCGCCACGATGCTCCAGAACATACTTGGAAGCTGAGCGAAACTTTCCATCAGCGCCTCGCATCGTCTTTTCAAACTTCGCGAAGCCGTTTGCAGCCGTAATCGTAGCGGAGTTTAGTTCGCCAAGCACCTTAGCGGCACCGCGAGCCTGCGAGGAATCAATGTCGTAAACTAGAGTCGCATAATCCGCCATGACGCCCCGCAATCAGCCTTTTGCCCGTGCCCAATCCTTGCCGCTATCAAGTTTGATTGGGTCTCTTTTAGAATGCCATTTTACAACATCCGCGTAAGAATGGCGAAGCGCGCGGTCCATGACAAACATGCAATCACGCTCCCATCGTTCCAGAGTTATTGACCTATGTCGCTGCCAATTCTCAATGTCTGCCATATTGATTGGTTGCTCAATATCGCCTGACATTCCGCGAATGTCGTTAAACCACTGGATCAATTCTGAACAGCGCAGAGGAATAGACAGGTCGGGAATACGATTCTCTGCGCGATTGTGTTTGTAAATCTGCGCCTTTGACCATCCATCAGTATTCCCGCCCGTATTCCACTCTATGTCTTTTTCGATCCAGGCTTTGCACTCTTCGGCAATGCTTGCGTAAAATTTCGGATATTAGCGCAACCCTCCGCAATAAGATCAACCATCCATTTGGCGTTAGGATGATCTACGAAGAAGGTCTTAGCATCCTTATCGCAAGGCGTATTGTTATCAATGTGCGCGAAAGTATTTTCGCCCCATTCCCAACTATCAATACACTCAATCAGAACAATCCTATTGCGCTCAGCAAGAGACTTTGCGAAGTCGATCTTTTCGCCAACCGCCTCACGCGCCCATTGCTCCGATTGATACTCACGCAGCGCCTTAACGACTCGCGCCGAATCCTGCGACACAACATTAATGACAATACCGCTAGGCTCACCAGTATTCGGATTAGGAATACTGATAGGGTGCGACTTGTCGTATTCGATTACTTTAGAGAAATCCATTCAACCCTCCTTACAGTCATCAAACGATGGCAAAACACCGCCATCGAATTTAAAACTTCTAGTTGAACCATTAGCGACAACCTTAACCATAAAGTCGTCGTCGTGAAGGTTTCCGTTGTGCCATATATAAACCTGAAAGCCATCATCTCCAGAGACATCTGCTTTCATGTTGCAATATCTATACTGATCGTCCATTCAACCCTCCTTGGAAGTAATGGCGGGCCATTACAGCCCGCACTCAGATTAGGGGCCAGGAATATTGGCAGGCTTCACAAACACCGGACCCTGACGAATAGCGCCCGTGAACGTGTGAGTCACGAAATCATCGATACCGCCACCGCCATCGTTAAAGCCAGTCCACACAACACGCGCATAGACAGTTGTGGGGGTCGTGGTGCCAGTGACGCCGTCCGAATAGACCTTACGGACAGCGTAAGCAACGCCATCCTTGGCAAGCGCCATGTCGCGCAACTCGTCCTGACCCTCGCAATCCTCCATGTAAAACACGGACAGCGTGAAGTCAGTATCACTATCCGCGCCGACACCAACAAGTTTAGTCCCGTCAATGCAGTTAGCCGAAATCATTTCTGCCTCGGACGCGAACTCAGGCAATTCGCTAAGGCAGCATACATCGACATATGTCAGCGCCGAAAACTGAACCTCAGTCAGATCATCCGGCTGTGGCGTCAGGCAAATCTCGAATGCAGCATTACGGTTCTGAACACCACCGTTAGCCATCAGTCATTCCTTTCCAGTTAAGAAACCTAACGAACATTACCATATTATCCCCATGCCCTCCAATAAGCCTGAACCTCAAGCCTATTCCATGGAGCATTAAGTAAGGATGGTCCAATTACGCGGCTTCTGGCCCTGATCTTGACGGTAATATCAGAATACGAATAGGTATCATCCGGGCCGAAATGATCTGCCAACATGCTAGCTAGGCCGATATGCTGACCGAATGTCCACGAAATAGGAACCATTACGGACAAGTTAAGAACGCCGTCTAAAGGCTGCCCACAATCAGCATCGACTGGAATGATTCCGCCGTAGTCGGTTGTGATATGTTGGGCGATGATAAAACTGTCTGTCGCAACGGGATTGTAAACCTCGTTCGGATAATGCAATGGCGTATCGGTCCATTGCTTCAACCTGCCCTGTAGTGCCATCCAGATTTTTCCGGGTGCGTTCGTGATGATCGTCATTTACTTGCTAACCTCAATCTGGTTGCAGCAGCGCGCATAATACTGCGATATTTAGCACCTACCTGCGCAGCGAAGAAACGTCCTGGTTGGTTATAATAACGTCCGAGGCTATCAAAACCGGAGAATCCGTATTCCAATCGACGGTAATACGTCGCTTGGTTCATTATATCAACTCGATCACCAATTTTCAAATTGGTGATAGTTCCAAGAGATTGCTCAATTCCGCTTCTATTGCCAGACACATTAGGTGAATCACCAGGACCAGTTACAGTCTGAATCGCCTGCCCGTTTTTACTGACAACCCAAGCATCACGCAAGTTTCCGGTGTCAACTGGAGTCGCAGCTCGTAATGCGTCGTAGAAATCCATGATACCATTCTGGAACGCTTCCTCACTGCGCTGTCCCGTTTCCTTAGTCCACTTGTTTACCGCTTTCAGGAATCCCCTGCTTGTGCCGCGCTTAGCCATTACTTAATTAACCGGAATTTAAGCGAGCATCCGCAATTCACCACCTCACTAGCTGGCAATATAGGATCGTATGGGCGCGTTGCCATGTAGCCGTTAACGTCAAACAGCCCGTCAAGCCCGACAACATCAGTCCCAGCTAGTGCCAAATGTGCATCGCGCGGATACATCATGCGGCTGCTATGGACCCACGTCTTGACAATCCGATCATACGGCAACCCTAGTTTATCAGCCGCCTGTCGCCATGCCTCCATCCGGCCAGCATTATCAGCGGATCCACGCTCTGTCCGCGCGATCACCTCACCGCGATGGCGCAACAGACGGTTGCTATAGGCTTGCGTAATGCGGTCAATCTGATCCTTGGTCAGCGGGCGACCATCCTCATACGCGCGCTTAATCATCGCGTCGAATCGCTTATCCCGCAGCGTCATGCGCTTGATGCTAGGCCAGTCAGGCCACACATCCAGATAACGCCTCATGTTGGCAACATACCCTGCCTGTTGCGCATTAAGCCCGACGATACCGCCAACCCTGCGCCCACCAGGCCCCATGCGACCGGCAATATCCAGAGCCATCCTGCTATGGCTGCGGCCTAGCGCGTATCCATCTGCAACAGTCTCCCTGACAGCAGCGCGCATATCCTCCGTTATGACCGTAATCTTGCTGCCGATTTGGTCACGCGCGAATCGCTCCCCTTGCGTCGTGGCGCTATTCCAGCGCGGGCGATCCTTATACGGCATCCCGGTTATCTCGCTGATACCGCCCTCTGCATAGACCTGCACAAGCAGAACGCGCAACTCGTCAAACGCGGCTGGTTCAATGTCAACTGCGTTGAGGATTGCACCATAATCGCCAGCGTCTAATGCCTCGCGCAACTCACCGATCCGTATCTCGTCAGTGATTCGCGCCACCCCCAGACGAAACGCGCGCTCGATCTGCGCCAGCGTCGTCATCGCACAATCAGCTTGTAGATCGACACCACCCCAGCGGCAGGGACAGGCTCCACGCGCACCACAGCACGATCCTTGCCGTCAATACGCAGCACATCACCAGGCACCAGCGGCACCCAATGGGCGGCGGCGATGATAACGCGCAAGTCTGTCGCCACCAGGTCAGGATCGCGAGACACCATCTCGCCGGTAACGCCGAACACAACCGCAGGAATGTCAGTCACCGAATCGGTAACGGTCGGCGGCTTGAGTGGATCAGGGTCTGGCGTGACAACCTGCACCACAGTCGCAGTCCCACCCATGTCGAACTGCGTTACCAACCTGTCAGCTAGCGCCGCGAACCTATCGTAAATGCCTGCCATTACACGATAAAGGCGGCAGGTCCACCCCGACACCCCTCCCCATCGTCAGGCTGACAGATGAACGGCAGCAGCTTGGAATAGGCTTGCGGCAGTATGTAACGGTTGGCAGACCACCAGTCGGCAGACTGCGGTTCAGCATACGCCACCTCCAGCACGTCAACCTTCTCTTTAATCACCTGCCCGCCAGCCGTGCCACCACCCCCGAAGATCGGAACGCCAGTAGCGAACGCAAACGCCGCCTCATAAGCCGCCTCCTCAACCCGTTTCGGGACAGTCGGATACAAGTCACGCGGAAAGCTGGCATCATACGACGCCGCAACCCCGCAATACAGATCCTCCAGGCTGTCAACGTAGTCGGATCCGATCTCGCGCACATGCTCAGGCACAGCGTCGGACGGCAAGACACGACCAGTCCTCGCCAGATATGTGGTCATCTCTACGTCAGACCCGTAAGCCAAAGCTGAATCCTCACCTAAAATTCGCTGATGATACAATATAGCAGGACGGCGGTTGTGGCAATTTGGGCTGTCGGCTGTCGAAAAAGCATGACCGTAATCTGCCAAAATACGCTATACCTAAGAAAAACAACAACTTACAACTTACGCATAACCGCAGATATGGATGCGGGTATCTATGTGATACCCATATACGGCAGGCGTATATGGATATGCGAAAATATATATGGGCATGTTTATCCGTAAGTGCGTTATTTTGTAAGGTGTGTATACTACTACTACTACTACTTTAAGAAATAAGTAAGTAATAATAAGGGCTTAGGCATCTCTGACCACATGCTAACCGACCTTACAAAACAACTTACGCTCCAGAAAAAAGCGTTAGGTCCGTTATGGATGCCGTTGTGGATGCACTGAAAATAGCCAAATAGCCGCACAGCACCTAGAAGGCACGCTACAGCCGCGAGTCGTTTTCAGGCTAGGTCGGGTAATGACAGCACCGACTCGCCAGTCCTGAGCGATATTTTATGGGTTGACGGGCATAGAATCGGGTGCTAGACAGGTCACAACGGAAACAGGAGGACGAAATGACCATGAACGAACAGCAGATCGGTGATGCGCTGCGGGCACTAACCAGCGCTCTCACTGAGAAGTTGGGGCGCTACCCTGCACTTGGACCTTACCTGTCGGTTGATGAAACTGGAAAGTGCAGCATCAACATTTACGCCGACCGCATTGATCACTATAAATGCACCGGCCACGCTACGGGTGACACGTTCGCGGAGGCTATCGACGCAGCATGGAGTATCGTCAATGCTATCCAGTCTTGCGAGGACGAAGCTAAAGCCTCATCAGCGGTCGCTAAACTAGAGGCCGAGAACCAGCGGCTGCGCGCGGCTTTACAGCGCGCATACGATCACGTCCTCCGCGACGCACCGGACTGGTTTGAGCGTCACAGCCACGAACAGCGGGCCCTTGAAATAGAGCGGTCCGCAGCCCGCGACGCCCTGCGCAACACAATGGGAGACGATTGATGGCTGAACTGACTTTCCCCAAATCCACAAAGCACGGACAGCGACGTGTGGTTACTATGTGGCGCGATTGGAATGACCTGCGCAAGGCAGTAGCCTCTGGAGACCCTATCCGTGTTCAGGAGGCTTTTGATGAGTGCGAACCTTGGGTTGATTGGTGCTTCGCGGTCGCGGCTGAAAAGACGGAGATTAACCATGGCTGATATTCTAGCATTTACGTTAGGGGTTATTTTCGTGCTGGCGGTTATCCACTGGTTCGCTGGAAAACGCTGATGGTCAGAAAAGGACCGCCCTAACTTATTACCGATGGCCGAACAAACCTACCTATGCCAGTAGGCAGTCGCCCTTGAAGCCCTACGAAACACGGAGATTAACAACCAATGACCACCAGCATCCAACTACCGCCGCTAAAGCCCCTTAAGACGACACCACTACAAGAGCTGATCACTTCCGTCCTGAGCAGGGCTAACAAAGAGGGAATCATCTACATGGGCGACGAGCGAGTATGTCCCGGCATCCACTTCTGCCCAGAATGGGACTACCTAGCGATCTTCGACGGTAGTCCAGAGGCTGCTGCTTGCCCATGCCCGCCAGAAAAGACTCGTTGACAATCCGTGACGACTCGCATACCATACCAGTAACAAAAGGAGGAAACCAAAATGAAACTGTTCCTGACGATCTTAGCTGCTATCGTGGCATCAGCGGTTGTGCTTGCAATCATTTCAGCGATGATTATGATCGGTGATGCTAAAATGTTCGCAATTATCGCTGGGCTTGCCGTAGTTGCAGGAGTCCCGATTATGATTGATCGAGTGCTTGCTCATTTTGGTGGCTGACTGTCATATGAGTCAGAAAGGTAAATGACTATGATGAACATTATCACCCAAATACTCAAAACCATCATCGTGATCGCCCTGGCATTGTTCATTGCTTACTTTGCTGTTGACGCAGTTATAAACGCCATCATGAACAGCGGGACCATCGCGCAGGTAATGTCGCCTGACTTCGACCTGGAGCGTGTGATGGTGGAGGCTTCGGAATGACGCGCTGGCACCCCTTAGACGGCAACATGATCGCAGCAGACTCGCATTACGAGCAATCTCATCCCGGTGACTTCGACGGATGCGACCGATGCGGCGTTTCTTTTGTGCTGCCTGATATTGACGGCTTCCAACACCATCAGGACCGTGACATATACTTCCTGTGCGAATCATGCGCAGATGAAATGAAGGAGGAATATTATGAGCAAGATCTATGACGGCGAACCTGCGTTCCCGCGCAACTACAACGCTGACGGACACAACGGTATGTCGCTGAGGGACTATGTGGCGGTTCAGGCCATGACCGCGTTTTACAGCAGCTTCGACGCGAGGGATGCGAAAACGTCGCGCTTTGACCTTGAAGGCGATGCCAGGCTGTTTTTCGACATTGCCGACGCATTCCTTGCCGCTCGCACCAACCAAGGACTCAACCCATGATTAACCGACTCATTACCGCAGCCGTCCTGACTGTCGCATCGTGCGGTGCGCCTGCATACGCCTCCACGATTAATCTTCCGTGCATCCCAATGGAACGTATGGCTGAATTCCTGTTTGACCGAGGCGAGAAGCCTATTGTAACAGGCATGGACATTGACGGAAATGTAGTGTAGATCTGGCTGGATTGGGATACTAACGAATGGTCCTATGTTGTTACTGACATGGATACGAAGATTTCATGTATGGTGAACCTGGGGTATTCGATGAAGCCATTTTCTTTCAATACGGGGCAGCCAGCGTAAGTTATCGGTGGGCACTATCGAAACAAGCCACACGTTCCAGAACGCTTGCAGGTTTTGGTTGTTAATGCTAAAATGCTAATATCTCATAAACAGAGGCGTTATTTGCAATGACCCGTGGACGCAAAAAAGTAGTCAAGGAAGTAGTAGTCGAGGAGGTGGCGGACAAAAGCCCGTTCCGAATCGTGGAGAAAGGTGGTAAGTTTATCCTTTACCATGGCGGATCGGTGCGGCATGTATTTATGACGCGGGCCAAGGCTGAAGAATACCTGAAGTGGTGCAAGGGATAAAGAAAAGGGGCGCTAATGCGCCCCTAATAATTACCCTGCATCACCTATCAGGCAGGAACTTGCTGGATCCCATCGAGATATCGAAATACCCTCGGCTCTCGCACTTGGACTTCTCCGAAACGACCGATGCCAGGGATGGCATAACCGAACGGCGAGTCTTTATACTCATTGAGGAAGCGGAAAGCAAACGGAACAGGAAGCTCTAGAACATCCAGACTACGCCGATAGGCAATCGCCCGACCGCCGCCGATGATAGTGGTAGTCGCAGCGGTCGCCAGTTCGGGGATCTCCACTATCTGGATAGTGCCACCGCCCGGAACGCCCGCAATCTGGCGGCGAACCCATTCCAGATAGCTGATGCTGCCGTTGAGTGCGTCGGTGAACGTGCCAGCCAGCGCACGATAGGCTAGCGACGGAAGCGCCAGGGTATCAGCCGGAAGCGGACGCGCGCTGTTGACATTAGCAACCGGGCCGAGAACCAGATTGACAATATCGGCGGCAATCTCACCGGCAGTTGCGTTCAGGGTGCCGTCGTTATTGACCCACTGAGTCCCACCTGCGGTCTTAGTGCTGGCAGCGATAGGCGTGATACCGGCCTTATTGATGAGACCAGTCCAGCCCTTTGACGTATCGCCGTCAGGAGTCGCACCAGTCAGCGCAACCGAGTCGATAAACTCTTCCGCTTTCCGGCGAACGATCCGAGCCTTAGTGTCCGGGATATTAAACCCAACGCCCGCAGCCAGTCCGACCTCACCGATATTGGTTTCCCAGCCCAGCGCAAATTCAGCGAATTGAATCTGCGTGGTGCTAGCGCCAACCTCGACCAGCGGAACATCCTTACTATAGGTGTTGATCCACTTGGCAACCCCGACACCATTATCAAACGTGATGCTGGCTGCGTTAGGCTGCCATTCGCCGTAATTGGTATTGACTGGGATAAGGTTCGGATACTGAATATCAGGCAGCGGATCTTGCATGACCCGCACGTTGATATTGGTCAGTTGCGTTTGCAGCACCGAAAGGAGCGATGCATCGCTAATGGTAGTAAATTTCGACATTCTCAATTACTCCTTACGGGGCCGGAGCGGCGGGAATAACCGCAGGCGCAGGTCGATTGATTCGGATCTTGACCAGATTTCCGCTGGTCGCCGTGGTATCAAACTCAACGCCAGGAACAGCGTCGAAGTCGCCAGCAACGTCAGCCCAGCGATCAGTGGCGGCATCGTAACCGGCCTGCGCGCCAGCCGTAGCAGCACCGCCAGCAGCAACCCACATCACGCCCATGGTCCTGATCGAGATGGACTTGCCGACCGGATAACCCGCAGTCGTATCAGCGTCGATGGTCCAGCGCACAACACCCAGCGGGGCGCTCGTGCCATCCCAAGCCTCAGCCTTGAAGTTATCGCCGGTCACACGCTGCACAGGCTGACCCGGTGCAATACCAGTCTCGGAGGCGGTGCGAGTGATCGCGTTCCACTCCTCCATATTTGCATGACCACCAACAAGACCGAAGCCATTGGGATCAGTAAACGGAACAATAGCCATTATTTCGCATCCTTGTTAAAACGCTTATTGATAGCATCAGCAATCAGCGCATTAGCGTCAGGCGTGGGCTTAATGTCAGCCAGTGCCTTGCGCACACTGTCATCAGCATCACCGACAACCAGATACGCGCCCTCAATCTGCGCGTCCGACCAGTCTTTAGCTTTGTCGCCAACCTTGGCAACGACAGCATCGCGCTTAGCTTTCGCAGCAGCCCGATCCGCAACAAGTTTCTCAACTTGCTCGTCAGTCAGCACCTTTGATTTAGCATCAGCCAGTTCCGCTTCCAGACGCCCAATCTCGGCATCCTTCGCGTCAATAGCCGACTTGTGATCTTTAAGGATCGCGACCACGGTATCGGCATCCTTGGCCTCCACCGAAATAGCTTTATCCCCAAAGACAACCGATTTAACCTCAACGGTCATTTCATCGTCCTTTACAGTTACCGGGGTCGCGCCCCATTTATCCGCACTGTCACCAATGCGGGCTTCATGTCCTGCGCGACCTAATGCGCACAGGGCAAGATGATTATGGCGGATATCCACCATGTCATAATCGTAGTCGGCACCATCAGGCGCATCGACCAATCCAGCGGTATAGCCCATAGACAGACCGCGCAGACCGGAATCAATCGCGCGCGAATCTTTCAGCATCGGGTTAACGACCAGCCATTCACCGTCTTTCATGACGGTATCGCCAACCTCACCGACAGCCAGGTCTTTCCAATTATCCGCCGTCACTTCAACGTCAGGATGCCCGAGCGTAACCGGAACGCGGGAAAGCGATTGAATGGAATCTGTATGGAATACTTGCTCAGGCGAACGGTTGATTCGGATCACACCATCGCCAACCATCCCTAATTCGCGGGCAAGGTATTCCTGAACACCAGTCCGCGCAATTCGCGCAGTCGCAACCAGATAACCCTGCGCCGTCTTTCGCGCAGAGCCAATCTGATGTGTATCGGTGAATTTAATTTTCATGCGATCACCATATCATTTTCTTGATCGTCCTGCGAATTGCCCGAATTAACCCAGTCGTTATAGCCTTGCTCTAGACCTTGGAATACGCCTAATTCCGTCCAAGCGTTAACTAGCGGCTCGGAAAGCATTTCAGCATTAAGGATTCCTTTGTCAACTGCAACCCCAGCAGAATCAACCAGAACCTTTGCAACGTCAGCTTTTTCTTTATCAGTCATTTCATTAAGCGAAAGCCAGACGTGATAAATCTCCGGCTTGCTAATTCCCAGTGCAGACCGCTCAATCGCAAGAAACAATGGCGCGCAAATGTGGTCAATATCATTTGACTGCATCGCTGAGATACTGTCATACCACACTTTCAATTCAGTCTCGGAGTTGGTGCCAAGACCACCTGGACGACCGAACAGGATGGAATACGGAATACCCATTGCAGCCGCAACTTCACGCCGCATCGCTTCAATTACGTCAGGCAGCGTTGCGAAGCTAACTTGACGCTGCGTCCATTCTTCCGCCTCTTTATCAAGCACCGCCAGCTTATTTGTCGCTTTCCCCTCGCGGAGCAAGGCGTAACGACCAGCGACCTTCTTGGCATCCTCTGGATCTGCCACTTGGTCAAACAAGCCGCAGACACTGATAATGTCAATGTTAGCTTCCGTGGTCAGCGCAACCACGTTATCGCGCGCAGTCACAGCAGCAATGATAGGCTCCAGCATGTAATCCAACACAGACCGGCCCTCACCAGTCTGTGGATCAGGCGCGTTCACAAACCGAATCATTCGGCTCGGGTGGATCCTGACTGCGGTTGCAGCACCCGTAACCGTGTAATACTCAGGATGGCCAAACCATTCCGACAGAGGGTCAGTAATCAACTGCGACGGGCTGGCCTGATCCTTACGCAGGACGTTGATAAACCGCAGCCCATCACGCCGCACCGAATCAGCCCGGAATTCCATACCAGGATCAGCGCCATCGTCCATGTAGATATAGGCAACACCATACAGGCGCGACATGGATAGAGCCTGCTTTATCTTATGCCGCACACCCAATCGCCGCTCAGTTGCCTCGATCAGGTTGATCTGGTCATCCTCTGCAACCCACTGATAACCGCGCTTGAAGCACTCATCCGGCAGCGCATCAACAGCCGCGCGCGCAAGCCAACTGCGGCGATACCAGTCGTAACCGCCAGACGCAACCGAAAACGGCCCGTCCCGATACCCGGACGAGCCATAGCCAGCGTGTTCAGCCATTGCAGATGTAAAGTCTGCCAGCGCGTCACCTGCCCGGATGGATTTGCTATCAGCCACAAAAGACCCCTTGACTAAATGCTAGCACTATGCCACACATACAGGACAGTTAGCAAAGGAGGCTGCTATGCAAGTTGGTGACAAGGTTATTCTGAGTGATGTAGGTATGAATGATTATGGAGAGGAGCACATTTGTAATCCTTGGTTCACACTTGGAACGATTGAAGGGCCGTCATCTAGCGTGACTGCGGGGTTCATGTTTTATGTTAAGTGGAGCAATGGATACTCAAACGTATATCGTCCAGAAGATCTGAAGGTGATCCAGTGCTGAAGTGGTTTAAAAAGAAGCCAGAACTAACAAAGATTCCAGACCGTGAAATTGCCAACGTAATCGCGTATTGCAATGTTACGCGAGTTGCAGACAAGCCTTATTTCACGATCAACGGAACTGTATGGTCATTCAAAGGAGGTAAGCTGGTCTGCGTCCATAACGGACGGATGGCTGACATTTCGCCTGCCGCACACCTGTTCCTCAACGCGCATCTCAACAAGGTGCCGGTTGTGAGTGTGCATTGATAGCAGCCCGCGCCAACCGCAGCGCGGGCTTCATCACATGAAACTGCCCCAATCGACGCGCGACCTGTGCATGATCGGCTCCAGCGCATACCGCAACGAATCAATCCAATGATTGTTTCCATCAACAGGCACGTCAAGCACGTCGCCGGACAGACGGTCCACTTTCCAGCTATAAGTCGCAAATTCGTTAAGCGTGTTCTTGCAGCTTGGATGGATATACACGCGTCGGAATGAACGAATGAACTGGATCCCATCCTCGACGCTGCCCTTGCCTTTCTTCGCAGGCTCTAGGCGCGGCAGCCCTTTACCCTTGACGTGACTGATCATAGCGGGCTGCGCGCTATCTGCCCGCGTCGCGAATCGGTGGAAATCAGGAATAGCAGCGGCAACCTTCGCCACATCGTCCAATTCGATACCAGGACCACCGGCTTCGTTCCTGATCCAAAGACATTCGTCAGCAACGTATGCGCGAATCATCGCAGTTGGGTCGCTGCTGTATCCCCAGTCCAGACCCTGAACCATGGTCCATTTCTCGCCCGGCTCGAATTCGCGCACCTCGTAACGACCGTTGAAAATCTGGCTCTTGCTGTTCTTGAGATAAGCGCCTTCCCAAATGTGGGAATAGAGCGCATGGTCGAATATCTCAAGGTCGCGCTTCCTGAGTATTTCAAGCCCTTCAGGAAAGAACGGGTTGTCAGAATAGTTGACGTTCCCGACAATAGATCGCGGCGCTTTGTTCTTGATGAACCTGAAGTCAACCGGGCTATTCTCTTTGCGCGGGTTGTAGATAACCCACAATTCCGCTTTAGGCTGGCGGAATACAGTCGCCTCAAGATTGACCCAGGATTGTTCAGGAATGTCCTCCGCTTCCTCAACAATCGTCAAGTCGATCTTTGCTAGTGATTTAATTGACTGCGGGTTACGATCCAGACCCTTGAAGATAAATTGAGTCCCGTTCTTGCCGGTAATTGATTCCTTGGTAACGGTGTAATGCGCTTGCAGCCAAGGGTTCAATTCCAGCGCGTCAATAACCTCACGATAGAAAGATTCCGCAATGCTGTTCTGAAACTGACGCACGGCCAGGATGCGCAAAGGTTCTGCATACCCCCACAAAGCAGCAACAGTCGCGGCACCGACCGACTTGCCGGAACCGCGACCACCTCGCAACACCCTGTATTGATATGCCCCCCTTTCCGCGCCCAGAACGTCAACGAGCGCGGCAGGTAGGTTAACCGTCGCTGTCTGCATCCTTCGGACTCACAGCGACAATCTTGACAGTCTGCGGCGCAAGAGACCCATCAGGATTGCTAATCTCGGTCGGCTGGGTAGGCGCACCGAAGCCGCGATCTTGGCTGTCTTTGAGCAACTTCAAAACTTCAGCGCGGATCTGCCCAAGTTTTTCCTCGTCACCACTGGCGTTATCCAGTGTCTTAGAAAGCGCCTCCACAAGATCAAGCTGCACCTTGGCAGCTAATTCAGCGGCACGAATCTCCGCCTTACGATGGGCGCTAGTTTTTCCACCGGGATTTCCAGATTGACCCGGCTTCCATTGCGCAGGTTTATACGGAAAACTAGACAATTAATCCTCACTTGCATTCAAGTTTACATAATACCTCAACGCATTATACTTTCTTGTCGCCTGAAATCAATTCAGCCGCACCTTTAGACAAATGATATGCGGCAAGTTTCATGTCGCGCTTTCTGATTGCCTCTTTGACTTTAGCGCGGCGTTCGGCGCATGACTTGCAGGGTTTGCGTGGTTGCTTACTCATCGAAGATCCTATCCCCCAGCACAGCGTCAAGCCTCCATGCACCTTCGTCTGTGACGTATAGGGTAGATGAGTGCCCGTTGATCTCACGCCGGATGTAACCTAAGCTGATGCAGCGCCTGATAACAGCGGTCGCGTTTACCTCTGCATTAAATCCAGCATCACGCGTGATGGACGAGACACGGCGCACCCGTCCATCTGGATAATGGACAGTAACGCGCTCACCCTCTGGATAGCCGTCACCGATCGCTTGCAATAGGCGGATTTCGTCCTCCTGAAGCAGGAAGTCAGTCTCAACCCACGGCGGAACTTCGCCCCGATCACGGATTATCTGCAAGCTGTCATCCCAAGACTTTTGCAACAGTTCTCGATACACGTCTTGGTAATCCGGCCTGTCGAAGAAATCTGGTTGGTTAAGCATATCGCCCTCATTGATATTGATTCATTATTGCATCTGCTTGCAGCCATGTCAACCCAATAGAAAACGCGCCACCTGTTACGGTGACGCGCTATGTCGGTGCTGGTTATTGTGGTGACGCTTACTCCATTGGCCGAATCGGTTTAGGGTAGATCGTTCGGAGTCGTTTCCTGCTGTCCATGTCGCACCTCATGACAGCATTTAAGCAGCAACGCGAAGCCTTGTATAATTGGCCTGGTTGGCTGCCGCCGGTGTGCCACCAGTTGGCGGGGATGGCGGGTCTGGCACGTTATGGGATCCTGTCGCCCAGATCAGGAAACTGACGCCGAAATACGGATGGCTCCATAGTTCCTCGCGCTAACCCTCTGGCGTGTGCCGCGTTGTAAGGCTTGGCTGCGCCTTTTCCCACGGATCAGGCGGCGGTGGTTTGGTTGGGAATTGGATGATGTTGGTCATTTACGCCAACCTGTGCCGCTTCATGAGCAAGGAGGTTGCAGCTCTATCCGATCCAGTCACATAGTCAAGAAGGCTTTCCGCCTCATCATCCAGAACTTCATTCATAGCTTCCAGGCGCGTGATGCCATAATGTGCTGCGACGTTGTCGAGGATTTTGTTGATCGTGCGGCGTTCGGTGAGTCCGAAGAATTTGCGGGTGATTTCTGCGTTAGTCATGTTCGTCACTCCGTTTGCGTTTCCTTGTATTATGTATCGCATGACGCGACACTGTAGTCAACAGGAAAATGCACCCGGACGCGAAAATAATCTCACCCCTAAAATTTGCCCCCTGACGGACAAGTCGTATGTCGGGGCGCACAGATACCACAATACCCCGACTCGCCGCCACACGGGCCAGAAGTCGGGGTCTGCGCGCGTTCTAGCCGGTGGTGTTTTCCTGCATGGCGTCGCGGATGGCGGTTAGGGTGGCAATGGCGTCGGCTAGCTCGTCAGTATTAGAAACCCCATTAACGCTCGGCCAGCCATCACCACACACAGTCACATTGCCGTATTTGCCTGGAACGATCTCCAGCCGCGTTACCGTCCGCACTGGGCCGGGTTGGGCGCGCGAGATGATGCGGTATCCATTGTAGAAATCTCGATCTTCCGGCTCTTTCCAATCATCATACTGGACGCAAATGCGACCATGATGCAAAACCACATCAGCCTCAAACATATTGCAGTCCACAACCCTATCGCCCGCCTGCGCCCCAATCTCCTTCAGGGTGCCTACTTCCTTATGTGCGTTACTCATTCTCTCATTCCTCCATGCAATCCGCGCAGGCGATCACCTCTACTCGCCGATCATCCATGACTTAATGCGATTCCAAAATCTAGGCTCCCAATCACCACCCCCACAAAATTCCGTCATTGCTTCCTGACACGGCAGAGGGACAATCTTGTCACCATTAACCTTGTCTGGTATAAGTCTTCCAAACTTCATACAGTGTGGCTTTGTAATATCAACCAACATGCTTACAGCCACGACAACATCAGTCTTGTGTTTGCAGTTCATGCAGCATGGGGCGCTCATTTAGCGCCCCAATTGATCTGATCGTATCCAATCTTCATGGTGATTGCTTCACTCATGCTAATCTCACAGATTCCATACTCTTTGCAGAACTTTTCTGCCGTCTTATTAGCTGGAACCAGCTTGTATCCATCCACCTTGGTGATGCGGTTAAACTTTGCTTTTTTCGGTGCCATGGTGTGTCCCTTTCTCTGTTGATTCTTTATCGCACGTCGCGGCGAGAGGCGCAACAGAAAAATGCACTCAGGACGGATTATTTTTCGCCGGTTCCGTCAATGGCTTGCATGCCGCCCAGGCATCCGCACAATCGTCATGCCTTTGCACGACATGCCATCCAGATACATGATGCCGTCAACATAGGTCAGCCTGGACGCATCGCTGACGTGGCTTGCTTTGCTCGCGGTGACACCCTTGTAAATCAGGATCGTCTCCCCAAGCGCGATGTAGTGTCGGCAGAATTTGTATTGGTTCAGCATGTCCGTTCTCCTTGATTCTGAAGGTATCATGCTGTCGGTGTAGGTGTCAATACTCAACCCAGTCATCCTGCTTACTCCCGTAAAATCCAAACCACCTGCTCCCATCCCCTACGTGCGCGGTCCATTCCCAAGAATCTCCACATCTGCGGAATATCCTGCGCGGTGAGTGCCTACCTTCTGGCTCAAGGTAAAGTGCACCCATCACTGGGTGCACTCCGAGATGCGAGCAATAGCTTCAGATTGCGTGTCGGCCACCTCAATGGTGCCGTGATTGTCGCAGATGGAGAAGAAGGCTCCGAACCGACCTTCACGCTCAACGATACGCAGCGATCCGTTTGCGTTGGCTTCGCGGATGGCGAGGGTAGAAGCGTTCATATCGGCACCTCCTGGGTTATGCGCGGGATTGCGCTTCCGATGGGTTAGTTATCGCATGTGATTCTTGTGGCGTCAAGCACTAATCACACTCCCAGTAAACACCAGACTTTCCGACGCATTGGACTGCCAGTCCCATGTCAAGCGCCTCATTCATGGCTTTTTGATACCCAAAATTCTCTCCAAGAATCACACCCGACCAAAACGCTGCCGCAACTAACGTTGCAGTTACAAATTCCTTCATGCTTCCACCTTCATATTCAAATCGCAGGAGACCTGCTTTTCCTGCCCGCCTGATGGGTGAGTCTGGTTTTTAGGTATCCACCTAGCTTAAAACTGGAGTCGTGGTTGTAGGGTGCCTATCAGCGCCCATAAAACTGACACCCCTCGCCATCAACATCAAACAGATGCCACGCGCAGTTGTCCTTGCCGGTCATCTTGCTGTCTGGAATCCACTTGACACGCCCGATAGAAAGGATCTTGCGCAACAACGGCATGTAGGGCGATGCTTGCTTGGTATGCACCCAATCCGCATCGAACAGCAGCCAAGTCGGACGGAGGCTGGTGAATCGCTCAATCATCGGATGCAGCAACTTGCGGTCCCAAGGTGGGTTGGTGATGATGTGAGTTGCGTCGTGGCAATGACGCGGGTGCAGGCTCTCATATCCATGTGTTGCTGTCAGGATCGGGTGCGGCTCAACATCGCTGGCATATGTGCATATATGACCAGCGGCGGAAAGGTGCTCGATCAGCGCCCCGTCACCTGCGCATGGCTCAACGAATCGCGTCCCAGGCATCAGGTGCGGCAGAAGCGGCTGAACAGCGGCTGCGGGGGTTGGGTAGAAGTCCCGTGGCAGGCGCGCGAATGTGCTGCGTTTTCCCAAGTTGTCCTCCTGTGGTGTGTTGACAGCGGTGATAGCATGGCGGTCGGATGGTGTCAACCCATAACGCCACCTAACGCGAACTTACGGAGCGTTATGAAGAACGTAAGGTGAACATCCTTGAGGGTGGGTATGGCTAAGCCCCTGTATTGTATGTATATTTCTAGAAGTAGTAGTAGTATAGTATAGGCTACCTTACAAAATAACGCACTTACGCAGAAACACGCCCTCATATACAGTATCATCATCATATACGCGCCACGCATATACAGATCACACATATACAGGCGCATCCATATCCGGGTTTTTCCGTAATTTGTAAGGCGCTTGACATGGATGTGCGTATGGTGTATCTGTGCCAATGTCATGCAAGGAGGGAGCTTTGGATTCTGTCTATGCTGTTGTTTTTGATAACAATACTGTAAAGTTCGGCATGTCTGTTGACGCAGAGCGCAGGTTCTCTGATCACAGGAGGGACGCGGCAAGGCATAACGTTTCTGCCCAACACCTCCTCATTGCCACAGTTGACGACATGCGCAGGAGGGAGATAAACCTTCTGTCTGAGGCATCATACCTGATGGAGCATGTTAGCGGTGAAGTGTTCAAGTTCAAAAAACTTCACGATGTTTATGATGTTTTCCGAGCATCCGATCTAGAACCGTTCATTTTTGCATACCGCGCTGGGGTCGGGCTTGTCTTGGACAAAGGGACATTCACCGGCGTCATAACCCCGGCATCGAAGATGCCAACTATTGAGATTGCTGATCGCTGTTATACGAGGTTGATAGATGTCTTGGGAGAGGGGAGAATCCACCATCGTGATATTGTTTCAAGGTGCAGACCCCACAGGAAGGACGATGTGCTGACTGCCTTGAGCAAAGCTGTTAATGATGGGTATGCTGAAAATGCTACATGGGCAGAGCAAGGATGTAGGTTTACGCCGTGGCAGTTGAGCACATTTAGGTTGACTCCTAAAGGCTTTGAAAAGTATAAGATGTAAAAGGGGGCATGAATGAACCAACACATTCAAGATTTTCTCGACGCGGCTGCCCAACACGGGATCGCGATTGCCGATCCTGAAGCGGTTGTGGCAGATGATGCGATCCGTCGCCTGCATATGGTCGGTGACAAGCGGGGCCATCCTAGCGTCAGTTATCAGCTTGGCGGTGACGATGAGTTTGCCTATGGCTGGATCACAGGATGGAAGGTCAGCGGTGAAGCAATCCATTGGCATAGCAAGCCACCGCGCGGTCAGACGCAGGAATGCCGCAAGATTGCCAAGGAACGCGCCGAAGCTAACCGTGCAGCGCGTGAGGCAGAGCGTCAGCGGGTGCGCGAGGAAGGGCAGCGCGAGATTGCACGTGTGTGGGCGGATGCGTTCCCGGCAGTCAGTCACGCATACCTGGAGCGCAAAGGTCTGTCTGTGCATCCTGACCTGCGCGAGTCAGAGGGGTTGCTGCTGATTCCGATGATGCGCGATGGTGCCATGGTCGGGATGCAGACGATCAGCGAAACTGGCGTCAAGCTATTCAAGCCAGGATCCGACACAGCAGGCAGCTACTGCGATATTTCAGGCGACCCTGATACGGTGGTTATCGCGGAGGGTTACGCTACTGGCCTGCGCATTTGGGAGGTTACTGGCTATACGGTTCGAGTTGCCTTCACGGCGGGCCAGATGGTAGCGGTTGCTATCGGCGCGCGGGAACAGTTTCCAGGTGCGCGGCTTATCGTGGCGGCTGACAATGACCAGTGGACATTCAAGGGCGGCAAATGCCCTGCTGACGTGTCGCCGCGCGATGTGCTGGGCGACGATCCGCGCTGGCAGGAATGGCGTGATGCTGGGTTGCTGCACAATGTCGGCATCGAGGCTGCCAAGCAAGCCGCTGGCAAGGCTGGTGGGTGCTACATGGTTGCGCCCACTATCCCGGCTGATGATGCTGGTAAAGGGACTGATTTCGATGATATGGCGCGCCTGATGGGTGTGGATGCTGTCAAGGCTGTGTTCGATGCGGTGCCGGTTCCTGCCGATGACCTGGAGTATATCCCCCCGGTCGATGACACCGAATGGGAAGGTGCTCCAGAACCTGTGAACGTCAGCCATTATGACCGCGTAATGCAGGAGTTGAGACCCCAGGGCTATCTCGGGAAGAAATACTACTTCTTCCCGCGCAGCACCGGAGACATTGAGAAAATGTCAACGGCTGACCTGAAGTCGGATCTGAACCTTTACCACATGGCGCGACAGTCGTTTTATATGTCGATGCTGGAAGACCCTGCGAAAGGGACCGGGAAAGAAGTTGTGACGATGTTTGCACCGATCCTCATGGAAATGTGCAAGGATAAGGGGAAGTTTGATCCTGAGCGGGTGCGCAATGTCGGTATCTGGCGCGATGATTCTGGCGACATTGTGGCGAACCTGGGGATGCAGCTTTACATTCCTGGGCGTGGCTTTGTTGACCATGCTGATTATGAGGGCAAGTCGGTTTACGTTTCTGCGCCTAAGACAGTTGACATTGATGTTGCGCCGTTGAGCAGCGCAGAATCAGTCAAACTGCGCCATATCTGCGAGTCGCTTAGTTGGAAATACGGCATCAGCGGGTCACTCCTTGCTGGCTGGATTTATGCGTCAATCCTGTCTGGCGTATTGCGCTGGCGTCCGCATGTTTTTATCACCGGTCAGAAAGGCTCTGGTAAGTCGGCGGTGATTGAAAAGATCATCCGCAAATGCCTCGACGGATGGTCAGTAAACGAGGATGGCGGCACAACGGAAGCTGGGTTTCGTCGCAAACTAGGCAACCGTGCGCGTCCGGTCGTGTCTGATGAAATGGAAGGCGGCGGTGATAGACAGAAGAATGTTGATTCTGTTTTCTTTCTTGCGCGGAAGTCCAGCATCGGCGCGGAATACTCAAACGCATATGTGGATATTACGGTTCATTCCTGTTTCTGCTTTGGCGCTATCATTCCGTCTATGACTGAGGGCGCGGATCAGGACCGGATTACCGTAATGGAGCTTGTGCCTGATACCGGAGCAGGTGCTAGACAGAAATGGAAAGCAATTGAGCGCGATATTAGAAACACTATCACACGCGACTTCAGCCGAGCATTGATTCGCCGTGCAGTTGATAACGCTAACAACTTCCTTCAAAACGTTGAAGTGTTCGAGGACGAATTGTCAGAGTTGCTTGGGTCCGCGCGGTCTGCGGAACAATTCGCGCCGATGGTCGCAGGGCTGTATGCTCTGCACAGCACGGGATTGATAACGCCAGAACGCGCGCACAATTGGGTTGCGGAACAGGACTGGCAGTTCTTCCATGAGTCGGACGAGGGTAGCGATTCGGAAAAACTTGTCGCACACCTGATGACAAGTCTGATTGAATATCAGTTACTTGACCGAAACACCAAGGCAAGTATTGCGGACCTGATCAAGCATGTGGTAGATGACGGACCTAACACCGAGTCGGCGCGAATCGCGCTTGGCCGGTATGGCTTCAAGGTGGAGGATGGATGGCTTCTGATCGCGAACAGCAAATCGCGCATCGGTGATCTGTTGCGAGGAACGGTCTGGACTGTGCATAAAAACAGCTTGGGCCGCTATCCTGGCGCTGAGAAGGGCGCGGGTCCGATCTGGTTTGGTGCTGGGATTACGAGCCGGTATATCAAGATTCCTCTGGATGGTCTGGTGCGCGAGTATTCCAGCCCGGTTTCAGTTGGTTTTGTGGATGAGGAACCGTTTTGACTATCACCCTATACCCCGACCAAGAGCAACTAAAGCAAGAAATCCGCCAATCCATGCGATCAAGTAAAGCTGTTCTTGCCGTTGCCCAAACAGGATTCGGTAAGACACTCACAGCAGCAAGCATGATGGCTGATGCGGCTAGGAAAGGTAATACAAGCTGGTTTATGGTTCCGCGCCGTGAATTGCTGCGGCAGACCATGCAAAGCCTGTCGGAATACGGGGTTGAATATGGTGTGATTGCAAGTGGGTTCAGGCCGAATCCGTTTGCGCCCATTCAGCTTGTCACGTCTGGAACGGCATCTAGCAGACTAGATAGATTGCAGCCGCCTAATATCCTGTTCCAGGACGAGGCGCATTACTGCGGCGCACAGATTGACA
>Ga0265293_10002324_pt1 | contig 38629 bp, 48 predicted proteins | sample Munlanlewell138R_FD_192505 | JGI IMG/M metagenome (GOLD analysis project Ga0265293, IMG submission 192505) | Leachate microbial communities from a municipal landfill in Southern Ontario, Canada - Leachate well 138R | ecosystem: Engineered > Solid waste > Landfill > Unclassified | place: Canada... | reverse complement strand
TTCGGGCTTACTACATCGGTAAAGGACGCACGCACCTGAGCTAAACCCGGAATCTGCTCCGTGGCCTCAACAATAAGGCTCTCTACGCAGGAAGTGCTGATTTTCACTTCCCCCAACTCTCTGGGGTAGACGATGAACTTCTTCCTTTCAAATCTGGTGACCAAAACCAGAATATACACGGCTAGGAGCACCAGGATTAAAGCGACAATACTGCCATCCATCGTCAAATTCGCTGATCTCAGCCAATCAACCAAGAGGGCACTACCCCACACCGTCGAAAGGAGAAGTCCAGCGAGGGTGACCAAGATCAAGGCGGTTATTCCTAGTAAGATACGATCAAAGAGTATCATCTTACTTCCCCCTAGGAGCGGGTATTTGCGCCTCTTCACCCTTTTTTTCTTGCGGGAACTGCACACCAAGAACGTGCAGGTTTACTTCCATCACATCAAGGCCTGTCATAACTTCAATCGTTCGCTTGACATTCTCTTGAATCTGCTGAGCAACCTCAGGAATACTGTAACCGTATTCAATGATGAGGAACAAATCAACAACACATTCGTGTTCGCCAACATCAACTTTAACACCCTTTGATAAGTTGCGGTGTCCTAGCATTTCGGCGATGCCACCAGCTATGCCTCCACTCATTCCGGCTACACCCGGAACTTCAACAGCAGCCAGACCTGCTATGATTCCAACTACATCATTGGCAATCTTCAGTTCGCCTAATTCGCCACGTCGTTCGGTTTCCGACATTCTCTAACACCTCCTGCAAGTATTATACCAAACTATTCCTTGGGCGACAATTCCGTTTCTGCCAACCACTCTTCGAGGAAGTCGGTGGAAAAGCGAGCCCCCCTGAAGGCAGGATCGTCCATCATCGCTCGATGGAAGGGAATGGATGTTTCGATTCCTTCCACGGTCAACTCTGCAAGAGCCCTCTTCATCCTGTGGATTGCCTCATCGCGATCCGTTCCCCAAGCAATGAGTTTGCCGAACATGGAGTCGTAGTAAGGTGGCACAGTGTACCCCTGGTAAACGTGACTATCCCAACGCACCCCATATCCACCGGGAACCAACAATGTCTCAATCAGGCCCGGTGAGGGTCTAGAGTTCATTCTAACGGCTTCAGCGTTGATCCGACATTCAATGGCGTGCCCCATTGGACTAATGTCTCCTTGATCATAGCCGAGGGCCTCGTCAGAAGCGATACGGATTTGTTCTTTGATCAGGTCGATTCCATAGACCATCTCTGTCACAGGGTGCTCCACCTGAATACGTGTATTCATTTCCATGAAATAGAACTCGCCCGAAGCATCGAGCAAGAACTCCATGGTACCAGCATTTCGATAATTGACGGCGGTTGCCCCCAGGACGGCAGCGCGACCCATGGCCGCCCGCATGGATTCATCAACTGCCGCGGAGGGGCACTCTTCAATCAGCTTCTGGTGCCGGCGCTGGAGGGAACACTCCCGCTCCCCGAAATGAACAATATTGCCGTAGTTGTCACCGAAGAGTTGTACCTCGATATGCCTAGGAGCTTCGATAAATCGCTCCAGGTAGACTTCATCATTGCTAAAGGCAGCAGCTGCTTCGGAGCGAGCTGTGTGATAGGCCTTGATCAGTTCACCCCGATCTCGAGCCAGACGCATGCCCTTGCCGCCCCCGCCTGCACTCGCTTTGATCATCACAGGGTAACCCACTTCTTCAGCAACAGCAATCAGTTCTGACTCATCATGGATAGCTCCTTCGCTCCCGGGCACGACGGGTACACCCGCTGCACGCATGGTAGCCTTAGCCCTCGATTTATCTCCTAGAAGTTCAATCTGCTCTGCAGTAGGACCGACAAATACAAGATTATGAGCCTCACAAATCTCAGCAAAGATTGCACTCTCACTTAAATACCCATAACCTGGATGAACAGCATCTGCCCCATGAGCCACCGCTGCTGCCAGGATGTTTTGGGCGTTAAGATAACTGTTTCTAGAAGCAGCAGGTCCAATGCACACTGCCTTGTCAGCCCACCTCGTGTGGAGAGAGTTGCGATCTGCTTCAGAATAAACAGCAATGGTCTCGATGTTCAGTTCGCGACAGGCACGAATAATTCGCAAGGCAATTTCGCCTCTGTTCGCGACAAGTATTCTACGCAACATAGGTTACCTCCTAGGCTCTTGGATCGATCAACAATATGGGCTGTCCATACTCAACAGGCTCCCCGTTGTCAACGAGTATTTGCTTGACAACTCCCTTCACTTCAGACTCTATTTCATTCATCATTTTCATGGCTTCGATGATAAACAAGACCTGGCCTTGGGTAATCGTCTCACCGACCTGAATGAAGGGATCAGCATCTGGAGCTGGAGCGCGATAAAACGTGCCCACCATAGGCGCGGTTATCTCGACCAATCCTTCCCTTGATTCAACGACCGGTTCAGGAGTCCCTACGACTTCCGGCATTACAGTCTCCATGACACGAATAGGCGTAGGCACCGCTTCTTTCTGTTCTCTGCGGATGCGTAAACGAAAGTCCCCATTCTCTATCTCTACCTCTGTTAAGTCAGTCGAATTGACCAAGGAAATGAGTTCCTTAATCTGCTTGAGTTCCATATTTGTGGTGCACCTCTTTCCCATGTATCTTGGTTCATTTCGCTAACTTCGTTTTTTCTCCTTCAAAAAATGAGAAGCCCCAGGCGACTGAGGCTTTCGTAAAACGATATCATCGCTACACACCAATGGTTTCGTCGACGATGGTTACTCCTTCGAGCCGTATGCCCGTGAGCCGGTGAACCAACTCGCCAATCCGGGCTGCTTCATCCCGCATTAACGTGACTGGAACGACCACAGTGATCGTTTCCTGATCCAAGAGAACCAGTGCATCGAGGTAACCCTGTGCCTTGAGCAGGTTTTCTATATCTGTTTCACGACTTATTTTCTCTATGAACTTCTGCAAGTCTGCCTGAGCCTGTGCTTTACGTTCACCCTCGGTATGGCCATCATAAGCAAGATTTTGTAGGAGCTCTACTTGTCGACTGCGCATTCGTTCTCTCTCGAGCTTGTATTCAGCGAACTTCGTGGGGATGGTACGTACTGTCACCGGTTCAACCACCACAACCTGACTCAAACCCTCCTCTTCTTCAGAGGTTACAGCCGAATCAACATCGAATTCGTCACCTGCACTGAAGATATACATTAGAGCGACGATAAGGAGGGCAACGACGAAGAGATTCCAAAGGACCTTTCTGCCGCGAAACACATAGAACTTTGCCATACTCACGATCCCCCTTTATTGTTTGAACAAAACCTCAATTCGATACATCGGCACATGTAAGGCAGTGGCGACTGCTTGAGAGACCGCCAATCGCACATCAGCGCTAGGTTGCTGATCGACCACTACCAAAACACCCCGAACAATTGGCTCAATTTCTTCGAGAACCAGTGGTACCTCCTTCCTTTCACTATCGTTACGCATGAGAACTGGATTTGATGTCCAGCGCTTTTCACTTCGTCCCTCTTCTCCCCAGCGTTCTTCTTCCGTCACGTTGTAGGCAATCTTCAGACTCGGTCCTCGCTCCATCGTCAAGAAGACACTGGTTCGGTTCCCCCCGAGCATGGAGTTGAGAATGCGGGTCAGTTCTTGTTCAAGTGCATCCTTATTGGAGCTTGGAGTACGTACCACGCCTAAGGTTTCGCTAGAAGGGGTGATGGCAACTCCTCCAGGGCTGGTAGGCTGGAGCAAGAGCATGCCAACCCCAACGATCAAGGCTACTGCTAGCCAACTAAATATCTTCTGTTGACGCTGTGTCAGCCGGTTCCAGATTTCACGCATTTCCGCGCCCCCTACTCTATCCCCTGTTCTACCAGGACTCGTTCTGCCGGAATGTTCAGTATGGATGACACTAACTCTCTGACTCGGTCGGCATCCCTTGGCGAAAATGGATGAACCGAGATATGAACGACCAATTGGCGTCGCTCCTCTCTGATCTGCACACTGGCACTCTCCACGATATCTTGACTCAAAAGAATATCTTCTAGTTGATTGGCCACCTGTTCTTCATTACTTCTTAGAAAGGGTGTTGTGGCTGCAAGCTGTACGCGCTCTGCCAAGCTCTGCACGTCTGGAGCCCACCCAGGACTGTCTTCCCAGGCAAAATCAAGAACCTGAACATCTTGATTCAGCAAAATGGACAGAGGCTGCAAAACGGCAAGCATGATGGCCAAGCCCAGGACAAGTTTGGAGAACTTCGCCAATTCGCCAGAGGGCAAAAGCATCTCCAAGACACAAAGTAGTACAACTAAGCCAAGTAACGCCTGAAGCCATTGCTGCCAGTACATGATGTTCACCTCATAAACACTGTCACGTTACCTATGCCCACCAAAATAGTAATAGCCAAGAAGAACATGAGGGCAACAGTAGCTAAAGAGATCAATACGAGGGTCAACGATGATTCCATAATGCCTAGGACCTGTACGATTCTCTTATCACAAATGGGCTCTAGAAGCGCACCAACGATCTTGTACACAATGAGCATTGCTAGCACCTTTAGAAGTGGAGTCGCAACCATTAGCATGATCATGACCAGTCCAAAGATGCCCACCGCATTCTTAATTAAAAGCGATCCTCCCACAACGACTTCTAGCGTATCGGCGAACATGCCGCCGGCTATGGGAATCAATGTCTTGGTGAGATACTTGGCGGTACGCAAAGAGATCCCGTCAGCGACTGGAGCGATCGCCCCTCTAACCACCATGAAGCCTGAAAAGACGATAAAGCAGACACCTAGAATGAGAACGGCCCCTTGTTTTAGTAGGTTTCCGAGCTTGGGAAAGGAGAGCTCTGTACTGAACTGGGCAACAAGTGAAAAGGCGGTACTCAGCAGAATCATGGGAAGCAACAGACGTTGAACCAGGCTCGCAATTGTTCCTACAAGAGCCCAGAGAAAGGGATGGAACACTGCGGCAGATGTGACGCTACCCACCGCCACCAAGAGAGAGGTCAATGTGGGAATCAGCGAGTACATAAATCCGACCATCTGATCCATAGTAGCCGTTGCTACACTCGATGCGATCTGAAAACTCTGCAGACCAAGAATGACAAGAACAAGAAAGCAGATAGCAAAGGCCAAATCTACAACGGCCTTAGCGCCAAAGGAGCTACTCAAACGCTCCAAGAGGGCAGCCAATATGCCTATGACTACCAATTGACGCAAGAGGTGCAAGCTTAGGTAGAGCTCGCCAATGAGACCCTGAAGTAGAAGTCCTAAGAACCCTGAGGGTGAAGGAAGGCTACCTCCCCCTTTGAGCACATCCTGCAGACTTAGACTGGGCAAATACTCCCGGTATTCTTCCTCTAAGAGCTGTGCGAAGTCTAGTAGTTGAGCCAACTCCAGAGCTTCTAACTGGGCTTGGAGGGACTCTTGATAGGAGTCTGTATCACGGGGAGACTGCGCCTGCCCATTCAATCCAATACCCAAGAGGACTGCGACGATGGTAAGTATTGCGATGCGCCGTTTCACACAAATCACCCTAGAAACCTAGTATGCCGAAAAGAGTGGCTAAGATAGCCTGAAGAAGGGGTAAGGCAATTAACAGGATGACGACCTTACCCGATAGTTCGATCATGCCGGAGATGACCTCTTCGCCGGCTTCGCGACTGATCTGAACGCCAAAGGATGTGACGTAGGCGACGCCAATTGTCTTTAGGACAGGATTCAAATACAAGGAACTCACTTGGGCCTCCCTTGCCAAAGCCGTGATCGCCCCAAAGAGGTTACTGAACTGAGGGATTAGGCCTAGAAAAAGAACTGCAACAAAGGAGAAGGCAACCAAGACGGCCCAGGCAGGTTGTTCCTCCCTGAGATGGGCTTGAAACACAGTCAAGACAATGCCGAGTCCAACCACCAAGGGAAGCCACAGCAATGCACTCACCACCTAAAAACGGCTTCAACATCGGAAAAGAGTTGTCCCACCATCTGAACAAGCCAGAGAAGGACAATGACCACCCCTGCCAAACTCAGCATTTGTGCCTGTTCCTTCCGTTCAGCCTGGACGAGGAAAATATTGAGGACAGCCACTAGGATCCCCAGTCCGGCGATGCGATAAATTGGCGACAAGTCTGTCATCTTGATCCCCCCCTACAGCAAAAGCAGACAAAGGAGTAAGCCCGTCGAGAAACCTAGATATTGCCACAGACGGGTTTGCTTTTCTCGTTCCCCGTCAGCACGTTCGAGGGCCTGCTCCAACCGATGGAGTAATACTTTGAGATGCTTCGTCTGTTCTGTGACATCGCTCGTGCCAAGGACATCTCCTAGGCTACGCAGGTCCTCCAACGTGGGTTTTGGCAAGCCATTCAAAGCAAGTGTTTGAAGGCCCTGCTCCCAGACTGCACCAAAAGACTCTCCGCGCCCTTCCCTGAGCCTAGAGCTCATGTTACTTAAGAACCTACCCATCTCCCCTGAAAACTGGGGAGCCTGCATGGCTATGACATTGGGTAGTGTTGTCCGTGCAAACTGGATCTCCGATTCAAGGATCTGAATAAAGGTAATGAGTTGCCTCAGATTGTGCACCCGCTGGGAGAAACTCTTAGCTACCGTTAAGCCCATTGTTCCAGTGGAAAACAGAATGAGACCCGCAGCTAGACCCTTGATGTACAAATCTCTCACCCCCACCCCTGTCCTCCATATTTTATGTGCCTCCATCCAGTCTTAGAACCGTCTCGATGGTACCTGGACCTCTCCTGCGAGACAAGATCACTACCAGTTCAAAGACTGCCAAATTGTCTGTTGCCCAGCTTTTTCCCTTAAGCTTTTCCCAAGATTCCCCGTGGCAGGTGGCGATGACTTTTACTCCACTACGGGCAAGTTCAGAAAGAATCAAGGCGTCACCAAAATGACCTATTTCGTCTGTAACCACAACCTGTGGGCCTAGGCCCCGTAGGGCATGGTATACACCGATCTCCTTTGCGTAGCCATCAAGGATGTCCGTCTGAGCACCAACATCTAACTGTGGTACCCCAAGATAACAGGAGGCGATCTCCGAACGCTCATCGATCACGACGACTTGGAAGCCGCAATTTGCTACCTGCCTGGCGAGATCCCGCAAGAGGGTGGTCTTCCCGCATCCGGGGGGCGAGACGATCAGAGTCGAACGGATCTGCGCACCGCCCCTTGGTGCTACCTCACCGATAATCGCGTCTGCCGCCCCTAAGACGGCCCTGGCTTGGCGGAAATTAAGAGATGAAACATGCTTAATTGTCTTGAATGCTCCATCTCCATAGACCGCCTGACCAGCTATGCCCACGCGATGTCCACCTGGCAGCGTCAGGTACCCACCTTGAATTTCTTGTTCCCAAGCGTACCAAGAGTTGTCTGTAACGAGCTGCAGGGTTCTCTGGAGATCGTCTTGGCTTACAATGTAGCCATGCTGCGGCAAGGAGGGTTGTCCTTCACGGGAAAGAAAGGAGAACCCCCTGGCATCCTTGACCATGAGAGGCCTATTGAGACGAACCCGTATCTCTTCAAGACTGCACAAGGCAGCTTTTTTCATAATTTCCCTCAACACTGGTGCGAGATAGTTGATCATGATGGGGTCCACTCCTTGTCACAACGTATGCGACATGGGGACAAGTTATGCCAAAAAAAAGGTTGCCCCCGCATGGGGGCAACCTCGATATTGCTATATCAATCAATCTTCGTCTTCAACCGCATCTTCCGTAAAGAGGTCGTCAAGCTCCTCGCCGTCCGCAGACTCGAATACGATTGCATCACAGCGGGGGCAACGAATTTCAACACCTTCATCAAACAAGAACTCTTCATCGAATGTCACGATGTAATCACACACTGGACACTCAACATCGACCAATGATTCATCGTCCCAATCGTCGTGTTCACAGTCATCCTCTTCGTCCATAAACATCTCATCCTCGAGCATGGCTAAATCAAAATCGACTTCTTCCAGATACTCATCAAGTTCTTCCTGGGCCCGGGTTAGGTCCTCCACTTCATAGGCGAGACTCTCGAGAATCTCCAATACCTTACCGAACAGAAAGGCGTTGCGTCCCTCCGCTAAGGAAGGATCGCCATCGATGATACCACGCAAATAGGCAATCTTCTCTCTAATCGTTTCCAATACATCCACCCCCTAGGTTTTTCTACTGCCTAGGCCCTTGAGAGATACTCTCCAGTCCTAGTGTCAACCTTAACCATCTCACCTTGTTCCACAAACAGCGGTACTTGAATCGTCAGCCCAGTTTGCAGCGTTGCTGGTTTTGTTGCACCTTGTGCCGTATCACCTCGGAATCCGGGTTCTGTTTGGGTCACTTCCAAAATGACCGTCGTGGGCAAATCTACTCCTACTGCCTGGTTCTCATAGAATTGGATACCTATGGTCATGTTTTCCAAAAGATACTTTGGAGCATCCCCTAGCTCATCAGATTGCAGGGCAATCTGATCATAGGTTTCCATATCCATGAAGAAATACTCCCCATCTGCGTTGTACATGTATTGCATTTGCTTCGATTCTATATGAGCTCGGGCAACTCGCTCACCAGCCCTAAAGGTCCGTTCAACACTGGATCCTGTCCGGATATTCTTCAGTTTGGTGCGGACAAAGGCTGCTCCCTTACCTGGCTTGACGTGGAGGAAATCAACCACACTGTATATGTCTCCCTCAACCTCAATTGTCACTCCCGTACGCAAGTCGTTTACTGAAATCACTGTACTTCCTCCTTATCTTACCACATACAACTCTTTAAATGTCGATGAAAGCACTTCATATCCATCCTCCGTCACCAAGACGAGATCCTCGATTCTCACGCCGCCAAAGTCAGGCAAGTAGACACCTGGTTCTACCGTGACAATCATGCCAGGTTGCAGGACTGTTTGATCGAGCTTGGAGAGGCGTGGACTCTCGTGGACCTCAAGACCCAGACTATGGCCTAATCCATGACCAAAGTACTCGCCATATCCTGCCTCACTAATAATGTTGCGGGCGATGGTATCAATCTCAACACCGGTTTTCCCTGGCGCAATCGCCTCTAGGGATCGGAGCTGCGCTTCAAGTACTAGGTCGTAGATGAGCAAATGCTTCTCTTCAGGTTCACCGATGACTAAAGTCCTAGTCATATCTGAACAATAGCCATTGACCTTACAGCCAAAGTCTAGAACAAGAAAGTCTCCAACACTCAAGATCCGTTCCCCTGGCCTGGCATGAGGTAGTGCACTCCTAGGTCCTGAAGCCACAATGGGATCGAAGGACATAGCGCTTGCTCCTGCTTTCCTCATCAGAAACTCTAGTTCTAAGGCGATCTCTCGTTCTGTTAGGCCAGAACGAATCGTGGGAAGAAGCTTAGCAAATGCTTCATCTGCGATGGCAGCTGCCTTTCGAATATTGGCAACTTCGTCTTTAGTTTTGATCATGCGTAGTTCTTCGACCCAACCCTTGATACCGATAAACTCCACACCAAGCTTCTCCTGCCACTCATCCATCTGGTTCACGGTGACATATTCTTTTTCGAAGCCGATGGTCTTGACTTTGTCTTCTGCAATCAATATCTTTAGCGATTCGATGTAACTCTCAATATGTATGAGTTCCCAACCAGGGCACTCGGCTTTTACCTGTTCCAGGTAGCGAAAGTCTGTTAGTATGGCCTGTCTGGTGCCTGAAATCCATACTAGACCTGCTGATCCGGTAAAACCAGTTAGATAACGCCTGTTTACTGGACTAGAGACCAAGAAAACGTCTACTCCCTCAGCCTTCAGACGCTCTCGAATCCGAGTTATTCGTTCCATATTCGCCCTCCTAACTTCTGTTGTGAATCTTTTCTATTCGTTCCATGGAAACTCCTGCCTATCTTTTTTCTCCTCAAAAGAAAAACCCCATACGGGGTTAAGGCTGAAAAAACAAAGTCACATTGACAGTTGCCTTACATCTTTTCATCATTACATCCGCTAATGAACAGTGTTTCAATTTAGGATGGGATTGTTTCAGTTGCCGAACAGTCTGACGGATGTCCATAAGCAGTCTTTCACTCGACTCATAATCCAAGGCAGTCTCATAAACGAATAAAGACATGGTATATCCTCCCTGACCTTATTGATATTAATAGTATGTGCTGGGAGGACGAGCTTTATTCATTAATTTTTCATTTTCCGTTCAATTTTTAGGTCCGATCAAGTTGGGGCGCACGGTAAACTCTGCTCCCGCTGGTATATGTAGGCGAACTCGGAGTTGCGACTTCCGGGCCGAAACCCAGCCTAAGCCACTAACAAAAAGGTCTTCCCTTGGTCTAAGCTGTACCACATGCTCTTCCCAGGTCCTTACTGGCGCTCCCTCAAGCCCCCGCTGTAGCCATTTGTCCATTTGCTGTATCGAGGCTTTTTGCCATTTCACTCCTGAACCGGTAAAACCTATCAACAAAGCGTCGCCGCTCGTTGAAAGGCACTCCACCGCAGCCAGGCTCTTAATGAGGACTACATCGCCTGTGCGAACTGGATAGAGGTGCGATGAAAGGCTCTTATGTGGAATAATCTCCTGGGCCAGTTCTGGCTCTACCAAGTCACTAATTCTTCCCTGGGGTACGAATCCCGGTGAATCGGCCAAGACTAGACCCCCAGGGCATGACCAGCGGGACACATTCACGGTTGTACCTGGGTAGGGTGATATAGTTGGTTCGATCTTCGCGCGTTTACCGCCACCGATACGCATGTGCAGGAGACGCTGCAAGACACTGGACTTTCCGACATTCGTAATGCCAACAAAAAGGACGTTCTGGCCTAGTGTAAGCAGAAGATCGGCCAAGGCTGGAAACCCATAGCCATTAGCGGCGCTGACCAAAACAAACTTGGCCTTTGGTACGCCATAGTGATCCAAACGAGATTTTACCCAACTCCCCAATTCTCTAAGGGGTGTGGTTTTGGGGATTAGGTCAGCTTTGTTTACCGCTAAGACAACTTCTTTGCCCCGCATCAAACCAAGCAATGCAGGGGGAAGCCCTGCTTCAAAATCGAGGAGATCGACGACGAGGCAAATACCTGTAGCCCATTCCACACCTGCACTAATGGACTCTAAGGCATCACTTGGTTTCACGGCCCCAATCTCATTTTGACCATAATGGTTGATTCGAAAACAACGTTGACAAAGAAGTGTTTCTTGCTCTAGCAAATGCTGTGGTACGAACCCGAACCGGGTTGGATCTTCAGTCTGCAGTGTTGCTCCGCAGCCTTGACAATGTTTATCACACATCTTAGTCTCTCCCTTGCCGAATCTTGGCATGCTGGGCACTGATTAGCCCCCGTTTCACCATAGTCTCAAGTATTCTGTGTTCAAGCCGCCGCATCCATTTTGTCGTGTCAAGCTCGTTCTTGCTGATTGGATTGATTAAAATCGTGTGAATCCCCAATCGATTACCGCCGAGAACATCGGTAAACAGCTGATCGCCCACGACTGCAACCTCATCCGGCGCTAGATTTAAGAGACTCATGCCCCTACGAAAAGATCGGCCTAGTGGTTTTAGGGCAAGACCAACTGCGGGTATGCCCAGTGAAGTAGCGATCTTTTGGGCACGTTCCTTTTTGGCATTCGACACCAAGCAGATTTTGAATCCCTCTTCCTTGACCCGTTTTACCCATGCCACAAAGGCCTCTTCTATCTCTGGTTTCCCCCAGGGAACCAAGGTATTATCGATATCCACTAAGAGACCCAGAATCCGCTTCTTCTTAAGCTTGTCTAGGTCAATGGCAAACACGCTCTCGCAAATAACATCTGGAACCAACTTCTTCATCTCAACGCTCTACTTTCCCTAATTTCCCTCAATTATACCACAGATTTTGCAGCAGATAAATGCAGGAGAAAAAAGCGCCCTCCAAGGGGCGCCACTACGAACCCATTTCGTGCAGTAGTTTTCCCAGAGCCCGCTTTTCAATGCGGGATACATAGGAACGTGAGATACCTAGTTGACGTCCAATTTGCCTCTGGGTCAAGCGTTCTTGCTGTCCAAGTCCAAAGCGTAGTTCCAGCACCGTCCTCTCTCGCTTTGACAAACATCCGAAGCACTCCGCCAATAAATCCCGATCCATGTTAAGGACCACTTCATCTAGGACCTCATCTTCGTCGGAACTAAGAATGTCCATCAGGCTAATCTCATTTCCCTCTCGATCCGAGCCAATGGGATCATAGAGCTTAATCTCTTGACGAATACGCTTCGTTGTTCGCAGGTGCATCAAGATCTCGAATTCACTGACAGAGAGGACAAGATGGATTGCGCGGTGGCAAATGTATCACGGTCAATAATAGGAGGACAAGGAATGTAGATCCACTCTTCTGGCGGTCTTGGCCGTACTCGCTCTTGCGTTGTATCCCATCTGTTTTGATAGAACTCGCCAATATACGTTCGGTTACCTAGAATCTGCCTCACCACCTGCCGGTGCCAGATGGGCGCTCCCCGCTTCGTTGGCACCCCACGTGCAGTTAAGGCGCGGGCAATGCCTGATATACCCCGAATTCCAGGGGGAGGCGTAATAAGCCAGGCGAAGATTTCCTTCACAACCTCCGCTTCCTGCGGATTGATCGTCAACTGCTCCTGGGTTTTGTCAAAGTCATATCCATAGATTTGAAAATCGCGCAATACCCGCCCCTGCCTGGCCTTCTCCCTTCTTCCCCGGCACATTCTCTCCGTGATCTTCGCCTTTTCAAACTCAGAGATTGCCCCTCGCAGAGCATAAAACAGATTTCCTTCAGGCGTCTTACTATAATCACCATTAACAAAGTTCAGGGATACACCCTGGCGTTCCCACTCCTCGGTGAGGAGAAGTTGGTGTAAGAGCTTGCGCGACAAGCGATCTGGGTCGAGGCAGTAAACAGAGTCCACTTCGCCTTCCTTGATCTTTTGCCGAAGTTTCTCTAGAGCTGGTCTATGGAGTGTTTCACCCGATACCCCCTCATCAGCAAAAATAAGGGCAGAAACTTGACCGATTCGTTCTTGACACTCCCTTATCTGACTCGGAATACTAAACCCATGTTTGGCCTGTTCCTCGGTGCTGACTCGAGCATAAATAGCCAGCAGTTTCCTCACCTCCCTTTTTTTACCTAGATTATGTCTGCGGGCTTCGAATCATGATATAATGGGTCGAAAAGGAGGTCTGCCCATGGAACTAAGACTTGCAATTTTCGACTTAGACGGGGTCATTGTAGATACTGCGAAATACCACTATTTAGCATGGAAACGTTTGGGGGAGAAGATTGGGATTGAATTTACCGAACAAGACAACGAACGATTAAAGGGCGTAAGCCGCATGCGATCGCTAGACATTCTATTGGAGATTGGCAAGCAAACACGTACCGACGAAGAAAAGGAGCAGCTTGCGGCCGAGAAGAATGCGTGGTATGTGGAGTACATTACTCAGATGGATTCCTCGGAGATCCTCCCAGGGGTACTCCCATTCCTAGAGGAGTTGCGTACCCAAGGCATCAAAATAGCCCTTGGCTCTGCGAGCAAGAATGCTAAGACCATTCTGGAGCGGGTATCCCTCAGTGACTATTTTGACGTGATCGTAGACGGCAACTTGGTTACCAAGGCCAAGCCTGATCCTGAGGTATTCACCCTTAGTGCATCCTTGCTTGGTATTGAAGCAGAGCAAACTGTTGTCTTTGAAGATGCTCAAGCTGGTATTGAGGCTGCGCTGCGAGCCAAGATGCTTACAATCGGCGTCGGTGAACAGGACACCTTGCATGAGGCACACTATGTGATTCCAGGTTTCGAAGAATTTTCAGTCGCTGATCTAAAGAAGGTATTGGCTTTAAGGTAGATCGCTGTGTTTTTTTACAGATGTGTGCAAACGATTGCCAAGCCGCGAAAAATGCGTTATGATCACTCTAGATCTGTAGACAGGAGGGGTGTTTGTGCGACTATTTTTGGGAACCCATGAATGGAACATTGTTGAAGAGGGCTTTCATCCCGAGCGTAACCGGATTGTGGAAAGCATCACCTCATTAGGTAATGGTTATATGGGGATGCGTGGTAATTTTGAAGAACAATACTCCGGGGATAGTCTACAAGGCACCTACATAGCTGGGGTCTACTACCCCGATCGCACAGTTGTGGGTTGGTGGAAAAATGGCTATCCCGAGTATTTTGCGAAGGTCCCAAACGCGGTCAATTTCATTGGCATCGATGTGAGCCTCGACCACCGAAACCTGGATCTTCATACTTGGCAACCAGTAAAGTTCAAGCGAACTCTAGATATGCAACAAGGTGAACTATCTCGTAGTTTTCAGCTTGAGGACGAGATGGGCCGCAAATTCTCCGTTGAGACTAGACGCTTTGTGAGCAAGGACCAGCGTGAGTTAGCAGCCATACGTTACAGCATCACGCTAACAAGTGATCCCACGGGAAAAGGATCTGTGGTCAGATTTTCCCCCTACCTTGACGGAAATGTTCGAAACGAGGATGCAAACTACGGAGAAGACTTTTGGCAAGGAATTGAGGAATCCAGTGAGCCAAACTTACAGCTCGTGACAATGCAAACAAAGAAGTCAGGTTTTTTGGTGGCCGCCGCCAGCTGCTTCCGCCTACTACGCAATGGGATCGAAGTCAGAGATCTTCAGCCCCAATGTACGGCCTCTCCTCGCCAAGCTGCGGCTAAGGTGGAGATCACCCTTATCGCTGGAGACACCATGACCCTCGAGAAGACTGTAGCCGTGACCACCAACCGTGACTTTCCTGAGGATTTGGTGTCGAAACAGGCTGTTACCATACTCGAGGAAAATAGAAAAAAGAGCTACACAGAGCTCTTTGAGGCACATGCCAAAGCCTGGAATGTTATTTGGCAAGACAGCGATATCAGAATCGAAGGAGATGCAGCAGCCCAACAGGGCATTCGTTTCAACATCTTTCACCTACACCAGACCTACACTGGTGAAGACCCGCGGCTAAATATCGGACCAAAGGGCTTTACAGGGGAGAAATACGGAGGTAGCACCTACTGGGATACAGAAGCGTATTGTCTGCCCTTCTACCTAGGCACCAGTGATGCCAGCATTGCACGGAATCTATTGCTATATCGCTATAATCATTTAGAGAAGGCTAAGGAGAACGCCGCCAAGCTGGGTATGCAAGGAGCCCTCTACCCCATGGTGACGATGAACGGCGAGGAGTGTCACAATGAATGGGAGATCACCTTTGAAGAGATCCACCGTAATGGGGCCATTGCCTACGCGATCTTCAACTATGTACGCTACACCGGTGATCGAGCCTATCTCGGAGAACATGGTTTGGAGGTCCTGGTAGAAATCAGTCGTTTTTGGGCTAGCAGGGTCAATTATCAGTCTCGTAAGGGCGTCTACATGATCCTGGGCGTCACGGGCCCCAACGAGTATGAGAACAACGTAAACAACAACTGGTACACCAACCGCATCGCCGCCTGGACCCTAGAGTACACACTTAAGATGCTAGATGAGCTAAAACAAGAAAGTCCAGGAGCCTACGACGCTCTCGTTACTCGCCTCAATGTCTCAGTTGACGAGATGCAAATTTGGGAAGACATCATCAAAAAAATGTACTATCCCATCGTTGAAGAGTTGGGGATCTTCGAACAGCAAGATGGCTTTATGGACAAAGAGCTGATACCCGCCCACCAGATTCCCCCCCATGAACTGCCCTTAAACCAACACTGGTCATGGGATCGGATTTTACGCTCTTGCTATATCAAACAGGCAGATGTCCTCCAGGGTCTCTTTTTCCTCGGGGATCGCTATGATCTGGAGACAAAAAAACGCAACTTCGATTTCTATGAACCTCTTACAGTCCACGAATCGTCGTTGTCGCCATGTGTCTATTCGATCATTGCAGCCGAAGTCGGATACCAAGACAAGGCCTACGAACTTTACCTACGTACGGCACGGTTGGATTTGGACAACTACAACAATGATACGGATGATGGACTCCATATTACCAGCATGGCTGGAACGTGGATGTCAATCGTATACGGCTTTGGCGGGCTACGAATTGAAGAAGATACCCTCTCGCTGAGGCCCTATGCGCCGCCAGAATGGAATAGTTTCTCTTTTCGATTGCGTTTTCGTCAACACCGCCTTGAGATCGATGTGAAGGCTTCAGAGGTATCGATCAGGCAGCAAGGTGGATCAACGCTAAACCTACTCGTCCATGGTCAACCCTACAGCATTGCAGAAAATGGAGCTCTCAGGGTTAAAATCCCGAACTGACATTGAATTCTCATTCTCAATGCAGCGCGCTGCATAAGTAGCTAGGCGAGTGTTCTTCTGGGAGTTAAAGGTGTTGATGGCTTTAATGAGCCCAATCACCCCAATGGAGATCAAGTCCTCACTATCCTCACCAGTGTTATCAAACTTCTTTACGATATGTGCCACAAGACGAAGGTTCCGTTCAATTAGAATATTGCGGGCACCTTCGTCTCCTGCTTCCTTTCTCGCTAATAGGTCCCGCTCCTCATCGGAACGTAAAGGTTTGGGAAAAGCGCTTCCACTTGTCACAAAGCCAGTTAAGAATCCGACCCCCTCAACCAACCACAGGCCAAGTGCATCTAATATGGAGAGAAACACCAGTCAGGCCCCCTTTCCGCCAACGCTCAAGCCTTTTATTCTATGAGCACTTGGAGAGGAATGTGCCTGTTCCCCCTTAGGAGGCGATATATTTCTTAAGGGGACGCCACAGCATGACGCTTAAGATCACGCTAACGGATCCCTGGAGCAGATCCCCTGGTAACGATACTAATGCCGGGCCAAGACCATAGTAAAGAATCCCTACGAAAAAATAGCCAATAACCATGACAAGTGCCGCCAGTGAGGTTCCGAGGATGATGCTTGCAGCCTTTCCTTTGGGCATATGAAGTACGATCCATCCAACTAGAAACCCCTCAAGTCCCTTAATAACAAAGGTCCAAGGTGCCCAATAGGCATAGCCGAGTAGCAGATCAGCAAGACTTGAACCAAGAGCCCCTGCCAATCCACCTACTACTGGCCCAAAGATCAATCCAGCCATCAACACAACACTGTCCCCGATATTTACATATCCTTTAACACCAGGCAAGGGAACATTCACCACCATCGTGGTTACCGTCACTAAGGCGATCAACAGTGCGGTTGTAATCATTTTCCTCGAATTCACCGAACCAGCCCCTTTTCGAATCATGATCAGTATCAAAAAGGGGAGTCAATCCTCTTGCAGTTTGACTCCCCCCATCCTAGATCAAGGGTTTACCTTTGAGCTTGAAAATCTCTTCGCGGAGCCACTGATTCTCACGGAGTAAGGCGCGATATCCCCATTCCAACTCCTTGTTTTTCTGTGTTAACTCCTTGTTTTCTCGCACATTGTTGTGTATCTTTGTCTCGTAATCATGAACCAACCGCGACAAAGATAAGAGCTCCTGTTCCAAGCGGGCCTTGCTAGCTTCTAACTCGTCAAGGGGGGTCTCTTGTTGATAGGTCGCCATACCAGCTTTCCACACCAACTGAACTGCTTCCCACAAGGATGAAGCCTTAGTCATTCGTTTTAGATTCCTCACGCCAAGCCCCCTTGTTTACTCTATTCCACACGTTGATCGATCTTCTTTAGTAGATGTATGACACCTACCTCCTGTGCTAAGCGTTTCGAGAGACCATAGCAGTAATTCGCAAGTCGCTCATCGCCTTGGGCGTAGAACTCATCCCCCAACCGAAGAAAATCCTTGATCTTCTTGCGCGGTTCTTTGGGTAGACTCCACAGGAGTTTCAATCTCAATGTCTGCCACCGTTTAGGCGGGTCTATATCCATTCAGGAACTCACTCTCCAGTCAAATCTGATAAGCTCATCATAGCACAAACAGCGAAACCTTTCAATTCCGCGTCGCACCCCGAATGCATCAATGATTGGCGCCTCTCCGGTATGAGCGGTAAGCACGGGTAATCCAAAACACGACAAAGGTGTAAACCGGCAGAGTCACCAAGCGGGCCAGAACTCGCATGGGTAGAATGACAAAGAAGCCTTGTCCGTACAAAATCGTGAGCCAGAGCGTATTGAGGAATATCCCTGTCACCAAGTCTGTCACCAAGACTGTGGCCCCTACTTGATACCAGCTCAGAGAATCACGCTTCTTATGCAGGATCCATCCAGGAATCAGTCCCACTAGAACCGCACTGATCGAGAAGCCAGGGAAGAACGCTCCGCCATGGGAGTTGATCATGTAACCAATTAGATCCGAGGCAAGACCAGTAAGTCCTCCCCCTATGGGCCCAAAGAGCACTCCAGCCAAGATGATAGGTATTTCGCCAAAACTCAGGCGTAGGGCCCCCACACCCGCAATGGGAAGAACAACTCCGAAAATCCGAGTCAACACAATGGACACAGCTGTTAATAGACCAAGGTTGGCAGCGTGCCTAGTTGTCAAACGCATCAATTCAGCCTCCTAATTGCCGGCAACGGATAGTTGACGAATCAGAAGTGAGGGTGAGCCCACATGCCCACCAGAACCTGGGCTACCAAACTCTAGGTCCGCTCCAATCGCCTCTACCTCGTCAAGTACGGTAAAGAAGTTGCCTGCCACAGTGATTTGCTCCAAAGGACGAACAATTACTCCATTTTCCACCAGATAGCCATAAGCACCTAGGGAAAAGTCGCCAGATACAGGATTCGCTCCTGAATGGAGCCCTTGAACGTCGATGATGATGATTCCGTTGTCGAGTGTTTCCACCAAGGCGTCATAACTCATTGTGCCAGGTTGAATAAAGAAATTGCTGGGTGAAATGCCAACAGGTGACTTAAATGACGCTCTTGATGCATTACCTGTAGGCTCGACACCATCTTTCTTCGCCGTCTTCAGGTTGTGTAAGAAAGTCATCAGCTTGCCCTCTTCAATCACGTTCTTGGTGTGCGTAGCTACACCTTCGTCATCAAATGAGGCCGAAGCACCGCCGTTTTTCAACAGAGGATCATCAACTAAAGTAATGCAGGGACTGGCAATTTTCTCGTTAAGCTTACCAGCTAAGAGCGACAAGCCTTTCTGAACAGCTTCAGCCGAAAAGACGGAAGAAAATGTAGCTAATAAGTCCCGGGCCACATCATGCCGTAATAAGACTCGATAGTCGCCAGAGGGTAGACTCCTAGCACCTAACAAGGACGCTGCCTCCTCCACTGCTTCTTTGGCAAGTTTCTTCGCGTCAAACTGACTCCAGTCATTTCCAAACACCATCCGGGAACCCGTCTTGGCCTGTTCATCTTGGCGAACGACTGCGGAGACAAAACCATACGCTCCATTTCTCCGGAAGGATTGCTCCAATCCCTTTGTGTTGGCGATATAGACGTCTGTTTCAGTGTATCCAGTGGTGGCCCAGTTCACCATGGCAACGCGTTCGTCAGTGGCAAACGCTTCCGTTTCCAGGGCCTTAGCAAAGTCGATTTTCTCTTCGGCCGTCACGGCTTCGATTGCGGGATCAAAGGCTACCACCTCGGGATAGTCTACTGAACCCGGGAAGAACTCGATCTCCTCATCAGAATCAATGATCTGAGCATTGGCCTTAGCACCACGAATCAAAAGTTCCACCGACTCTTCATCGAGGGTTTCTGTATAAGAATAGCCAACCTTACCAGCAAAGCGTGCTCGGAAACCTACTCCTTGCACTACGCTGACTCTGTAGTCATCGACTTCCTTTTGGAAAATGCGAGTAGAAAAGCTTTTGGATCGGGTGAAAAAGACCTCCATATCCTCGAGCCCTGCATCCTTGCCAGCTGCAAAAACGGTACGCTTGAACTCTTGAATCTCCATTAGTTAGCCCCCTTTCGTCCGCCAACTGTAATCTCACTCACCCGAATTGTGGGTTGACCCACGTCGGCAGGAATCGTACCACTAAGTGAACCACACATGCCTTGCCCAGTGGCTAGATTCGAGGCGACCATGTCTATCTTCTGTAGAATCTGAGCACCTTGCCCAATGAGCGTTCCTCCGCGCACAGGCTTTTCGATCTTCCCATTACGAACGATATATCCCTCCGCCACTGCGAAGTTGAACTCACCGGTGGCGGGATTCACCGAACCACCACCCATGCGTTTAGCAAACAGGGCATACTCGGTGTTATTGATGATCTCCTCTTTGGTAGACTCGCCGGCACAAATGAACGTATTGGTCATCCGGGAGGTTGGTGCAAACTTGTAGGACTGCCTTCTCCCGCTTCCGGTTGATTCCATCTCCATGCGACGACCATTTAACTTGTCAACCATGTACCCGGTCAAGATGCCATTCTCGATGAGCACATTTCTCCTAGTTTTCGTGCCTTCATCATCGATATTCTGTGAACCCCATGCATTGGGAATCGTACCATCATCAACGGCCGTAACCAAAGGACTCGCCACTTGCTGCCCAAGCTTGCCACTGAAAACAGAAGCACCCTTGGCTACACTTGTCGCTTCTAATCCATGGCCACAAGCCTCGTGGAAGATCACTCCACCAAACTCGTTATCAATAATCACGGGATACTTACCGCTTGGTGCATAATCAGCATTAACCATGGTCACAGCACTACGGGCGGCATCACGGGCGATTTCTTCGACATGAATGTGATCAAAGAGCTCGAAACCTCTGTGTCCACCAGGACCGCGGAAAGCTGATTGCTTCTCATTACCCTTCGTTGCCACAGCGTTAATTCCGAGGCGTGTTCGAATCCTACGATCCTCCACCAGTAATCCTTCGGAGTTTGCAATCAGCACATTTTGGTCCGTATCCATGTAGGTAATGGCGACTTGAGTTATTTGACTATCATAGTCTGACGCAGCAAAATGGGCTCGCTTCATGATAGCCACCTTATCTGTATGGAGTACCTCTGCAGGTTTCTTGGACACAGGATTAAATGCTTCGAAGCGTAGACGCTGCAGTACGATATCCTGAAGCTGAGGAGTGCCACTTAGGGCTGCTGCAGCCTCTTTGGCTACTTTCACGAGATTTTCCTTACTGGCATCGTTGGTATAGGCATATACACTTCGAAAGCCTTGGAAGATACGGATTCCTACACCGTAGTCACGACCACTTACCCCTTCCTCTACCCTGCCATTGAGCATGCGGAGATTCGTTCCCCTTGTATCTTCCGCAAAGATCTCGGCAAAGTCTCCTCCTGTAGACAGAGCCGCAGATAAGACGTCAGTTATCAAACTTTCATTGAGCAAATGAAACCCTCCTTCGTTTCTGTGGTATGATTGTTTTGGACTGTATAAATGCATTCAATCTCGGACCGCAAAGTTGTGAAGATTGACAAGACAATAGGAAAGGGTGTCGACATGGAACCTAGTGATATCATCTGGAGACTATTGGAACGGCTCTGCGAACTACAAAAGCTTTGTGATGAGAGCATTCATGAACTCCACCCCAAAACAAACGCCGATCTGATATCGAGTATCGAAGAGTGCGAAAGACTCTGTCGTACCCAGATCAACACCATGAATCGTATTGCCAAGAAGTATTAATCATGTCCCTGGGATGGGCGCAAGGAACCCTTAACAAATGGGATCCGCATGAACAATCAGAAGAACCAAGACCCGGTACAGGATAGGACGTTCCCGGAATTAGAAGCACTTCACGGGCGAGCATACACTCGGCCTGTTTGGGTTGATCATAGAACAAGGCTACTCCTAGATACTCTGCTTGGGCCCTGAAATAATCAATATGCCAGTGCAGCTTCTTTTCTGCACGGGCATGTCGGGCAACTCGTTGTCTCAAATTACGCTGCGCGCTCCCTGCATAGGCATAGACTCCTTGCTCGAAGGAGAACGTCCCGAGTCTCCCAATACTCACCTGCCTACTTTCAGGGAGGTAGAGCCAGAGTAGGTAGACGCCTTGATTGTTCTTGATGATAGTCAGCCTCCTCCCACAGTTTTATTCGTGTCTATGAAGGTTTTTCCTTCGATTATCGAGAAATAATAGGTGCATACTGCAAAGGAGGGAAATTGGTGGAAATAAAGCAAGTCTTACGATCCCTGAGCGAAGCCTCAGGCGTGTCCGGTTACGAACACGGTTTGAACTCACTCGTGCAAGAAAATTGTCCCTGGGCCGATGAGATCAAGACAGACAAACTGGGCAATGTGATTATGTTAAAGAAGGGACAAGGCAGTGGTCCTAGACCGAAAGTCATGCTTGCCGGCCATATGGACGAAATTGGACTTATCATTACCAAGATTGAAAAGGAAGGCTTTCTACGGTTTGGTACCATCGGCGGCTTTGATCAGCGTGTGCTCTTAGCCCAAGAAGTGGTCGTGCACGGAAGAAAACCTTTGACCGGTGTGATTGGTGCTAAGCCCCCTCATGTTCAAGCAGCTGGCGAGCAAAGCAAGGCAGTGAGCATGGAAGATCTCTTCATCGATGTAGGCTTTGATAGTCAAGCAGAAGCTGAAGAACACGTAACCGTTGGCGATCTGGTAACAATGAAGCGAGATGTTCTGGATCTACAAAGTTCCTTCATGGCCGGCAAGTCCTTTGACGACAGGGCCGGGGTCGCAGCCATCTTCGAGTGTTTCAAAGTGCTAGCGAAGGTTTCCCATGATGCAGATGTATACGGTGTCGCCACGGTTCAAGAAGAGGTCGGTCTGCGTGGTGCGATAACGAGTACATATGGAATTGTACCTGACATCGGGATCGCCATTGATGTAGGTTTTGGGGATTCCCCCGGTTTGCCAGAGAGTGATACCATCAAACTCGGTCAGGGTCCTGGCATTGCCATTGGCCCACATGTTCACCCGAAACTACACACCCGTATGGTGGAGACAGCGAAGGAATGGAATATCAGTTTCTCATCCGACCCGTCTCCCTATCCAGGAGGAACGGATGCCTACGCTATTCAAGTGGCAAGAGCTGGCGTAGCCACGATTTTGCTCTCCATTCCTCTCCGCTACATGCATACGCCTATTGAAACCCTAGATTATGAAGACGTCCGTCGAACCGGCCGCTTAATGGCGATGTTTATCGCAGGTCTGGATAATGATTTCGTGGAGGGATTAACATGCTTTTAGCCCGATTAACTGAAGCGAATGGTGCACCAGGACAAGAGGGCGAAGTGCGTGACTTAATCCGTGCAGAGCTTGAAGCCCATGTCGATGAAATCAAGACAGATGCCCTGGGGAATCTCATCGCCATAAAGAATCCCGATGCCCCTGGACCAAGGGTGATGCTGGCTGCCCATATGGATGAAGTAGCCCTCATGATTGTGGGGATTGAATCAAATGGCTATCTAAAGTTTCGACCCATTGGCGGCGTCGATCCGCGGGTCTTAGTCGCTAAGTCTGTCGTCGTTGGTGCCAAGAAGGTTCCCGGCGTCATTGGTAGCAAACCCATCCATCTTCAGAAACCAGCAGAGAGAGAACGGCCCTTTACCATACAGGAACTCCTCATTGATATCGGTGCCAAGACTAAGGAAGAGGCAGAACGCCTTGTCAAGCTTGGTGAATGCGCCTATTTTACAACGAAATACGAAGAGATCGGTAATGGGAAAATCAAAGCAAAAGCGCTGGATGACCGGGTTGGCTGTGAACTTGCCATCCGTTTGCTCCAGGAGGACGTATCCTTCCCTCTGATTGCAGCGTTCACAGTGCAAGAAGAGGTAGGACTCCGTGGCGCTGGAGTAGCAACATATCAAGTCAAGCCTGATCTGGCGTTGGTTCTCGAAGGCACCACCGCCTCCGACGTTCCTGGAACCGATGAACACAAACATGCCACAACGGTAGGTGCCGGTCCTTGCATCACAGTCATTGACCGTGTTTCCATTCCCTATCCTCCCCTCGTCCAAGAACTCTTTGCCTTGGCAGACGAGGAAGGAATCAAGGTGCAAGTTCGCCGTAATACAGCAGGCGGCACTGATGCAGGTCGAATTCAAATGTCCGAGGAAGGTGTCAAGGTAGCGACGATTGCGGTTCCTTGTCGTTATATCCACTCACCCGTATCGGTTATGAGCAAGGACGACTATGAGGGAGCATATAAGCTCGTGAAAAGCTATCTTAAGCGGCTCCAAGAAAGGGAGGCATCGAACTGATGAAGACGATAATCCAACAACTAACTGAGGCTTTTGGCCCTTCAGGCTTTGAGACTGAGGTTACCGAGCTCATTAAGTCCATGATTGAAGAGCATGTTGATGAACTAGGTGTGGATGTGTTAGGCAATCTCATTGCAGTGAAAAAGGGATCTCAGGACGGAAAGAAAATCATGTTCGCCGCCCATACAGATGAGATTGGCCTTGTAGTTACGCATATTGATGACAAGGGATTCTTGCGTTTTGGCAATGTCGGCGGAGTAGGTATTTCCACTCTCGTTGGCAATCGAGTCCGATTCGCAGGCGGAGCAGTTGGAGCGATCTATCAAGAGAAGGGCAGTTGGAAAGACCTGACCCTTGATAAACTCTACATCGACATTGGTGCCGAAAGTAAAGAAGAGGCACTTAAGAAGGTCAAAGTCGGTGAGTTCGGTATCTTCCACAGAGAGTTTGAAGATTTAGGTAACCGTCTGATTGCGAAAAGCATGGACGACCGCGTTGGCTGTGCGGTGCTCGTTGAGGCTCTGAAGACGATCAAGAACCCCAAGAACACACTATACTTCGTCTTCACAGCACAGGAGGAAGTCGGCCTGCGTGGTGCCAGGACTGCGGCCTATGGTATTGAGCCAGATCTGGGTATCGCCCTTGATGTGACTTTGACTGGCGACATGCCGGAGGCTCGGCGCATGGACGTATCCCTCGGTAAGGGCGCCGCCATTAAGGTCAAGGATTCCTCGCTGATCGCCCATCCTAAGGTAAAGGACCTCCTAGTAAGTTTGGCCGAGGAAAAGCAAATACCGTACCAAATGGAAGTACTAGATGCTGGCGGCACTGACGCTGGTGCTATCCACCTAACCAAGGCGGGAGTTCCGTCAGGGGCCATTTCCATTCCAACCCGATATGTTCACTCTCCCTCGGAGATGGTGGATATTCGAGACGTCAAAGCCTGTGTAGACTTAGTGGTGGCATTGGCTGACAAGGATCTAGCAGCTATCTAGCAAGAAAGAACTCAAAGGGACGTCTTTTCTCACCAAGAGCGAAGACGTCCCTTTTCTTACCTTTTCGTAGTAGCCTACTCTCTGCTACTTGTTGTAGAGATCAAGAATGCGCTTAACTAACATATTTACTTCGTCAATGGCTTCTCTTACCTTCTGTGCCGCGTCACTGGACCCTACTGAAAGATTGCGGATTTCCTGAGCCACAATTTCAAAGCCACGTCCGTGTTCCCCTGCCCGGGCAGCTTCAATCGAGGCGTTAAGGGCCACTAGGTTCGTCTGCTTAGCGATATTGGCAATCGAGTTCATCAAGTGGGAGATCCTTTCAGGGATCACGGCCAAATCTTCTACCATTCTCTGAGAAAGCTCTTGTTCAGCGGCAATCTTCTCATAGGCAGCCTTCACGTCGAGCTCTAGACGTTTCTCTTCATTGATATTTCTCCAAACCACAACATTCGCTACATGCTTACCTTCTAGGTCCTTAATTGCTGTGGCGGTCAGCCGAGCATAAAAGTCTCCTATCTGTACATAGCCTGTGTGGGGCAAGTTCTTTGGATCGCTGAGGATTGCTCCCACTCTGGCGAAGTTCCTATGGTATCGATCAATATTAGCCCCAACCATACGGGCTGGATCAACCCTTGTAACGGAACTCATTTCAGAAAACAGCTCCCTCGCACTAGGGCTCATCCAAATCATGTTGTGTTTCAAATCGGAGATCATTACATTCTCGCCTAGAGCGGACAAAATCCAATCGCTCTCAATGCCAAGATTCTCTAAATACGAGTTTAGTGCCACTCTGTACCCTCCTTGATTGCCCGATCGTTCCTTACTGAAGGCTTAGTACCTTGCTGGGGACATTCGTAATGATGCTATCAACCTTGGCCAGGGACGCACGTTCGATATCCACCGCTTCGTCTACTGTCCAAACATTGACCATCATGCCCTGTGCTTGGGCAGCTTCAACGAGCTCAGGGAGGATTGTCTTATGATGGGGGTGAAGAGCCGAAGCTCCGACACTCTTTGCATACTCCCATGGATTGAACAACCCGCAGTTGTAAAGGATACCTGTTCGAGCCTGTGGTCGAAGCGTCTTGATGTGAACCAGAGCATAGTGATTGAAGGAGGAGATAATTGTCTTTTCCCACATGGAATACTCATCAATAAGAAGTGCGACGCCTTCATTTAGCTCCTCGTAGCCTAAAGCCGCTTTCGTTTCAACGTTTAGCAAGACATTCTGGTCTTTGATCAAATCAAGAACTTCGCGTAAGGTCGGTAACTGAACACCTTTGAACTCTGAAGAAAACCAAGAGCCTGCGTCGAGCTCTCTCAACTCTGCTAGCGTGAAGTCTTCAACAGATCCCTTTCCGTTCGTAGTCCGCTCCAGGGTAGCATCGTGGATTACCACTACCTCGCCGTCTCTTGTCATATGAACATCAAGCTCTATACCGCCTGAACCAGCTTCTAGAGCTAGCTCAAAAGCTGGCATCGTGTTTTCTGGTGCTTTACTTGAGTATCCCCGATGTGCCATAACGATCATAGTTTCCGCTCCTTTTCTATCTTCGAAATATCAATACTGCCGGAAAAGACTTTGACTGCTGGTCCTGACATGAAAACATGATTGTCAAATCCACCGTGGATGGCAAGAACGCCCCCTGGCAAGGACACTCTAATGGCTCCAGCCGTAAGTCCTTGTGTCAGGCCAAGCTTTGATGAAACAACTGCTGCTGCACATGCGCCAGTTCCACATGCCAATGTAGCTCCTGCTCCCCGCTCCCATACTCGGACCTCAATCTGGTTGGGGCTCAAAACCTGGGTGAACTCAATATTCGCCCCATTAGGCCACTGTTTGGCAGCCTCGAGACGGGGTCCCCAGGTCGTAAAATCCAGAGATGCAAGATCATCAACAAAGACCACTGCATGGGGATTTCCCATAGATACAGGATACGCAGTCCAGGAAACGTCATGGGAGACGATTTCTACTGAGTTACCTTGCGAGAAGGAAAAATCAGGTTCCCCCATGTCGACAACATACCATTCGTCTGCTTGGCGAACTTCTTTGACGCCACTTAAGGTACCGATCTGGATAACTGGACCCTGGGCCAAGCCATGATCGAGTAAATAGTGAGCCATGCAGCGAATGGCGTTTCCGCACATCTCCGCTTCGGTACCGTCAGCATTAAAGATTCGCATGGTATACAGGCCAGCTTGTCTGGTGATAAACACCAATCCATCGGCACCGATGCCAAATTGCCGGTGGCAAAGTGCCTTGGCAAGCATTTCGCCCTTCGACAACAGATTTCCTCCAAAGTCTTCCATGAAAATAAAGTCATTACCGAGCCCATGGTACTTATCAAATTGTGACACGGTCATCCTCTCCTCATCATGCCTCTACAGTAGGTGAACGGCTATCTTGTTTATCGCCGTCAAAAGATCATCCATATCATCCTGCGTCACCAAGTGATTAAGGTGAACTTGTACAGCCCTCTGCAAGAGCTCCAGTGTGAACGGACAGGTACTCGCTGAGTACTCCATCTCCATCTCGGGCCTTAGACTCCAGGGGTAATGATCGCCCCAAGGATCACGTTTGGACATAAGAAACTCCCAGTTCACATAGATATGTTGATCATTTGACACGCCATCATAAACATGGTACGCTTCGATTCCCTCTGCCGTCAACGCTTCTGCCACATTCTTGGCGCTCTCTCTGCTCGGAACGTAGAAGATTAAACTAAGGCCAAGGTCTTCCTCGCCCCCGAATACTGGCGCTAGCTGTATCTTGGGCTGTTTCCTCAGCTCAGATACGATCTTTTGCTTATTGCTCCTGGTTTGCTCCAAAATCCGCGGCATCTTCTGCAGTTGACCTAGGGATAATGCAGCCTGCAATTCTGTGAGGCGATAATTCTGCCCAGGGAAGGCAGGGACTTTCCTCTCAATAAAGCGAAACTGATATCCCGCGCCATCGTGGTAAAGTACAGCACGTTGCCACAATTCTTCAGAATTTGTGACGAGCATGCCACCTTCACCAGTTGTGATCACCTTCGATTGCTGTAGACTAAAGCAACCTACATCGCCTATTGATCCTAACATACGACCCTTGTAGGTACCCCCGTTGGCCTGGGCAGCATCTTCAATCACCCTAAGGTTATGCTGCTTGGCTATGAACATAATACTGTCCATAGCTGCCGAGATCCCCCTCATATGCACAACGATGACAGCCTTGGTGCGGGGTGTGATTCTCTGTTCAAGGTCCTCTGGGTCAATGGTTAAGCTCTCATCAATCTCACAGAGCACAGGAATGGCCCCCACCATCGTAATTGCAGCGGCAGTGGCTACCCAAGTGTAAGCAGGCAAAATCACCTCATCGCCCGGTCCCACGCCGCAGGCCACCAAAGCACAGATCAAGGCTGACGTTCCGGAGTTTACGGCCAGGGCATAGTTCGTACCTAAGAAGCTCTTGTATTCTGCTTCTAGGGCCGCACACTCTGAAGTCTCAAGGCCTTTCGGCAGGTAACGGAAGATTCGTTTTTTCTCCAGAACATCCAGAACTCGTTCCTTCTCCTCAGTACCTAACTCTTCACTCCCCATGTATTTCGATACCCACGGCTTGGTTCGCACGGGCGTTCCTCCGTAGAGTGCAAGTGTATCCATGGCTTTCATCCCCATTCCATTTTCCATCTTATGTGTTCTGGATCGTTTCAAGAATTCCTGTTATCCTGCACCTGCACCAATAGAAAACCGGGAGAACATCTCCCGGTCATCCTACCTTCGAACTCGATTCCAGACACTTTCATCAAGTGGTCGATCAAAGTTCCTAAATCCAGCTAAGGAAAACCCTTGTTTGGAAGCGAGCTGACGCATCATCTCCAACTGTTTCAGGTTCAGATCAGCTCCTAAACTCGTATGTTCGTAATGCTTCTCTAAGGCAAGCATAATAGTCTCCGACATACAGGCAAACCCAGTCCCTTGTTCAAATCCGAAATTCCAACCCAGATCGGGGCAATTGGGCATGCTGATCACTCCACCATCGATCACCAAGACATCGGGGCGCCTCGCCAAGACTTCTTCGCTCACATTACTTGGGCGTGACATGTCACACACAACCGCCCCCTGCTTCAAATTCTCTGGTGTAATCAATCGTTCTAGACTACTTGTGGCAACCATAATTACATCGGCTTCAGACAGATACTTCTCTCTGTCAACGGTGATTGCGATAGGTGCCCCCTGGTCCAAAAGTCCCCTTGCGTAGTCTATCCACAAAGAGAGCGAATCATCAGCTGCAGGAAGATCTTGCAGGCGGCAAACATATGCGCCTAAACTCTCTGGAGCAAAAGAATGCCCTGCGTCTCCTAGGCTCTTGAGATGTCTTAGGACTTCAACTACGACCTTTAACATACGGTGTTCGCTCTTTTCGGGTCGCGCCGGATTACCAACTAGGATCAGGCGGTGGACTTCTTCGGCGAGCAGTGCAGCCAGAGCTTTGCCAATGGCTCCCCCTGCACCAACAACGAGTCCAGTCGCCACTTGTAGATCTATGTCCAGACGCTTCGCTGCGGCCACAACGGCCTCTACACCAGAGACAACTGTGTAACTATTTCCCGTAGTCAGGGCCACATCACTATAGGGCAAGAGTTGCCGCCCTCCCATGGTCACTACAGAGGTATAGGCTCCTAATCCGACAATCTTAGCTCCTCTGTCAGCCGCTAGTTGGACTGCAGCGGCAATCTCCTCGAGGGATCCCTGGGGATCCGCTAAGAGTTGGTCTGCGGTCTTGGGAACACAAATAAAGTCGCCATAGGCGCTCTGTCCTGTCTCATCGATAATTCGACTAGAGCTAACGACAAACGGCTCCACCATATCATTCCAGCGAGAACTGAGGTCCTCGAGCTGTTCGGCACTAAGGGATGCCAGACTTTCATCAAACTCGCTGTAGTTATTCAAATCAATGGGATGGACCAAAAAGGCAAAGCGACCATCTCCTGGCTGCGGTGTTACAGTAGAGGCCTCTCTTGATTCACTATCTACCTCAGGTAGGTCCGAAGGAGTGTAGCCGATGAGATGCCCAAGAAAGGCTGCGGTGTTCTTGTGGGTGAGCATCGTGGCGGCTTTCTCCACGGCAGAGATTACCCGCTCGATCTGCTCGTCAGTAATTACCAGAGCCGGCTCGATTCGAATGACGCTCGCCCCGTTCAGGGTCGGGGCCACGCGTAGTTTTTCGACATTCAACAAGTAAGACGAGATCATTGGTGTTAAGAGCTCCTGTTCAGCCATAACACCTAGCAGGCTGTGGGGATAGGACTCCTTCGAGTTAACAAACTCAATCCCCAACATCAACCCTCTGCCCCTAATCTTCCTAATGATCGTCGGATGACGGAGAGCGACTTCTTCCAAACCGGCCTTGAGTTTCGCTCCCTTGCGCTCAACCTCCTGAATGAGCATACTCCCTTCGCGGGTGAGTAGCTCCAAGACTGCAAGCCCCACGCGGCAACCCAATGAGTTTCCAGCGAAGGTAGAGGAATGTTTCAAGCCAAAGTCCTCGGTGTAAACGCTCTCCTTACAAAGCATGGCTCCGACGGGAACCAATCCACCGCCAAGGGCTTTGGCGATAACCATGCAATCAGGCGTGACGCCTTCTCGTTCACAGGCGAACATAGCTCCCGTTCGGCCCAGACCCGTTTGAATCTCGTCAAAAATGGTAAGTACGCCGTATCTTTCGCATACTTCCTGAACCTGTTTCAGATATCCTAAGGGAGGCTCAACGATACCGCCCTCGCCTTGAATTGGTTCTACAATAAATGCGGCGGTATCATGAGCGAAATCTTGGAGATATTGTTCTAAAGCATCCACATCGCCATAAGGTATGTGAGCGAACCCTTGTGTAGGAGCTCCAAATCCCTTCTGATAATGCTCATTACCCGTCGCTGACAAAGCTCCTAGGGTCTTTCCATGAAAGCTGTTGTTTGTCGATAAGATGGTCCCCTTGCCAGTCTTGACCCGGCAAAGTTTTAGGGCGGCTTCCACCGCCTCAGCCCCGCTATTAGCGAAGGTTACATGCTTCAAGCCTGTAGGTGCAACCTCAATCAGCCGAGCAGCAAGCTGCCCTGCCGCCTCGAGCAAAGAAGGTTGGACGAAGCTCGGTTCTTGACCTAGCTCAACATCACGCAAAGCCTGCCATATCTCAGGTGGGTTATAGCCAAAAGGTAGTGCCCCATAGGCAGCAATGCAGTCAAGGTATTCTGTTTGCTCGTCGTCGTATAGATAGACTCCGGTTCCCCTAAGAAACCTTTTGTTCAGGCCAATCTCCGTCAACAATCGTCCTAAATGGGGGTTGACAAACTCTATGTATGGATGCATCTCTAACCTCCCCGAAATATTGCGCACACTTTGTGCACATTGTAATTATAGCAAGTCGAGGCAGGTATTTCAACAGAAAAGACAAAACATAACAGGTAGGATCATCGCAAGGAGGCTCGCCCTTGTCTATCACATATCGAGAACTGAAACAATACGAGTTATCACAAGCTCTCAGAATCCGGATCGAAGTCTTTGTGGAAGAACAAAAGGTCCCTTTAGAAGAGGAGCACGACAGCTGGGATCTGACAGCAAAGCACTTTGGAGTATTTTCTGGAGACACCTTGGTGGGCACCGGACGGCTGGTGAACAATGATAAGACCGGTATAATCGGCCGAGTCGCAATCCTCAAGTCCTTTCGAGGCCTTGGTCTAGGCAGCGGGCTGATTTGTCATATAGTTCAGATCGCCAAGGAGATGCAGATGAAAGAGATTCTCTTGGGAGCTCAGGTTCAGGCTCTGAATTTCTACGAGCGACTAGGATTTCTAGCGGAAGGGCCGCTATTTTTGGATGCTGGAATTCCCCACCGCACCATGCGTTACCAAGGGGAACATGCCGAGGAGATGGAGATATGAAAAAAGGATTGGTGATACTTTGTTTGCTCCTATTACTAGGGGGAACGGCTTCTGCGGAAGTGAGTGTTTTCTTCTTGCCAGAAAGCGGTTTCTTGCGGGTGCAAGGGGAAGTGACGATTCGACCAGCCATTGCTTCCCCCTCATTCATGCTTTTCCCCGGAGTTCAAATTACGGAACTTTGGGCGGATGAGCTACAAGAGTATAATGTACAGCGGGGTATGCACGGCACGATGGTCTCCCTATCCTTACGACAGGTACGACCACAGGTGCTAAGCTTTGCCTATGAGGGTTTCTTGGATCTACAGGGTTCCCAGTACCTCCTGGATCGAAGTACTCTCTGGTTCCCGGAGTTCTCCTTCCCCTTTGAGAACGCACAGATCGACTTGGTTCTACCTGATAGCTGGGAGATCGTAAACTGGCAAAGTCAAGCCCCAATGTATCCGTCACTTGTAATTCGGGACACAACTGCAGCCTTAGCCGAAGATGTCGCACCGGTTATCCCAGTACAGGACGAACTCTCCTCCAGAATCCAGATGCAGCTAGCCAGACTGACCAGTGCTGTGAATCAGAGGCATGTTACAGAGATTGAGGCGTTGCTCAGCCCGTCTCTAAAGGAGACTGGACTAGCAAGGTATCTCGCAAGCATTCCACCATCCTATGGTTCCATCTCCAGTGAACTGCAGGATCCGTTCACTTTCCTTTTAAAAACAGAACGGGGCTATGTTTACGAGGCTTCCGTTGTCTGGCAAGAAAGTCAGGGTCGTCTGGTATTGCAGAGTTTTCAGATGACACCCCAAGGGGCGCAAGTTCCATCCGAGCTTCTGCCCTCTATAGAGTCTTTTGTCAACGACCTACGCCTCCTTGTCCAAGAAGAAAAACGCGACCAACTTCTCTTGTCGATCGCGGAAGATATCGCCCAAGGGCAAGAACAAGTAGTCGAATTCTTCTTGAGTCTCAATGCTACTGAAGACTGGACAGTCACGACTGCAAGTGAGGTCTTAGTTCCATTTATCATAACGCTCTTCGTGCCTCACACAGAGGACACGAAGTTCCTCTTGCACCTTGGTCTAGAACCGGGCACAGAGAACTGGCTAATCCACAGCCTGGAGATTGTCTCTGTCGGATGAGTTCAGCCCTGACGAAAATCGGTACACGATATAGGACATGATGTAGGCCAAGAGCACACGAGGAACCACTAGCAGAAGTATGGGGGCACCAAGGACCCAAAAGAGGATGGTGTCCTCGATTAAGGCATGAGCTATAGCTATAAAGGTGCCCACAACACGGGCTTCTTTGGGCCCTACTTTCCCCGTGCGTACGTGATTAATGATCAAACCCGAACCATATGTTATGCCAAAAACCACGGCCACCACCACAGGAAAGGCCCCTTCTTCACCTAAACCAATAACCTTAAAGGGTCTTGCCATCAGTCGATTTAGCTTTTGCAGAAGACCGTTGCGTTCACCGATCTCCAACACAATCATAAGGGGGATGACAATTAAAGCAACGGTCCAAAGTCCGCGCAGACCCTGGACAAAGCCTTCCCACAGAATATTCATGGCAAGACCACCCCCAGAAGCCAACCAACGGCTAACGAGCAAGCGAGACGGATGATGAAAATGTAGCCTAGAGGACTACCTGCCTTCTGACTAATGGGCAGTTCCACTAGGAGCGAGTGACAAAAACCCAACATAACGGAGCAAATTGTGATCTCCTTAATGGTGAGATTCAAAGCCATGATACTTCCTGCTGCTGCATAGAGATTGACGAAACAACCGCTAAAAAGGACGATGGCTGCTTCCCCTGAAAGCCCAAGATACCCCATATACGGAGCAAAAAGAGCAGTAATACTATCCAAGAGTCCGCTCGCACGAAAAACCGCCACAAGCATTGCGGTAGGCACCACGACCTTGCCTAACTCCCAGGTCGTGTGTAGACCGGTCTTTGTCCCCTTCCAGACCATTTCCCGATTGATTTCCAACATCACTTATGTCTCCTCCCGGTACATTTTCCACAAGTTCAGCATCTCATCTGGCATTGGGACCGTAATAACATGCCTTTGCTCCGTCCTAGGATGAATAAATTCCAGACGCCAAGCATGGAGCGCTTGACCTGCAATTTCGGGCATTGCCTGACTATACAGTGGATCGCCCAACAGTGGATGACCTAGCTCAGCAAAATGAACCCGAATTTGATGTGTGCGACCACTTTCTAAACGGGCTCGCAAGAGGGTTGCTCGAGGGCGAATCGACAAGACCTCATAGACTGTCCTCGCTTCCTTGCCCCCTTCTGTAACAGCCCTTTTCACACCATGATCCATGGACCGACCAATGGCCATGGATAGTACCCCTTGTGAATTGGGGAGTTGACCTTCGACAAGGGCCAGATACTCACGTTTTAGTTGCCGTGTCTTAAGTTGTTTTAGGAGTCTTTGCAGAGTATAGGGTTCTTTGGCTACCATAATAAGGCCAGAAGTATCCTTGTCAATCCTGTGTACAAGCCGCACCTTCGTATCCAGACCGATTTCTCTCCAATAGTGGGCCAACGCATTGGCCAAAGTCCCTTCCTGGTACGCCCCTGTCGGGTGGACTGCCATGCCAGCCTCCTTATTGACAATCAGCAAATAGTCGTCTTCATAGACAATCGTCAAGGGAATGTTCTGCGGTTCCATCGTTGTCTTCTCGTCAAAAAACTCGATTTGGATGCAATCCCCCGCTTTGACACGCCTGGACAGAAAATCCCTGTGACCGTTGAGATAGACTCCCCCGCCACGTTTCATGCGGCGCAACAAACCACGGCTCAAATCCAAGCGTCCATAGACGATATCCTTAATCATCATGCCCTCTTCGTGGGCCTCCACTATAGTCTCAAGCACATAGGGATGATCTAACATCTAAACACTCCTAGCTCCCCTCAACTTCTGCACGCCCAACACAAAACCAAAGAAGACCGTTGCGACCAAGACTACTGTCGCCCCTGGGGGTGCCCCAAAGAAATAGGAGATATACAATCCAAAAAAGGAAGACAATAATCCAAAGGCTGAGGATAGTAAGATGAGAGTCTTAAGGTTCTTTGTGAGTAAGCTTGCGGTTGCGGCGGGAGTGATCAAGAGAGCGACCACGAGAATCACGCCCACTGCTTGAATGGAAATCACGATGGCACAGGCGATCATAATCAAGAGGACACTCTGGACTAAGGCCACTGGAAAACCTGCTGCTTCAGCCCCGACAGGATCAAAAGAGACCAGGACAAAGCGATGAAAGAACGTAGCCAGGACCAGCCCCAGCAGTACCGCCGCAACGGCCAAGGTGTAGACTTCTCTCACCTGAATCGCCATGACAGATCCCAGGAGCAAGCTATTTAGGTCGCCGCCAAAGCCGGGTGTCCCGGATAATAGTGCAATCCCTAGGGCAAAGACGCCAGTGAATAAGATGGCCAGAGCTGTATCGTTCTTGACACTGGAAATCCGAGTCAAGAAGACAACCCCCAAGGCTGTAAAGATGGCAAAAAACAAAGCTCCTACATAGATGCTGATACCTAGAATCAGTGCCAGAGCTATTCCCGTAAAAGCCGTGTGCGAAATGGCATCTCCCATGAAAGCTAGACCCTTCAGAACAACAAATGCTCCAATTGCGGCGGCGACAACAGCCACTAAGCCTGTGCCCACAAAAGCCCTAACCATGAAGGCATACTGAAATGGTTCGAATAAGAGATCAATGTTCATGAAGGGTCACCTCACCAGCAGCACCGATTTTCGGAAAGTGCCGTGCAAATAAACGTACCATATTCTCCTCCGTCAGCACCTCATGCGGCTTACCAGAGGCCCGAACAGAACCATCAAGGGCAAGGACATGGTCAAAGCACTCCGTGAGACAGTTCAAATCATGGGTAGCCGCCACAATCGTCTTACCCTGGTCACGCAAAATCCGAAACAAATCGGCCAACTCATGTTGGGCCTTAGCATCCAAACCGGTGGAAGGCTCATCAAGGAGAATAAGGTCTGCCTCTTGGACTAGAGCCCTGGCCAAGAATACCCTCTGCCTCTGCCCCCCACTCAGGGAACCAACTTGGGTGTGCCTGTACTTCTCAAGGCCGAAAAAACGCAGGGAGTCATCGCTTAGGGCGTAGTCTGCCTTGGTATACCGACCCCACAATCCTTGTCTGACCAAACGTCCTTGTAGCACTACTTCCAAGACCGTAATGGGGAAATCCCAATCTACCTCTTCCTGCTGGGGCAGGTAAGCAACTCTCTTTCTGCCGATTTTCGGACTGTGACCGAGAAGCTCCATGGTTTTGTACTTAAAGGGAGATAGCAAACCAACGGCCGTCTTGAGTAGGGTGGACTTTCCTCCACCATTAGGGCCGATAATTGCCGCTAAAGTGCCCTTCTTGACTTGCCAGGACACATCATTCAGAACCACATTATCTGGATATCCAGCGGTTAGGTTTTCGATCTTCAAAGCGAGCTCAGTCGCGTGGCCATGAGACATTATTCTAACGCCTCCAGTAGAGTGTACGTATTATGCTTCATCATCTCTACGTATGTGGAAATCTCTTTGCTTAGGCTGTCACTGTAGAGAACAAAAAGTTCACCACCGACTTCGTCTACTAGGGTTTGCATGTAGCGGGTACCGCTAGCAAGCTGTGGTTCGGTGAATACAGCCCGACGTCCATTGCCCTGCAAGAGATTGATCAAGCGAGCCAAGTCCCTGGGAGATGGTTCAGAGTCTGGATTAGCAACAAGAAACTCCGCAACCTCAAAGCCATATTGCTCCGCCAGATAACTAAAGGCATTGTGGTACGTGACAATAATGCGATTTTCTGCAGAAATACCGCTCAGCGCATCGACCATCCATCGATCAAGCTCCACCAACTCTTCGATATAGGTGTTCGTACGCTCTTCAAAATAGGCGGCATCTCCAGGAGCAAGGCTGACCAAGGCTTGAGCTATCTGATGGACATAAGAGATAGCGTTAGGAACGCTTAACCAAAAGTGTGGATCACCAGCGTGATGGTGTGAATGACCATGGTCATGATCGTGCTCAATTGCCTCTAATCCCTGTGAAGCTATGATCAGATCCGCTTCGGGTTTGGCGGCGTTTTTAACTAAAGGAAGAAGCCAATCATCAAGGCCTCCGCCATTGGCCACAAGAAGATCCGCCTGGGCTACCAGTCGTACCTCCTTTGGGGTGGACTCCCAGGTGTGTGGATCCACTCCGCGGGGGATCAATGAGCTCACTTCGACCTTTTCTCCACCCACCTGTTGCACAAAATCCTCCAGGATGGAGAAGGTGGTCACAACCCTGATCATATTTGCATAGGCAGGGCTTGAGAGTAAGATCATGCCCACGAGAATCAGACTCATTAACAGTCCTCTCACTTCCATCTACCTCCTTCTAGCCTTAAGCAAGCCAAAGTGTACCTTCGGTACGATGAAGATTAGGGCAGATAGAGCAGCCAAGGTGCCAAGACGACCTCCTATACCTACCAAAACGTCCTGCCCAAAATACACTAACAATGTACAGATCAAGCACACAACTAGCGTCTCCCAAAGTTTCTCTAAGCGATTGGAACTGGACATAACAACATAGGAAACTGCAGTACAAATGAGGGCAAAGAGATAGCCCTCATGAAAAAATCTGGGTAACACTAAAGCAGCCACTAGAGTCAACCAGGAAGACACAGCAACCACAGATAGTTTCGTCCTTTTCCGCAGTGTATGACCTGCAAAACCCCACAGTAACCCAAGACTCATTGCCAAGAGAACGGACACTACAGACCACCTCCTAGAGTCAGAACGACAACCAAGACTGCTGCCGCCGCTATCGTTCCAAGCCTGCCACCTACTCCGTTCCAGGTCTCGTTCAAAACCTGCCAAAGGACTCCTCCGACCAAGCCTGCCACAACCACAAGGCCAAGGGAGGGAAAGCGGGCAACTGAAGTCATACCCACAAAGGCGCCCAAGTATATCTTGAGCTGATCATCCTCCGCTAAGAAGAATGTACCCACGAGACCCACTATGGCCGATGCTACCAAAGGGCCAAGATCAAGATGGTTAGCCAATGCAAAGGTTGCTACGGCTCCTAAGGCACTGATCAGAGCAGATGGAAGGATCTTACGCCAATCACCAATGGCACATCGCTTAGGAGCCACGATAAAGATGAACGTGACCAAGGACAGATAAATCAGTCCACTTGTCTTAGGGAAGAAAGGAATAGCCAGCTCTAATGTGGCCACAAATAGAGGCAAGAGGATCAGGGCATGCTGACACAACATAGAACTCACTCCATTATCGTGCTAGAACCGCAGAGCACTATACCCTCAGCACTCAACTCACAGAAGCCTATGCCAGGCGGTATTAGACATGATTGACCAGATGCCAAGGGGAGTTTCCTTCCATTCCAGGAAATCCTGGCCTGTCCCTGCAGACTCGTGAGAATCTGATAACCCTGGCGGGGTTCGAGTTCATAGGCTTGGGGTTTCTCCAAAACCTGCATCTGAAAGTAGTGTGCGCAGCGGGCCATTTGATAGTTTGGATCTAGGGCTTCTGGCGAAAAGTCGATGACCTCTAGCGCTTGCTCCACATGGAGTTCCCGCGCTCGTCCTTGGGCATCAACACGATCCCAGTCATAGACCCGATACGTGGTATCGGAATTCTGCTGTAACTCGGCAACAACAACTCCAGCCCCCAAGGCGTGAACCAAT
>Ga0265293_10002323_pt1 | contig 38647 bp, 36 predicted proteins | sample Munlanlewell138R_FD_192505 | JGI IMG/M metagenome (GOLD analysis project Ga0265293, IMG submission 192505) | Leachate microbial communities from a municipal landfill in Southern Ontario, Canada - Leachate well 138R | ecosystem: Engineered > Solid waste > Landfill > Unclassified | place: Canada... | reverse complement strand
ATGGCGGGTCGTTCGCTCATCTCGCGATGCCCGGTGGCATCGCTCGAAATCCCGTGCCACGTTTTCCACAACAACCATCCCTGGTGCGGTATACCCGGCCCCGCCATCCATGGCGGGTCGTTCGCCGGCTCGCGATGCCCGGTGGCATCGCTCGAAATCCCGTGCCACGTTTTCCACAACAACCATCCCTGGTGCGGTATACCCGGCCCCGCCATCCATGGCGGGTCGTTCGCCGGCTCGCGATGCCCGGTGGCATCGCTCGAAATCCCGTGCCACGTTTTCCACAACAACCATCCCTGGTGCGGTATACCCGGCCCCGCCATCCATGGCGGGTCGTTCGCCGGCTCGCGATGCCCGGTGGCATCGCTCGAAATCCCGGCTCACCCCTTGAGGCTGTCGATCTCGCCGACGTTGATGGTGGCGCGGTTGCGGAACAGCACCAGCAGGATCGCCAGGCCGATGGCCGCTTCGGCCGCCGCCACGGTGAGCACGAAGAACACGAATACCTGCCCGCTCGGGTCGCCGAGATAGCGCGAGAAGGCGATCAGGTTCGTGTTGGCCGCGAGCAGCACCAGTTCCAGCGCCATCAGCAGCACGATGACGTTCTTGCGGTTGATGAAGATGCCGGCCACGGCAATGCACAGCAGAATGGCGGCAAGCACGAGGAAGTGGGCAAGCGTGATCATGAGCCGGGCTCCTGCGCCGGTTTGGCGGTACTGCTTTCGCCGCGCACGGGTGCCGCGGCAGGCATGCTGACCACGCGCAGGCGGTCGCGCGGATCGATGTTGACCTGGCGCGACACACTCTGCGCCTTGACGCCGACACGCGGGCGCAGGGCCAGTGGAATCGCCGCGATGATGGCCACGGTGAGGATCAACGCGGCCACTTCGAAGGGCAGCAGGAACTTGCTGAACAGGGTCATCGCCAGCCACTCGGTGTTGGACATGCCCGCCGCCAGCGCCGGATCCACGGTTTGCGCCACATCGATCGTGCGCACGCCAATCAGCACCAGCAGCTCCACCAGCATCACGGCGGCCACCAGCAGCCCGATCGGCAGGGCCCGCACGAAGCCTTCACGCAGCGGATCCAGATCCAGGTCCAGCATCATCACCACGAACAGGAACAGCACCATCACTGCGCCGACATAGACCAGCACCAGCGCGACGGCCAGGAACTCGGCATCGGCCAGCAACCAGATGCAGGCGGTGGAGAAGAACGTGAGCACCAGGAACAGCGCCGCATGCACGGGATTGCGCACCGTCACGACCGCGGCCGCAGCGCCCAGCGTGATGACGGCGAACAGGTAGAAGAAAGCGAGTTGGGCACTCATGCGATGGGTGTTCCCTTGTCATGGTCGGGGCCGCGGGCTGGCGGCGCCGGGTGGTACGTTGCCTGTCGCATCAACGGTAGGGCGCGTCCTGCGCGCGGGCCGCGGCGATGTCCTTCTCGAAGCGGTCACCAACGGCCAGCAGCTGCGGCTTGGTGATCACGTTCTCGCCGCGCTTTTCCATGTGGTACTCGAGGATGTCGGTCAGCACGATCGAATCCACCGGGCAGCTTTCCTCGCAGAAACCGCAGTAAATGCACTTGAACAGATCGATGTCGTAGCGCGTCGTGCGCCGCGTGTCGTCCTCGCGGCGGTGCGAATCGATGGTGATGGCCAGCGCCGGGCACACCGCCTCGCACAATTTGCAGGCGATGCAGCGCTCCTCGCCGTTCGGATAGCGACGCAGCGCGTGCAGGCCGCGGAAACGCCCCGAGCGCGGAATGTGCTCCATCGGGAAGCGCACCGTGTACTTGGGCTTCCACAGGTACTTGAACGTCACGCCCAACCCGGCGAACAGTTCCAGCAGCAGCAGGCTCTTGAGGTAGTTGGCAACTCGTTTCATGTCAGGTCAGTCTCAGGCGCCCGTCGTGACCCAGCCGAAGTACTTCATGCAGCCGGTCACGAACAGCCACACGATCGTGATCGGAATGAACACCTTCCAGCCGAGCCGCATGATCTGGTCGTAGCGATAGCGCGGGAATGTTGCACGGAACCAGATGAATGCCGTTGCGAAGACGAAGGCCTTGGCCACGAACCACCACCAGCCGGGCGCACCCAGCACGCCCCAGGACGCCGGGAAGGGCGACAGCCAGCCACCCAGGAACAGCAGCGGGGCAAGGAAGGAAATCAGGATCATGTTCGCGTATTCGGTGAGGAAGAACACCGCGAACGGCGCGCCCGAATACTCGACGTGGAAGCCGGCGACGATCTCCGACTCGCCTTCCGCCATGTCGAACGGCAGGCGATTGGTTTCGGCCAGGCCGGAGACGAAATAGATCACGAACATCGGCAGCAGCGGCAGCCAGAACCAGTCGAACAGGCCCTTGCTGCCGGCCTGCGCATCGACGATGTCGGAAAGGTTCAGGCTGCCGGCCAGCACCAGCACGCTGACCAGGGAGAAACCCATGGCGATTTCGTAGCTGATGATCTGCGCTGCCGAGCGCATCGCGCCGAGCATGGCGTAGCGTGAATTGGATGCCCAGCCGGCGATGATGATGCCGTACACGCCCATCGAGGTCATGGCGAGCAGGAACAGCAGGCCCGCGTTGGCATTCGACCAGGCCGTGTAGCTGCCGATCGGCACGACCGCCCAGGCGGCGAACGCCGGCACCAGCGCCCACAGCGGCGCCAGCAGGAACAGCGGCTTGTTGGCCTGGAAAGGGTAGATGACCTCCTTCAGCAGCAGCTTGAAGACGTCGGCAAAGGTCTGCAGCAAGCCCAGCGGGCCCACCTGGTTCGGCCCCATGCGCACGTGCATCCAGCCGATCACCTTGCGTTCCCAGTACACATACATCGCCACCGCGATGATCAGCGGCAGCAGCGGGAACAGGAACAGGCCCAGCGCCATGGACAGCGTCGGGAAGGTGTTGATGAACCACTCGAAGGCGGCCGTGATGGCAGTCATGTCGTCGCTTACGCCTTGCTGATGTCGAGGAACGCGCCATACGGCGGCAGCGTCGCGGTGGCGGCCAGTCCCGCCTCGATCCACGCGCCACCGCGCGGCACGCGCGGCGAGGTTTCAACCGGCAGCGGGCTGCCGTTGACGCGGGCGTGCCCGCCATGACTCAGGCCAAGCGCGCCTGCATCATCCGGGTGCAGCGTGACACAGGCCGCGCGCGCCAGCGGATGCGCCTGCAGCGGCGCTGCCCGGCGCACGACGGCATCGGTACTGTAGATGGCCGTCGTGGCGATGCGGCGCAACGGGCGCGGCCCTTCGCCGGCCGGCACCTGGTCGGTGACCGCGGCCACCGGCGCGGCGCGCAGGTTGGCCGGCAGGTCGGCGGCGAAGCCGTTCTCCAGCCGCTGCATGGAGCGCGGCGGCGCCGGTTCGCCACGCGCCGGGCGTACAGCGCTGCCCAGGCGTTCGCGCAGTTCGGCGATCTCGATGAAATCGAAGCCATCCAGCGCCAGCGCCGCGCCCAGCGCGCGCAGCACGCGCCAGCCCGGGCGCGCCTCGCCGGGCGGCTTGGCGGCCGCCGCAACGCACTGCTCGATGCCATCGACGTTGACCAGGGTCGCCTCGCTTTCCGGCAGCAGCGCAATCGGCAGGATCACGCTGGCCACGCGCTCCAGCGCGGCGCTGGTGTAGGCGGCGAAGGCAATCACCTGCCCGGCCTTGCCGAGCGCGTCGAGTGTCTTGCGCCCGTCGGCAAAATCCTCCGGCGGCTCGCAGCCGTACAGCACGTAGGTCGCGCACGGCTCGGCCAGCATGCCCTGCGCATCCCGCGCCGCGCCGCCCGGCAGCACGCCGGCGCGCGACAGGCCGATGGCGTTCGCGCCGAGCGGAATCTCGTTGCAGGCAGCTTGCGTGGCCCGCGCCAGTTCGCGCACCGCAGCGCGCAGTTGGCCGGCCTGCGGGTGCATCTGAGCCGCCTCGCCGAACACGATGACCGACGATGCGGCTTCACGCAGCGCCGCGGCGACGGTTCCCTCGAAACTGTCCTCGCCACCCGCTGCACGACCCAATGCCTGCACGGCATCCAGGAAGGTATCAGGCGCGACGATGCGCCGGCCGTCGGGCGCGAACTCGAAATCGAAATCGAAATCAAGCGGATTGATCGCGAAGATCCTGGCGCCATGCCTGGCAGCCTTGCGGATGCGCGCGGCCAGCAGCGGCATTTCGTGACGCGGGTTGCAGCCCACGAGCACGATCACCTCGGCCCTCTCGACGTCCGCAACGGGCATGCCGAATACCGGCGCCACGCCATCGCCGCTGCAGTCGAGCTGGCGCAGGCGATGGTCGATGTGCTCGCTGCCGAGCGCCCGCACCATGCTGGCGAGAAGATGGCCTTCCTCGTTCGAAGTGGCCGGATGCACCAACGCGCCAAGGCCGCCCTGCGGCGTCTCACGCAGGATCCCGGCGGCGACGCGGATGGCTTCGTTCCAGTCCACGTCCAGCCAGTCGCCGTCGCGCTTGACGCGCGGCTTGGCGGCGCGATCGGGCGCGCGCAGCGCGTCGCGGCTGTAGCGGTCGCGGTCGGACAGCCAGCACTCGTTGATGGCCTCGTTGTCGCGCGGCACGCAGCGCAATACTTCGCCGCGGCGCGTGTGCAGCCACAGGTTGGAACCCAGCGCATCGTGGTAGCCGATCGACTCGCGGGCAATCAGTTCCCAGGGCCGCGCGCGGAAGCGGAACGGCTTGTCGGTCAGCGCACCCACCGGGCACACGTCGATGACGTTGCCGGACAGCTCGCTCATCAGCGGCTTGCCCACGTAGGTGCCGATCTGCAGGCGCTCGCCGCGCTCCAGGCCGCCCAGCTCGTAGGTGCCGGCAACTTCGCTCATCACGCGCACGCAGCGGGTGCAGTGGATGCAGCGGGTCATCTCCGATTCGACCAGCGGGCCGAGATCCTCGTCGGCCACCACGCGCTTGCGCTCGGCAAAGCGCGAAACGGAACGGCCAAAGCCCATCGTCAGATCCTGCAACTCGCATTCGCCGCCCTGGTCGCACACCGGGCAGTCCAGCGGATGGTTGATCAGCAGGAACTCCAAGGCGTTGCGCTGTCCGGCCAGGGCCTTGTCCGACAGTGTGTGTACCTTCATGCCATCGGCCACCGGCGTCGCGCAGGCGGGTGCCGGCTTTGGCATCGGCCGGCCGCCCATCTCGACTTCGACCATGCACACGCGGCAGTTGGCCGCCACCGGCAGCTTCTCGTGATAGCAGAAGCGCGGAATGACGATCCCGGCGCGATCGGCGGCCTGGATGATGTTGACGCCCTTGGGGACGACCAGTTCGCGACCGTCGATCTCGATGGTGACGTGATCGGGCGGCACGGACGGATTGACAGGCTGGGCACTCATGGATGGGAAGCCGCGAATGGGAAATGGGGAATGGAGAATCGCCAAAGCCGCGCCGGCACGTCGGCGTGCATCGCGCGGTCCTGTCGCGCAGCCGTCGCGAGCCGCGACGATTCCCGATTGCCGGTTGCCGATTCCGGCTGCCTGCAGCGCAAGTTGATCATCCGACGAGCTCCGATGGCGCCTTGGCCACGGGCGCGGGATCCACCACCGAGCGGCCGTTCCTGATGAAGTACTCGAACTCGTCCCAGAAGTGGCGCAGCATGCCCTGCACCGGCCAGGCCGCCGCCTCGCCGAAGGCACAGATGGTGTGGCCCTCGATCTGGCCGGCAACCTGCCTGAGGATTTCCAGATCGCCGGTTTGCGCGTGGCCCTCGGCAATGCGCGTAAGCATGCGGTACATCCAGCCGGTGCCTTCGCGACAGGGCGAACACTGGCCGCAGCTTTCCTTCATGTAGAAGCGGCTGATGCGCTGGCAGGCGCGTACCATGCAGGTGGTTTCGTCCATGACGATGACCGCGCCCGATCCGAGGCCGGAACCGGCCTTCTGCAGCGCGTCGTAATCCATGGTCAGCTCGAGCATGGTGGCCGCCGGCAGCACCGGCATCGAGGAGCCGCCGGGGATCACCGCCTTGAGCTTGTGGCCGTTGCGCACTCCGCCGGCCAGCTCCAGCAGTTCCGTGAACGGCGTGCCGAGCGGGATCTCGTAGTTGCCCGGGCGATTGACGTGGCCGGAGACCGAGAACACCTTGGGACCGCCGTTGTTCGGCTTGCCCACGTTGAGGAACCAGTCGGCACCCTTGGTGAGGATGGACGGCACCGAGGCGTAGGTTTCCGTGTTGTTGATCGTGGTCGGGCGGCCATACAGGCCGAAGTTCGCCGGAAACGGCGGCTTGAAGCGCGGCAGGCCCTTCTTGCCTTCCAGCGACTCCATGAGCGCGGTTTCCTCGCCGCAGATGTAGGCGCCGGCGCCGAGCGCGTTGTGGATGTCCACGTCGATGCCCGAACCCTGGATGTCCTTGCCCAGCAGGCCGGCCGCATAGACGTCCCTGAGCGCCTGTTCGATGCGCTCGAAGGGTTCGTGGTGGAATTCACCGCGCATGTAGTTGTAGCCGATGGTGGAACCGGTGGCATAGCAGGCGATGGCGATGCCCTCGAGCACCGCATGCGGATTGAAGCGCAGGATGTCGCGATCCTTGCAGGTGCCGGGCTCGGATTCGTCCGAATTGCACAGGATGTACTTCTGGCCCGGCGCCGTGCGCGGCATGAACGACCACTTCAGGCCGGTCGGGAAGCCGGCGCCGCCGCGGCCGCGCAGGGCGCTCTTCTTGAGCTCCTCGATGATCGTGTCCGGATCGGGCTTCTCGGCGAGGATCTTCTTCCATGCCTTCCAGCCATCGACCTTCAGGTAGTTTTCCAGCGTCCACGGCTGCTCGAACTGGAGCGTCGTGTAGACGGCCTGGTATTCCTTGGGGGCGGGACCGTTTGGCATGGCTGGGCGGGACTGGAAAGTGAGGGCTGGAAAACGAGGGCTGGGAGTCGGGGTAGCCGAGCGCCGGCTATTTCAATTCATCCAGGATCTGGTCGACCTTCTCGATCGTCAGATTTTCATGGTAGTGGCCATTGACCAGCATGACCGGCGCGCCGCAACAGGCGGCCACGCATTCCTCTTCCTTCTTGAGGTAGATGCGGCCATCCGCGGTGCTCTCGCCAAGGGCAATGCCGTACTTCTCCTCGCAATGGCGCACGATTTCCTGCGCGCCGTTCAGCCAGCAGGAAATGTTGGTGCAGATGGCGACGTTGTGGTGGCCGACCGGGCGCGTCTCGAACATCGAGTAGAACGTGGCCACTTCGTAGCCCCAGATCTGCGGCAGGCCAAGGTACTTGGTGACCGCGGTGATCAGGGCATCGGTGAGATGGCCCTGGTTCTGCTCCTGTGCGGCCCACAGTCCCTGGATCAGCGCCGAGCGCTTGCGATCGACCGGGAACTTGGTGGCCCAATGGTCGATGCGCGCGCGCGTGGCGTCGGTCAGGGCGACCAGCGGATCGACATCCTTGACCTGTTCGTAGGTTCCGGTTGCCTTCATCGGTCGACCTCCCCGAACACCACGTCATAGGTGCTGATCATCGCCACCACGTCGGCCAGCATGTGGCCGCGCACGATCTCGTCCATGGAGGACAGGTGCGCGAAGCTCGGCGCCCGGCACTTGAGGCGGAACGGCTTGTTGGCACCGTCGGAAATCAGGTAGCAGGCGAACTCGCCCTTGGGCGCCTCCACCGCCGCGTAGCTTTCGCCCGCGGGCACGCTGTAGCCCTCGGTGAACAGCTTGAAGTGGTGGATCAGCGCTTCCATGCTTTCCTTCATCTCGGTGCGGGTCGGCGGCGCCACCTTGAAGTTGCGCGTGATCACCGGCCCCGGATTGGCGCGCAGCCATTCCACGCACTGCCTGATGATGCGGTTGGACTGGCGCATCTCCTCGACGCGCACCAGGTAACGGTCATAGCAGTCACCGCTGACGCCGACCGGAATGTCGAAGTCGACCTCGGCATACTTGGCATAGGGCTGCTTCTTGCGCAGGTCCCATTCCACGCCCGAGGCACGCAGCATGGGCCCGGACATGCCCCAGTCCAGCGCCTGTTCGGGGCTGACCACGCCGATATCCACCGTGCGCTGCTTCCAGATGCGGTTGCTGGTGAGCAGTTCCTCGTACTCGTCCACGCGCTGCGGGAAGGTCTGCGTGAAGGCATCGATGAAGTCGAGCAGGGAACCTTCGCGTGCGGCGTTGAAGCGCGCCAGGTCCTTGCCCTTGCGCCACTTGGATTCCTGGTACTTGGGCATGTGTCCCGGCAGGTCGCGATACACGCCGCCCGGCCGGTAGTAGGTCGCGTGCATGCGCGTGCCGCTGACCGCCTCGTAGCAGTCCATCAGCTCCTCGCGCTCGCGGAAGGCGTACAGGAACACCGCCATCGCGCCAAGATCCAGCGCCGCCGTGCCGATCCACATCAGGTGGTTCAGGATGCGCGTGATCTCGTCGAACATGGTGCGGATCCACAGCGCGCGATCCGGCACGTCGACACCCATCAGGTTCTCGATGGCGCGCACGTAGGCGTGCTCGTTGCACATCATCGAGACATAGTCCAGACGATCCATGTAGCCGATCGAGTGGTTGAAGGGCTTGGATTCGGCGAGCTTTTCGGTGGCCCGGTGCAGCAGGCCGATATGCGGGTCGGCCCGCACCACGGTCTCGCCGTCCATCTCCAGCACCAGGCGCAGCACGCCGTGCGCGGCCGGGTGCTGCGGTCCGAAGTTCATCGTGTAGCTGCGGATCTCCGCCATTACCTGCCGCCCCCAAGTTTGCGCTCGGCACTGGCCTGTTCGAAACGCGAGTCGTCGCGCACCACGCGCGGTACCAGCACGCGCGGCTCCACGGAGGTCACCGGTTCGTACACCACGCGCTGCTTCTCCGGGTCGTAGCGCACCTCGACGTTGCCGATCAGCGGGAAGTCCTTGCGGAACGGATGGCCGACGAAGCCGTAATCGGTGAGGATGCGGCGCAGGTCCGGGTGGCCCTCGAAGACGATGCCGAACAGGTCGAAGGCCTCGCGCTCGAACCAGTTGGCGCCCGACCACAGGCCGGTGAGGGTCGGCAGGCTGGGCAGCTCGTCATCGTCACAGAAGGCGCGCACGCGCACGCGCCGGTTATGGCTGATCGAGAGCAGATGCGCCACGACCGCAAAACGATGCGGGATGGCCACGTCGCGCGGACGCCCGGCCCAGCTGAAGCGCCCAGGCCCCTCCCCTTCGACGCCGCGCGAGAAGCCCTCGGCGCTGACGTCGGTGGTATCCCATTCGGCCTCGCCCCAGGACAGGTAGTCCACGCCGCACAGGTCGGTGAGCTGCTCGAAGCGGAAATCCGCCTCGTCACGCAAGGCGGTCATCACTTCCAGCCACGCCTGCGGCGCCACCTCGATGGTGGTTTCGCCGCGCTCGGCGACGCAGCGAGTCAGGCGCTCGCCGAAACGGGCGGCAAGCGACTGGGCAAACGCCTCCGCGGCTGCAATCGCGCCCTGCGTCGCGGCGCTGTTGTCGAACATGCTCTTCATGGTCAGCGCGCTATCGTGTTGGTTCGGCGGATCTTCTTCTGCAACTGCAGGATGCCGTGGACGAGCGCCTCGGCAGTCGGCGGGCAGCCGGGGACATAGATGTCCACCGGCACGATGCGATCGCAGCCGCGCACCACCGCGTAGGAATAGTGGTAGTAGCCGCCGCCGTTCGCGCAACTGCCCATCGAGATCACCCACTTGGGATCGGGCATCTGGTCATAGACCTTGCGCAGGGCGGGCGCCATCTTGTTGACCAGCGTGCCGGCCACGATCATCACGTCGGACTGGCGCGGGCTGGGGCGGAAGATGACGCCATAGCGGTCCAGGTCGATGCGCGCGGCGCCCGCATGCATCATCTCTACCGCACAGCAGGCCAGGCCGAAGGTCATCGGCCACATCGAGCCGGTACGCGCCCAGTTGATCAGTTCATCCAGGCGCGCCGTGGCGAAGCCCTTCTGCATGACCGGGTTGTCGGGCTCGGGGCGCAGGATGTCATCGACGACCGAGTTCGGCGCCGGATTGTGCATCGCCGAGCTGATGCGATCGACTACTCCCATTCCAGCGCTCCCTTCTTCCAGACATAGATGAAGCCGATCGCGAGCATGCCCAGGAAGATGCCCATCTCGACCAGGCCGAGCAGGCCCAGCTTCGAGAACACCGTCGCCCACGGGAACACGAACGCGATTTCCAGATCGAACACGATGAACAGGATCGCGACCAGGTAATAGCGCACATCAAAGCGCATGCGCGTGTCTTCGAAGGCCTCGAAGCCGCACTCATAGGGGGAATACTTCTCGCGTTCGGGCCGGCGTGGTCCGAACAGGTTGCCGATCACGATCAGGGCGATGCCCACGATGGCCGCAACCACGATGAAGAGCAGGACCGGCAGATACTCGGTCAGCACATGCACCTCCGCGCCGGCTGGCGCATCAGCGGCCGCAACGAAACCCACCGTTGCGACGACGGTCAGTGAGGATCATCCGGCAGGAAGGGAACCTGGTTCCCGTTCCCGCCGGTCGATCAGATTGGTGCCCAAGAGAGGACTCGAACCTCCACGGGTTGCCCCGCTACCACCTCAAGGTAGTGCGTCTACCAATTCCGCCACCTGGGCACAGCCTACTTACCGTCCTTCCCGTCCTGTTTCGGCTTGGTCGCCTCCGGCTTCCCGGCCTCGGCCGGCGCTGTCTGCGTCGCCGGAGCGGCAGTCGGCGCGGGCTTGTCCGCGGCCGGCTGCGCCGGCGGGACATCGCCGATCTGGATCGTGCCGCCGGCGGGTGCCGCCGGGGTCGATTCCGCCGGTGCCTGCTGCGCCGGAACGGCTGCCCCCGACATCACGCCGAGATCATCCGCCGGACGCACCTGGACACCGGAACGCGCCAGGAAAATGCCCATGCCGAGGCTGAGCAGGAAGAACAAAGTTGCCAGAACCGCCGTGCTTCGCGAGAGGAAGCTCGCCGAACCACGCGCACCGAAAACCGTTCCCGACGCACCACCGCCGAAGGCCGCCCCCGCGCTGGCGCCCGCGCCACGCTGCAGGAGGATCAGCACGACCATCGAGATCGAGATCAAGACATACAGGACGTTTGCAACAATCGACAGCATATTCGGCTCTTCACGTTGCCACGGCGTTGCCGATGGCGAGGAAATCTGCGGCCACCAGCGAGGCTCCACCGATCAGTCCGCCATCCACATCCGGCTGACCGAACAGTTCGGCCGCATTGGCGGGCTTCACGCTGCCGCCGTACAGGATGCGTAGCGAGTTGGCTATTGTAGCATCGCGTTCGCGCAATTTGCCACGCACGAATGCGTGCATCGCCTGCGCCTGATCCGGCGTCGCGGTCTTGCCGGTGCCGATCGCCCACACCGGTTCATAGGCAACCACCGCGCGGGCAAAGGCCTGCGTACCGGCGCGCGCCAGCACCGCGTCGAGCTGGCGCCCGACCACGTCCGTGCTGGCACCCGCTTCGTGCTCGGCCAGGGTCTCGCCGACGCACAGCACCGGCACCAGCCCGGCCGCCTGCGCGGCCACGAACTTGGCCGCAACGCGCTCATCCGTCTCGCCGTGATGCTGGCGGCGCTCGGAATGACCGACCAGCACGTAGCTGCAACCCACATCCTTCAACATCGCGCCGGATACCTCGCCCGTCCAGGCACCCTCGGCGTGCTCGCTGAGGTCCTGCGCGCCGAAGCCCACGGCGCCGCCGTGGCGGGCAATCAGCGATTCGAGGTACGGGTACGGCGGCACCAGCACGAGTTCGGCACGCGCGGGCAGCCCGGCGACGACGGCATCGGCCAACGCCGCGGCCATCGCGCGCGAACCATGCATCTTCCAGTTACCGGCAACCAGCGGGCGGCGCATCGCGATTCCTCATGCTTGCGGAAGGCGCGCAAGGATAGCCGCGCGGCGCCCTTCCGACAACCGCGCCGGCCGCCGCTTCAGCGCATCGGCAGGCGCCCGGTGCGGGTTGCGACGAATTGCCCGCTGCGCCATTCCAGCAGCCAGCCGTCCGCCAGCGCGTCGCCGGCCGGATCGGAGGGCGGCTCGAGGTAGGCGATGACCAGCCCGCCCGCGTGCAGCCACGGCACCGCCTCGCCGTCCGCCATCAGCGGCACGAAGGGCAGCGCATCGGCCGGCTGCCAGGGCGCCGCGAACAGGCCGAACCAGGTCGGGTAGTTGGCGCGCACGATGCAATGCCCGATGCCGGGCTGGGCCAGTGCCAGCGCCTTCAGCACGGAATCCATCGACACGAAGATGTCCCACTCCGGCGGCGGCGCGATGCCATCGAAGACGATGCGGCAAGCCGAATCGGGCAGGTCCAGGTCCGCCACCGCGGCGACCGCGGCCTGCGCCAGCGCGCCATTGGCCCGCGCTACCGCAGCGAACTGCGTCGAGGCTTCGCGCGCGGCCGGCGCCCAGGCGGCAAGCGCCAGCAGCGCCGGCAGCAGCACCACGGCACGCCAGCGCCGCGGCAGGCCGCCATGCGCACGGCTCAGCAAGGCGGCAAGCAGGATCACCACGCCCGCCAGGCCCAGGTAATACAGCCGCGACTGCATGGCCGCGCCGACCGCCGACATCTCGCCAGTCAGCGGCAGGGCATTCTGCGCCGCGATGGGCGCCTGCAGCAGGGCCGGCAGCAGCAGCAGGCACAGGCCCAAGCGCAGCGCCAGCCGCGGCGCGCCAGCATCGGCATGCGGCCCTGCGCGCAGCGCCGGCAGCACCAGCGCCAGCGCCGCCAGCGCCGCCAGCACCAGGCACGCCTGCCCTGCCCCATCCAGGCGCTGCCAGAAGGACAGATAGCCCGGCGTGTAGTGCAGCCAGTCTGCAAGGCCCCTGGTCAGCACGTCGGACAAGGCCAGGTGGCCGGTCAATGCGCTCGCTGGCGTGCCCAGCACCAGCGCGCGCCAGGCGAGGAACAGCCCGGCGATGGCCCAGGCGGCGCCGATCGCGCGCCACGCCTGGGCGCGCCGCGCCGGCGCCACGCCCGGGTGTGGCCACCAGGCCAGGCTGATCGGCACCACCACCAGCAGGCCGATCTCCTTGGAGGCCATCGCCGCCAGCGCGGCCAGCAGCGTCGCGGCAAGCAGCGGCAGCGAAGGGCGCTCCCGCCAGCGACAGGCCCCCAGCAGGACCAGCAGGATGAATCCGGTCGCCAGCAGGTCGAAGCGCGCCGACCACCACTGCGCGGTGCCGATGGCCAGCGGATGCAGGGCGAACAGCAGCGCCGCGCCAAGCCCGATGGCCACCGGCACCCGCAACCGGCGCAGGAGGGCGAACAGGGCCAGCGCGACGCCCACGTGCAGGCCCAGATCCACCAGCGCGTGGCCACGATAGGCGGTGCCGAACAGGGCCGTATCCAGCCACATCGAGGCAAAGCCCAGCGGGCGGAACACCGCGCCGGGCACCGGGTAGTGATCCTGGAAGAAGAACGGCCAGGGCGAGCCGACCAGCTGCACGATGGCCAGCTGCATGAAGTCGTCGCGCCCCCAGTAGCCGGCCAGGCCCGGCCAATAGACGCTGCCGGCGGCGACGCCGATGAGCACCACGCAGGCCGCCACCCGCAGCAGCCCGGCAGGCAGCGGCGGGGAGCGCGGATTCATGGCGGCAATGGACACCGTAAGTTCCGCTCGCGCCCGCCGCAGGCCCAGCGGCCCGGCGTGCGCGCCGGTCTCAACCGGTCGCGGCCTGCGTGGCGGCCGCACGCACCGCCGCCGCAAGTTCGTCGGCCAGTCGCGTCACCAGTGCATCGTCGCCGGCCTCGACCGTCACGCGCACCAGCGGCTCGGTGCCGGAAGGGCGCAGCACCACGCGGCCCTGGCCTTCCAGCTCGGCGCGCACCCGTTCGAGCACGCCCTGCACACCGGCATCGGCCACCAGCGCCGCGCCGCCGGCGGCGCGCACGTTGCGCGTGGTCTGCGCCACCTTGTGCATGCCGGCCACCGCCTGCTCCAGCGTCAGGCCGCGCCGCGCCAGCACCTCGAGCACCTGCAGGGCACTGATGATGCCGTCGCCCGTGGTCGCACGGTCGAGGGTGAGGACGTGCCCGGAAGTTTCCCCGCCCAGGTTGCCACCATGCGCCTTGAGCATGCGCAACACGTGGCGGTCCCCGACATTGGCGCGCAGGAACTGAACGCCACGCTCGTGAAGCGCCCGTTCCAGCCCGAAGTTGCTCATCAGCGTGCCGACCAGCGGCCCCTGCAGGCGACCGCTGGCATGCCAGTCGTCGGCCAGCACGTACAGCAACTGGTCGCCGTCCACCAGCCGGCCCTGGCGATCGACCATCTGTACACGGTCGCCATCGCCATCGAAGGCGATGCCCAGGTCGGCGCCAGCCGCGATCACCGCGCGCGCCAGTGCCGCCGTATGCGTGGAGCCGACCTCGCGGTTGATGTTGAAGCCATCCGGCTGCACGCCGATGGCGCTGACTTCGGCACCCAGCTCGGCGAACACGATGGGCGCGATCTGGTAGGTGGCGCCATGCGCACAGTCGAGGACCAGCTTCAGCCCGCGCAGGTCCAGGCCCGGCGGTACCGTGGACTTGCAGAACTCCGCGTAGCGCGCGTCCGCATCCTCGATGCGCACGACCTTGCCGATGGCTTCCGACGCCACGGTGGTGAACGGCTGCTCGAGCTCGCGCTCGATCGCCAGCTCGACCTCGTCGGCGAGCTTTTCGCCGAGCCCGGAAAAGAACTTGATGCCGTTGTCGTGGTGCGGATTGTGCGAGGCGCTGATGACGATGCCGACATCGGCGCGCTGCGAACGCGTCATCCAGGCCACGGCCGGTGTCGGCATGGGGCCGAGCAGGCGCACGTCCGCGCCCGCCGCGACCAGGCCCGACTCCAGCGCCGCCTCGAACATGTAGCCGGACACGCGCGTGTCCTTGCCGATCAGTACCGTCGCCTTGCCGTGCCGCGTGGGCAGCACGCTGCCGACCGCGCGCCCGAGCTTGAGCATGAACTCCGCCGTGATCGGCCACTCACCGACGCGCCCACGGATGCCATCGGTACCAAAGTAGCGTTTCACGTTCACGGGACTTGGAAATGGGGGATGGGGAATCGGGCCGGCCCGGTTCGAGCGGTCAAGGCAGGCAGGGCAGCAGGCCGGCGCGCGCGCATGGCCGTTGCCGTTGCCATTCCCGATTCGCCATTCCAGGCACCCGGCTGCGCATCAGTCGCCCATCTGCTTCTGGCGGTGCTCCCAGCGCTCCTGGGCATCCAGACTCAGGGTGGCGATGGGACGCGCCTCCAGGCGGTCGATGCCGATCTCCTCGTCGGTTTCCTCGCAGAAGCCGTAATGACCTTCCTCGATGCGCTTGAGCGCCTTGTCGATCTTGCCGATCAGCTTGCGATAGCGGTCGCGCGTGCGCAACTCCAGCGAGTTTTCCGTTTCACGCGTGGCCCGCTCGGCCTCGTCGCCGACGTCGCGCACTTCGTCACGCAGGGTTTCGATCGTCTGACGGCTTTCCTCCACCAGGTCCTCGCGCCAGCGCGACAATTTGTCGCGGAAATACTGCAGCTGGCGCGGGCTCATGTATTCCTCCTTCGGCGAGGGCTTGTAGGCGCGCGGCAACTCGATGCGCACGGAAGAGGGCAGCGCGTAGCGCCCGTCCTGCATGGTCACGCTGGTGTCGCCGCCCACGCCCACGGGCGCGCCGGCCTCGCTGCGCATGGTGCCGGGAATGCTGCTGGTCTTGCTCGTGCTCACGGATTTCCTGGTGGTCCTGGTCGCCTTCGAGGCAGGTTTTGCGGTTGCGGCGGAAGCGGCTGTCGGCTTCTTCGCCGGCCTGGTTGCCGTTTTCGTTGCGGGCTTGCTTGCCGGCTTGCTTGCCGACTTGGTTGCCGACTTGGTTGCCGACTTGGTTGCCGACTTGGTTGCCGACTTGGTTGCCGACTTGGTTGCCGACTTGGTTGCCGACTTGGCTGCCGACTTGGTTGCGGGCTTGCTTGCCGGCTTGGTTGCCGTCTTGGTTGCGGGCTTGCTTGCCGACTTGCTTGCGGGCTTGGCGGTCGCGGCCGACGTCGCCGCGGCACGCGGCGCCTTTGGCTTGGTCGCGGCCGTCTTGCTGGCCGGTGCGGCCCTGGCAGCCTTCTTCGGCGCGGCCGCCACCGCTGCCTTGTCCTTGACAGCCGCCTTGCGTGGCGGGGTCGCAACCTTCCTGGTTGTCTTCTCTTGTTTGCCTGTTTGCTTCTTGCTGGTCGCCATAAGCGGAATCCATCTTGTTACCCGGCGGTCGCGTGTTATAGCCTAACTGTCCTACCCCGGCAACCGCGGTTGCCCGTATTCCGACGCGCCATCGCGCGCCCCCTCTCCGCGCGTGCAATGACCCGCCCGATCCTGTTGTTCCTGCTCGAGTGCTACAAGCGCTGGCTGAGTCCCCTGCTGGGCCAGCGCTGCCGCTTCGAGCCCAGTTGCTCGGACTACACGCGCGTCGCCGTTGCACGTTTCGGTGCCGCGCGCGGCTGCTGGCTGGGCCTGTGGCGCATCCTGCGCTGCCAGCCCTTGTGCCGCGGCGGCTTCGATCCCGTGCCGCAGACCTTTCGCCTGCGCCCCGTTTGCCACCATCGAGGAGATGCAGATGTCTGACTGGTTGATCACCAACGCCCTCGTCGTCAACGAAGGACGCCGCCTGCACGCCGACCTGCGCGTCCGCGACGGCCGCATCGAACGCATCGACGCGGGCCTCACCGCCCGTCCCGGTGAGCAGGTGCTGGACGCCGCGGGTCGCTGGCTGCTGCCGGGCATGATCGACGACCAGGTGCACTTCCGTGAACCTGGCATGACGCACAAGGCCGAAATCGAAACCGAGTCGCGCGCCTGCATCGCCGGCGGCATCACCAGCTACATGGAAATGCCCAACACCCGCCCGCCGGCCACCAACCGGACTGCGCTGGAGGCAAAGTACAGCCGTGCCGCCCAGGTCTCGCGCGCCAATTATGGTTTCTACCTGGGCGCCACCAACGACAACCTGGCGGACATCCGCGCGCTCGATCCCAGGGCCGCGCCCGGCATCAAGGTGTTCATGGGCGCCTCGACCGGCAACATGCTGGTGGATGATCCGGACACGCTCGACGGGATCTTCCGCGACGCGCCCACGCCGATCATCACCCATTGCGAGGACACGCCGATGATCCTCGCCAACGAAGCGCAGGCGCGCGCGCGCTATGGCGAGGACATCCCGCCCGAGCAGCACCCGCTGATCCGTTCGCGCGAAGCCTGCATCAAGTCCACCCGCCTGGCCATCTCGTTGGCCAGGAAGCACGGCACGCGCCTGCACGTGCTGCACATTTCCACCGCCGATGAATGTGCCCTGTTCGAGTCGGGCCCGGTCGCCGGCAAGCGCATCACCGCGGAAACCTGCGTGCATTTCCTGCACTTTTCCGCCGAAGACTATGCGCGCCTGGGTTTCCTCATCAAGTGCAATCCGGCCATCAAGGACGCCGCCGACCGCGCAGCCATCACGCAGGCCCTGGCCGAAGGCCGCATCGACGTCCTTGCCACCGACCACGCGCCGCACCTGGTCACCGAGAAGTCCGCGCGTTACGCGCACGCCCCCTCCGGCCTGCCGCTGGTGCAGTATGCGCTGCAGTGCGCGCTCGAGCGCGTGTTCGATGGCGCATTGACCCTGGAACGCGTGGTCGAGGCGGTGGCCCACGCGCCGGCCATCCGCTTCGACGTGCACGAGCGCGGCTTCCTGCGCGAAGGCTTCCACGCCGACCTGGTGCTGGTCGATCCGCACAAGCCGCACACGGTGACCGCCAGCGATGTGCTGTCCAAATGCCGCTGGACCCCGTTCGAGGGCACGACCTTCCGCGCCAGCATCGCCGCCACCTTCGTCAATGGCCAGCTGGCCTGGCACGAAGGCAGGCTGAACGACGACATCCGCGGCATGCGCCTGGAGTTTGCGCGGTGAGCCTGTGGCGGCGCCGTGCCGAGCGCGCGCCCCGGCCGGCAGCCCGGCGGCCGCCACGCGCCTCGCGGCAGGCCGCATGGCGCGCACGCGGGCTGGCCGTGGCGCTGATCGCCGCCACGCTCGGCAGCGCTGCCGCGGCGCAGACCCCCTTCCCGGCCAGTGTCCCGCAGGGCAGCCTGGTGATCGGCAGCGTCGCGCCCGGCAGCACGGTGCGCTACGCCGATCGCAACCTGCGCGTGACGCCGGGCGGCAACGTGGTGTTCGGCGTCGGCCGTGACGTGAACGGCACGCTGCAGGTCAGCGTGCGCAGCCCGACCGGTGCCACGCAGGAATTCTCCATCGCCGTCACGCCCCGCGACTGGCCGGTCGAGCGCATCGTCGGCGTCCCGCCCAGGACGGTCGAACCGCCCCCCGCCCTCGCCGAGCGCATTCGGCGCGAGCAGGCCCGGGTGGTCGCGGCGCGCACGCGCGACGCTGCCCGCAGCGACTTCCTCGAAACCTTCATCTGGCCGGCCACCGGCCGCATCAGCGGGCGCTTCGGCAATCACCGGGTCTATGTCGTCGAGGGCCGCGACGTGCCCGGTTCAGCACATTCGGGCATGGACATCGCGGCGCCAGCCGGCACCCCGGTCAAGGCGCCGGCAAGCGGCGTGGTCACCTTCGCCGACGCGGATCTCTACCTCACCGGCGGCACCGTGCTGCTCGACCACGGCCACGGCGTCAGTTCCAACTTCCTGCACCTGTCGCGCATCGACGTGAAGGTCGGCCAGGTCGTGGCCCAGGGCGAAGTCATCGGCGCCGTCGGCAAGTCCGGTCGCGCCACCGGCCCGCACCTGCACTGGGGCCTCAACTGGTTCGATGTGCGCCTGGACCCGCTGCTGCTGCCGGGCATTCGCGACTGAAGACCGGCGGGTCAGCCGTCGTCATCGACGCGATAGCCGCCGCTGACACCCTTGGTGGCGAAGGCGACCGCGTCGTGCGGGTGCAGGCTCTCGTGGTGGGCGGTGCGCAGCCAGAAGTCGGTGATGCGCTCGTCGCCGTCCAGCACCTGGCGGATGCGCCGCGCGGCATCCTCGCAGAACATCAGGTTCTGGCCGTTGCGCAGCGCGAACTCCTGCTCGTCCTCGCGCTTGACCGCCGTCTGCACCGGCGTCTGCAGCGCCGCTTCGGCGGCATCGATGAGGTCGGCGAGGGGAAAATCGAAGCCGGGCGCCAGGCGCACGCGCACACGCGCCGTGCTGCGCTGGCTGTGCGGAGTGGCAACGATGCCCTGTTCACTGCCGAGCCAGGCCAGCACCGCGTCACGCTCGAGCGGGCCACTGGCGAAATCGCGCGCGAACTGGTCCTGGATGAGCTGGCGCGCCAGCGCCGCCGAGGCGGGACAGGTACTGGAATACTGCACTTCGATGCCAAGCTCGACCTGGAACTCGCTGCCGCGCAAGCGCGCGGCGACCGATACCGGGTAGGCACGCCAGCCACTGTGGGCGCTGGCCAGCGCCTGGCGGCGCAGCAGATGATCGAAGCGGATGCGGATCAGCGCCTCGCCGGACAGGTCGGCGTGCGAATCGAGAAAATCGCGCAGCAGCCGCCGCAGCGCGGCCGGAGCCAGCGGTTCGGCGGAAAGATGCCGGTCGGCGTGCAGGTACAGCCGCGACATGTGGATGCCGCGCACGTCCGGGCGGGCCAGGTCCACCCAGGCTTCCACGCGTGCCGCGACACGCTGCACCTGGCCATCCGCGCCGGTGACCAGCACCGGCATCTCGATGCCGTCCATGCCGACGCGGTCGAGGGCGCCGATGCGATCCGGATGCGCCTCGAGGGCGACATCGGGCATCAGGCGGCGGGGGCTGTCACTGCTGCTGGTCATGGTCGGTCAGGTGAATACTACGCATTCGCAGGTGCGGCGAGGACATGCGGGCGGCAAGGCCGTTCCTCAATGGTCGCAGATCGACCCGCCCCCATGCACGCGCGCCGCCAAGAGCTCACGCGCGACGCGCCGCGCGCCAGGCGGCCCAGGTCGCGCCGAAGGGCAGACGTGCCGACGCCGCCTGCAGGGCGGCCAGCGGTTCGGCCGCGCGCGCGGCACGCTGGGCACGCCAATAACCGGCACGCAGGGCCGCGGCGCCGGGAATGCCCAGGCGCGCGTGCCGGTCAAGCAGTTCCTCCTGCGCGCCCGCCAGGCGGCCCAGCCAGTCCCGCAGCGCCGCGCGGCGCGCCGGTGAATCGGCGGCCAGGTCACCGCGCGCCAGCCGATGCCGGGCGAGCAGATCCAGCGGCAGCGCCAGGCGGCCATCCTCGGGCGCCTCGCCAAGCAGGGCCGTGTCGTGCACGGCGCGGGCCAGCGCGCGCTGGCGCGCCCGCGCGGCGACATCCAGCGCCCCGAACAGGGCTGCCTCGATCTCGGCCAGCGCGGCGTAGAACGGCGCCAGGGCCGCCAGCAACGTGGCTTCATCGGTCGCCGGCGCACAGTCGCGCAGTTCCAGGGCCGCGCCGATCGTCGCATGCCACAGCGACAGCGGTACGGATTGCCTGACCAGCGTCTCGCCGAGTGCCGCGGTCAGCGGATGCAGCGCGCCGCCGTTGCCCGCGCGGGCCAGTTCATCCGCCCACCACTGCAGCTTGATCGCCGCCGGCTCGTGTGCGTGGGTGGCCAGCGCCGCATGCTCCAGTTCCAGCGCCAGGCAGGCGAAGGCCGTCTGTGCCTGGCGCCGTTCGGCGGCGACGAAGCCGAGCGCCACGCGCAGCTCCGGCTGCGCCTCCAGCCACTTGGCCTCGAAACTGGCCAGCGGCGCAAGTTGCGCGGCGTCGGCCATTCAGGCCAGTCCCAGTGCTGCCGGCAGCGCGTCCGGACGGTTCACGATGCAGTCGGCATCCCAGGCCGAGGGATCGCCCCCGTCGAGGTAACCCCAGGCTGCCGCAATGGTCGCCACGCCGGCGGCGCGGCCGGCCTGCACGTCGCGCAGGTCATCGCCCACCAGCACGCTGGCCGCCGTCGCCACGCCCATCAGCGCGCAGGCGTGCAGCACGGGCGCCGGGTCGGGCTTGCGCACCGGCAGGCAGTCGCCGGTGACCAGCACCGCGCAACCGGCGTAGAACGGCATGGCATCCAGCATCGGACGCGCCAGCCAGCCGGGCTTGTTGGTCACGATGCCCCAGGGAATGGCGCCGTCCTGCAAGCGGTCGAGCACGCCCTGCATGCCGTCGAAGAGCCGCGTATGGTGGGTCATGGCGCGCGAGTAGAGTTCGAGGAAACGCGGCAGCAGCGCCTCGATGTCCGCCTCGTCGATGCCGGGCAGGCCTTCGCGCAGCATGGCGCGCCCACCCGCCGAAACCACCCGGCGCACCGCCACGCGATCCGGCGGCGCCCTGCCCAGCTCGGCGCACAGCGCCTCCACGGCAACCACCAGGTCGGGCGCCGAGTCCACCAGGGTGCCATCCAGGTCGAAGAACACCGCCGCCGGCGGGCGCGGCAGCCTCATGCCGGCTTGCGCGCACAGGCGAGGTAGTTCACCGCCACGCTGCGCACCAGGCGGGCATGCCGCGTGAACGGGTTCCAGGCCATGCCGGAGAGGTCTTCGAGCACCAGCCCCGCCTCGCGCAGGCTGGCGGCAATTTCGCTCGGCCGGATGAACTGTCCATAGTGATGCGTGCCACGCGGCAGCAGGCCGAGCAGGTATTCGGCGCCGGCGATGGCCGCGCCAAACGCCAGCGGGGTGCGATTGAGGGTGGACAGGAACAGCCGGCCGCCGGGCTTGAGCAGATGGGCCGAGGCGCGGATGACGCTGGCCGGATCAGGCACGTGCTCGAGCATCTCCAGGCAGGCGACCACGTCGAACGCGCCGGGCAGGGTCTGCGCCAGGTCCTCGACGCTGGTTTCGCGGTAATCGACGACCAGCCCGCTCTCGTGCAGGTGCAGGCGCGCCACTTCCAGCACCGCCGGGGCAAGATCGATGCCGATGACCTCGGCGCCGGCGCGGGCCAGGCCCTCGCTCAATAGGCCACCGCCACAACCGACGTCCAGCGCGCGCGCGCCGCGCAGGGTCACGCGCGAAGCGATGTAGTCCAGGCGCAGGGGGTTGAGATCGTGCAGCGGCCGCGATTCGCCGTCCGGATCCCACCAGCGCGCGGCCAGGCGGTCGAAGCGGGCGGTTTCTGATGCGTGGACATTGGGGGTCTGCACGGGGTCACCTGTGATCGATGTGCGTGTTGCGCTTCGCGCCAGCCTACGCTGTCGCGATGCGTCCGCGCCAGCGACGCGCCCTGGCCACCAGTTCGGCGCGGTCGATGTCCACCAGCCTGCGCCCGTCCAGCTTGCGCGTGCCGGCAATCCAGACATCGCTGACCTGCTGGCGCCCGGCGGCATACACCAGTTGCGACACCACGTCGTACATCGGCACGGTTTCGATCTCGTCCAGGCGCAGGGCGACCAGGTCGGCCTGCTTGCCGATCTCGATCGAACCGATGCGCTCGCCCCAGCCCAGCGCACGCGCGCCGCCAAGCGTGGCCGCGCGCAGGGCCGCGGGTGCATCCAGCGCGCTGGCGTCGGCGGCCACCGCCTTGGCCAGCAGCGCCGCCGTGCGCAGCTCGCCGAACATGTCCAGGTCGTTGTTGCTTGCGCAGCCGTCGGTGCCGATCGCCAGGTTCACCCCGGCGCGGCGCAGCGCCTCGGCCGGACAGAAGCCGGAAGCGAGCTTGAGGTTGGATTCAGGACAATGCACCACCGAGGCGCCTGCTTCGGCGAGGGCACTGATCTCCGAATCCAGCAGCTGCGTCATGTGCACGGCCACCAGGTGGTCGTTGATGATGCCGAGCGCCTGCAGGCGTGCAAACGGCCGCACGCCGTGTTCGCGCCGACCGTCCTCCACTTCCTGCGCGGTTTCGTGCAGGTGCAGGTGCACCGGCAGGTCGAGCTGGTCGGCCAGGATGCGGATGCGCTCGAAACTCGCATCGGACACCGTATAGGGCGCGTGCGGCGCAAAGCTGATGCCAAGCAGTGGATCGCCGCGATGCGCATCGTGCACTTCCAGGCCCTTGTCGAAATACTCGTCGCGACTGGCCGCCCAGGCGGTGGGGAACTCCAGCACCGGCAGCCCCACCATGGCGCGGAAGCCCAGCCGGCGATAGGTCGCCGCCTGCACGTCCGGGAAGAAATACAGCTCGTTGCAGCAGGTTGTGCCGCCACGCAGCATTTCGGCGACCGCCAGTTCCACGCCGTCGCGCACGAACTCGGGACCCACGTGCCGCGCTTCGGCCGGCCAGATATGGTCCTGCAGCCAACGCATCAGCGGCAGGTCATCGGCCAGCCCGCGCATCAGGGTCATCGCGTTATGCGTATGCGCGTTGACCAGGCCCGGGATGAGCACATGCGCGTCCAGCACCACCCGCTCGCGCGGCTGATAGCGCTCGCGCGCCTGCGCCGCCGGCAGCACCGCGACGATGCGGTCACCATCCACCGCCACCGCGTGCTCTTCCAGCACGACGCCATGCGGCTCCACCGGTACCAACCAGCGCGGTTCGATGAGCAGTTCGAGAGGATGCATTGCCGGACGGGAAACTGGGGCGCAGAGCAGAGGAGATGAGGTCGGAGGCCTCGGGCGTGCAATTCGTGGCCTGCAACGGGCACTTCAGGCCGGAACCGAAGCGCCATCCTCCTGAACTCGCCGCCCCAACGCAAGCCGGCCCCCGAGTCTTGCCCGCGCCGACCCGCAGGAGGCGCCGGATCCCGGCCTTCGCGGGGATGACGATGCGAAGTGTGGCTCGTGCCCCTGTCGTCCCGGCATGCACCGGGACGCTTGATCCGCCACGCAGATTCGCTGTGCGAATCCTGCTGCGGATCGATCACTTCACGCGGGAAATGTATTCGCCGGTGCGGGTGTCGACCTTGATCTTCTCACCCTGGGCAACGAACAGCGGCACACGCACGACGGCGCCGGTTTCCAGCTTGGCCGGCTTGCCGCCGCCGCCGGAGGTGTCGCCGCGCACGCCCGGATCGGTCTCGGTGATCTCCAGTTCGACGAAGATCGGCGGCGTCACGGTCAGCGGGGCGCCGTTCCACAAGGTCACGATGCACACCTCGTTGCCCTTCAGCCACTTCGAGGCGTCGGCCATGGCGCTGGCGTCGGCAGCGATCTGTTCGTGCGAGGAAGGATCCATGAAGTGCCAGAACTCGCCATCGGAGTAGAGGAACTCCATGTCGGTATCCATCACGTCCGCAGCCTCGACCGAATCGGTCGACTTCATGGTGATTTCCTGAGTGCGCCCGGTCTTGAGGTTGCGGAACTTCACCCGCGTGAAGGCCTGGCCCTTGCCAGGCTTGACGTATTCGGTATCGACGATCGTGCACGGGTAGCCGTCCACGATGATCTTCTGACCGTTCTTGACGTCGTTCATGCCATAGCTGGCCATCGGAAAACTCCTGCTGAGGGTGGAATGCGTGCCGCCAGACGCCCAATGCCCGGGCGAGGCATGCCGGCGAAGCGGTTAGAATGGTGGATTGAGCTGCACGTCGGCGGATCGGCCACAACCCTGCAATGATAACTGCTAACCGCGTTTCCGCGCAGCCCGTACGCTGGCAGCAGCTATGGCGCGAGGCCATCGGCGACCCGCACGAATTGCTGGAGACGCTTGGCCTGGCGGACCAGGCCGACGCCCTGCTGCCGGCCACCGATACCGGCTTTGCCCTGCGCGTCCCGCGCGGCTTCGTCGCCCGCATGCGCCATGGCGATGCGAGCGATCCGCTGCTGCTGCAGGTATTGCCGCAGGCCGCCGAGCTGGGCGAGGTCCCCGGCTTCACCCGCGATGCCGTGGGCGACCACGCCGCACGCGCCGGTGGCGGCGTGCTGCACAAGTACCGCGGCCGCGCCCTGCTGCTGGCCAGCGGCACCTGCGCGGTCAATTGCCGCTACTGCTTCCGGCGCCATTATCCCTATGCGGAAGATGCGGCGGCGGCGAACCACTGGCAGGCCGCGCTGGCCTGGCTGGCCGGCGAGCACGCGATCGGCGAAGTGATCCTGTCCGGCGGCGATCCCCTTTCGCTGGCCACGCCCAAGCTGGCCGAACTCGGCGCCGGGCTGGTGCGCCTGCCGCACGTGCGGCGCCTGCGCATCCACTCGCGCCTGCCGGTGGTGCTGCCCGAGCGCATCGATGCCGAGTTCATCGACTGGCTCGCTGCACTGCCGCTGCAGAAGGTGGTGGTGCTGCACGCCAACCACCCCAACGAAATCGACGCGGGCGTCGCTGCGGCCTGCGCCGCATTGCGCGCGAGCGGCGCCACGGTACTGAACCAGAGCGTGCTGCTGCGCAGGGTGAACGACGATCCGGAGGTGCTGGCCGAACTCTCCGAGCGCCTTTTCGCGGCGGGCGTACTACCCTACTACCTGCACCAGCTCGACCGCGTTGCCGGTACCGCCCACTTCGAGGTCGAGCCGGCACGTGCCCGCGCGCTGCAGGAGGCCCTGCGCGATCGTCTGCCCGGCTACCTGGTACCGCGCCTGGTCCGCGAAGTCGCCGGCGCCGGCGCCAAGCAGCCGCTGTGATTGCAATCCACGATGGTAAAGCCGGTGTGATTCCGGTAAATAGCTGAACACCGCGGCGGGATCCTCTCGCACCCTCCCCCGCGGCGATTGGCCGATCGTTACCTGCCGGCGCGACCTGCGTCGGCACCCCTGGACTCCCTGACATCGCCCGATGACCCGAGACAACACCTTCATCCAGTTGCTGATCGTCGACGACTCCGTCGATGACGCAGAACGCACCATCAGCGCCCTGCGCAATGGCGGTATCGCCGTGCGTCCCAGCCGCGCCACCAATGAAGCGGAACTGGAGGCGGCCTTTGCCGAACACATACCCGACCTGATCATCGCCAACGTCGACTGCAAGGGCCTCGATCTCAACCATATCCGCGAAGCCATCGCGCGTACCGGGCGCGATATCGGCCTGATCGCCTGCGCCGGCGACTCCACGCCGGAAATCGTCGTGCGCGCCTGCAGCGACGGCGCATCGGCATTCCTGATCCGCGACTCGCAGGAACACATCCGGCTGGTCGTGGAACGCGAGTTCGAGGCCTTGAGCACGCGCCGCAGCGTGCGCCGGCTCGAAGCCCTGCTGCGCGAATCGGAGCGCCGCAGCGATGCCCTGCTCGATTCCTCGCGCGATCCCATCGCCTTCGTCCACGAAGGCATGCACGTGCGCGCCAACAAGGCCTACCTGGAAATGTTCGGCTTCGATGACTTCGAGGACATCGAGGGCATGTCCATCCTGGACATGATCGCGCCCGAGGAGGCGGCCGACTTCAAGACCCTGCTGCAGCGCCTGTCCAGGGGCGAGAAGCCGCCCCAGCGCCTGAACCTCAAGGGCCGGCACAGCGACGCCAGCACCTTCGACGCGACCATGGAGTTCGCGCAGGCCAGCTTCGAAGGCGAGCCCTGCCAGCAGATCACGTTCCGCCGCCAGATCGCCGACGCGGCGGAGCTGGATGCGCTGCGTTCGCGCGATCTCATCACCGACCTCTACAACCGCCAGCACATGCTCGGCGAAATCGACCAGCGCGTCGGCGAGGCGGGCACCGGGCGCACCGACCAGGCCCTGCTGCTGGTGGAACCGGACGACTTCAAGCACGTGCTCGACACCATCGGCATCGGCAATGCCGACGTCCTGCTCGGCGACCTGGCCTCGCTGCTGCGCACGCACCTGGGCGAATCCGACATCGCTGGGCGCGTCGCCGATCACAGCTTCGGCGTGCTGGTGAATCCGCGCGATGGCGACCAGGCGCGCCAGATGGCCGAACACCTGCGCAGCGCCTTCAGCGAGCGCATCTTCGAGGTCGGCAAGCAGTCGATCAGCCTCACCGTCAGCATCGGCGGCACCATGATCGGCGAGAAGAGTGCCAACGCCGCCAACGTGCTGGCGATGGCCAACACCGCGCTGCGCAGCGCCCAGGACGAAGGCGGCAACCGCGTGGCCATCGTCGATCCCTCCGAGGAGGATCGTGCGGCAGCGGAAAGCGCGAAGCGCTGGCAGGTGGCGATCGACGAGGCCCTGGCCAACAACGGTTTCGTCCTCTACTACCAGCCCATCATCAGCCTGCACGGCGCCGAGGGGGACTTCTACGAGATCCTGCTGCGCATGAAGGGGCCCAAGGGCGAGATCCTGCCCAACCAGTTCATGGCCGCAGCCGAGCGTGCCGGCAAGCTGCCGGCCATCGACCGCTGGGTCATCGCCAACGCGATCCGTGCCCTGGCCGAACGCGAGCGCAGCGGCCAGCGCACCACCTTCTTCGTCAAGCTGACGCCGCAATCACTGGACGATCAAACCCTGCTGCCGTGGATCGCCCAGCAGCTCAAGACTTCGCGTCAGCGCGGCGATGCGCTGGTGTTCGAGATGCCGGAAAGCAAGGTGGTGACCAGCCTGAAGCCCGCGCGCGCCTTCGCCAAGGGCCTGGAACAGCTGCGCTGCGGCTTCGCCCTGGAGCAGTTCGGCTCGGGGCTCAACTCGTTCCAGCTGCTCAAGCACGTGCCGGTCAACTACCTCAAGATCGACCGTACCTTCATGGCCGGACTGCCGCAGAACAAGGACAACCAGGAGCGGGTGCGCGACATCTGCGAACAGGCCCACCACGCCGGCAAGCTGACCGTGGCCGAGTTCGTCGAGGATGCCGCCAGCATGTCGATCCTGTTCAACTGCGGCGTCAACTTCGTGCAGGGCAACTTCCTGCAGGAACCGGAAAAGATCCTCAGCCACGGCGCGTGATGACCGGGCGGCGGCCGCGGCCGTCCCGGGCGCAGCGTGCGGGCGCGCACGCCCCGCCGCGGCGCCCTCCCCTCGCTGCGCCCGCAGTTACCGGACTGGCGTCAGCCGCGCACGCCACCGGGCCGGCAGGCCGGATGCAGGCTGGCGCGTGCCGCGGGTCGCTGGCCGATGCGCTCGAACCAGGGCCGGATCCAGGCAAGATCCTCGGCGAACGGCTGGCCGACCGAATCGGCAAAATCCAGCCACGCATACAGCCAGATGTCGGCGAAGGTGAAGCGCTCGCCGGCCAGGAACGGGCGCCCCTCAAGCATGCCATCCAGCCAGCGGATGCGATCCTGCGCCACGCGCTTCAGGCCGGCCGCCGCTTCCGGCGCGACCGGGATGCGATCGTGAAATCGCGCCAGTCCCTCGGCATAGTGGTAGGCGTTGTGGATGTGCTCCGTGATGTTGAGTTCCGCGCGCCGCTGCCACTGGCGCGCGATCGCGCGTTCCAGCGGCGTGCTGCCGATCAGCGCCGGCGCCGGGTGACATTCCTCCAGGTACTCCATGATGGCCACGGATTCGGCAATGGCGGTGCCATCCTCGAGCAGCAGCGCCGGCGTCTGCCCGGCCGGGTTGTGGCCAAGGAACGGCGCCTGCCGGTTCTCGCCGCTGAACACGTCCACCTGCCGGGCCGGAATGTCGAGGCCCTTTTCGAGCAGGAACATGCGCACCGTGCGCGGCGCCGGGCTGAGGGCATCGAGCAGCAGCATGGCCGGCTCAGTGGAACGGCAGCGGACGGTCGGCCCCGTTCGCCGGCTGCATGAAGAAGTCGTGCAGGTATTTTTCGCCCTTGTCGTCGAGGATGGTGACGATGGTCTTGAGCTCCGGGTGCTGCTCGCGCACCTGCCGCGCGGCCAGCAGGTGCGCGCCGGAACTTGGCCCGCACAGCAACCCGCGGGTGCGCGCCAGCTTGCGCATTTCCGCCACCGCATCGGCGCTGGCCACGCTCGAGGTATCGCCGACCAGGGCACGGTGGCGGGCGAAGATGCCGGGCACGAAGCCATCGGAAATGCCCTCGATCTGGTGCAGGGCCACTTCGCCGCACAGGATGGTGCGCGATTCGGACGGCTCCATCGCGAACAGGCGCACGTTCGGATTCACCTTGCGGAAGGCCTGGCCCACGCCGATCAGCGTGCCGCCGGTGCCGACCCCGTGGACGAAGGCATCCGGCAGGCGGCCTTCCGGCAACTGCGCAAGGATCTCCGGGCCCAGCCAGTCGCGGTTTTCCTCCACGTTCCATTCCGATTCGAACTGGCCGGGAAAGAAGAAGCCCGGCTGGCGACCCAGGTCGCGGGCACGCTCCAGCGCCTCGTTGACATGGAAGTTGCCGCAGAACAGCACTTCCGCGCCGTAGGCCCGCGAGATGGCCACCCGCTCGCTGGACAGGCCCTCGGGCATGACCACGATCATGCGGTAGCCCTTGACCGCGGCAACCATCGCAAAGGCATTGCCGGTATTGCCGCTGGTGGCTTCGACGATGGTGTCGCCGGGCTTGAGCTGGCCGCTGGCCTCGGCGCGTTCGACGATGTGCTTGGCAATGCGCGCCTTGATCGAACCGGACGGGTTCAGGAACTCGCACTTGGCGAAGATGCCGTCGATCTCGAGCAGGGGCGTATCGCCGATGGCGTCGAGGATGCTGTTCGAAACACCGGTAAAGCGCACGGGCATGGCTGCGACTCCTGGAAAGGGCGCAGTATCGGCAGGCTCGCCGCGCGACCCCCTGACCAGGATCAACCTTGCGCCAACGCGTTGAGGATTGGCCCGGCCGCGCGCGGCTGTCAAGTCGCAGCGGCGCCGGCCGGCGTGATCAGTTCATGTTGGGCGTGACGAACAGCAGCCGACCGTTGCGCTCGACCTGCAGCGCCGCCGGCTCGCCCGGCGCCAGCGCACGCAGGTAGGCACGCAGCGTGGCCATGCCGGTGACCGGCTGGGCATTCAGGGCGTGGATGATGTCGCCCTGGCGCAAGCCGCTGGCGTCGCCGCCGTACTCGCTGCTGAGCGCGGTGACCACCACGCCGGAATCGATGCGCGGCGGCGGCAGGAAGCGCGCGACCTGCGGGTTGAGGTCGGTTCCCACCACGCCCAGGCGCGCAATCAGGTTGGTGGCCGGGTTGGCCAGGTCGGCGAAGCTCGTCGGGCCCGGCTGCAATTCGATCACCGGCACATCGATGCTCTGTTCGCGGTTGTCGCGCACGATGCCCAGGTGCACGCGGTCGCCCTTCTGGCGCAGGAAGATGTTCATCACGAAGGTCGGCACGCTGGTCGCCGGCGCGCCGTCAACCGTCTTGATGCGGTCGTAGATGCGCAGGCCGGCCCGTTCGGCAGGCGAATCCGGGTGCACGTCGGCCACGATGATCCCGGGCAGCGCCGTCTCCGGCAGGTCCAGCGCCGTGGCCAACTCCGGCGTGATGGCCTGCATGACTGCGCCGATGTAGCCGGTACGCACGTAGCCGTCGTCGCGGATCTGCTCGTACATGAAGCGCGCGATGCTGCTCGGGATGGCAAAGCCGATGCCCTCGTTGCCGCCCGAGCGGGTGACGATCGAGGCATTGATGCCGACCAGCCTGCCCTCCACGTCCACCAGGGCGCCGCCGCTGTTGCCGGGATTGATGGCGGCATCGGTCTGGATGAACACCATCGGGTTGTCCGGATCGACCTGGCGCAGCACGGCGCTGACCACGCCTAGACTCACGCTGTTCTGCAGGCCCACCGGACTGCCGACCGCCATCACCAGCTGACCCTGGCGCAGCGCCCGGTAATCGGCGAAGGGGATGGTCGGCAGGTCGTGCGCATCGGCCTTGAGCACCGCCAGGTCGGCCGCCTCGCTGTAGCCGACCACCTGCGCCGGAAGCACGCGCGGACGCTGCGCGAGGGTCGCCGCAGCCTGCGATTCGCGGCCACGCCGCGGGGTGATGACCACCTTCACCGCCTGCTGGCCGGCGATGACGTGGTAGTTGGTGAGGATGTAGCCGTTGGCATCGACGATGACGCCCGAACCCTGGCTGCCGATGCGCCGGATCGGCGCCGAGCCGTCGCCCTCGTCTCCATCCGGGCCATAGCCGGTGACCAGGATCTCCACCACCGCAGGACTGGCCTTGCCGGCGAGCGCCTCGAATGCCTTGCTCATCGCCTGCAGGGAACTGCCCGCGGCCAGCGTCGGCACGGGCGCGGCGAGCAGCAGGACGGCGGCAACGAGCGCGGCGCAGGCACCGCGACGGAGGCTGGACAGGTGCATGGATGATTCCCCTGGATTGACCCGGAAGCGCGTGCGCGACCGGCGCGAATGCGCCCGGTCGGACGCGGGAGGGGGCTGCGGCGCGGCACGTCGCCTTGCCGCAGCCCCCGGCCGGCGCAACTCAGCCGGCGATCTTCTTGTAGTTGGAATTGGTGCTGACGACGTGCAGGTCCTTGCCCTTGGCATCGAACACCGTGCGCGAGGCATGGCTGGTGCCATCGGGCAGGGTCGCGAAGTCCACCGACAGCGTCACCGCGTCCTGCGGCGTTTCCATGTAGGTGTGGATGTCCAGCCGGCGGATCTTGTGGGTTTCCTTGTCGAATTCGAGCGTCATCGAATCGCCGCGCTTGGCGTAATCCTTGAATACCAGCGTGGTTTCGCTGGCGCCGCGATCGAAGCTCGCCTTGTCGGCCTTGAATGCCTTCTGCATCAATTCCGGGTTCGGCGGCATGTACAGATGGATGACCTGGCTCACCTCGCCCATGTAATCCTTCATCTCCTCCTTCTTCTTCTCCATGATGCGTTCGGCCATGCGCCCGCGCTGGCGCTCGGCGCCGCCCATCGGCGTCTTCTGCACCTTGCCGTCGGGCCCATACCGGCACTGGGATTCCTTGGCCGGCAATTCGCGCCCGTGAGTGGTCACTTGCTGCGTTTCCGTCCAGCTGTACTGATGCAGCTTCTTCTGGTTCTCGGCCGTGGATGCCTTGATCGCCGCAATCTTCTTCTGGATCATCTCGCGCGCCATGCCGCCTTCGGCGGCCTGCAGCGCGTTGCCGGCGAACAACGCCATACCGGCTCCCAGAACGACCATCCCTGCAAACCTGCGCAGATGCACGCCGGAAATGTGGTTCATGCGATGTCTCCTCATGGATTGCTCCGGCCGGAGCAGTGGCTGCTGGAATGTGAACGGCGTCACATGTCGTCCAGCCGGGCGAGAATAATGCGGCAACTGGACCGCCCGCAACACGCAGAGCGCAACGGCGGATGAACGACCAGGGGGCGGCCACGCGTGCATACGGATCGCCGCGCTTTTCGCGCATTGCCGGCAATCCCGATCCGCAGGCGCCCACACCGCCCTGCCGATTCCTCCCGGCATGCCGGCGCCGGCGCACATCCCCGCCGATCTGCAATTGGACTTGCTGACCATTTGGCGGGTGCATGCCCTGGCTACCGCCCTGCCCGCTGGCATCCACGCGCGGCAGGCCGGAGCAACTGGTTCGCCTGTCGCGGCCATCAGCATCGTCCTGCCTGACTCGGCCGTGCGCGCAGGAAGCTGCGCATTGACACTCCAGAATCGAGCCGCTAGCGTGCGCCGATCACTGCGCGGGATACGCTCGCAGGCGTCCTGGCACCGCCCGTCCACCCGGCCGGCCAGCACCATTCGCAAGCGCACCGGCAACACGCCGGCCTGCCGACGGGCGCAGCCACCATCGCCACTTCAACCAGGAGGTCGCCATGCGTACTGCCGCCATTCCCGTCAGGCCATGGATCTTCGTACTGGCGCTGACCGCACTGTGTGCGGCCTGTTCCACGCCGCAGGTGAAACCCGCGCGCAGCACCAGCGACGTCGGCAATTCGGGCTTCCTGGGCGACTACGGCCGGCTCCACGCGGACCCGGAAGATCCGGCCTTCCGCTGGTACGTGTCCTCGCCCGGCATCGTGCGCAACTATCACAAGTTCATCATCGATGCGCCCGAAGTCCTGGTGAGCACCGGCGCGGGCTACCAGGCGCTGGACCCCGCGCGCGTGACCGACATGACGCGCCATTACCTGGCCAGCATGGCCGCCGGACTCGGCCAGCATTACCAGGTGGTCACCCAACCCGGCCCCGGCGTGGCGCGCCTGCGCACGGCGGTGGTCGGCGTGGTGCGGGTCAACCCGGAACTCAGGCTGCGCGACGCGATTCCCGTCACCGCGCTGTTCAAGGTGGCGCAGGCGGCGTCCGGCAAGAATCCGCAGTTCCTGCGCATGTCGGTCGAAGCCGAGCTCATCGATGCGCAGAGCGGCAAGGTGTTGGGCGCCATGGTGGACAGCCGCGAGGGCTCGCGCTCGGTGCCCAGGGACGAATCGACCAGTACCGGACAACTGGACGAGCTGATCGACTTCTGGGTGGCCCGCTTCGTCGGCAGGCTGGACAAAGCCAACGGATTCACGCAATAAGGGCGGATGGTGCCGCCATCGGTGTCCCGGCCGCGCGCAATCGCGGCCGGCGGGCGCCCAGGGGCAGTGCGTGCGCTCAATCGGGGGACAAGGCATGCGTTACACAGCGGGTTCAATGGCCGTACTGGCGGCACTGGTGTTGCTGGCCGGATGCAGGAACGAAACGGCGCCGCCCAAGGACGTGCGCCCCGTGCAGACCCTGGTCGCAAGTCCCACCGCGACCACCCTGGCAGCGACCTACTCCGGCACGGTCACGGCCCGCAACGAGAGCGATCAGGGCTTTCGCGTCGCCGGCACGGTGCTCAGGCGGCTGGTCGAAGTGGGCGACCACGTGGAGGCCGACCAGGGCCTGATCGAACTCGATCCGGCGAGCCTCGACCTGCAGCTGCAGGCCGCCAAGGCGCAGCTCGACGCGGCCCGCAGCAAGGCCGCGCAGGCCAAGGTGAACCTGCAGCGCGATGCGGAACTGCTGCGCCAGGAATTCATCAGCCAGGCCGAGTACGACCGCAGCAAGGTCGATCACGACGCGTCGATGTCGCAGATGGAAATGGCCCGGGCGCAATACGACGAGGCCGGCAACCAGTCCGGCTACGGCACCCTGCGCGCGGCGGTCCCCGGGGTCGTCACGGACATCAAGGTGGACGTCGGCCAGGTGGTCAACGCGGGCGGCCTGGCGGTGACGATCGCCCGCGATGGCGATCGCGAAGTGGTCGTCAGCGTGCCCGAATCACGCGTCGACCAGCTGCGTGCCGGACGCGACCTGACCGTCACCCTCTGGGCCAGCCCGGACAAGCAGTACCAGGCGCGCCTGCGGCGCATCGATCCCAACACCGACACGGCCACCCGCACCTATGCGGCGCACGTGACCATCCTGGATCCGGACCCGGCCCTGCTGCTCGGCATGACCGCCTACGTGCACCTGCCGGAAACGCTGGAAACGGGCACCTTCACCGTGCCGCTGACCGCCGTGGTGGACAAGCCCGAAGGCAGCTTCGTCTGGGTGGTCGATGGGCAGACCTCCACCGCTTCGCTGCGCGCGGTGAAGGTGGTCTCGGCGCAGGGCGACAGCGCGCAGATCGGCGAGGGCCTGGCCCAGGGCGACGTGGTGGTGACGGCCGGCGCCAGCTTCCTGCACCCCGGGCAGAAGGTGCTGGCGGTGGGCACCTACGGCACCGAGGACTGAGGGCCCATGGTCAAGACCAACCTGTCGGAGTGGGCCCTCAAGCACCAGCAGTTCGTGCTGTTCTCCATCATCATCCTGCTGATCGGCGGCATCTACTCCTACACGCACCTGGGTCAGGCGGAAGACCCCAGCTTCACCGTGCGCAGCATGGTCATCCAGACCTACTGGCCAGGCGCCACCATCGAGCAGACCCAGGAACAGGTCACCGACAAGCTCGAAAAGAAGCTGCAGAGCGTGGCCGAGATCGATTACGTGAAGGGCTTCGTGCAGGCCGGCGTGACCCAGCTCATCGTCACCCTGCGCGACGACACGCCATCGGCCGACGTGCCGGAGGTGTGGTACCAGATCCGCAAAAAGATCGGCGACATGGCCTACACCCTGCCGCAGGGCGTGCGCGGGCCGTTCTTCAACGACGAGTTCGGCACCACCTTCGGCAACATCTACGCGCTCACCGCGGACGGCTTCAACTACGCGCAGATGAAGGACTTCGCCGATACCGCGCGCGACGAGATCCTGCGCATCCCGGACGTGGACCAGGTCAACCTGATCGGCACCCAGGACCAGCGCATCTACATCGAGTATTCCAACGCCAAGCTGTCCACGCTGGGCATCAGCCCGGACCAGATCATCGCCACGCTGAACACCATCAACAGCGTGGAACCGGCCGGCCTCATCCAGACCTCGGCGGAGAACGTGCGCCTGCAGGTCAGCGGCGATTTCGACTCCGTGCAGGCGATCCGCAACGTCGGCATCTACGCCAACGGCCACATGTTCCGGCTCGGTGACGTGGCGACGGTGGAACGCGGCTATGTCGATCCGCCGCAGACCAGGATGCTGTTCAACGGCCTGCCGGCCATCGGCCTGGCCGTCAGCATGCGCAGCGGCGGCGACGTGCTGCGCCTGGGCGAGGAAATGAACCGCACGGCGGCAGAGCTGGAACGCGGCTTCCCGGTCGGCGTCAAGCTCAATACCGTGTCCGACCAGCCCAAGGTGGTCAAGGAAGCGGTCGGCGAGTTCACCCAGAGCCTCTACGAGGCGGTCGGCATCGTGCTCCTGGTGTGCTTCCTGTCGCTGGGCCTGCGCACCGGCTTCGTCGTGGCGCTGTGCATCCCGTTCGTGCTGGCGGTCGCCTTCCTGGCCATGTATGCCTGGGGCATCGACCTGCAGCGCATCTCGCTCGGCGCGCTCATCATTTCGCTCGGCCTGCTGGTGGATGACGCCATCATCGCGGTGGAGATGATGGTGCTGAAACTGGAGGAAGGCTGGGACCACGCGCGCGCCGCGACGTATGCCTATACGGCCACCGCCTTCCCCATGCTGACCGGCACCCTGATCACGGTGGCCGGCTTCCTGCCGGTGGGCATTTCCAAGTCCGGCTCGGCCGAATACACGGTATCGCTGTTCCAGGTGGTCGGCATCGCGCTGGTCATTTCCTGGTTCGTCGCGGTCATCGTCACGCCTTACCTGGGCTACAAGCTGCTGCCCGATTTCACGCCCAAGCCGGGCGCCGAACACGACGTGTACCAGCGGCCGTTCTACTGCTGGTTCCGCCGCCGCGTGAGCTGGTGCCTGGATTTCCGCTACCTGGTGATCGGCGTCACCGTCGCCGTGTTCATCGTTTCCCTCGCCCTGTTCCGCCTCGTGCCGCAGCAGTTCTTCCCCTCCTCCGACCGGCCCGAGCTGGTGGTGGATCTGTGGCTGCCCGAGGCGGTGAACTTCAGCGAAATCGAGAAGCAGGCCGAGGCGATGGAAGCGGTGCTGCAGAAGCACCCGGACGTGGTTTCGGTCACCGGCTACGTCGGCGGCGGCAGCCCGCGCTTCTACCTGCCGCTGGATGTGCAGACGCGCACCAACCTGGCCGAGCTGATCGTGATGACCCGCGGCTACGAGCAGCGCGAAGGCGTACTCACGCACATCCAGGAACTGTTCAAGACGCAGTTCCCGGCGGTGCGCGGTCGCGTGACGCGGCTGGAAAACGGCCCGCCGGTCGGCTACCCGGTGCAGTTCCGCGTCAGCGGCAACGACGAGCAGCGCCTGCGCGATACGGCCGAGGACATCATGGCCCTGGTGCGCGCGCACCCGGACACGCGCGGGGTGAACATCGACTGGGGCGAGCGCGCCAAGACCTTCAAGGTCAACATCGACCAGGACAAGGCGCGCATGGTCGGCGTGACCTCGCGCAGCGTGTCGCAGACCCTGCAGGCCTCGCTGAGCGGCTATGACATCACCCAGTACCTGGAAGGCAACGAAAGCATCGGCGTGGTCGCGCGCCTGCCGGAAGCCGAGCGCACCGACCTCAACAACATCAAGGATCTCAAGATCCCCACCCAGGATGGCAAGTTCGTGCCGCTGTCGCAGGTGGCCACGCTCGAACTCGCCAGTGACGACAGCATCCGCTGGCGCCGCAACCGCGTCGCCACCATCACGGTGCAGGCGGATGTCGGCAACGGCGCCCAGGGCAACGACGTGCAGGCCGACCTGTGGCCACAGGTGCAGGCCGTCGCCGACAAGCTGCCGCCCGGCTACCACGTGGAAGTGGGCGGCTCGCTGGAATCGAGCAGCAAGTCGCAGGCGGCCATTTCCAGGGTGATGCCGGTGGTGCTGCTGGTGGTGCTGTTCCTGCTCATGATCCAGTTGCAGGACATGCGCAAGATGGCGCTGGTGCTGCTCACCGCCCCGCTCGGCCTGATCGGCGTCACCGCCATCATGCTCGCCTTCCGCATCCCGTTCGGCTTCGTCGCCCTGCTCGGCACCATCGCCCTGTTCGGCATGATCATCCGCAACTCGGTGATCCTGATCGTGCAGATCGACCACGCCCTGGAACAGGGCAGCGCCCTGCGCGAGGCGATCATCGAATCGACCGTGCACCGCTTCCGCCCGATCCTGCTGACCGCCGCGGCGGCCGTGCTGGCCATGGTGCCGCTCACCCGCTCGGTGTTCTGGGGCCCGATGGCCTGGGCGATCATGGGTGGCCTGAGCGTCGCCACCCTGCTGACCCTGCTGTTCCTGCCGGCGGCCTATGCCGTCTGGTTCCGCGCCGGCAAGGCGGAGGTGCCCCATGCGTCCTGAAGCCCGTCGAACCGCCACCCGCCTGGGCAGCCTCTGCGCCGGTCTGCTGCTTGCCCTGCCGGCGGCGCAGGCGATGGATTTCGCCACCGCCGTGCGCAAGGCCGCAAGCTACGACCCCACCACCCAGGCGGCCCATTACGCCTGGCAGGCCGGCCAGGAAAAGGGCAAGCAGGGCACCGCGCTGTACTTCCCGCAGATCACCGCCAACGCCAGCTACACCCACCTCGACCTCAATTCCAGTTCCACGCTGCCGCCGCAGTTCCCGAACTCGGTGCTGGTCGGCAACGCCAGCGGCAACCTGCACGGCTGGGGCGTCACCCTGGTGCAGCCGATCTACAACTCGGCCGTGTTCGTCGGCGCCGCGCAGCTCAAGGACCAGGCGCGCCTGGCCGACCTGCAGAAGCAGGGCGCCGACATGAACCTGATCCTGCGCGTGGCCCAGGTGTACTTCGGCACCCTCATGGCCGAGGACAACGTGGAACTGGCGGGCAAGCAGAAGGCCGCCGTGGCCCAGCAACTGGCCAGCGCCAAGGGCCGCTTCGAAGCCGGCAAGATCAACATCGTCGATGTGCGCGACGCCGAGGCCCGCTATGAAGGCATGGTGGCCCAGGAAATCGCCGCCCGCAACGCGCTGGCCGTGCAGCAGGAACAGTTCACCAGCATCGTCGGCGCGCCGCCCGAATCCCTGGCCCGCGTGCCGGACAGCTTCCGCCCCACCCCGCCGGTGCCCGACGCGCTGGACAGCTGGCTCGAACGCGGCCGCAGCGACAACGTCAGCGTCAACGGCGCGCGCATCCAGGTCGATGTCAGCAAGCACGAAATCGACAAGTACCGCCTGCGCGGGCGGCCCCAGCTCAACCTGGTCGCCAGCTACACCGACACGCAGCAGGACGGCTCGCTGCCGATCCTGGTCTCGCCGGACAAGAGCCGCCAGGCCATCGTCGGCGTGCAGCTCGCGCTGCCGCTGTTCGCCGGAGGCAGCTACAACTCCAAGTACCGCGAGGCGGTGGCCGAGAACAGCGAAGCCGAACAGCAGCTGCAGGCCACCCTGCTCGGCACCGATGTGCAGGTGAAGCAGCAATACCTCAACGTCAGCGTGGGCGTGGAGCAGATCGAGGCGCTGAAGAAGGCCGAACGCGCCGCCCAGTCCTCGCTGGATGCGACCCTGCTCGGCCAGAAGGTCGGCACGCGCACCACCCTGGACGTGCTCAATGCCCAGCAGCAGTATTTCGCCGCCCAGCAGAACCTCGACGCCGCGCGCTACCAGTACCTGTTGTCCCGCCTCAGCCTGAACGCGCTGGTGAACGCGCTCGACCAGGCCGACGTGACGGCCATCAACGCGCTGCTCGTCGAAC
>Ga0265293_10002322_pt1 | contig 38653 bp, 39 predicted proteins | sample Munlanlewell138R_FD_192505 | JGI IMG/M metagenome (GOLD analysis project Ga0265293, IMG submission 192505) | Leachate microbial communities from a municipal landfill in Southern Ontario, Canada - Leachate well 138R | ecosystem: Engineered > Solid waste > Landfill > Unclassified | place: Canada... | reverse complement strand
CGCGGGATATGCGGCCGGCGTGGGGGAAGGCGCGGGATACCCAGCGCCGGGCTGCTGCGCACGCGCGGTCAGCCGGGCCAGCTCGCGCCGGTGCCGCTCGGCCAGCACCGCGGCCAGCATGTGCTGCGGCGGCGTGCCCGGCGGGGGCGGCGGCGAGATCCGGGCGGCGACCTCCCCGGCGATGCGGGCGGCCATCTGATCGCGCAGCGCCGGGTCGAGTTGATTTGCGCGGGACAGGAACTGGCGGGCCAGCTCGGCCTGCTCGGGGCCCAACCCGGACAGCTGCAGCGAGCTCGCCCACCAGGCAAGCGGCGGCGGCATGGCCGGTGGCGGCGCCAGCTTCGGGCCGCGCTCGCTGATCACCACGGTGCCGGCGAAGATGTCCCCGATGCGTTTTCCCTTGCGGGACAACAGGCTGCAGATCACCGCGGGGCCGCCGGTGAGCATCCAGATCTCGACGACGCCGGCGAGCGCGCGAAACAGCGCCTGCCGGAAGCGCTCCGGGCCGCCGTCGTCGGACACCACGCGCAGGCCCATGGCCATCTTGCCCAGCGTCCGGCCGCGCGTGGCGGTCTCGAAGATCAGCGGATAGCCCACCAGCACCAGCACCGTGAAGATGATCAGCACCGCCGCCGACAGCGCCGGGTCGAACTGCAGCAGCGTGACCGCCCACAGCCCCACGCCCAGCAGGTAGCCCAGGATCATCACGGTGATGTCGATCAGCGAACTGATCGCGCGCACCGGCAACTGGGCGATCTGCACGTCGAGGACCACCGCGTCGCCGGTCACCACCGCATCTGTAGGCGTGCCGGTCATGGCAGCGACGCTACTAGACTTCGCCGGGTGGACGTCGACGCATTCGTGGTGGCTCACCGCCCCACCTGGGATCGGCTCGAGGACCTGATCAAGCGTCGCAACAAGCTCTCCGGCGCCGAGGTCGACGAGTTGGTCGACCTGTACCAGCGGGTCTCGACGCACCTGTCGATGGTGCGGTCGTCGTCCTCGGATTCGGCGCTGATCGGGCGGCTCTCGACGCTGGTGGCACGCGCCCGCTCGGCGGTGACCGGCGCGCACGCCCCGCTGTGGAGCGAGTTCCGCAAGTTCTGGACGGTGTCGTTCCCGGTGGTGGCCTACCGCTGCTGGCGCTGGTGGCTGGGCTCGGCGATCGGGTTCACGATCGTCGCGGTCGCCATCGGGATTTGGGTGGCCAGCAACCCCGAGGTGCAGGCCACCATCGGAACCCCCAGCGACATCGAGCAATTGGTCAACCACGACTTCGAGTCCTATTACAGCGAGAACCCCGCGGGGTCGTTCGCGCTGCGGGTGTGGATCAACAACTCGTGGGTCGCCGCGCAGTGCATCGCCTTCGCGGTGCTGCTCGGCCTGCCGATCCCGTACATCCTGTTCCAGAACGCCGCCAACGTCGGCGTGGCCGGCGGGCTGATGTTCGACGCCGGCAAGGGCGGCCTGTTCCTCGGCCTGCTGACCCCGCACGGCCTGCTCGAGCTGACGGCGGTGTTCCTGGCCGCGGCCGCCGGCATGCGGCTGGGCTGGTCGGTGATCGTGGCCGGCGACCGCCCGCGCGCCCAGGTGCTCGCCGAACAGGGCCGCGCCGTCGTGGCGGTGGCCATCGGCCTGGTCGCGGTGCTGCTGCTGTCCGGGCTGATCGAGGCGCTGGTGACGCCGTCGCCGTTCCCGACGTGGGTGCGCATCGCCATCGGGGTGCTCGCCGAGGTCGCGTTCCTGGCCTACGTCGTGTACTTCGGCCGACGGGCGGTGGCGGCGGGGGAGTCCGGCGACGTCGCGGATGCGCCCGACTTCGTGCCCACCCGCTGACCGGCGCTCAGAGCCGGCCGCTCGCCTTCATCGCCAGATAACGGTCCGCCAGCGCCGGCGCCAGATCCTCGGGCGCGGCGTCGACCACCTCGACCCCGCTGTGCCGCAGCCGGGCCGCCAGCGCACCGCGGTCGTTGCGGGACTTCTCCGCGGCCGCCGCGTCGTAGACCTGCGCGGCATCGGAACGCCCGGCGGCCAGCTCGTCGACCCGCGGATCGCTGACCGCGGCCACGATCACCTGATGTTTGGCCGACAGCTGCGGCAGCACCGGCAGCAGCCCCTCGTCCAGGGCCGAGGCGTTCAGATCGGTCAGCAACACCACCAGCGCCCGTCGTCGCACCCGGCGCTGTACTGCCGAAACCGTTGCGGTGAAGTCGGATTCGACCAGGGCGGGTTCCAGCGGCGCCATGGCCTGCACCAGTTGCGCCAGCAGTTCGGTGCGCGAGGCCCCGACGACGGCCGCGCGGCTGACCCGGTCGTGGGCCAGGAAATCGACGTGGTCGCCGGCGCGGGTGGCCAGCGCCGCCAGCAGTAGCGCCGCGTCCAGGGACCAGTCCAGCCGCGGCCAGCCGCCCGGGTCGGCGGCGGTCGGATCCACCCCGACCCGACCGGCCGAGGTGCGGCCGGTGTCGACGACGATCACCACGCGGCGGTCCCGCTCGGGCCGCCAGGTGCGCACCACGACGTCGTTGCGCCGGGCGGTGGCCCGCCAGTCGATGGAGCGGACATCGTCGCCGACGACGTATTCGCGCAGCGAGTCGAATTCGGTGCCCTGCCCGCGGATCAGCACCGGCACCATGCCGTCGAGTTCGCGCAGCTTGGCCAGCCGCGACGGTAAGTGCTTGCGGGACAGGAACGGCGGCAGGATCCGCACCGTCCACGGCGCCCGATGGGAGCGTTGCCGCCCGGCCAGGCCCAGCGGGCCCAGCGAGCGCGCGGTCACCGCCGCCGAGGCCTGATCCCCGCGCCGCACCGGGCGCAGCCGGGTCCGCACCACTTCGGTGCCGTCGGGCCCGAGGTCCAGGGCGCACCGCGCGGGTTCGGCGCGCGCGCTCGGCGGCCACGCATCGCGGACCCAGCCCCGGAACCGGCGGGTGCCGGTGTTGTGGACCCGCAGTTCGACCTGCACCGGCTCGCCCAACCGGGCCGAGGCGTCCCCGGAGCGCGACAGCGACAACGCCCGCGGGCTGGCCGCCAGCAACACGTCGACGGCGACCGCGGCCAGCAACACCACCAGCAGCACCACGAAAGCCGTTGCCGGCCAGGGTGACAGCGCGATGGGCAGCACCCCCAGCAGCGCCAGCAGGCCGGTGCGGCCGGTCAGGACCACTAGCGCGGAACCGGGACGGCGGCCAGGATTCCGTCGAGGACGCCGTCGGGCGTCGCGCCCTCGAGTTCGGACTCGGGTCGCAGCGCGATCCGGTGCCGCAGGGTGGGTCGGGCCATGGCCTTGACGTCGTCGGGGGTGACGTAGTTGCGTCCCGAGAGCCAGGCCCAGGAGCGGGCGGTGCTGAGCAGTGCGGTCGCGCCGCGCGGTGAGACACCGAGCTGCAGGGCCGGCGAATGCCGGGTGGTGCCGACGATATCGACGATGTAGCCGAGGATCTCGTCGGCGACGAACACCTCGCGCACAGCGGCGCGTCCGGCGGCCAGATCCGCGGGTCCGGCCACCGGCTCCAGCGACGACAGGTCGCGCGGGTCGAAGCCCCGGGCGTGCCGATTCAGGATGGCGATCTCCTGATCGCGCGGCGGCAGCGGCACGTTCAGCTTCAACAGGAAGCGGTCCAGCTGGGCCTCGGGCAGCTGATAGGTGCCCTCGTACTCGATGGGGTTCTGGGTGGCGGCGACGATGAACGGGTCCGGCAGCGCGCGGGCCTCGCCGTCGACGCTGACCTGACGTTCCTCCATCGCCTCGAGCAGGGCGGCCTGCGTCTTGGGCGGGGTCCGGTTGATCTCGTCGGCCAGCAGCAGGTTGGTGAACACCGGGCCGGGCCGGAACGTGAACGCCGCGGTGCGGGCGTCGTAGATCATCGAGCCGGTGACGTCGCCGGGCATCAGGTCCGGGGTGAACTGGACGCGCTTGAACTCCAGTTGCAGCGCGGCCGACAGCGCCCGCACCAGCAGCGTCTTGGCGACCCCGGGGACGCCTTCGAGCAGCACGTGGCCGCGGCACAGCAGCGCGACGACCAGCCCGCTGACCACCGCGTCCTGTCCGACCACGGCCTTGGCGATCTCGGCGCGCAGGTCCAGCAGCGCGGTGCGGGCGGCGTCCGCGGCGGCGGAGGAGGCCGGCGCCTGGGAGGGCTGTGTCACGAGTGTGCGACCTGCCTTTCGATGTCGTCGAGGGCGTGTGCCAGATGTACCAGATCGTCGTCGGTGGCCGGCGGCGGACCGAACAGCGCGTACTGCACCAGCCCCGGATCCAGGCCCGGCGCGCGCTGCGCGGTGTTCTGCGCGATCGCGGCCACCAGGGTTGGCGGATCGGTGCCGGGACCGAGGCCCAGGCGCGGGGTGAGCCGCTGCAGCGCCGCGGTGCGCAGCGCCTCGGCGGCCTGGGAGCGGGCCCGTCGGGAGCGGTACAGCCGGCCGCGGCCCTCCACGGTCTCCGAGGCCCGCACCACCACGGGCAGCTTCTCGGCGACCAGCGGGCCCAGCCGGCGGCCCTTCCACAGCGCGACGAGGGCCACCACCAGGCACAGCTGCCAGACGATCCAGTTCACCCGGTCGGGAATCAGGTCGGTGATGCTGGCCGCACCGCTGCTCTCTCCCTCGGGCTGCTGCGGGGCGTACCAGATCAGCCGCGGCGCGGCGCCGGCCAGGTTCATCGCCAGCGCGGCGTTGCCGTCGCGCAGCAGCGTGGAGTTGGTCATGAAGTCGGCGGTGCCGATCACGGTGATGGTGCGATCGCCGTCGGTGTAGCGGACCAGCGCGCCCTCGTAGCACCGGGTGAGGTCGATGTCGTCGTCGGCGGCCTCGTAGGTGACGGTGGGACCCAGGCGCGCCGAACCGGCCCGATCCGCCTCGCGCAGAGCGCAATCCGGCTCGCCACCGAGCGTCGACTCGGTGCCCTCCGCGATGCCCGGCGCGAGTGCCTCGCGGGTCCGCGAGGTCGGCGCGATCAGCAGCAGGTCCCCGGGGGCATCGGCGAGGGTGGCGAGCAACTCGTCGTCCCACAGGTAGAAGGTTTGGGCGACCAGCAGCAGCGAGTCCGGGCCCGCCAGGGCGGCGGCCTCGGCGGCGGTGTCGGCGACCTGAACCTGAACGCCCTGCTCGCGCAGCAGCGTCACCAGTGCCTGCGCGCCGTCGGGACCGGTGGCCGTGGGGTCCATCCGCCCGCCGTCGCGCGGCGTCGTCAACCAGGCGGTGACGGCGGCCAGCAGGACGACGGCCACGATCGCCACGGCGATCCAGCGCCAGGTTCGGCCGCGCTGGGCGGGGCCGGCGGTCACGGCGGTCATCGGATCTGGGCCCAACCCGCCTGCGCGGCAGGGTCGGCGACCGGGCCGCGCGGGGTCGGCGGCCGCGAGCGCAGATGGTCGTCGAGCTGCGCCAGTTGCCGATAGGACTCCGGCGTGCCCGGGCGTTCACCGAAGGTGACGTCGTTGAACACCGTTGCGGCGTCGACGAATTCGGCGGAAAGGTCGGGCATGGCGGCGCCGGCGGCGCGGGCCAACTCCAGGGAGGTGCGGCCCGGGACGGCGTCGAGGACCCCGGTCTCCTCGAGGTGCCGCGCGATGGCGCGCAGCCGATGCCGGATGGCGGCCGCGAAGTCGCCGGCGGCGGCGTACTGCTCGGCGCTCGCGCGGTGCTGATCGGCGCTGCGCTCGGCGGTGCCGAACAGCGCCATATCGCCGTTTCGGTTGGTGTGCATGGTGTTTCGGGCCACCCGCACGGCCACGACGACGGCGGCGGCGACGAGGATCAGCAGCACCGTCAGGGTGAACCACCCGCCGGGGACCGACGATCCGGAGTCGACGATGCGGTAGATCACCTCGTTGAGCCAGTCGCTGAGCCGTTCGGACAGCGACGGTTTGGGATAGATGGGCTTGTTGAGCTCCTGCTGCGCGAGCTCATGGGCGGTGTCGCGGTCGATGTCTACTTCTGCCACGGATGAACCTCAGCGCCGGGTCAGCCAGAGATGATCGGTGGACCGCGGGTCGGCGGGATCGGCCGTCGCGCCGGTGCGCAGCACCAGATCGAACGCCTCCGCGCGGATCCGGCGGTCGGTGTAGAGCAGCACGACCACGCCCGCGGCGAACGGGGTGGTGATGATCTGACCGACCACCGCGCCGACGCTGGCCAGCACCGCGGCGACCATGATCGCCGGTGTCGAGGCGCCCATCAGGCCGCCGGCCAGCGCCGCGGCGAACATGAACGGGACCGCCACCGCCGTCGCCACCAGGTAGGTCACCACCCGGGTGAGCAGCCAGATGCCGAAGACGCGCCAGAAGTCGCGGCGGACCAGGGCGAAGGACCGCGTGATGGAGGCCAGGACCGGTTGGCGTTCGAGCACCACGATGGCGGGGGCGAACGAGGTGACCACCGAGATCCAGAGCATGGCCGCGGCGGCGAACAGCCCCAGCGGGATTCCGACGGCGGCCCCCGCCAGGCCACCGCCGGCCGCGGTCGCCGCGACGATGATCACCACGACCACCAGGACCACCGCGACGGTCGCCAGTGTGATGAGCAGTGTCACCGCGATCAGCGGCCACAGCCGGTCCCGGATGCGGTGCCAGGTCTCGCCGATGGTGATGGTGTTACCGAAGACCGCGCGGCCGACGACGACGGTCAGCATGCCGGTGAGCACGATCGCGGCCAGGGCGCTGATCAGCATGCCGGGCAGTTCGGTCCAGACGCTGCCGACGAACGCGGTCCCGAAGTCGGTGCTGTCCGGGTCGGTGTTGGCCAGCGCCCGCATGGGGCCGATCTGCAGCAGCAGCGCGATGGCCTGGGTGGCGATCACGACGATGGCCGTCAGCCCCAGCGAGGCCTTCGGGTTGGTGCGGATGAAACCGACCGCGCCGTTGTAGATGTCGCTGAGGGTCAGCGGGCGCAACGGGATGACGCCGGGCCGCAGTTCCATCGGCGGCGGCGGGTAGCCGGGCGGGGGGCCATAACCGGGAGTGGGGCGATAACTGGGCGGGGGGCCGAACGATGGGTAGCCCTGCGGCTGCTGGGGTTGTTGTGGCTGCTGGGGCGGCCACCCCGGACCCATCGGCGGCATGCTCACCGGGCGATTCCCCTGTCTACATCGTTCAACTCCGTGCCCGACCAGTCTGGCATGCCGGGCTCGAGCCGGTCACAGCAAATGCGCCCAGGGCGTAGCGTCATAGCCATGGCTGAGCTGAAGAACCGGTTGCGTGCCGACCTGACCGCGGCGATGAAGGCGCAGGACAAGCTGCGTACCGCCACCCTGCGGCTGGTGTTGGCCGCGATCCAGAGCGAGGAAGTGTCGGGCAAGCAGGCGCGGGAGCTCTCCGACGACGAGGTCATCAAGGTGCTGAGCCGCGAGTCGCGCAAGCGCGGCGAGGCGGCGCAGATCTACGTCAGCAACGGCCGCGGCGAGATGGCGGCCAACGAGCGGGCCGAGGCCAGCGTCATCGACGAATATCTGCCGACCCAGCTCAACGACGACGAACTGGCGTACGTGGTCAACACCGCGATCGCCCAGGTGGCCGAAGCCAACGGGGAAGCGCCCGGCATGCGGCAGATGGGGCAGGTGATGAAGGCGGCGACCGCGATCGCAGCCGGCAAGGCCGACGGGGCGCGCATCTCGGCCTTTGTCAAAGACCGGTTGTGAACGCCTGAGCGGTCAGATCGCGGCGTGGGAGAGGTCGGCGTAGGCGCGGCGCTCCACGAGCAGCGGGACGAAATCGCGGATCTTGCTGCCGGAGAACCGATCCCGGGCCTGCTCGACGGCCGCGACCACGGCAGTTGGCGGGAGTTGAGTGAACTCGTCGATCAGCCGCCGCTCGACGTCGGACAGCAACTCCTCTTCGGTCCTCTTGGCCATAACTCGAATTATCGGTGAACGCACGGTTGCGGGCAAATGTTTCCGCAAAGTGTCAGCAACGCCACAGTGCTTCCTGCGACGTGGTGGCGATCAGCGTGCGGTCCGTGGTGTAGAGCGACCCGCGCACCAGGCCGCGCGAGTCGCTGTTGTTCAGCGATTCCACGTCGTAGCGGTGCCACTGCCGCGGGTCGAACGGGCGGTGGAACCACACCGAGTGGTCCAGGCTGGCCGCGAACCCCACGGTCGGGTCCAGCGGCAGGTCCGGCGGGCGCGCCACCGGCACCGGCCCGAAGTCGGACATGAACGCCAACGCGCAACTGCGCACCAGCGGATCGTCCTCGATCTCCTCCCGGGTGCGGATCCAAAACGGCGGGATCGCGAACTCCGAGGTGTCGTCGGGCATGGTCCGCAGCTCGAAGCGGTCGGCGAACTCGATGTCGGCGTCCTTGCCGACGGCGTCCTCGAGCCCGACGGTCACCATCGGCGGGGGATGGCGGTCGGCGCCGGGCTCGGGCAGATGGAACGAGGCGATCATCTCGAGGATGACCGCGCCGTTCTGGACGGCGGTGACCCGGCGGGTGTCGAAGGAGCGGCCGTCGCGGGTGCGCTCCACCCGGAACTCGACGTCGACGCCGTAGGCGCCGCCGCGCACGAAGTACAGGTGCAGCGACTGCGGATGCTTGCCCGGGTCGACGGTGGCGCCCGCGGCGCCGAGCGCCTGGGCTGCGATGAGCCCGCCGAACAGCCGCTGCCCGGGGCCGACCTCCTGCGCCTGGGGCGGCACGAAGGTGTCCCCGTCGCGGTCGAACTGCAGCAGCTGCGCGATCCAGCTCCGCTTGACACCCGTCATGACGGCCGACCCTATCGGGGCCGCGTTCAGCGGCGGTACTTGGGCGCCGCCAGCGGTTCCGGCTCGGGGTTGGCCAGCACCCACGCCACGGCGAGCTCGCTGACCCGGCCGACGGCGTCGTCGTCCCAGTCGGGGCCGAGTCCGCCCCGCAGCGTGGCGAGTTCGCCGGCCGTGGTGACGGGCGAGCCCGAGCCGAGGTGGTCGATCAGCGCATCACGCAGCCGGCCGAAGTCCCGGTCCCAGTTGGCGGCGCCGTTCTCGAGCAGTTCGTGGCCGATGCGCCCGGCCAGCCGGATCACCTCGCCCTGGACCGTCGTCGCCGCGCCGCTGCCGGGTACCAGGTACTCCCACAGTTGGTCGAACTGCACCGGCCAGGGCGCGTCGTCGACCGTGATCGGGGCGACGCCGTCGTGGACCCGGCGCGCGGCCACGGGCTGCACCCCGAACAGCGCGTAGAGCTCGGCGAGGCCGCGGTCGGTCTCGTCGACGTGGTCGGGATTGAAGTCGTCGCGGTGGAACTCGAACTGCCGGCCGATCTCGGTCACCGCCTCGGCCGCGTCGTCGGGAACGGGCGAGCCGGCCTCGAGCAGGATGCGGGCCGAGCGGGCGAACTCGGCGATATCGGAGTTGCGGCAGGCCACCAGCCCGGCCGCCAGCGGGGTCTGGTCCATCTCGTTGCGGGCGGCGGTGTCGGCGCGGTGCTCGACCAGGACGGCGACCGTGTCGGCGTTGACGATGACGGCGTCGTGCAGCGGGGTGTCACCGCTGCGGTCGGTGACGTTGACGTCGGCGCCGTGCGCGATGAGCGTGCGGGTGAGGTCGGGCCGGTTGGTGGCGGCGTGCAGCGCGCTGCCGTAGAAGTCCTCGGGCGCATTGACGTCGGCACCGAGCTCGAGCAGCAGCGCGATGTCCTGGCCGCGAGACACCCTCTGCGACAGTGGGGTTCGCCCCCACGCGTCCGGGGTGTCGACGTCGAGTCCCTGGGCGACCAGCCAACGGGCCAGTTCTTCGGGGCAGTTGTCGAAGCCCAGCGCCGTGGTCTTGGGGTCACCGCCGCGCGCCTCGACCAGGCAGGTGTCGTAGACGGCCTTCAACGCGTCCAGATCGCCGGCGGTGAGCAGGTCCTCGAAGTTCTTCGGCAGGGTCTTCCGTTTACGGGCCACGCGTCGATTGTCGCCCGTTCCTAACCGACCGGCAACCGGTGCGCACGGATCGCGGCGCGCAGCGCTTCCTCGTCAATGTTGTTGCCCCGCAGCGGGATCGATGCGGCCACGAACTGGTCGGGGCGCACCAGGTACACGCAATCGGAGCGTAGCCGGCCCCGCGGGTCGCGACCGAAGTCGCATGGGCCCTCGATCCAGTCCGGTAGGTCCGGCCGCCGCAGCGCCCCGGCGCCGTAGCCGTGCAGCTGCCACGTCATGGTGCGCAGGGCCTGCTGGTTGTCCCCGACCGGCGGAAGGCGCAGCCCCACCGCGGGATCCGACGGCCGGGCCTCGCCGAAGTGATAGCGGATCCGGTACTGCCCCAGGTATCCGCCCACCCGCGCGCCCAGTCGGGTCTTGACCAGCAGCGGGATCGCCGTCGCCCCCAGAAAGGCCACGACGCGGCGGATCAGCGCCGGCACCACGCTGCGCCGCCCGATCACCCCGAAGGCCCGGTCGGTGACGTTCACCAGCGTCAGCGCCACCGGCCGGCGCTCGAGTTCGTAGCGATCCAGCGCCGCGGGGTCGCGGCGGCCCTGGGCCACGTCGGCCAGCAGCGTGGCCAGGTTGTGCGCATCCTGCAGGCCGGTGTTCATGCCCTGCCCGCCGACGGGGGAGTGCACGTGCGCGGCGTCGCCGGCCAGGAACACCGACCCCACCCGGAACTTGGCGGCCACCCGGTGATGCACCCGGTAGGTGGAGAACCAGTCGACCGCGCCGTGCGTCAGGCCGAAGTCGGCGTCGGCGGCCGCCAGGGCCTCGTCCTGGGCGATCTCGTCCCGCGGGGCCAGTGCGATCAGCCGGGTGTGCCCGCCCGGGCCCAGCGGGAAGATCACCGCGAAGGTCGACCTGCCGACCCGCAGGTTCAGCGCGGAATCGGGCACCCCGCGCACGTCGTGGACGTCGGCGACCCAGAACGTCGCGTCGTCGGTGTTGCCCTCGAAGGGCAGGTTGAGCTGCCGGCGCACCGTCGAGGAGGCGCCGTCGGCCCCGATGCACCAGCGCGCCCGCACCCGTAGCAGGGCGCTGTCGTCGTTCTCGAGCAGCGCCTCGACCCGGCCGTCGGGTTCGGCGGTGCGGTCGGACAGATCGACCAGGCGATGTTTCCAGCGGACGTCGGCGCCGCCGTCGCGCAGGGTGTCGCTGAGCAGTTCCTCGTTGCGGCTCTGCTCGAACACCTGCACGCCGGGGAAACGGGTGCCGCCCGTCTGCAACAGCGTGACGTTGGGTCCGGGGCCCCGCGGCGACGCGCCGACCTGCAGCCGGGTGGCGAGATAGGCGCGCTCCAGCACGGTCTCGGCCAGGCCGAGCTGGTCGTAGATCTCCATCGAGCGGGCGTGGACCACCAGCGCGCGCGACTCCCGGGTGGGGCCGGCCTTGCGGTCCACCACCACCGCGGCGACGCCCCGGCGGTGCAGGACCAGCCCGGCCATCAGGCCGGTCGGACCGGCCCCGACCACCAGGACATCGGTGTCGATCGCGGGCAGATCGTCGAGGCGGATCGGAGTCACCAAACCATCTTCATCCCGGGCGACGCGTCCGCGGGAGATATCGCTGACAACACGCGTTGCCGCCATAACCTGACTTTTGAGTAATAAGCGTCACAATCGTGTCAGAATTGCCTCGCGGCCACCGTACTGGTTGGTAACAATGTCGAGAACACACATGAGATGGCTCAGGGGGGCAATCGGGTGGATGTCAGCGAGGGGTGGCGCATCGGCGCGCTCGACTCGACGTCAATTGTCGACAAGCGGATCGACCAGCTTCTGGCCCTGATCGCCGAACACAGCCTCGATCCGGTGATCAGCGAGCGCGCCCAGGAACTGCGCCTGACCCCCGAACCCGAAGAGGACTGGTCGCAGAAGGCGCTGCAGGCGTGCCACGACATGGCGGTGTTCCTCAGCACGCGGGATGCCCGCGACGCGGACTGACGCCGCACTGCTCGGCGAGCGCATTCGCAACGGATCGGTGAGGATCGATCCGTTGATCAATGGCGACCACCAAGACTGAGCAGCGCACCCAACCCAGCGCAGCCCGCGGGCTGCGCTGGGTGCTGTTGGCGCTGTGCGTCACCGAGATCACCAGCTGGGGCGTGCTGTACTACGCCTTCACCGTGCTGTCCCCGCAGATCAGCGCCGATACGGGGTGGTCGGCGCCCGCGGTGACCGCGGCGTTCTCCGCGGGGTTGGTGACCTCGGCGCTGGTGGGCATCCCGGTCGGGCGCTGGTTGGACCGCATCGGCCCGCGGTGGATCATGACCGGCGGATCGGTGCTCGGCGTGCTCTCCGTGGTCGCCGTGGCCGCCGCGCCCAATTTCGGGCTGTTCGCCGCGGCGTGGATCTTCTCCGGGGTGGCGATGAGCGCGGTCTTCTATGCACCCGCGTTCGCGGCGCTGACCCGGTTCTTCGGCACCGAGGCGGTGCGCGCGCTCACGGTGCTCACCCTGGTGGCCGGCTTCGCCAGCACCGTGTTCGCGCCGTTGACCGCCGCGCTGGCCGCGCAGCTGAGCTGGCGACACACCTACCTCGTGTTGGCGGTCGTGCTGGCGGCGATCACCGTCCCGGTGCACTTCTTCGGGCTGCGGCGCCCCTGGCCCGCGCTGGTCATCGACCACAGGACCGAGTCGCCGACCCGCATCGCGCGCAGCCCGTCGTTCCTGACGTTGATCGCGGCCTTCGCGCTGTCCGGCCTGGCCTCCTACGCCGTGATCGCCAACCTGGTGCCGCTGATGACCCAACGCGGCATCGGCACCGGTGCGGCGGCCCTCGCGCTGGGACTCGGCGGGGCCGGGCAGGTGCTGGGCCGCCTCGGCTACCAATCCCTGGTACGCCGGGTCGGCGTCGTGCCCCGCACGGTGGGCGTCATGGCCGGGGTGGCGGTCACCACCGCACTGCTCGGCGTGTTCACCTCGTATGCGGCGCTGGTGACCGCGGCGATCGGAGCGGGGGTGGTGCGCGGCATCATGACGCTGCTGCAGGCCACCGCGGTGACCGAGCGTTGGGGCCCAACCCATTACGGCCACCTGAGCGCGCCCATCATGATCGCCACGGCGGTGGGCCCGTTCGTCGGCGCCGCCCTGGCGAGCCTGCTCGGCGGCTACGCGGCGATGTTCGTGGCCCTGGGCGCGATCGCGGCGGTGGGCGCGCTGCTGGCCTATAACCCGGCGTCGCGGGCCCGGGTGAGCAAGTAAGAAGGCCCCGCTCCGGAAACCGGATCAGGGCCTTCTGTCTGCAGTCACACGAGTCGGGGTGGCGGGATTCGAACCCACGACCTCTTCGTCCCGAACGAAGCACGCTACCAAGCTGCGCCACACCCCGGGTGAAGCCACGACAGCGTATCGCACCACCGGCCCGGGAAGCCAAACGAGGTCCCCGCTCGCCCGCGGGATGAAATCCGCGTGTCGGTGCGGTTGTACCGCCTGTACCGCTGCCAGGCTGGGCAACACACGAGGGAGGCCGACTATGACCGCACTGGGAGCCGCCGTGTTCGGCGGGTTTTTCGGAGTGGCCGTGCTGTGGCTGTTCCTCACCAGCGACGAATCGGCCGCCGCCGAGAATCACCAGTGGGCGCAGGACCGTTCGAAGTCGGCCAGCTGCGCCGCCGGCCCGGACAGGTCGAGCCCCATGCTGGTGACCCACTCGTCGCAGAAGTAGGTGTCCGCGTAGCGATCCCCGCTGTCGGCCAGCAGCGTCACCACCGACCCGCGCTGCCCCTCGGCGACCATCTCGGCCAGCAGCCCGAACGCGCCCCAGATGTTGGTGCCCGTCGACGGCCCCACCCGTCGGCCCAGCACCGCACTGACGTGACGGGCCGCCGCCACCGACGCCGCGTCGGGCACCAGGACCATCCGGTCGACCACCTCGGGTAGGAATGACGGTTCCACGCGCGGGCGCCCGATCCCCTCGATGCGCGACGATTCACCGGTCACCACGTCGCGGCGCTGTTCGTAGGACGGGAAGAACGCCGAGTTCTCCGGGTCGACGACGCACAGCCGGGTGTGGTGGCGTCGGTAGCGGATGTAGCGGCCGATGGTGGCGCTGGTCCCGCCCGTGCCCGCGCCGACGACGATCCACGCCGGCACCGGATGCGGCTCGGCGCCCATCTGCGAGTAGATCGACTCGGCGATGTTGTTGTTGCCGCGCCAGTCGGTGGCGCGCTCGGCGTTGGTGAACTGATCGAGGTAGTGCCCGCCGGTCTCGGCGGCCAGCCGTTCGGCCTCGGCGTAGACCTCCGCGGAGTTCTCCACGAAATGGCACCGTCCGCCCTGAGCCTCGATCAGCGCGATCTTCGACGTGCTCGTCGACTCGGGCACCACTGCGATGAACGGCAGCCCGATCAGCGCAGCGAAATACGCCTCGGAAACGGCCGTCGACCCCGACGACGCCTCGATGAGCGTGGTGCCCGGACCGATCCAGCCGTTGCACAACCCGTAGAGGAACAGCGAACGCGCCAACCGGTGCTTGAGGCTGCCGGTGATGTGGGTGCTCTCGTCCTTCAGGTACAGCGCCACGCCGTGGGCGTCGCCCCAGGCCGACGGCAGCGGGTAGCGCAGCAGGTGGGTGTCGGCGCTGCGGCGTGCCTCGGCGTCGATCAGGCTGATCGCATGGTCGACCCAGGCCCGCTCGGGGCTGCGGTCGCAGACCGGACCCACCGCGTCAGAGGACGGCGGCGGTGGGTTGCGACTGGTCGAGGTTGCGGCTCGAGTCGTCGCCCCCGGTGGGCGCGGCGATCAGCGTGAGCAGGCTGGCCTCCGGCCGGCAGCAGAACCGCACCGGCGCGAACGGCGAGGTACCGAGGCCCGCCGACACGTGCAGCGCCATGTGGGCGCCCCACTTGGACACGCCCTTGGCGCGCGACGGGTCGAGGTCGCAGTTGGTCACCAGCGCACCCTTGAACGGCAGGCACAGTTGGCCGCCGTGGGTGTGCCCGGCCATCACCAGTTGGTAGCCGTCGGCGGCGAAGCGGTCCAGCACCCGGGTGTAGGGCGCGTGCACCACGCCGAGGCGCAGGTTCGCCGCGGCGTTGGCGGGCCCGGCGATGGCGGTGTAGCGGTCCCGGTCGATGTGCGGGTCGTCGACGCCGGCGGCGGCGATGGTCACCCCGGCGACCTCGAGTTCGCGACGGGTGTGGGTCATGTCCAGCCAGCCGCGTTCGGTGAACGCCGCCCGCAGGTCCTGCCACGGCAGCGGATTGCCGTGCACCCGGTGCCCGCGGTCGGTGATGTACTTCGCCGGGTTCTTCAGGGTGGGCCCGAAGTAGTCGTTGCTGCCGAAGACGAACAGCCCGGGCACCGACAGCAGATCGCCGAGGGCCTGCACGACGGCCGGCACGGCCTTCGGGTGCGACAGGTTGTCGCCCGTGTTGACCACCAGGTCCGGCTCCCAGCGCGCCAGGTCGCGCAGCCACGCCTGCTTGTGCCGCTGGGCGGGCCGCATGTGCAGGTCGGACAGGTGCAGCACCCGCAGCGGCGACGAACCCGGGGACAGCACCGGCAGGGTCGCTTCGCGTACGACGAACGCGTTGCGTTCGATGAGCGAGGCATATCCGATCCCGGCGATGGCGGTGCCGAGCGTCACCGCGGCGGTGCGTTTCAGGACGGGTAGAACTGCGGGCATGTGGCCACGATACTGCCCGTCGCTGTGTTACGGAGGCGGAGGCGGAACCAGCACCGGAACCGTGATCGGCGGCAGGCCGGGGATCTCGACCACGGTCTGACCCAGCGGCGGCGGTGCGGGCAGTCCCGGCGGTGCGGCGGGCCGCGGCGGCGGCGCCGGGGCCACCCCGTTACTCACCAGGATCGTGACGATCGAGCCCGGAATGGTCTGCCCGCTGGGCGAGGTGCCCACGACGGTGCCGTACGACGAACTGCTGTTGACCGACGACGCCTGCTCGGCGACCTGGAAGCCGGACTCGGCGAGCCGCTGGCGCGCGCTGTCCTCCTTCAGGCCGGACACGTTCGGCACCCGCGAGTTGGGGCCGCCGTCCACGTAGCGCGGATCCGTCGGCGGCATGATGACCTCGCCGAAGTTGGTGGCGATCGGCTTCATCGCGGCGAACCACGTGCTGGCCGGCTCGTTACCGCCGTAGAGGTTGCCGGACCCGCATTGCCGCAACGGGAACGAGCACAGCTCGCTGGGCGCGTTGGAGTCGTCGTAGATGTAGTTGGCGGCGGCCAGCTGATTGGTGAAGCCCAGGAAGCCCGACGAGCGGTTGGCCTCGGTGGTGCCGGTCTTGCCCGACATCGGCAGGTCCCAGCCCACCGACCCGGCGGCCCCGGCCGCGGTGCCGGCGCCGCGGTCGTCCTCGCTCATGGCGTTGGCCAGCGTGTTGGCCAGGCCCTCGGGCACCACCTGCTCGCACGTCGAGGTGGTCACCGAGATCTCCTTGCCGTGCCGGTCGAAGACCTTGTCGATCGGGTTCGGCGGGCACCAGGTGCCGCCGGAGGCCAGCGTGGCCCCGACGTTCGACAGTTCCAGCGCGTTGACCTCGAACGGGCCCAGCGTGAACGAGCCGATGTTCTGTCGCTTGATGAAGTCGGCCAGGCTTTCGGTGCTCTCCGGGTGGTAGTCGCGGGCGGTGCCGGGTTCGGCGTAGGACCGCAGCCCGAGCTTGATCGCCATGTCCACCGTGCGCTGCACGCCGATCTGCGAGATCAGCTTGGCGAAGGCGGTGTTGGGCGAGGTGGCCAGCGCGTCGGTGACGTTCATCGGGGAGCGGTAGCTGCTGACGTTCTGCACGCACCAGGTGTCCTTGGGGCAGCCGCGCGCGCCGCCGCTGCCCAGGCCCTTGGCCTCGAACCGGCCGGGCACGTCGAGGTTCATGTTGATCCCCATGCCCATCTCGAGGGCCGCGGCCACGGTGAAGATCTTGAACACCGATCCGGCGCCGTTGCCCACCAGCGAGAACGGTTGCGGGTGCATGGTTTCCCCGGCGTCGAGGTTCAGGCCGTAGGTCCGGTTGCTGGCCATCGCCAGCACCGGGTGGGTCTCCTTGCCGGGCCGGATGACGCTCATCACGCTCGCGACGCCGGGGGTGTCGGGCCGCGCGTAGCGGTCCACGGACTGCTTGACCGAGGCCTGGATGTCGGGGTCCAGCGTGGTCTGGATCAGGTAGCCGCCCTTGGCCACCTGTTCCTTGCTGATGCCGGCGCGCGCGAGGTACTCCTGGACGTAGTCGCAGAAGAACGCCCGATCGCCGGCGGCGATGCACCCGCGCGGCAGTTCGTTGGGCACCGGCAGCACACCGAGGGGCTGCTGCCGGGCCACGCGCAGTTCCTCGGCCCGGTCCGGCAGGTTCTCGATCATGGTGTCGAGCACGATGTTGCGCCGCGCCAGCGCGCCCTCGGGGTTGGTGTAGGGGTCCAGGGCGCTGGTGGACTGCACCAGGCCGGCCAGCATCGCGGCCTGCTCCCAGTTGAGTTGGGAGGCGTCGACCCCGAAGTAAGTCTGGGCGGCGTCCTGGATGCCGTGCGCGCCGTTGCCGAAGGACACCAGGTTCAGGTAGCGGGTCAGGATCTCCGGCTTGGTGAGCGTCTTGTCCAGGGTCAGCGCCATCCGGATCTCCCGCAGCTTGCGCGCGGGGGTGGTCTCGATGGCGGCGCGCTTCTCGGCGTCGGTCTGGGCGACCACCAGCAGTTGATAGTTCTTGACGTACTGCTGTTCGATGGTCGAACCGCCGCGGGTGTCGAGGTTGCCCGACAGATAGCCCGACAGGCCCGTCAGCGTGCCCTGCCAGTCGACGCCGTTGTGTTCGGCAAACCGCTTGTCCTCGATGGACACGATTGCCAACTTCATGGTGTCGGCGATCTGATCGCTGGGCACCTCGAAGCGCCGCTGGTTGTACAGCCAGGCGATGACGTTGCCCCGGGCGTCCACCATGGTGCTGACGGCGGGAATGTCGCCCTCGACCAGTTGGGACGAGCCGTTGGCGACGACGTCGGAGGCGCGGTTGGACATCAAACCGATGCCCCCGACGACGGGGAACATCAGGGCCGCTGCGAGGACAGCGGCGAGCAGGCAGCACCAAGCCAGCTTGATGGCCGTTACTGCAACCGGTGGGCGGTCTGGCATGCGTACAGCGTAACGATGCCGCTGAGCGGCGCGAATACCGAGCAGCGACACCGGCGGGCGGCCGACGGCGCCCGGTTCTGCTGCGTTTCATGATCGGACTGCACGGGCGTCCCAAAAAGATGAGCTCGCAATGGTTGCGCAAATGCGACCTGACCACCTAACTTATACACACAATGCGACGTAGGTAACACCTCACAAAGCAGTGTGGCGTAGATCGCAACTGGGTCTACACCCGAGGGCAGTGCCGCTGTATGGCGGACGAGCGAAGGGGAATCGCTGGTGTCAACAACTCGGCAAGCAGTTCGTAGGACGGTCACACCCCGGATGGACGCGCCGCCGCCCGGCGCAGAAGGTGAAGCCCGCATCGCGTGGGTGGCCAAAGCTCGATGCCGGGGGGCTGACCCCGACGAATTGTTCGTCCGGGGGGCGGCGCAGCGTAAGGCCGCAGTCATCTGCCGACACTGCCCGGTGATCGCCGAGTGCGGCGCCGACGCCCTGGACAACCGGGTCGAGTTCGGCGTGTGGGGTGGCATGACCGAACGTCAGCGCCGCGCCCTGCTCAAGCAGCACCCAGAGGTGGTGTCCTGGGCCGATTTCTTCGCCGCGCAGCGCAAGCACCGCAGCGTCAGCTAATGCCGCTCAGGCCGTGAGCTGATCGGCGATCGCGCGCAGCGCCTCCAGATCGGAGACGTCGAACGGGAGCGACGGCACGCCGACGATCGGCACATCCGGGTTGGCGCCGGTGAACCGCGACAGCAGTCGCACCTCACGCTTGGCCGTCAACCCGCGATCGGCATGGATCCGCAGCACCGCCGCGGCCAGCGCGTCGGGGTCCTTGGCCTCCAACTCGTCGGCGCCGTCGGTGGCGCGCTCCACGGTCAGCGGGCACAGCGGCGGGTGGGTGCGGTTGAGGATCAGGCCGGCCAGCGGCATCTTCTCCTCGGACAGCCGGTCCACGAAGAACGTGGCCTCGCGCAGCGCGTCCGGCGCCGGAGCGGAGACGACGACGAACTGGGTGCCGCGGCGCTTCAACAGCTGGTAGGTGCGGTCGGCCTTCTCGCGGAAGCCGCCGAACGTCGAGTCCAGTGATTGCACGAACGCCGAGGCGTCCGAGAGCATCTGCGAGCCCAGCACCGTCGACAGCGCCTTCATCGCCAGCCCGACGGCGCCGGTGACCAGCTTGCCCAGACCGCGGCCCGGCGCGAGCAGCAGCCGCCACAGCCGGCCGTCCATGAAGCTGCCGAGGCGCTTGGGCGCATCCAGGAAGTCCAGCGCGTTGCGCGACGGCGGGGTGTCCACCACCACCAGGTCCCAGCGATCCTGGGCCAGCAGCTGACCCAGCTTCTCCATGGCCATGTACTCCTGCGTGCCGGCCAGCGAGGTCGCCACCGTCTGATAGAACTGGTTGTCCAGAATCGCTTGTGCGCGTGCGGGATCCGAGTTCTCGATGACCATCTCGTCGAAGGTGCGGCGCATGTCGAGCATCATCGCGTGCAGCTCGCCGGGAACCTCGGGGTTCAGCGGGACCCGCTGCGGGGTGTTGCCCAGATCCTCGATGCCCAGCGCCTGGGCCAGCCGGCGGGCCGGGTCGATGGTCATGACCACCACGGTGCGGCCGTACTCGGCGGCGCGCAGCGCCATGGCCGCGGCCGTCGTCGTCTTCCCCACGCCGCCCGCGCCGCAACACACCACGACGCGGTTGGACGTGTCCTGCAGGATCGACGCCATGTCGAGCGCCGGTGGTTTGGTGCTCATCAGCGGACCCCCTGGTGGGCAAGGACGTCGGCGAGCTCGTACAGGCTGCCGAGGTCGATGCCGTCGTTGATGGATGGCAGTTCCAGCCGCGGCACGTGGATCTCGTCGAGCCGCTCGGCTGTTTCCGACCGGGACTTCACCCGGGTGGCGTGCTGGATGGTCTCGGTGAGCAGACCGGCGAAATCGCCGTCAGGCATGGTGATCCCGACCTTCTCCAGGTCGGCGCGCACCGCCTCGGCGTCGATCTCACCCTCGGCGGCCGCGTCCAGGTCCTCCGGCGCCAGGAACGCCGGGATGTTGCGGTTGACGATGACGGCGCCGATCGGCAGGCCGATCTCCTCGAGCTCCTCGATGGCCTCGATCGTCTCCTGGATGGGCAGCGACTCGAGCAGCGTCACCAGGTGGATGGCGGTCTGATCGGAGCGCAGCAGGTTGACCACGCCCTCGGCCTGCGAGTGCACCGGGCCGCCCTTGGCCAGGTCCGACACCGCGCGGGTGACGTCCAGGAACCGGGAGATCCGGCCGGTGGGCGGTGAATCGACCACGATGGCGTCGTACACCGGCAGCTTGTTGCGGTCGACGCGGATCACCGACTCCTTGATCTTGCCGGTGAGCAGCACGTCGCGCAGGCCGGGTGCGATGGTGGTGGCGAACTCGACGGCCCCGATGCGCTTCATCGCCCGGCCGGCCAGGCCCAGGTTGTAGAACATGTCGAGGTATTCCATGAACGCGGCCTCGATGTCGATGGCCAGCGCGTTGACCTGTCCGCCCCGTTCGGCGGTCGCGATCTTGAGCTCCTCGTAGGGCAGCGGCGGGACGTCGAAGAGTTGCGCAATCCCTTGGCGCTCTTCGACTTCCACCAACAGCACTTTGCGGCCGCCGGCGGCCAGCGTCAGCGCCAGCGCGGCGGCCACGGTCGATTTGCCGGTGCCTCCCTTGCCGGTGACGAAATGGAGCCGGGCCTTGGCCAAACGGGAGGGCCAGCCGACGGGTCTTCCGTCGCTCGGTGTGGTCGCCATGGACTGCATGTTAACCAACGTCTTAAGCGAGACCACTAGGCTCATAACCCATGAGTGCACCGACCACCTGGGAGTACGCCACCGTGCCGCTGCTCACCCACGCCACCAAGCAAATCCTCGATCAGTGGGGCGCCGACGGTTGGGAACTGGTCGCAGTGCTGCCCGGCCCGACCGGCGAGCAGCATGTGGCGTACCTGAAACGGCCCAAATGAGCGCCACCGCGCGCCTGTCCGAACTGGGCCTGACCCTGCCCACCGTCGTCGCACCGCTGGCCGCGTACGTGCCCGCGGTGCGCACGGGCAACCTGGTCTACACCTCCGGTCAGCTGCCGATGGTCGACGGGAAACTGTCGGCCCAGGGCAAGGTCGGGGCCGAGGTCAGCGCCGAGGACGCCCGGGAGGTGGCCCGGCTGTGCGCGCTGAACGCGCTGGCCGCGGTGGACGCGCTCGTCGGACTCGACAACGTGACGCGGGTGGTCAAGGTCGTGGGATTCGTGGCGTCGGCGCCCGGTTTCAACGGCCAGCCCGGCGTCGTCAACGGCGCGTCGGAACTGCTCGGTGAGGTCTTCGGGGACGCCGGCGCGCACGCGCGGTCCGCCGTCGGCGTCGCGGAACTCCCCATCGACGCACCGGTCGAGGTCGAACTCATCGTCGAGGTGAATTGAGCAACGGCGACCGCACTCCGCAGGCGGGCGAGGTTCTGACCCACCCCGCCTACGGACTGCTGCGCCCCGTCACCGACACCGCGTCGGTGCTGCTGTGCGACAACCCCGGCCTGATGACGCTGGACGGCACCAACACCTGGGTGCTGCGCGGGCGGGGCAGCTCGGAGATGGTCGTCGTCGATCCGGGACCCGACGACGACGCCCACCTGGAACGGCTGGCCGCGCTCGGCAAGATCTCGCTGGTGCTGATCAGCCACCGGCACGGCGACCACACCGACGGCATCGACCAGATCGTCGACCGGACCGGCGCCGTCGTGCGCTCGGTGGGCAGCGGCTTCCAGCGGGGCCTGGGCGGCTCGCTGACCGACGGCGAGGTGATCGACGCCGCGGGGCTGTCGATCACCGTGTTGGCGACGCCCGGGCACACCGCCGACTCGGTGTGCTTCCTGGTCGACGACGTCGTGTTGACCGCCGACACCGTGCTGGGCCGCGGCACCGCCGTGATCGACAAGGAGGACGGCAGCCTGCGCGACTATCTGGAGTCGCTGCGCCGGCTGCACGGGCTGGGCTCGCGGCGGGTGCTGCCCGGGCACGGCCCGGACCTCGGCGACCTGCACGAGGTCAGCGAGATGTACCTGGCCCACCGTGAACAGCGGCTCGAGCAGGTGCGCGGCGCGTTACGTGAGATCGGCGAGGACGCGACCGCCCGACAGGTCGTCGAACACGTCTACACCGACGTCGACGAGAAACTGTGGGAGGCCGCGGAGTCCTCGGTACAGGCCCAGCTGGACTATTTGCTCGAGCTGCGCCGGTGATTTCGGTGCGTTCGGTTGCGGCAACCGCAACCCAGCGCACCCAAATCGCTAGCGGGCGCGGCGCGCCAGCCGCTCGCTGTCGCTGATCAGCACGCTCTTGCCCTCCAGGCGGATCCAGCCGCGGTGGGCGAAGTCGGCCAGCGCCTTGTTCACCGTCTCGCGGGAGGCGCCGACCAGCTGAGCGATCTCCTCCTGGGTCAGGTCGTGCGTGACGCGCAGCGCCCCGCCTTCCTGCGTGCCGAAGCGCTGGGCCAGCTGCAGCAGCTGCTTGGCGACCCGGCCGGGCACGTCGGTGAAGATCAGGTCCGCCAGGTTGTTGTTGGTGCGGCGCAGACGGCGCGCCAACACCCGCAGCAACTGCTCGGCGATCTCCGGGCGGTCCTTGATCCACGCCTTGAGCGCGTCGCGGTCCATGGAGACCGCGCGCACCTCGGTGATGGTGGTCGCGCTCGAGGTGCGTGGCCCCGGGTCGAAGATCGACAGCTCGCCGAACATGTCGGACGGCCCCATGATGGTCAGCAGGTTCTCCCTGCCGTCCGGGGAACGTCGGCCGATCTTCACCTTGCCGGAAATGATGATGTACAGGCGATCACCGGGCTCGCCTTCGGCGAATACGGTGTGCCCACGCGGGAAATCGACGGGCTGCAACTGCTTGGTAAGCGCAGATACGGCGCTGGGTTCGACTCCCTGGAAGATTCCGGCCCTGGCCAGGATCTCGTCCACGTTGCCCCTCTTAATTCTTGAATGGTCTGATGCGCGCTGACCAGCCTCTATACGGTTAGCGTGATCAGTCTAGAGGTAGACCCTGGCGCGACAGGCCAACGCTACACACGATTAGCTTGGCGAGTCGGCTGAAACTGCGGATTCGGATTCACCGAATGGTAGATCCGCGTCGGCAAATCGGGCTCGTCGTCGAGTTGGTACGGCCCCGACGGCGCGACCGGAACCCGGACCCGCGCGTTCTCGGACCGGGCCACCGCGGCGGCCCGCTCGAGCAGAACGGCAACCTGGTCGTCGCGCTCCGGGGCGTCGATCGCGTCTTCGATTCGACCCAGCCCGAACGTCGCCATCATGAGCAACGCGGGGATGGAAACTGCCAACAACCAGGACACACGTCGAAGTAAACACGGGCAAGGTCTCAGCGGGATCACGAATTGCCATCCGCTACGCGGCTACCCTGTGGTGGTGGCGGGCAAGGGAAAACGCAACCGGAAATGGGACCGGGAAACACCTCTCGGGCTGGTGCGGCGCGCCCGCCGGATGAACCGCACCCTGGCGACGGCGTTCCCGCACGTGTACTGCGAACTGGATTTCACCAATCCGCTCGAGCTCACCGTCGCAACCATCTTGTCGGCGCAGTGCACCGACAAGCGGGTCAACCTGACCACCCCGGCGCTGTTCCGCGAATATCCCACCGCGCTGGCCTACGCCCAGGCCGACCGCACCGAACTCGAGGAGATGATCCGGCCCACCGGCTTCTACCGCAACAAGGCCAACTCCCTGATCAACCTGGGCCAGCAGTTGGTGACCCGGTTCGACGGCGAGGTGCCCGACAAGCTGGAGGACCTGGTGACGCTGCCGGGCATCGGCCGCAAGACCGCCAACGTCGTGCTCGGCAACGCCTTCGACATCCCCGGCATCACGGTCGACACCCACTTCGGGCGCCTGGTGCGCCGGTGGCGCTGGACGGCCGAGGAGGACCCGGTGAAGGTCGAGAAGGTCGTCGGCGACCTGATCGAGCGCAAGGAATGGACCCTGCTCAGCCACCGGGTGATCTTCCACGGCCGCCGGGTGTGCCACGCCCGCCGGCCGGCCTGCGGGGTGTGCGTGCTGGCGTCGGACTGCCCGTCCTTCGGCGAGGGGCCCACCGATCCGCTGGAGGCCGCGGCGCTGGTCCGCGGCCCGGAGACCGAGCACCTGCTGGCGTTGGCGGGACTGTAGCCGCGGGTATGACCAGATCGGCGAAGTGGACGCTGGTGATCGCAGCGGTCATGGCGGTGGTGCTCGGCGGCTTCATCGTCGAGTTGCGCGACGCCGGCTCGCGGAATCCCGACGGCACGGTCGCCACCGAGTCGACGACCGATCAGGCGCGCGAGCGCCGCGACGCCGACACCGCCGCGGCCCTGGCCGAACCGCGCCGCCGCGCCGACCTGCCGCCGTGCCCGACCGGCGCCGACGAGGCCGGACCCGAGGCGCTGCGCGGGGTGGTCCTCGAGTGCGCCGCCGACGGCACCGAGGTGGATGTGGCGGCCGCGCTGGCCGGCCGGCCCGCGGTGCTGAACCTGTGGGCGTACTGGTGCGGGCCCTGCACCGACGAACTGCCCGCCATGCAGGAGTACCAGCGCCGCGTTGGGCCCGCGGTGACCGTGCTGACCGTGCACCAGGACGAGAACGAGGAGGCCGCGCTGCTGCGCCTGGCCGACCTGGGCGTGCGGCTGCCCACCGTGCAGGACGGCCGCCGGCAGATTGCCTCGGCGCTGCGGGTGCCGAACGTGATGCCCGCGACCGTGGTGCTCGGTTCGGACGGTAGCGTGGCGAAAATCCTGCCGCGCGCGTTCACCAACGCCGACGAGATCGAGGCGGCGGTCGGTGAGCTGCAATGATCGGCCATGATCGGGTAGCTGTATGAGAGGGGACGCGTAGTGAGCGCTGCGGTACCGCTCACCCCCGAGGCGGGCCCGCCGTGGCTGCGGCCGCTGTTGGACAACGTCGACCGGGTGCGCGACGCCTACCGCCGGCGCGTGCCCCCGGAGGTCCTGGCCACCATCTCGGCCGCCAACACCCAGGCCGCGATCGCCGGCGCCCGCCGCGATGCGGCGGTGCTGGTCCTGTTCTCCGGCCCGCACGACGCCCCGGCCGACGCCGGCCTGCCCACCGACGCCACGCTGCTGGTCACCGTCCGCGCCTCCACCCTGCGCCACCACGCCGGGCAGGCCGCCTTCCCGGGCGGGGCCGCCGACCCCGAGGACGACGGACCCGTGGGCACCGCGCTGCGCGAGGCCTGGGAGGAGACCGGCATAGACACCGGCCGGCTGCAACCGCTGGCGACGCTGGACCGGATGTTCATCCCGCCGTCGGGCTTCCACGTCGTCCCGGTCCTGGCGTACGCGCCCGAACCGGGGCCCGTCGAGGTGATCGACGAGGCCGAGACCGCGCTGGTCTCCCACGTGCCCGTGCGCGCGTTCACCAACCCGGAGAACCGCCTGATGGTCTACCGTTCGGCCAACACCCGGCGATCGGCCGGGCCGGCGTTCCTGCTCAATCAGATGTTGGTGTGGGGGTTCACCGGACAGGTGATCTCGGCCATGCTCGACGTCGCCGGCTGGGCCAGGCCGTGGGACGACGAGAAGGTCGTCGAACTGCACGACGCGATGGCCATGGTGCCGACGGACAACGGAGGACCCAAGCAACTATGAGTTCGTCGCAGTGGCTGGACATCGCGATCGTGGCGATCGCGTTCGTGGCGGCCGTTTCCGGTTGGCGCTCCGGCGCGCTGGGTTCGGTGATGTCGTTCATCGGCGTGGTGCTCGGCGCGGTGGCCGGCGTGCTGCTGGCCCCGCACCTGGTGGACAACATCGACGGCGCCCGCACCAAGCTGTTCGCGGCGCTGTTCCTGATCCTGGCGCTGGTGGTGATCGGCGAGATCGCCGGCGTGGTGCTGGGCCGCGCGGTGCGCGGCGCGATCCGCAGCACCGGCCTGCGGTTCATCGACTCGATGATCGGGGTCGTCACGCAGGTGCTGGTGGTGCTGATCGCCGCCTGGATGCTGGCCACCCCGCTGACCACCTCGGATCAGCCCAATCTTGCGGCCGCGGTGCGCGGTTCGAAGGTGCTCACCCAGGTCGACGCCGTCGCGCCGGAGTGGTTGCGCACCGTGCCCAAGCGCCTGTCGGCGCTGCTGGACACCTCCGGGCTGCCCGATGTCCTGGAGCCGTTCGGCCGGACCCCCATCGTCGAGGTGGACCCGCCGGACGCGTCGCTGGCCAACTCCACCGTGGTCGAGGCCGTGCGGCCCAGCGTGGTGAAGATCCGCGGCGTGGCGCCGGGCTGCCAGAAGGTGCTGGAGGGCACCGGATTCGTCGTCGCACCCAACCGGGTGATGTCCAACGCGCACGTGGTCGCCGGCTCCGACAGCGTGACCATCGAATCCGACGGCGAGACCTACGACGCCACCGTCGTCTCCTATGACCCCAACGCCGACATCTCGGTGCTCGAGGTGCCCAACCTGCCCGCCCAGCCGCTGCCGTTCGCCGAGGAACCGGCCATCACCGGCACCGACGTGCTGGTGGTCGGCTACCCGGGCGGCGGGGAGTTCGCCGCGACCCCGGCGCGCATCCGCGAGATCATCGAACTCAACGGCCCCGATATCTACCGCACCACCACCGTCATGCGGGAGGTGTACACGATCAGAGGAACCGTGCGGCAAGGTAATTCGGGCGGGCCGCTGATCAACCGCGGCGGTCAGGTGATCGGCGTGATCTTCGGTGCGGCCGTCGACGACACCGACACCGGGTTCGTGCTGACCGCCAACGAGGTCTCCACGCAGTTCCCGAAGATCAGCAACAGCGAGCGTGCCCCGACGGGGTCCTGCGTCACCTGATCTCGCCGAGCGCGCAACGAGTGCACGGTTTCGGGCCGTTTTGTGTGCACCCGATGCAAGCTCGCGGGTCGGACTTCTCCGCGAACCGCCGGCGCTAGCCGGGAACGGGGCTCGATGGTCGGACTCCTCCGCGGTTCGCTACGCAAGCTCCGCGAACCGCTGCGTCATCCAACGGCCAAGAACGGGAACGGGTCGGCCGGCGCGAAGTGCGCGCTGGCGTCGCCCGCGTACACGGTCTTCTCGCCCTGACCCAGCGGCAGTTTCAGCGTCGGGGCGCCGGCGCTGAAGTCCAGCTTGTCCAGGTTGACCCAGAACGTGTTGGGCGCCAGCGCCGACTCGAAGAAGTACCGGCGGTCCTTGTGGTCGACCGCGGTGCGCCACCGGGTGGACGAGATGTTCGGCTCGTCGGCGGTGGTGATGCCGTAGGGGACCGAGGCGTTGCGGACCACGCTGAGCACCGCGGCCACCGAGTCCTGCCGGTCGTCGGTCTTGGGGATGGCGTTGATGTAGAACGAGGCCCGCACGAACCGGTCCGCGGCGCGGTTGGTGCCGGGGAGCATCACCACGCCGCCGATCTGCTTCCAGTACTCGTTGATGGCCAACTGCTTGTCGAAGGTGGGCGAGTTGGTCATCACCTGGTAGTCGCGGCTGTGGTGGATGACCTGCTCGCCGTCGATGTACTCGATGATGGCGCTGTCGCCGGTGGGGTCCGACATCGACAGGTGCAGGGTGGCCAGCCGACCCTGCCCGGGCACCTCGGCCGTCGCCACCCGGATGGGGTTGGCGGACAGCGCCGCAACTGCTTCGGCGACGGTGGCGAAGTTGTCCAGCACGTACTGGCCCCACAAGGCCAGTGAGACCGCGGGACGGTCATCGGTGGACTTGGCGTACTCGGATTCGGCCAGCCACAGCAGGTTCATCGTCAGCCCGGCCTCGTTGAGCCCGTCGGTGCTGCAGATGTCGTAGCCGGTGGCCACCACGCTGCCGTACTTCGAGGTCCAGGTCGCCGAGTCGGCCCCGGCCAACCCGGTGCGTTCGACGCCGCGGGGCAGCGCCCACAGGTTGGTGTCCATTTCGAACTTCCAGTCCATCGACCGCCCGGTGATGATGCGATCGCCACTGCCCAGATATACGACGCGGGTGCACATGGCCCCACAGGTTAGCCGTTGACCTCGTCCAGGAAGCGCTGTAGGTGCTCATTGGCCAGAGTCGGTGCCTCTTCGTGACCGAAATGCCCGGCGCCGGGCAGGGTTACGAACCGGCCGTCCGGGGCGTAGCGGCGCGAGCGGGCCACCGGGGCGGGCAGCACGTAGGGGTCGGTGTCGCCGCGCAGGTGCAGCACGGGGATGCCCAGCGGCCGGTCCATGGCCCGCATGAACCGGCGTCCCTCCGAACGGAATTGGCTGCGCACCGCCCACCGCTGGTACTCCAGCGCGCAGTGCGCCGCCCCCGGGATCTGGATCGCCTGACGCAGGTGACCGATGGTTTCCGAGAAGTCCTTGGAGGCCAGCCATTTGCCGGAGGCCCGGTTGCGGATGACGGCCTCCAGCCCGGCCGCGTCGTGTCGGGTCAGGCTGCGCTCCGGGCGCATCGGGACCTGATAGGACAGCAGCGATCCCAGCAGCGCCGAACCCTGATCGCGGCGGGTCAGCGCCGCGCGCCGCAACGCCAGCGGGTGCGGCGAGCTGACCAACCCGATGGCGCGCACCAGTCGGGGGTGCAGCACCGAGGTCGCCCAGCACACCAACCCGCCGTCGGCGTGGCCGATCAGCGTCGCCGAGCCGTGGCCCAGCGCCCGGATCAGGCCCGCGGTGTCGCCGGCCAGCGTCCAGCCGTCGTAACCGCGCGGGGGTTTGTCGCTGCCGCCGTAGCCGCGCAGATCCATGGCCACCACCCGCGCGCCGCCGAGTTCGCGCAGCTGATGCCGCCAGGACCACCAGAACGAGCCGAAGCCGTGCAGCAGGATCACCAACGGACGCTGGTGCGCCGGCGCGTCGTTCGGCTTGGGGTTGGCCTCGGCGACCTGGAAGCGAATCCCGTTGGCGTGCACGTCCAGATGACGCCATGGCCCGGCGATCCGGGTTACGGACGGGTCGGGCCCGGCCGCCATCAGGACATCACCACCCCGACGGGTCGGGGACTGCAGCCTTGTCCGGCGTGCCCTGCGCGCCGGGGCCGTGCTCGCCCCCGGTCAGCGCCGAGCGGGTTTCCTTGACGGATTCGATGGTCTTCTGCGGTCCCCGGATGCGGCGGACCTTGAGATAGCCAAACAGGGCCAGCGCCGCGGTGACGACCACCATGATCGCGAACACGATCAGGAAGGCGACCCAGCGCCACAGCCAGGTGTCGAGCAGTTCGGCGAGGAAGAAGAAAAAGAAGAACGTCGAATAGAACAGCACCACCAGCGCGGCGATGAAGAAGACGCTGCCGGTCACGCCCTTCTTGACGTCCCGGGTGATCTCCGCGCGGGCCAGCTCCACCTCGGCGCGGACCAGCGTCGACACCTGCGAGGAGGCTTCCTTGACGAGATCGCCGATGGAGGCGTTGGCGGGCAGCGCATGCGGGTCGACCAACGGGATCGAGGTCACGGTGGCGGGAACGCCGTTCTGCTGATCACCTTTGCTCACAGAGGCCATGTTGCCATGTCGGCCGCGCACTGCACGAGCCGTGATACCGGTGTTGCTGGTGTGGTGGCAGTTAGACTTGCCCGACGAGTCGGGGCTCGAGCAGGTAGGAGAGCTATTTGATGACCGGGCACCGGTGGTGGGGGATGGCGGCCAGTATGTGCGCCGCGCTCGGAATGTCGCTGCTCCTGGCCGGCCCCGCGGCCGCAGCCCCCGTCACGCTGGGCGGCGGTTCGGGCATCGTCGTCGACGGCGATTCCTACTGCACGTTGACCGCGATCGGCACCGACGACCGCGGCGACATGGTCGGCTTCACCTCGGCGCACTGCGGCGGGCCGGGTGCGGTGGTGGCCGCCGAGGGCGCCGAGGGTGCCGGCCCGGTGGGCACCATGGTCGCCGGCAACGACGCGCTCGACTACGCCGTCATCCGCTTCGACCCGGCCAAGGTCACCCCGACCAACAACGTCAAGGGTTTCATCATCAACGGCCTGGCGCCCGACCCCGCGTTCGGCGACGTCGCCTGCAAGCTGGGCCGGACCACCGGCTACTCCTGCGGCGTGACGTGGGGCCCGGGCCAGGATCCGGGCACCATCGTCAACCAGGTCTGCGGGCAGCCCGGGGACTCCGGCGCGCCGGTGACGGTGAACAACAAGCTCGTCGGCATGCTGCACGGCGCCTTCACCGAGGGGCTGCCGACCTGCATCATCAAGTTCATCCCGCTGCACACCCCGGCGGTGACGATGTCGTTCAACACGCAGCTGGCCGACATCGTCGCCAAGGGCCGCCCCGGCAGCGGCTTCGTCCCGTTCGGGGCCTGAGGCCCTACTTGCTGGCGCGGATGGCCTCGAACACGCTGGGGTCGACCAGCGTCGAGGTGTCGCCGAGTTCGCGGCCCTCGGCGACGTCGCGCAGCAGCCGCCGCATGATCTTGCCGCTGCGGGTCTTCGGCAGCTCCGGCACGATGTGGATTTCGCGGGGTTTGGCGATCGGTGAGATCTCCTTGGACACCTCGGCGCGCAGGTCGTCGACCAGCTTGTCCGGCTCGGTCTCGGCGTGGTGCGCCTTGAGGATCACGAACGCGCAGATGGCCTGCCCGGTCTGATCGTCGGTGGCGCCGACGACGGCGGCCTCGGCCACCCCGGTGTGCCCGACGAGCGCGGATTCCACTTCGGCGGTGGAGATCCGGTGCCCGGAGATGTTCATGACGTCGTCGATGCGGCCCAGCACCCAGGTCTCGCCGTCGCTGCCGTAGCGCGCGCCGTCGCCGGCGAAATACCAACCCTTGTCGGCGAACCGGGACCAGTAGGTGTCCTGGTAGCGCTCCGGGTCGCCCCAGATGCCGCGCAGCATCGCCGGCCATGGCTTGTCCAGCACCAGATAGCCGGTGGCCTGCTCGCCGTGCTCGGCGCCGATCCCGAGTTCGTTGCCGTCGTCGTCGACGACCTTGGCCGAGATGCCGGGCAGCGCGCGCATCGCCGAACCCGGCTTGGCGTCGCTCACCCCGGGCAGCGGCGAGATCATGATGGCCCCGGTCTCGGTCTGCCACCAGGTGTCCACCACCGGCGTGCGGTCGCCGCCGAACACCAGCCGGTACCAGCGCCACGCCTCCGGGTTGATCGGCTCACCCACCGACCCGAGTAGCCGGAGGCTGGACAGGTCGTGTTCGAAGGCGAGCTCGCGGCCCCACTTCATGAACGTGCGGATCAGCGTCGGCGCGGTGTAATAGATTGTGACGCCGTACTTTTCGATCACCTGGAAGTGGCGATGCTCGTCCGGGGAGGCGGGCGTGCCCTCGTAGACCACCTGCGTGACGCCGTTGGAGAGCGGCCCGTACACGATGTAGGTGTGCCCGGTGACCCAGCCGATGTCGGCGGTGCACCAGAACACGTCCGACTCGGGCTTGATGTCGAAGACGTAGTGATGGGTGTAGGAGGCCTGCGTCAGGTAGCCGCCCGTGGTGTGGATGATGCCCTTGGGCTTGCCGGTGGTGCCGGAGGTGTAGAGCAAGAACAGCGGATGCTCGGAGTCGAAGGCCTTGGGGGTGTGTTCGGTGTCGGCCTTGGCGACGGTCTCGTGCCACCACAGGTCGCGGCCCTCGGTCCACGGCACGTCGATCTCGGTGCGCCGCACCACCAACACGTGCTCGACGGGGCTGTCCTCGCCCAGACCCTCGATCGCCTCGTCCACCCCGGCCTTGAGCGACACGGCCTTGCCGCGGCGGAACTGCCCGTCGGTGGTGATGACCACCTTGGCCTTGGCGTCGTCGATGCGGGCGCGCAGCGCCGAGGCCGAGAAGCCGGCGAACACCACCGAATGCAGCACGCCCAGGCGCGCGCACGCCAGCATCGCCACGATGGCCTCGGGGACCATCGGCATGTAGATCGCGACCCGGTCCCCGGCGGTCAACCCCAACTCGGTCAGCGTGTTGGCCGCCCGGCAGACCTCGTCCTTGAGTTCGGCGTAGGTGATGTCGCGCGCGTCACCGACGGGTTCGCCCTCCCAGTGGATGGCCACCCGGTCGCCGTTGCCGGCCTCGACGTGCCGATCCACGCAGTTGTAAGCGACGTTGATCTTGCCGCCCACGAACCACTTGGCGAACGGCGCCTCCGACCAGTCCAGGACCTCGGTGAACGGCGTCGCCCAGGACAGCCGCTGCGCCTGTTTCGCCCAGAACGCCAGCCGGTCGGCCTCGGCCTCGTCGTAGAGCGCGGCGGTCGCATTCGACTGCGCGGCGAACTCCGGCGACGGTGGATACGATGACGGAACTCCCGTGTGCGTCTCGGTCATATACGTGAGCGTAGTCACCAGTCGCGACGCCGCAACGCTACCTCGGAACATCCCCGCTGACGGCGGTCAAGGAGGCCTGCAGTGGATCGGATCCGCCGCGCGGTGTCCCGCTGGGCGGTCCTGCTGCTCCCCGGCCTGCTGCTGCTCGCCGGCTGCGCGGGACCCCTTCCCGCCGGCGCCGATCTGGTGCGGGTCAACGGCGTCGTCCCGCGGCAGGGGCTGCTCACCACCGACGCCGCCGACCCCGATGCCCGCCGGATCCTGGACCGCCTGTTCGCGGGGCTGATGTCCTACGACGCCGCCGGCACGCCGACGCCGGAGGTGGCCGAGTCCATCGACACCGTCGACAACCGGACCTTCCGCATCAAGCTCGAACCGGGCTGGACGTTCACCGACGGCTCGCCCGTGACCGCGCACTCGTTCGTCGATGCGTGGAATTACGGCGCGCTGAGCACCAACGGCCAGTCCTTGCACAGTTACTTCGCGCCGATCGAGGGTTATGACCAGGTGGCGGCGCCCGAGCCCGAGGCCCAGACCATGTCGGGCCTCGAGATCGTCGACGACACCGAGTTCGTCGTCCGCCTGAAGGCGCCCAGCATCGAGTTCGTCCAGCGCCTCGGCTTCGCGCCGTTCTATCCGCTGCCGGCGGTGGCGTTCGACGACCTCGGCGCGTTCGGCCGCCAACCGATCGGCAACGGCCCCTACGTCCTGGCGGGCGCGGCCTCCGGGCGCCGCGTCGACCTGGTGCCCAACCGGGACTATCGCGGCAACCGGACGCCGCGCAACCCCGGCCTGCGGTTCGTGTCCTACCCCGACCTCGACGCCGCCTACCGCGACCTGCGCGCCGGCGGCCTCGACGTGCTCGACACCGTCCCGACCGACGCGATCGGGTCCGCCGACGACGACCTGGGCGGGCGGGTGGTCACCGGCGTGACCGCGCAGAACCAGACGTTGGACACGCCGCTGCGCCTGCCGCACTTCGGCGGCGAGGAGGGCCGGCTGCGGCGGCTGGCGCTGTCCGCGGCGATCGACCGCACGCGGATCTGCGCGCAGGTACTGGGTGGGACATGTTCTCCCGCACAAGATTTCACCTCATCGGTGTTGCCTGGATTCGATCCGGGGCTGCCCGAGGGCTACCTGTTGGAGTTCAACCCGAAGCTCGCCCGGCACCTGTGGGTTCGCGCCGACGAGATCGCGCCGTGGCGGGGCCGCTACACCATCGCCTACAACGCCGACGACGAGCACGCGCGCTGGGTCGATGCGGTGGCTGATGGCATCCGGACCACGCTGGACATCGACGTCGTCGCCGAACGGGCCAGCGACACCGCGTTCCCGGTCGGCCGCCGCGTCCAGTACCCGTCGATGCTGGCGTTCCTGCAGTCCTGGGTCACCGGGGCGCCCGGCAACGATGTCGGCTACTCCAACCGGGATTTCGACGGCGCGTTCACGGTGGCCCAGGCCGCGCCCAGCCTCACCGAGTCCTATGCGTCCACCGGGGACGCACAGCGGATCCTGTTGCGCGACATGCCGGTGATCCCGCTGTGGAATCGCGTCGCGACCGCCGGGCACTCGGCCGGGGTCACCGACGTGGTGATCGGCTGGAACGGTCTGCCCGACTACGAGCGGATCGCCACTGTAAGGTGAGCCGCCGTGGCATCCGATCCGCTGTCTCCGTTGCTGGCGCTGCCCGGCGTGGCCGAGGCGGCCGAGGAGACCCGGGCGGCGCTGGGGCGCGCGCACCGGCATCGGGCCAATCTGCGGGGCTGGCCGGTGACCGCCGCGGAGGCCTCGCTGCGGGCCGCGCGGGCGTCGTCGGTGCTCGACGGCGGGGTGCTGCAACTCGACGAAAATGCCAGCAGTGACCCGGTGTTCGCCGGTTCGCTGCGGGTGGCCCAGGCGCTCGAGGGCGGTTCCGGGACGCTGATCGGGGTCTGGCGGCGGGCCCCGCTGCAGGCCCTGGCGCGGCTGCATTCGTTGGCCGCCGCCGACCTCGTCGACGACGAGAAGCTGGGCCGGCCGCGCGCGACCCCGGAGATCTCGGCGCGGCTGGACCTGATGACCCGGCTGGCGACGGGCGGCAGCGCGGCGCCCGCGCCGGTGCTGGCCGCGGTGGCGCACGGCGAGATGCTGGCGCTGGGCGCCTTCGGCAGCGCCGACGGGGTGGTGGCCCGGGCGGTGTCGCGGCTGGTGTCGATCGCGACGGGACTGGACCCGCACGGCCTGGCCGTGCCGGAGGTGTACTGGATGCGCCGGGCCGCGGACTACCGCAAGGCCGCCGAGAGTTTTGCCGGCGGTACCGAGCGCGGATTGACCGAATGGCTGCTGCTGAACTGCCGGGCCATGCAGGAGGGTGCCCGCGAGGCGCTGGCGATCGCCGACGCCAAGGATCAGGCCGGCAAGTCGGGCGGCTGAGACACGGTCCCCACACGGCGAAGCGGGCGGCGCCCGGATTGCTCGGATCGCCGCCCGCTAGCACGGAACTCGGTTACCAAGCGTGCGACTGTGGGCTGCGTGGGTTGGCCTCGGCGATACTTGCGATGCGCTTCGGTGGTGACCCCACCCAAAGGGCTACGATCCCGTCCGCTCTTCGCAATTTCGCAGGCCCGCAACACTTCTGCCATTATCGCGGCTTCGGCTCCGCGTGGGTGCCGGGTACCGTGCTGGGTCGCCCGTTTCGGGAGATTCGGCCCTTCTCCTCCGAGCCGATCTTGGCCTAGCGGGCTTCCGTGCCTCCTTTGTACTACGTGATCTTGGTCACAGCAAGTACCGACCTCGAGGGCGAGCCCAGATCGTTATCCGGAAAGCGAAATTCGTTACCGCAAAACGAATCTGCGGAGCAGGGAGAAGGTCAACGCGCCGGCGCTGAGCGCCGTGATGCCGACCGCCGCCGTCGTCGCGATCGCGGCGCCCGACGGTGCGGAGAACCGGTCGCGCAGCGACACCGGCTTGGAGAACGTCAGCACCGGCCAGTCCCGGGCGGTCGCCTCCTTGCGCAGGTTGCGATCGGGATTGACGACGGCGGGATGGCCCACCAGCTCCAGCATCGGGAGGTCGGTGACCGAATCCGAATAGGCGTAGCTGTGCTCCAGCAGGTAGCCCTCGCGGGCGGCCAGCTCCCGGACGGCCTCGGCCTTGCCCTCGCCGTAGCAGTAGAAGGCGATGTCGCCGGTGTACTTGCCGTCCTCGACCACCATCCGGGTGGCCATGGCGTGGGTGGCGCCGAGGGCGCGGGCGATCGGCGCGACCACCTCCTCGCCGGAGGCCGAGACGATGACCACGTCGCGGCCGCACAGCTTGTGGTCGGTGATCGCACAGCTTGTGGTCGGTGATGAGGTTGGCGGCCTCGGCGAAGACCAGCGGGGTGACGATCTCGTGCAGGGTCTCCTCGACCGCGGACTTGACCTGCTCGACGTCCCAGCCGGTGCACATGCTCGTCACGTACGAGCGCATCCGGTCCATCTGATCGTGGTCGGCGCCCGACATCAGGAACACGAACTGGGCGTAGCTGGACTTCAGTACGCTCCGCCGGTTGAGCAGCCCCTGGGCGTAGAAGGGTTTGCTGAAAGCGAGCGTGCTCGACTTGGCGATCACGGTCTTGTCGAGATCGAAAAAGGCGGCGGTGCGTGGCGGACCGTCGGCCACCGCCTCATTTCGAGGACTTCGGGGTGCGGCGTCATCCGGAACGGGTGCGGTCACCCCGCCAGGATAGGGCGGAGCGTGACAGAGCCTCGAAGAGTGTTCAAAATGGCAGTTCAAGACAGGTGTCGCAGACTGCAATTCTGCAGTGGGGGCGTCGGAATCAATCCGTGTCAGACTTGCGCGGGGCCGCGCGGGCGTGTGTATAGTGAGTATTACTCGGCTTATGGCCGGGTGTGCATCAGCCCGACCCCCCGGGGCTGATACACGACGACCCTCGCCTCCTCCCCCCCTGGCGGGGGTCGTCTTTTATCTCCAGCACGATTCTCCGGTCCGCCCGGGCTCCCCAAAACTGAGGTTGCTGGACATCTCGCTGACCCGGCTCGTGGCCGGCCTTTCAGGCACCCGCGGTGCGCCCGCATCCTGGTGCGGCAGCACGTCCCAACGCCGCGCGGTGCCGTCGCGTCCGGACGCTCGGCCGCGCGGGGAGATTCTTCGCTACGCAAAGAGTTCTCTGCCCGCCGGCCCATCCACAGACCCGCGTCGATCCACACCCGCGCGCACCGGTGCTGGCCGCGACGGCCGCCGCGACGCACCGTGAATACGTGACCGAACACCGCGCAATGTTGGCGCTGCTGTCCGACCCGTCGCTGCGCGAGGAAGTCGATCGCGTCGCCGCGGCCGTCGGCACCGGCGTGGTCCGGCTGGCGCCGTCGGCAACCTTGGGCCGCACCGCCTGGAACGCCGCGACGGTGGTGGTGGTCGACGAGGTCGGGGCGCAGCGCTGCGTGGCACTTGGCCTGCCGCGGCGCGCCGCGGTCTTCGTCGTGGCCGCCGGCGCGCCCACCGCCGAGGCCTTCCACGCCGCGATGTCGTTGGGGGCGCAGGCCGCCCTGAGCCTGCCCGCCCAGGCCGACGAGTTGGTCCGGTGCGTCTCGGAGACGCTCGACGGGGTGCGCGCCGACGCCCGGCGCGGCGAGGTCGTCGCCGTCACCGGGGGCCGCGGCGGCGCCGGGGCCTCGGTGTTCGCCGCCGCGCTCGCGCTGGGCACGCCGCATTCGGTGTTGATCGACCTGGACCCGATCGGCGGCGGGATCGACCTGCTGCTCGGCGCGGAGTCCGCACCGGGGCTGCGCTGGCCCGACATCGCGGTCAAGAGCGGCCGGCTCAACTGGGCCGAGGTGCGCGCGGCGCTGCCGGCGCACGGGCCGGTCGCGGTGCTCTCGGCCGGACGCAGCGGTGTCGAAATCGATTGTGGCGCAGCCGAATCCATCATCGAATCGGCCCGGCGCGGCGGGTTCGTGGTCTGCGACGTGCCGCGCCGCCTGACGGACGCGGCGGTAGCCGCCCTGGAACTTGCCGATCTGGTGACCCTGATCTGCCCCGGCGACGTCCGCTCCTGCGCGGCGGCCGCGACGATCGCGCCGACGCTGAGCGCGGTCAATCCCAACGTCGGGCTGGTCGTGCGCGGTCCGGCCCCGGGTGGGCTGCGCGCCGCCGATGTCGCCGACGTCGTGGGCCTGCCGCTGCTGGCGGCCATGCGACCCGAACCGATGATCGGCGAACGGCTCGAACGCGGCGGCCTGCGGCTGCGCGCCCGCTCGCCGCTGGCGACCGCCGCCACCGCGGTGCTGCAGACCCTCGGGCGCCGGCCCGGCCGCCGGACGGCGGCCGCGGCATGAGTTCCTCGCTGGTCGACCGGGTCCGGGAACGCCTGGCCGCCGAAACCGGGCCGCTGCGGCCCAGCCTGGTCGCCGAGGCCATCCGCGCCGAGTCCGGCGGGATCCTCGGCGACACCGAGGTGCTGACCAACCTGCGGGTCCTGCAGACCGAGCTGACCGGGGCCGGGCCGCTGGAGCCGCTGCTGCGCGCGCCGGATGTCACCGACGTGCTGGTGGTGGCGCCCGACTCGGTGTGGAGCGATACCAGAAAAGGGCTGCGGCGCAGCACCGTCCGGTTCCCCGACGAGGGCGCGGTGCGGAGGCTGGCGCAGCGGTTGGCGCTGGCCGCCGGGCGCCGCCTCGACGACGCGCAACCCTGGGTCGACGCGGTGCTGCCGGGCCTGGGCGGCGTCGCGGTGCGCCTGCACGCGGTCCTGCCGCCGGTGGCCGCCGCCGGCACCTGCATCTCGCTGCGGGTGCTGCGCCCGGCCACCCAGACCCTGGTCGGCCTGGTGCGCCTCGGTGCCGTCGAACCGCAGGCCGAACAGCTGCTGCGCGACGTCGTCGCCGCGCGACTGGCCTACCTGGTCTCGGGCGGCACCGGCGCCGGCAAGACCACCCTGTTGGCCGCGCTGCTGGGCGCGGTCGAGGAGGCCGAGCGCATCGTGTGCGTCGAGGACGCCGCCGAACTGCGGCCCGCCCACCCCCATGTCGTGCGACTGGTGGCGCGCGGCGCCAACGTCGAGGGGACGGGCGAGATCACGCTGCGGCAGCTGGTGCGTCAGGCCCTGCGGATGCGCCCGGACCGCATCGTGGTGGGCGAGGTCCGCGGCGCGGAGGTCGTCGATCTGCTGGCCGCCCTCAACACCGGCCACGACGGCGGCGCCGGCACCGTGCACGCCAACAGCACCGCGGAGGTGCCGGCCCGGCTGGAGGCCCTCGCCGCCACCGGCGGGCTCGACCGCGCCGCGCTGCACAGCCAACTCGCCGCGGCCGTGTTATCTGTAACGGATGCGGGTGTGTGTAAGGCTGTTACTCACGTGGGTTTGGTGCTGGGAGATTCACGTCGGTGACAGTGTTATCCGTAGCGGTGTTACCGACGTGCGAGGCCGAGATGATCTG
>Ga0265293_10002321_pt1 | contig 38666 bp, 34 predicted proteins | sample Munlanlewell138R_FD_192505 | JGI IMG/M metagenome (GOLD analysis project Ga0265293, IMG submission 192505) | Leachate microbial communities from a municipal landfill in Southern Ontario, Canada - Leachate well 138R | ecosystem: Engineered > Solid waste > Landfill > Unclassified | place: Canada... | reverse complement strand
TACTGTGAACTGTGAACTGTGAACTGTGAACTGTGAACTGTGAACTGTGAACTGTGAACTGCTAAATTAAGGTTCATTTAAGGAATCGCAGCTAATCTTTGAACTGCAAACCAACCCCATGAGGATCGAACCATGAAACCCATTGCATCATTGATCATCGCTGCCAGCCTTTCCGCCTTTGCCGTCGCCCCTGTCATTGCTGACGATATCGACCACGGCGAGGCCATGGATCTGGTTGAAAAAGGCACCATCAAAGATCTGCGCAAGCTGAACGAGGCCGCTCTCGAGCTGCACCCCGGCGCCAAAATCGTCGATACCGAGCTGGAAAACGAGTACGGCAAATACGTCTACAAACTGGAGCTGAGAGATAGCGCCAATGTGGAGTGGGATGTCGCCATCGATGCCGCCAACGGTGCGGTGCTGGAAAACCGCCAGGACGACGATGACTGATCTGCGTGTTCTGCCCCTGCTCCTGGCGGTGCTGCTATCGTTGTGCAGCGCCGCCAGTGCGCGCGACATCAGCCACAACGAGGTGCTTGAATTGCGCCGCAGCGGTGCGCTGGTGCCCTTCGAGCAGTTGCTGAAATCCGTCGAGGCGCGCTATCCCGGCGCGCGCGTACTCGAGGTAGAACTCGACGAAGACGACGGTATCTATCTTTATGAAATCGAGATTCTCACCAGAAACAGCCAGGTGAGAGAGCTGGAAATCGATGCCAGCAACGGCGCCATTCTCGCGGACGAGCTCGAGGACTGATGCGCCTGCTGCTGGTCGAGGACAGTGTCGCGCTGGCGGATGAATTGCTGCTGCGGCTGCGCGCCGAGGGCTACGCCTGCGACTGGCTGGTAGACGGCCGCGATGCGCTGCGCGCGCCTTTCGATGAAAGCTACGATATCGCCGTGCTCGACCTGGGCCTGCCGGGCGTCAACGGTCTCGACATCCTGCGCGAATGGCGCACAGCAGAGCTGGCGCTGCCGGTGCTGGTGCTCACCGCCCGCAACGGCTGGAGCGAACGCATCGAAGGTCTCGAGGCGGGCGCCGATGACTACCTGGGCAAACCCTTCCACCCCGACGAGCTGGTGCTGCGCCTGCGCGCCCTGATCCGCCGCAGCCACGGCTCCGAAGCCGCGCCGCTGCTCAGGGTCAACGGTCTGGCCCTGGACGAGGCGCGCCAGTGTGTGCGCGCCGAAGATGGCGAGGTGCCGCTCACCGGCGGTGAGTTCGCACTGCTGCGCTATTTCATGCTGCACCCGGGCCGGGTGCTGTCGCGTTGGCAACTGGCGGAGCACCTCTACGACCTCGAAAGCGAGCGTAACAGCAATGTCATCGAGGTTCACGTCAGCCACCTGCGCGACAAGCTGGGCAAGGACATCATCGCGACACGGCGCGGCCAGGGCTACGTGTTCTGCGGGCTGAGCGAGTGATCCCGAGGGGCCGGGCTGCATCGCTCAAGCGCCAGTTGGCGGTGGCCACGGCGGTGGTGCTCGCTGTGCTGGGTGTGCTGCTCGCCGGTGGCGCCAGCCTGCTTTTCGAGCGCATCCAGGGACGCGTGATGGAGGCTCGTATCGACGCCGATGCCGAGCGCGTGCTGGCTGCGGTGCGCCGTGGTCCCGAGGCGCCCTATCTGGATCAGGCGCGCCTCGATGCTGCCTACAGCCGACCGCTGTCGGGGCAATATTTCGTGATCCGTTTCGGTGATACCCAGTGGCGCTCGCGCTCTCTGTGGGACAGCGAACTGCCGACCGTGGCCGCGACAGGCACTTTCGTGCATGCCCCTGGTCCGGGCGACCAGCAGCTGTTACTGAGGACACGGGAGTTTCGCCGCTTCGGGCAGTCGTTCGCCATCACCGTGGCCAGCGATTATGGCCCGCTGGTGCGGGAGTTTCGTCGCGGGCTGTACACCTTCACGATTCTCTGGGCGGTGGCGCTCGCCGCCACGCTGGTGGCCCTCAATGTTTGGCTCGGTCGCGCCCTGCGGCCCCTGGCGGTGGCCCGGCGCCAGGTGGCGGAGATCCAGAGCGGTACGCGCCAGAATCTCGACGACGACGCGCCGCTCGAGCTGGCGCCCCTGATTCGCCAGATCAACGCGCTGCTGAGCGAGACCCGCCACGCCCTGTCGCGCTCGCGCCACGCCATGGCTAATCTTGGCCATGCCCTGAAAACGCCGCTGGCGGTGCTCTACAACCTGATCGAGCGCGACGATATCCGCCGCAACGCAGAACTGCACGGCGCGCTGCTGGCGCAGCTCGAGCAGCTCAGCCAGCGCATCGGCCGCGAACTGGGTCAGAGCCAGGGCGGCGCCGCGAGCGGCGTTGGTGAACCCTTCGTGGCGAGCCGCGACCTGCCGGCGGTGATCGATGCCCTGCGCCGTGCCCACCGCCGCGATCTGGCGGTGGAGTTGGTGCTGGACGAGGACGCGACATTGCCGGTCGAGCGGGTGGACCTGCTGGAGGTGCTGGGCAACCTGCTGGACAATGCCTGGAAATGGGCAGCCAGCCGCATTCAGGTCAGCGTCGCGGGGCAGGGCGCGCAATGGTTCATCCAGGTGGATGACGATGGTCCGGGCATTGCCGACCCGGCGCAGCGCCAGCAGGCGCTGTTGCGGGGCTACCGTCTCGACGAGTCCGTCGCCGGACAGGGGCTCGGCCTGGCGATCGCAGCCGATATCGTGGCCGCGTACCGCGGCGACCTCGCGCTCGATCATTCCGCACTGGGCGGACTTTCAGTGCGTATTTCGCTGCCGCGGCAGGGGGGGCTTGCGAAGAGTGATTTCGCAAGCTAATGTAGCTCCATGGTTACAGCATTGGTTTTTCTGACCCCTGCTTGCAGCGTACAGGACAAGGTTCCTGTCAGCGCCTTTCACGCCGTGGGCGGTTAAGCGCGCGAGCCAGCCTTAATCGCCTGCGTCACCTGGCTATATATACTCTAAACAACTTTGATTCCCCGGTGAAATCGTTGCACCGGGCGTAACCGTTCAGGAGCCACAATGAAAACTGCCGCCACCATTACCGTCAGCGAGCGCGATTTTCAACAATTGATGACATTGATCGAATCCATAGATACACCGGCTTCGGCAGCGCTCGATGAAGAGCTGTCGCGCGCCGATGTGGTGCCCACCCGCAAGCTGCCCGCGGACATTGTCGCGATGGGCTCGAAAGTCAGCTTTCGCGACCGCGACAGCGGCGAAGAAACCACGGTCACACTGGTCTATCCCCGCGAAGCCAACGTCGATCGCATGTGTATTTCCGTACTCAGCCCGGTGGGTAGCGCACTGATCGGCCTGCGCACCGGCGGCACCATCGACTGGCCCCTGCCGGGCGGCAAGTTCCGCCGCCTCGAAGTCACGGCTGTGGAGCAGGCGGAGGACCCCTCTTGACGGATACCGAGTTCTGGAATCAGTTACTCGTGCGGCGCGAGTTCATTGCCGCCATCGATCCCGCCTCGCCCCAGGCTCACTCGCAGCTCGAGGCGCAGCTGGCCACGCTTGCCGAACAGTACGACCGGGTTTTCGACCCGGCTGACAATTTCGAGGCGTATGTGGCCATATCCCTGTGCAAGACCCTGGCAGCCAAGGTGGCGGCCCTCACACCCCGCTGAGCGGCCTGCGTTCAGTATGCCCCTTCTCCAGGGCGTCGGTTGCAGGAGCAATTCATGAATTGCCCCTGCGGAAACAAGATCCTGCCTCCCACGGCGATCAAGGCTGCGCCGTTGACGGCCTTGCGTTCAGTACGCCCCGCTCCGTTCAGCCGCGTGAGGCGTCGAGCGCCTGTGCGATGTCGGCGATGATGTCATCGATATGTTCGATGCCGATGGACAGGCGCACCAGTTTGCGGCTGACACCCGCACGCGCCAGTTCCTCGTCGTTGAGCTGGCGGTGCGTGGTGGAGGCCGGGTGGCAGGCCAGTGACTTGGCGTCGCCGATGTTCACCAGGCGCAGAATCAATTGCAGTGCATCGATGAAACGCGCACCTGCCTCCTCGCCGCCCTTGATGCCGAAGCTGAGAATACCGGCGGCGCGCCCACCCAGCAGCTTCTGGCAGAGGGCGTGGTCCGGGCTCGACGGCAGGCCGGCGTAGTTGACCCATTCCACCTGCGGATGGCGCTCCAGATACTCGGCCACCGCGAGCGTGTTCTCGCAGTGGCGCTCCATGCGCAGCCCCAGGGTTTCCAGGCCCTGCATGATCAGGAACGCGCTCATCGGCGACAGCGCCGCGTCGGTATTGCGCAGCGGCACCACGCGGCAGCGACCGATGTAGGCGGCGGCCCCCAGCGCTTCGGTATACACCACGCCGTGGTAGGACGGATCGGGCTCATTGAGCATCGGGAAGCGCTCCGCGTTGGCTTTCCAGTCGAAGCGGCCGGAGTCGACGATGATGCCGCCGATGGTGGTGCCGTGTCCGCCCATGTACTTGGTGAGCGAGTGGACGGCGATGTCGGCACCGTGGTCGAACACCTTGCACAGGTAGGGCGTGGCCACCGTGTTGTCGACGATGAGCGGCACGCCGTGGCGGTGGGCGATGTCCGCCAGTGCGGCCACGTCCACGACATTGCCTGCCGGATTGCCGATGGTTTCGCAGAACAGTGCGCGGGTGTTGGCGTCGATGTGCTTTTCCAGGCCTTCGAGGTCGTTGAAGGATGCCATGCGCACCTCGATGCCCTGGTTGGGAAAGGTGTGCGCGAACAGGTTGTAGGTGCCACCGTAGAGCTGGGTGGTGCTGACGATGTTGTCGCCGACGCGGCACAGGCACTGAATGGCGTAGGTGATGGCCGCCATGCCCGACGCCAGGGCGAGGGCGCCGACGCCGCCTTCCAGGGCCGCCACGCGCGCCTCGAGTACCGCGTTGGTGGGGTTCATGATGCGGCTGTAGATATTGCCGGGCACCGCCAGGTTGAACAGGTCTGCGCCGTGCTGGGTGTTGTTGAAGGTGTACGAGGTGGTTTGGTAAATGGGGGCCGTGGCCGCGTTGGTGGCGGGGTCGCCGTCGTAGCCCGCGTGCAATGCCAGAGTTTCCAGTTTCATTTATGTTCCTCTCGGGTGTTGTCGGGAATTTTACGGGTGATGGGGTAGTGTACGGTTTTACGGGTCCACAGGAAGGCCGCGATGGTGCTGAAGAACGCCCCGGCGACGATGAGCGCCCAGCTGGGCACGCCCGTCGCCGCCATGGTGGCCCAGCTCAAGGCCAGCAGCCCCGTCGCCATGCATTTGGTGCGCACCGACAGCGCGCGGTGGCGATACCAGGCCTGCAGGGGCGGACCGAGCAGGCGGTGGCGATAGAGCCAGAACTGAAAGCGCGGCGAACCGCGCGCGGCGGCCCAGAACGCGAGAATCAGAAACGGCGTGGTGGGCAGCAGCGGTAACACGGCGCCGAGAATGCCGAGCCCTGTGGCGATGAAGGCGATGGCCACATAGATTCTGCGGATGAAACGGCTGCGGCTGTTGCTCACTGGATGTCGCTTGTTGTGTTGACCGGGAGCTGGGATGGAATCCCGTCTGGCCGGGTCTGTCAACAGGCCGTGCGCCGGAATGCCCCGTGCCGCGACCACCGACAGGGGACAAGGCGCTGCCTTGTCCATGCTATGAGCCGCGCAACAACGTCTGCGCCGCAGCGGCCTGCCGTGCCCGCAGTTGCGGCTTGCGCCGGATCAGCATGGCGATACCCAACCCGGCGCTGGTCAAAAGCGCGAGGATCGTCGCCACCATCAGCACGTCGCGTATCTCGCGTCCGGTGAAGGGGGTAAGAAAATTCCACTTGTGGAGTTGGCTGAAGCTCAGGCCCTCCCAGTGATCGGCGTTCGTGATCCTGTCCACCAGCGCGCCGTTGGCCGGATCGATATAGGCGCTGCCGCTGTGTTGCGGCGACGTGTAGTTCACGCGCCACACCGGCAGGCGCTTGTTGCGGAAGTCGTAGTCGGAATCGAAGCGGGTCACCAGGGCCGTGCCGGTAATGGCCGCAGCGGGGATGCCGAGGTGCCGCTGCGCGGCGGCGCGCGCCAGCTGCTCGTCATCGAATGGGGAGAGCGCACCCGTCGCCGCATTGACGAGGCGCGCGGGTACCTCGGTGGGGGTGCCGTCGAAGCGACCGTGGTGTCCGACGTGCTGTCCCGGCTTGCCGGCCGGCTGTGCGAGACGGTAGAGCTGCTCACCCGCCGGTCCGACCAGCAGGGTGATACTGTTGAGAGGGGCGGCGCCGGGTTCGAGGAGGGCGCCACCGCTCAGCCCGGCAAGAGGAATGTCGGCACCGTAAACCAGGGTTTGCGGCTCCGCGTCGCCCGCGTTGTGGAGCAGATGGTAGAGCCCGCTCGTCGAGAAGGTCAGCAGAGGCAGCCACAGCAGCCAGGCGGTGCGCCGGTGCCAGCGCCGCCCGGCGCTGCGAATGGTGCGCCCGGGCAGCACGAATACCATGATCAGGCCGGTGACGGCCATCGCGGCCAGGGTGCCGCACAGAACCACCAGCACGGTCACCCGCAACGGCTCCGCGCCGTCCAGCCAGCTCCAGGTATGCAGTGCCTGAAACAGATTTTGTTGCAGCGTCCGGGTGCCGTTGGTGATGCTCGCCAGGGCGTTGAGTTCGGTGTGCACGTAGGTGGTGGGGGTGTCGTTCCCGGCAAAGGAGACCTGCCACACCGGCAGCAGCCGGTTCACGGACGGGTAGGCGGTGTCGAACGCCGTGAGCAACTCGATGGAGCGGATCGGCGCATCGGCAAGGCCGGTATAGTAGCGCGCCAGCCATTCGGCCTGACGCGCATCGAAATCGGGGTGTTCGGCGCCGCTTTCCAGATCGAAATAGCGGCGCACCGCGCCGTTGTCGCTGCTCACCTGCAACAGGTTGCCCGCGGCGGTGGGCAACACCTTGACCAACTGCGCGCGCTCGATGCCGTGGCTGGCGAGAACCTGCGGGATCGCCTCGACCGCTGTGGAAGAAAAATTGCCCTGGGGAGGGAAGAACGCCGCCTGTGGCGGCCCGAACCAGGTCATCAGCGGATGGCTGATACCGGAGATGCCGAACACGAGCAGGGCGATGCCGCCGATCCAGGCGAGAATGCGGTGGCAGCGGATGAACGACTGTCGATTCATTGCAGGAAACCCGTGGCAGGTTGAGGGGTGCGCGCCCGTGCGGCACGGCGGTTCAGCCTGGCGTGCAGGCGATGCAGACGCTGGAGGAGCGCCAGGATGTCGCGATATTCAGCGGTCCACAGGTGGATAAGGCTGTTTGGCATGGTTGCGTTCCCTGTGTTCATGTGCCGGATTTGAGCAGGCGGCGACGGATGTCGCTGATGGCTTTCATGGGGTTGAGGCCCTTGGGGCATACCCAGGTGCAATTGCCGATGTCGCGGCAGCGGAACACGCTGAAGTGGTCGTCGAGCGCCGTCAGGCGCTGCGCGGTGGCGGTGTCGCGGCTATCTTCGAGAAAGCGCTGGGCCTGGAGCAGGGCGGCGGGGCCGAGGTATTTGTCCGGATTCCACCACCACGACGGGCACCCGGAGGTGCAGCAGGCGCACAGAATACATTCGTAGAGGCCATCGAGCTGGGCGCGCTCTTGTGGTGACTGGCGGCGTTCGATGGCAGGCGCCGGGGTATCGTTGATCAGGTAGGGGCTGACCTTGCGGTATTGCTCGAAGAACTGTTTCTGATCCACCACCAGATCGCGGATGACCGGCATTCCGCTCAGCGGGCGGATCGTCAGCGCCTTCTTGCCCATGGCCGCATCGACCTGGGTAACGCAGGCGAGGGCATTTTTGCCGTTGATGTTCATGCCATCCGAGCCGCACACGCCTTCGCGGCACGAACGGCGATAACTGAGCGTGCAATCCCGCTCCCTGAGATGCTCCAGCACGTCCAGCACCATGGCGCCGCGAAAACTGTCCGCCACCTCGAAGGATTGCATGTAGGGCTCGGCGTCGGTTTCGGGGTTGTAGCGGTAGATTTGTACTTTGAACATGGCGAAGTTCTTCCTCGCTGGACGTCTGACGCATAAGAATTGTCTCAACCCTCTGGCTTCAAGCCAAACCCGGAGTTGCGATGCTGCAACGAGCCGTCCCTAACTCTTGGCGTCCAGCGTCAGACGTCAGACGTCAGACCCAAATCCTCAAAACACCAACCTAATCCCCACCGTAGCCGTACGCGGCTGCCCCGGCCGGTATTCCAGGTCCGGCACGCCCACCTGGTTGCTGGTGTAGCTGGAGTAGCGCCTGTCGGTGAGATTCTGCAGGCGTCCGTAGAGTTCCAGTGTGTCGCTCAGCTGGTACTTGCCGCGCAGGTTGAGCAGGCTGTGGCCGCCGTACTCCCGGGTGTTGGTTTCGTCGGTGTAGTAGCGCCCCAGGTATTCCCATTCCAGTTCCGCGCGCCAGATATCGTCGGCGGCGCTGTAGGCCAGGGTGGCGTTGCCCATGGTTTCCGGCGCCCTGGGGATGTCGTTGCCGGCAAAATTGCAGGTGGCGTTGCCGCAGATGTAACTGAAATCCTTGTACTCCTGCTGGCTGTGGCTGAAGGCGATGGTCGACGACCAGCCTTGTGACCACTGGGCCATCAGTGTCACCTCGACGCCGCGGTGGCGGGTCTCGCCGCTGTTGAGGGTCTTGCGCGTATCGTCGGTGATGACGCTGACGATATCGTCTTCGATGGTCATGTCGTAAATGGCCAGATCGTAGTCGAGCCAGTGGGAGATCTGGCCGCGCAGGCCGATCTCGCGGCTGATGGCGGTGACCGGTCTGAGGTCGGTGGTGTCCGCCACCGAGCCGCCGCGAAACAGCTGCCCGGCAGTGGGCGCGCGAAATGCGTGGCGGTAGGTGATATAGGCGTTGTGGTGCTCGTTGATGTCCAGCACCAGGCCGAGCTTGGGACTCCACTGGTCGAAGGTCACGCGCTGATCGTCGGGCCGGTAGTGGCGGCTCGGGAAGGCTGTCGGTGCGAAGATGCCCACCTCGGGCACGCTGGCGGCGAGATTGTCGTCGTAGTCGATGCTGAAATGGTCGTAGCGCACCCCGGCGGAGAGGCGCAGGCGCTCGATGGGCTGCCACTCCACCTGGGTGTAGGGGGAGACGGTGAGCTGGTCGGCGTCGTAGTCGTAATTGACGCGCCCGCTGCGCTGGTAATCGACGAAGATGTCGCCTTGCTTGAAGGCGATGATGCGCCGCTCCTTGTAGCTCGACGGGGTGTAGTCCACATCGACGCCGCTGATCCAGTCGATGTTGACATCGGAAAAGGTGCGGCGGTGCTTGGCCATCAGCCCCAGGGTGGAGAATTCGGTGGTGTATTCATTGGGGTCGTAGGACAGCATCCAGAACGGCATCAGGTCCATGCGGTTGTCGCGGGCGAACGCGGTCAGCGTCCACAGCCGCTCGTCGTCCGGCTGCCACGACAGCTCGGTGGACAGGCGCAGGGAGCGGACTTCGCGGAAGGCGACATCGCCGTGGTAAAGGTTCTTGGAGCGGTTGTGCTTGTAGTCGTGCTCGTTCAAGCCCGACACACCGCTCTGGTCGATGGCCGACCAGGCGAACACCGTCTTGCTCGAAAAGGTTTCGCTCCAGTCCTGATCCCAGCGCGCGGTGACGGAGGCGCGACTGTAGTCGCCCTCGTCGCGGAAACCGCCGTTGTCGGTGAGGTTGATCTGCACGCCGGCGCGGCCCTGGGCGTTGATCGGGCCGCTGATCGAGAACAGTCCCCGGTAGCGATCGTCCTCGCTGGTTTCCAGGGTCAGGCCGATCTCCCGCTCCTGCCCCGGCGCGCGCGTGAGGCTGTTGATCAGGCCGCCGATGGCATCCGAACCGTACAGCGCCGAACCGGGTCCACGCGTCACTTCCACCTGGCCGGCCTGGGTCATGTCGATTTCGTAGAGGCCGTTGTGGTTGAAGAAGCCGGTGGGGCGGGTGGGAATGCCGTCCTCCAGAAACAGATAGACGCCGCCGGTGGTGAGGGGCTGGCGGATGGCGGTCATGTGGCCCTCGCCGCCGACGTTGTTGACGTGCACGCCGGCGAGGCGATTGAGGGCTTCCGCCGGGTGGCTGGGCATGATGTTTTCCATGGCCTCGCGGCCGAGAACGCCGACGGACTCGGGCAGTTCGTTGCGGCTGCGTGCTTCGCGGGTTGAGGTCACGATGATCTCTTCCAGCAGCGAAGGGGGAAAATGGGTGGCTTCCACTGGGTTGGCCCTGCTAAAAATCGGAGTGAGCGTCGTAGCGCCACAAGCGATATACAGAAGTAAACGACGTGAAAGCATTTTGAGTTCTCGACAATTAAACAGGAAATGGCAAGTCTATCGCTGTCAGACAGGAGTGCCCATGAGACAAAATGTCGCATGGGCTGGCCAGAAACCACGCCACACCCAACGGGTACCCACTCCATTGCGATCCGGATGGAATGGTTTGATTTTTCAGGGTTGATGCCACCCTTCACGTGAATGATCGGTGGCATTAACCCTGACGTTGGCGAATTTTCCTGTACTGAAAGCTCAGCGCCTGGGGCGGTGTTAATTGGCGCCTGGATCTATCGTTTTGAAGGCATCGATGTTGTGAAGCCCGTGGGGTTTGGCCATGGATTCGATCATATAGAAGTCCGGTTCGAACTCGATGTCCTTCCACATGTAGAAATCTGGCTTTTCGATCTCCTCGTACTCCACTACCAGCATCGATCCACCACCTTCCTTGCCGCCGGCTGTGGTGTTCTCCTCGATGTGGTCGTGCACCATCCAGATGCCGGGGTTGTTCATCTCGACGATAAGGTCGTAGCGCTCACCGGGCTGTACCGGCACCACGTCGGCCCAGTAGGGATTGGGCAGCGCGGTGCCGTCTTTGTGGGTAACCAGGACGTCGTGCCCATGAAGGTGAAATGCGATAGGCGAGGTCGGTGCATACAGGCGCAGGCGCAGCACATCACCTTCCTTCACACGAATGGGCTGGTTGTGAGGGTGGGATTTGCCATTGATGGAGAAATAGTCCAGCACACGATGCGGAACACCGTTCTCACCATAGGTCTGTGATACCGATGAGTCCCAACTGGAGAAGAACAGAATCGCATCCTTTGTGACTCTTTTTTCCAGGTCGGTGGGCTCTTTCGGATCAACAATCATTGGACCCCACATACCGCGCAGGTCAATGTGCTCGGCGGTGTTGACGTGACAGTGATACCAGAGGCTGCCGGTCTTGTCGGCAGTAAAGCGGTAGGTAAAGCTGTCGCCGGGTTCGATTCCCAACTGGTTGACGTCGGGTACGCCATCCATTTGCCAGGTGCCGGTCTGGTAGGTGCCATGCCAGTGGATGGTATGGTTGAGGCTGGTGAGGTTGTGTAGCGTGACTTCAATCTCATCGCCCTCCTTGACGTGGATCAGCGGTGCTGGTACCTGGCCGTTGTATGCCCACACCTTGGTGGTAAACCCGGGCGCTACTTCCAGGTCCATCTCTTCAAGGGTCATCTCGAACTGGCGGAGTTCCGCCAGGGCGCTGCCGGACGCCACCAGGCAAGCCGCGAGTAGCAGGTTTTTTGAAAGTTTGAGCATGATGGTCAACCTCCGCTGTTGCAGCACAGTTCCCGCAGGTAGAGAACCAGTGCATTGATTTCGTCGTCGTTCAGGTTCTCGCCCCAGGCGGGCATCAGCACCGATTTGTTGATGCTCTTGCCGCCGTGCTTGACGGCTTTGAACAACTCTTCGTCGGTGCGCGCAGACATTTCGCTGCGGTCGTGGTGGTTGCGCGGCTGCACCGACATGGCGGGCACGTTGACGCCGTTGCCGAACCCTTCCACGCCGTGGCACTGGGTGCAGTAGATCTTGTAGAGCGTCTCGCCATCCTCCGCCGCGGCGGGCAGTGCGGTGGCCAGAAACAAGGGGGCACACAGCGCCGCCGCCATTTTCAGGGTTTTCAATGCGCTCATGGCTGTTGTCCGGCTCATGGCTGCTCCTCCCCGATGAGTTTCAGATAGTTGCTGAGCCTTTCCACCGCGCTTTCGTTGAGATTGGTTTTGGGCATCAGGGTATTGGGGTCCCAGGCCACCGGGTCGGCGATGAAGGAGGCAATGAATTTCGGCTGCAGACGCTGCCAGGCGGTGTACAGCTCCGGCCCCGAGAAGCCGCCGGTGGTGGCTGAATCCTGGTGGCAGCTGTCACAGCCGTTGAACTTGGAGAAGTTGAGCTGGCCCATGCGCGCGGCGATGGTGCCCGGCTCATAGGTACTGGCCGCGATCAGGTCGTCGAAGGCGTGTAGGCTCATCAGGTATTCCGTGGCCTGGCGCGCCTCGTCGGCACTGAGTGCGGGATGCTCCTCCAGCAGAGCCGGGTCTATCACATCACCGGCATCGCTGGGTTTCACCGCGGCGGGCGGAAAGACACCGGCGGGGCGGATGCGCTGCGGCTTCTGCAGCCAGCCTTCGAGCCACTCGGCCTGGAACTTGTTACCCGCAAAATACAACGGTGGACCCTTGCGGGTGATGCGCTCCGCGTGGCCCAGCGCCCCGTAATCGGGGCGCTCCAGGGCGTGGCAGGACGCGCAGTTGGTTTCCACCAACTGCTTGCCGTCGGCCAGGGCGCCGGCGGGGAGCTGTGCCAGCCCCCCCACCAACAGCGCCGCGGCCAGGGTTTTTACATTCATGGTGAATACCTCCTTTCTCAGCGCAGTATCAGCTGGTCGCCACGGCCTCTGTCGGGGTCGGCGTCGTCGTGTGCCATCAGCACGGAGATGGCCCCGTTCAGCGCATGCTTCATGCGGTGATCGACAATGGCGTTGTTGGTGGGGCGGTCGGCGGGCGGCACGATATCCATGGTCACGGCGTGGGCCGCCGGGACTCCGACGGTCTGCAGCCCATGGCTGAGATTTTTCGGGTTGCCGTTATCCCACACCCGATCCCAGATGCCGGCGATGGGGTGCATGGCTGCCGCTTCGTTGACCATGGCGTTGGCATAGAAGATGCGCACGCGCTCGCCGGGCTTGGCTTCCAATGCCAAGCTGGCATTGGGGTCGTGCACCGGGCTGTAGTGGAATATCTTGCCGTTGATCAGCGGGGCCTTCCAGCCATTGCCCATCTTCATGTCCTCGGCCGAAGTGCCTTCTTCATACAGGTCGCTCTGGATCAGGACATACTCGCGATCCGGTTTCGGGTAGTTTTCGCTGTAGCCTTCCTTGGGGTCGACGATGATCGCGCCGTACATGCCGCGACCGATGTGCTCGGCCATGGAGTCGGCGCCGCAGTGGTAGACGAAGATGCCGGGGTAATTGGCCTTGAAGGTGAACGTTTTGGTATCGCCAGGTTTCACCTCGTCGAACTCATCCAGCACATCCACGACTGCAGCGTGCAGGTCGATGGAGTGGCTGTTGCCGTTGTCGGGGTGGTTGTGCAGGGTGATTTCCACCGTATCGCCTTCCTTGACCCGCAACAGTGGGCCGGGGAGAAGACCTTCGTACGTCCACATATGCTGTGTGGTGCCGGCGTTGTCGATGGGAACATCGACCTCCTTGGCGGTGAGCTCGATCTTGACGGTGTCCGCCATCGCAAAGGGAGCGGCAGCCACGGCAGCGGCAAGGGCAAGGGGCTTGAGCAGGTTTTTCATCGTGTTCTCCGTGTGTTTAGTTTTGTCTTGGTGTTGCTCACTACAGAAGCTGCGAAAATCGTGCCATAAACGGATTCGTTGAATTACATGGCTTTATCAGCGGGCCGTGTCTAAAATACAAGCCATGTTTATGTGTGCAAAAGACAACATGGTGTGTTTATGACAACAGCTCGGGCTTTTGCGGATCTCGCGGGTCTGGTGGCGGACCTCTCCCGCACCCTGCCGCGTACGCAACGTTTCGAGCGCCTGCTCGACGTGTTCAGGCGCAATTTCCCCTGCGACGCCATCGCCCTGCTGCAGCGGGAGGGCGGGCAGCTGATCCCGCGCGCGGTACAGGGGTTGTCGCCCGACACCCTGGGGCGGCGCTTCGTGATCCGCGAGCACCCGCGCCTGGCCCAGGTGCTGGACAGCCGTACCCCGGTACGCTTCGCCGCCGATTCGGCCATGCCGGACCCTTACGATGGCCTCGTCGAAAATGCCGACGACCACCTCTATGTTCACGACTGCATGGGCGCACCTCTGTACGTGGGTGGGCAACCCTGGGGGCTGATCACCCTGGATGCCCTCCACGCCGGATCTTTCGACAGCTTCGATACGGACAGCTTCGAGGCCTTCGTGGCGGTCGCCGCCGCCACGGTGCACGCCGCGGACTGGATTCACCACCTGGAAGAACAGCTGGAAAGGCGCCAGAAGATCGAGCTCAGCCAACAGTCACACGGCTTGTCGGAAGAGCTGATCGGCAACAGTGAGCCGATGAGGCAGTTGAAGCGCGAGGCCGGTACCGTGGCGGCGTCGGATCTCACGGTATTGATTCTGGGGGAAACGGGGGTGGGCAAGGAACTGGTTGCGCGCTACATCCACCGCCACTCGGGGCGCGCCGGTGAGCCCATGGTGTACGTCAACTGCGCCGCGCTGCCCGAAGCAATCGCCGAAAGCGAATTGTTCGGGCACGTGAAAGGCGCGTTCTCGGGCGCCAGTGAAAACCGCGCCGGCAAATTCGAGCTGGCCCACGAAGGCACGCTGTTCCTCGACGAGGTGGGTGAGCTGCCATTGGCCATTCAGGCCAAGCTCCTGCGTGCGCTGCAGGATGGCGAGATTCAGCGCGTCGGCAGCGACAGCCATCACCGCGCCGACGTGCGCCTCATCGCGGCCACCAACCGCGACCTGAAAACCGAAGTCGCGGAGGGCCGTTTCCGCCCCGACCTCTACCACCGCCTGAGTGTCTATCCGCTGGTGGTGCCACCGCTGCGCGAGCGCGGCGAGGACATCAGCCTGCTGGCGGGCTATTTTCTCGAGCGCGACCAGCGCCGCCTGGGGTTGCGCGGTGTGCGCCTGAGCCGCCGTGCCCGCACCTGGCTGGCGGCGTTCCCCTGGCCGGGAAACGTGCGGGAACTGGAACACGCGCTGTCGCGTGGCATCATCCGTGCCCTCAGCGAAGGGCAGGACAAAACGCGGGTGATCGAACTGGACACCAGGCACCTGGGCAACGACATGCTGCCCGCCGAGAACAAGGCATCACTCGCCATGGCCGCCGCCGCGACACGGGGCGCCGACGTGCCCCTGCGCGAGGCAGTGGACGACTTTCAGCGCGCGCTGGTGGATCAGCGCCTGCGTGAATGCGGCGGCAACAAAGCCGCCGCTGCGCAATCGCTGGGCATCGACCGCGGCAACCTGTCGCGGCTCCTCAAGCGCCTGGGGGTGGAGTAGGAGCGGCCTTGGCGGGAAGGTATGGGGCGGTGTGCTGGCCGCGGGATGTCATTTTTTGCCGCCCGTGGTCATTTCCCTTGTAGGAGCTTGCCTGCAAGCGACCCCTGTAGACGGGCCTGTCTGCCCCTCAATAACGGTCGCTTGCAGGCAAGCTCCTACAATTCATGCGGATGCGGGGAACGCCACCACATGTTGGGTATCCAGACGCACGCCGATGGCTTCGCCGATGGCGTGGTTGTGGTGCGACGGGACCAGCGCCAGCAGGCGCGTGCCGCAGGGCAGTTCCAGGGAGTAGAGAATGCTGGCGCCGCGGAAGGCCTTGGCGGTGATCGTTGCCTTGAGCGGGCTGGTGTCGTCGTGGATGATGTCGTCGGGGCGCAGCAGCACGTCCACTGCCGTGCCCGCCGTCAGCGCCATCGGTGCGGGCAGCTCGCCCATGGGCACGCGGATGCGACCGTTCTCCAGCACCTCGCCAGGCACCAGCACACCCTGGCCGATGAAGCGCGCCACGGTGCGACTCCGCGGGTGGTGGTAGAGGTTGTAGGGGGTGTCCCATTGCTCGATGCGGCCGTCGCTCATGAGGCCGACGCGGTCGGCGATGGCGAAGGCTTCGTGCTGGTCGTGGGTGACGAGCAGGGCGGTGGTGCCCGCCGCCTTGAGGATCGCGCGCACTTCCACCGACAGTCGTTCGCGCAATTCCACGTCGAGATTGGAAAAGGGCTCATCCATCAATAGCAGCGCCGGGTCGGGCGCCAGGGCCCTGGCCACCGCCACCCGCTGCTGCTGGCCGCCGGACAACTGGTGGGGATAGTGGTGCGCGACAGCGGCGAGACCCACCAGGTCGAGCATCTCGGCAACGCGCCTGCGTTTGTCGTCGCGGCTCAGGTGGCGCAGACCGAAGGCGATGTTTTGCGCCGCGCTCAAGTGGGGAAACAGGGCGTAGTCCTGAAACACCATGCCGACGCGGCGCCGCTGCGGCGCAAGGGTCCAGCCCGGGCGGCTGATTTCCTGGCCGCCGATCAGAATGCGTCCCTGCGTCACCGCCTCGAAACCGGCGATGGCGCGCAGCGCGGTGGTCTTGCCGCAGCCGGATGCGCCCAGCAGGCAGCCGATCTCTCCCGTCTCCAGCGCCAGGCTGAGATGGTCGAGAATGGTGTTGCCGCCGAAGGCGACCTGGATGTCACTCACTTCAAGTTGCATTGCGGGTACTCGTTTCTTCGGTGGTGCGCATCAGCAGGAGTACGGGGATCAGCCCGGCCACCACCAGGGTCACGGCGGGCAGCGCGGCCCGCTGCCACTCGCCCTCCGACGTCATTTCGAAAATGCGCACCGCCAGGGTGTCCCAGCCGAACGGGCGGGTCATCAGGGTGATCGGCATTTCCTTCATGATATCCACGAACACCAGCACCGCGGCAGTGGCGATGCCGCCGCGCAGCAGCGGCAGATGAACGCGGGTGAGAGTGTCGCGGGAACTGCTGCCGAGGCTTTTCGCCGCTTCATCCATGTTGGCCGTGATGCGGTGCAGCGCCGCTTCCACTGGATGGTAGCCGACGGCGAGAAAGCGCACCGCGTAGGCCAGCAGCATGGCGGTGATGGTGCCGCCGAGCAGGGGTTGCCAGCGCTGCTCGAAATATCTGCCGAGATCCATCCACAGCCCATCGAGCCAGGTCACGGGCAGGTAGAAGCCCACCGCCAGCACCGTGCCGGGAATGGCGTAGCCGAGAATCACAAAGCGCCCTGCGGCGTTGATCAGGCGCCCCGGACTGCGGCGCAGGGCGTAGTTGAGGGTGAGGCCGAGTACCACCACGACCAGGGCACCGCTGAGGGACAGGATCAGGGAGTGATAGAGAAATCCCAGGTAGCGCGTGTCCATGTCGGCGCGGCTCTGCCAGGCCCAGATCAGCAGTTGCCCGAGGGGCACGGCGATGGCGGCGCAGAACACCAGCACGCACCAGGCAAAGGCCAGCCAGCGCGCTACCGGACCGAGGTTGATGCGCTCGCTGCGGTCGCCGCGGCTGCCGCCGGAAAAGCGCTGGCCGCGGCGCGAGCGCTGTTCGAGAAGCAGGGCGAGAAAGACCAGTATCACCAGCAAGGAGGCCAGCTGCGAGGCGGCCTCGAGGTTGAACATGCCGAACCAGGCGCGGTAGATGGCGGTGGTGAACGTGTCGTAGTTGAACACCACCACGGTGCCGAAATCCGCCAGGGTTTCCATCAATACCAGGGCGAGGCCACCGGCGATCCAGGGCCTGGCCATGGGCAGGGCGACGCGGAAAAAGCCTTGCCAGCGGCTGAGGCCGAGAGTCTGGGCCGCTTCCAGGGCACGCTTGCCCTGGGTCAGGAAGGCGTTGCGGCTCACCAGATAGACGTAGGGGTAGAGCGTCAGCGCCATCACCAGAATCACGCCGCCACGCGAGCGGATGGGTATCTGCGGCGCGCTGCCGAAGGTGTCGCGCATCAGGGTCTGCAGCGGGCCGGTGTAATCCAGAAGACCGATCATCACGAAACCGAGCACGTAGCCCGGCACGGCGAGGGGCAGCAGCAGTGCCCAGGTCAGCCAGCGGCGCCCCGGAAATTCACAGGCGGCGGTGAGCCAGGCGAGCGAGATACCGAGCAGGGCGGTGCCGATGCCGACGCCGAGCAGCAGCCACAGGGTGTTGAGCATCAGGCGCGGCAACACGAACTCGCCGAAGTGAGCCCAGATGTCGCCCTGCGGGCTGGCGAAGGACGAAAAGATGACCGCCAGCGGCAGCAGGGTGAGCGCCGCGAGAGCGAAGATGATCAGGGTTTGCTGGCGTTTGCTCACGGTTGGGCAATGCGTGTGGAATGAGCGCCCTGGCGCGACGGGATGTGCGTGCCGGCATCAGTACAGGGCGACGGGGACCCTGAAGGCCCCCGTCGTTGGCACCGCGCAATGGCGGAGAAGCGGGATGCGGGCACTCAGCGGTATCCGGCCCTGTCCATCAACTTCACGGCGGCGGCCTGATGGGAACCGGCAAAGGTGACGTTGATGGGGTTTTGGCGGAATTCGCCCCAGGCCGCCACCTGGTCGACCACGGGCACGGCGGGATTCACCGGGTATTCGAGGTTGTCGCCGGCGAAGGCGGCCTGGGCCTCACCGGAAGACAGCCACTCCAGCAGTTTGCGCGCACCCTCGGGATTCTTGGCGTGCAGGGTGATACCGGCGCCGGACACGTTCACATGGGTACCGCTGTTTTCGGCACTCTGGTTGGGCCAGAAAATCTTCAGCGGCAGACCGGGCTCGCTGCGCATCAGGCGGCCCAGATAGTAGGTATTGACGACGGTGACGTCGCACTGGCCGACGGCGACGGCCTTGAGTGCGGCGGTATCGTCGGAGAAGGGGCTGGTGGCGAGGTTCGCGACCCAGCCGCGCACGATCCCCTCGGCGGCCTGTTCGCCGTGTTCCTGGATCAGCATGGCCACCAGGGACTGGTTGTACACCTTGTTGGACGTGCGCAGGCAGAGGCGGTTCTTCCACTTGGCGTCGGCCAGGTCTTCATAGGTGGAAAGCTCCGCGGGATCGACGTTCTCGGTGTTGTACACCAGGGTGCGGGCGCGCACGGAAAGGCCGAACCAGCGGTTTTCGGGATCGCGCAGGTGGGCGGGAATGTTTTTCTCAAGTACTTCGGAATCGGTCGCCTGCAGCAGGCCGGCTTCCGCCGCTTGCCACAGGTTGCCGGCATCGACGGTGAGCAGGATGTCGGCCGGCGTGTTGGCGCCCTCGGCCTTGAGACGCGCCAGCAGCGGGCCTTCCTTGTCGGTCAGAAAGCGCACGCGCACGCCGGTTTCCTTTTGGTAAAGATCGAACAGGGGCTTGATGAGCTGTTCGTTGCGGGCGGAATACACCACGACCTGCTCGGCGGCGGAAAGGCTTGGAGCCAGTAAACCGGCGGAAAGAAGCACCGCGACAGAGGCGGTCAGCGAGCGCAAACGGGACGCAAATTTCATCGTCTACTCCAAATGAAGGAATGAGGGATTTCGGGCTGGGTACTCATTGTGCATTAAATGAGAATCACTATCAATAATTGCCGGAATATTCATACCGCTTCCCGGCATCGCAATCCGCAGCCGGCGCAGCCCTTCATTCCAGGTGGCCGCACATGATACGCGCAAAACGTCGTTTTGTGATTGAGTTCGCGTCGCATCTGTGGACGGGGCGCGGCCCACGGCCTATGCTTCATTCAGCTGAAAACCAAGAAGCAGTGACGCCACAGGGGATTGACGACAGGCCCTCCACGGTGGCCCGTAGTGCAAGGTACAAGCGATGATAAAGGGAATTTTGTGGGTGCTGGTGATCGCCGCGCTGGCGGCGCTGGCCACCGCGGTAACCTACGAGGTTCAAACCTCCCATCTGCAGGCGAAGTTGTTTTCCCGCTATGCCGGCGAAATGACTTACACGCTGGAAGTTGGCCCTTCCGACGCCATCGTGTTCCCCGCCGCCGGCCCCTACAACGAGCGCCAGGGCTACACCAGTATTCCTTCCTTCACCGCCAGGCTCCTCAAGCGCGGCTTCGAAATCCGCCAGCAGGCGCATTTTTCCGACACCATGCTCGAATACGTGACGCTGGGCGGCAATGCGCCCTACCGGGAAAAGCAGCAATCCGGCCTCAGCGTGCGCGACGGTGCGGATCAGCTGGTCTACCAGACGCGCCAGCCCGAGCGCGTCTACGGCCACTTCAATGACATTCCCCCGCTTCTCGTCGACACCCTGCTGTTCATCGAGAATCGCGAACTGCTCAACGATACCCATCCCACCCGCAACCCGGCGCTGGAGTGGGATCGCCTCGGCAAGGTGCTCTACGCCCATGCCGTCAGCCTCGTGCGCCCCCATCAGGACACCGCTGGCGCCAGTACCCTGGCGACGCAGTTGGAAAAATTCCGCTACTCACCCGGTGGCCTGACGACCGATGTCGAGGAGAAATTGCGCCAGATGGTGTCGGCCTCGATACGGGCGTATCAGGATGGCCCCGACACCAGCGCGGCGCGGCGCCGTATCGTGCGCGACTACATCAACTCGACACCGCTCGCGGGGCGGGTGGGCTTTGGCGAAATACAGGGCGTGGGCGAAGGGTTGTGGGCCTGGTACGGCATCGATTTCGACACAGCCAATCGCGTCCTCGGCCTGGCGCCGGATGAGGCGGTGCTCGAGGAACGCGCGCGGGTCTACAAGGCGGCCCTCAGCCTGCTCCTGTCGCAGCGCCGCCCCTCCTACTATTTGCTCGCCGGGCGCGAGGAGCTGGCGAGTCTCACCGACAGCTATCTGCGCGTGCTCGGCAATGCCGGGGTGATCGACGCCCGGCTGCGCGATGCCGCCCTGGCGCAGCCGCTGATCTTCCGCGAGGGCGCGCCGATGATGGACAGCCCCTCGTTCATCCGCCAGAAAGCGGTCAACAGCGTTCGCACCGAATTGTTGTCGCTGCTCGGCATCAACAGTCTCTATGCCCTCGACCGCCTCGATCTGGAGGTGAAAACCACGGTCGCCAGCGAGGTGCAACAGGCTGTGGCGGACACGCTCGAAAAACTGGTGGACCCGGAGCACGCCCGCGCCATGGGTCTGATCGGCGAGCGGCTGTTGCGGGAGAACCAGCTGAGCGCGGTGCGCTTCAGCGTTCTGCTGTACGAAAGCACGCCGGACGGCAACAAGCTGCGGGTGCAGACGGACAACCTGAACATGCCGTTCGATCTCAACGACGGCTCGATGCTGGACCTGGGTTCCACCGCCAAGCTGCGCACCCTCGTCACCTACCTGCAGGTGGTCGAAACCCTGTACCGGCGCCACCGTCAGCAGGCGGTAGCGCCAGCGGATGTCGCCAACGACCCCCTGCGCCTGTGGGTGGCGGACTACCTGCGCCAGCACCCGCGTGCGGCGCTGCCGGACATTCTCGCGGCGGCCATGGCGCGCCGCTATTCGGCCAGTCCCTGGGAGCTGTTTTTCACCGCCAGCGGCCAGCACCGTTTCCACAATTTCGAGAGCCGCGACAACAACAGGGTGATGTCGGTTTCGGAGGCGTTCAACCGCTCGGTGAATCTGGTGTTCATCCGCATGATGCGCGATATCACGCGCTTCTACATCAACGAAATTCCGGGCGTGCACGACCTGCTGGAAAATCGCGACAATCCCCTGCGCCGCGAATATCTGGCGCGCTTCGCGGATCAGGAAGGCAAGGAATACCTGGGGCGCTTCCACGGTGTCTATCGCGGCAAGACGGGTGACCAGCTGATCGCCACCCTGGCGCAGCGCACCCGCGCCGTGCCCTACCGCCTGGCGATGGCGTTTCGCTCGGTCAGGCCCGACGCGAACAACGAGGCCATGGCGGCGTTCATGGCCTCCCGCCTGGGCGCTGAGATGCTGGACGACGATGAGGTTGCCGCGCTTTACGAAAAATACGGGCGCGACAAGTTCAACAGCAATGACCGCGCCTACCTTGCAGGTGTCCACCCCCTCGAACTGTGGCTGGTGGAATATCTGCTGGCCAACCCCGGCGCGCCGCTCGAAGAGCTGACCACGGCGAGCAGCGATGCCCGCCAGGAGGCCTATACCTGGCTTTTCAAGACCAAGAGCTGGAACAAGCAGCAGAAACGCATCCGCATCCTGATCGAACAGGATGCCTTCGCGGCGATTCACCGCGAGTGGCGCAAGCTCGGTTATCCGTTCCCCAGCCTGGTGCCGTCCTATGCCACGGCGCTCGGCGCTTCCGCGGATCGCCCCGCCGCCCTCAGCGAACTGATGGGCATCATCGTCAATGACGGCTTGCGGCTGCCCATGTCGCAGATCGAAACGGTCAGGTTTGGCGCGGGCACACCCTATGAGACCTTCATGGTCGCGGTGCCGAAGGTCGGCGAGCAGGTGCTGTCGCCCGAGGTCGCGCAAACCCTGCGTTCGGCGCTGGTGGGCATCGTCGAGTCGGGTACCGCGCGGCGCCTAGCAGGGGTGTTCGTGGCGCCGGACGGCACCCCGCTGGCGGTGGGGGGCAAGACTGGTACCGGCGATCACCGCAGCAAGCGCATGGCGGCGGGCGGCCGGGTGATTTCGGAAACCGTGATCAACCGCAACGCCATTTTCACCTTCTTTATCGACGACAGGTTTTTTGGCACCATTCTCGCCAACGTCGGCGGTCCCGAAGCGCGCAACTTCCAGTTCACCAGCGGCCTCGCCGCGCAGCTCCTGAAGGCGCTGGAACCGTCGCTGCAACCGCTGCTTTACGATGACACGGAGCGACTCGCGGACAACGCGGCGGTGACAGGGCAACAGGTCTCGGCGGCAGCTGATAGTGGGCTGTAAGCCGTAAGCTCGGTTTTCCCTGTGCGTTGTAGGGGCAATTCATGAATTGCCCCTACGGTATCGCGGGTGTTCAGCACAATTGCCGGTTTTCCCTGCGCGTGTAGGGGCAATTGCGCAAACCGATAAGGCCGGTTTACGCGAACCTGACAGTTTCATGAATTGCCCCTACGGTCTGCAGCGGGAATCAACAAACAGGACTGCCGCCTCACTATGTACTATGTAGGTAGGAGCACGGCAAGAACTGAAGCCTGCCAGCGTTTAACTTACAGCTTACGGCTTACAGCTCAAAACCAACCATAAAGCCAAATTCCCGATCACGGTGTAATCAGAAAAAATGCCCATCAAATCGCTTATCCGCACCATTGCCGACTTCCCCACGCCCGGTATCCAGTACCGCGATGTCACCACCCTGTTCAAGGATGCCCAGGGCTTCAACGGCGTCATCGAGAGTCTCGCGCAGCGCTATCGCGAGCGGCCCATCGATGTGGTGGCGGGTATCGAGGCGCGCGGCTTCATCCTTGGCGCCGCCCTCGCTCACAACCTCGGCAAGGGGTTCGTGCCCATTCGCAAGAAAGGCAAGCTGCCGGGGCAGACCCACCAGGTGGATTACGCGCTCGAATACGGCGTGGACAGCATCGAGATTCACGTCGACGCCATCACCGCAGGGCAGCGCGTGCTGTTGGTGGACGACCTGATCGCTACCGGCGGCACCGTTCTCGGTGCAATCGCGCTGCTCGAAAGAAGTGGTGGCGCAGTCGAGGAATGCTGTTTCATCGTCGATCTGCCGGACCTCGGCGGCTCGACGCGGCTCAGTGAGCAGGGCGTGAAACATTTCGCGCTCACCTCCTTTGCCGGGCACTGACGTCGGGTTTCGCGCCTTCCGGCAGACATCGCCAGGCCAGTCTGCGCACGCTGCCTCTTCCCCTCCCTCGGGATAACTCGCTATGGTGTCGTTCTCGTCAATGACAGAACGGACATCACCAATGGATAACGCTCCCGCATCCCGCCCCTTGATTCTGCTCGGCGCACTTCAGGGGGCGCTCCTGTGGTGGCTGTGGCACGCCGCGGCGCAAGGTGTGTGGCCGGCCACGCAAGCGCTGTGGCTGGGTGCCCTGTTGTGGTCGGGGCTGGCGTTGCCAATGGCGGTTTACCTCACGGAAAACGCCTTCCTGAGCAAGCGCCGACGGCTGTGGACGGTGGCGTTGACAACCCTGACCTATGCATTTTTTGGCGCCTACGCCGGGTGGATGGGCACGCCCCTCGAAACCGCCGAGCACGGCGTGCGCTTCAATGCCCTGGGCGCCTTCGGCCAGGTATTGGCGGCGGCCATCATGGGCTTTGTGGTGTTGCCGCTGGTGTCGGGACGGGAGCGGGGCCGCTGGCACTATCCGCGCCTGTTTGCGCTGGCATGGCGCAACGCCATGCTGTGCGCCAGCGTCGCCGTCGTTACCGGACTGTTCTGGCTGGTGCTGCTCGCCGGTGCCATGCTCATGGACCTGGTGGGCGTCGATTTCATTGGCGAACTGTTCTCGGAGCCGGTGTTCATCTTCCCGGTCACCGGCATGGTGGTGGGCACGGTGTTCGCCATGGGGCACGCGCGCGCCGGGTTGCTCGATAACCTGCGCCACTTCTGGCTGACACTCAATGCCTGGCTGCTGCCGCTCATCCTGCTGTTTGGCGTCATGTGGGTGGTGGCGCTGCCGTTCACCGGCCTCGAACCGTTGTTCGGGACCCGTTCGGCGGCTTTCATTCTGTTGTGGTTTGCCGCATTGGCGGTCAATTTCCTCAACTGCGCCTGGCAGGATGGCGCCGCGCCACCCTATCCGCGCTGGCTTGCAACGGCAATCGCCTGGGCGTGGCTGGCGCTGCTGGTGGTGGCGGCTGTGGCGGGCTGGGCGCTGTGGCTGCGCATTCGCCAGTACGGCTGGACCGAAGAGCGGGTGTGGGCGGTGCTGGTGTGGCTGTTGGCGGCGGGCTATGCGCTGGGATACAGCCTGTCGCTGGTGCCCGGCGCGGCGCGTGGCGGCGGGTGGCTGACGAGGGTCGATGCCACCAATGTGCCGCTGGCGATTTTCATGGTGGTGGCACTGGCGCTCATGGCAAGCCCGCTCGCCGACCCCAGGCGCCTGGCGGTGGAAAGTCAGGTGGCGCGCCTGCATCAAGGCAGTGTCGAGCCAGACGCCTTCGATTACCACTATCTGCGCTGGCGCTCGGGGCGCTGGGGCATGGAGGCGCTGCACCGGTTGCGTGATGACGGCAACGACGCCATCGCCAGTCGCGCCCGGCAGGCACTGACATGGAGGGAGTACTATTACTCGAGGGAAACCACCGCAACCCTCGACCGGGACGAGGCGCGCGCCCGCATCGAGGTGCTCAATCCTCCGACGGAAACTGTCGTCATCAGCGACGAGCTGGTGGATTTTCTGCGCGAGGACGAGCGCGAGGGTGAGCGCCGCCCCTGGGCAGTGCGCGCCTGTCTCGAGCCCAACCAACACTGTGCCCTGTGGCGGCGCGATCTCGATGGCGATGGCAGGGACGAGGTGCTGTTGCTGCAGGCCCACAGCAGGCAGGCGGTGCCCAGTGTGGTGCTGCTCGCGCAGCGCGACGGTCACTGGTATCAGGCTGCGAGCATCGCCAATGAGCTCGACATGGATCAGTGGCGCGCGGCCGTGGCGGAAGACGCGGTGCAGCTTGCCGCCCCGCGCTGGCCCGATCTGGTGATCGACGACGCGCGCCTGCCGGTGACGCCGCTGCCCGAGCGTGTTGAGAGCGAGCCATAAATTGTAAGAGTTTGTTCGCGATCTCGCGATTTGGTGTTATTCGACGGAGTTTCAGGTTTCAAGTTGCACGTTTCACGTAAGAACGGAGTGGCCCGTGGGTCGTTGAGGCTATCTGTACCACCGCGCGTGGTCGGTGTGATGTCATCACCACAGGCACCTACGTGAAACGTGCAACTTGAAACCTGAAACTCAGAAGCAGCAAAAGATCGTAAACAAGCTCGAAGCAGGAACACCGGAAGAATCGGATGCTGCCCCTGCACCGTCAAAAAAGATGTGGTACTGTCTGGACAAAGGCGGTGCCCGGTCGTGGGCGCCTGCCGCGAAGTTGGAGTGTTTTTGGGAGGAGTCATGCCATACCCCGACTGGTTTACCGCATGGGCGGACCAACAACCCTGGGCCTATACACTGACGGCGCTGGCACTGCTTCTGATAGCGGTGTGGCTGTCGAATTTCATTACCAAGCACGTGTTGATGCAAGGCGTGCGGCGGCTGCTCAAGACCACGACATTCGGCCGGGACGAGGGGCTGGGACTGGAAAAAGTCATCAGCCGTCTGGCACATGTGGTGCCGGCCCTGGTGCTTGCCGCCGGTATCGGCTTCGTGCCGGATGTTCCCGACGCCGCCGTGGTGGTGGTGCGCAACGTCAGCAACGCCTACATCGTGCTCACCGTGGCGCTGGCGGTGAGCGGCCTGTTGCACGGCATCAACGCCGTGTACAGTCGCCGGCCCGATGCCAGGGACAGGCCCATCAAGGGCTACCTCCAGGTCATTCAGATCGTCATCTTCGCGGTGGCGGCGATCCTGATCATCGCCTCTCTGCTGGATCGTTCGCCGCTGATTCTGCTGTCCGGCCTCGGCGCCATGGCCGCTGTGCTGATGCTGGTGTTCCAGGACACGCTGTTGTCGCTGGTGGCGAGTATCCAGCTTACCTCCAACGACATGGTACGGGTGGGCGACTGGATCGAAATGCCCCAGCTCAACGCCGACGGCGACGTCATCGACATCGCCCTGCACACAGTGAAGGTACAGAACTGGGACAATACCATCACCACCGTCCCCACCAAGCGCTTGATCGCCGAATCCTTCAAGAACTGGCGCGGCATGCAGGAAAGCGGCGGCCGGCGCATCAAGCGCTCCCTGTATCTGAATCAGAACAGCATCCATTTCCTGGATGCGGAAGAGCAGGAGCAGTTGCGCCGTTTCGCCTTGTTGCGGGACTACCTGGACGGCAAGAACGAGGAATTGAATGCCTGGAATAACAAGCTGCGGGAACAGGGCCTCGATCCCGTCAACAGCCGCCAGGTCACCAATATCGGCACCTTCCGCGCTTATGTGGACCGCTACCTGCGCCAGCACCCGGGCATTCACCAGGGCATGACCCTGATGGTGCGCCAGCTTGCGCCCGGCCCCCAGGGGTTGCCCCTGGAAATCTATTGTTTCACCAGTACTACGGCCTGGGGCGCTTACGAAGGTATTCAATCCGACATCTTCGACCACTTGTTGGCGATACTGCCCGAGTTCGGTTTGCAGGTCTTCCAGGAGCCCAGTGGTGCGGATGTGGCGGGCGCCTTGGAGGAGATGCGTCGGCCGGAGGTTGTCACGCCGACGCCCTGACCTGAATATTACAATTTCATACCAGCAGGCAAGAACAAGGAACAATCCGCCCCATGACGGACGTCGACAACGCTCAGGGTGACACGCAAAACCAGGCCGCCCGCTGGCACGCCCTGCCGCAGGAAAGGGTCGTCGAACAACTCGGCAGCGGCGCCGGCGGGCTGACTGAAGCCGAGGCGCAGCGCCGGCTGGGCATCCACGGCGCCAACCGCCTGGCGCCGCCCAAACGGCGCGGCCCGCTGCTGCGCTTGCTGATGCAATTCCACAACATTCTTCTCTACGTGATCATCGCTTCGGCGGTGATCACCGCCTTTCTCGGCCACTGGGTGGACACTGGCGTGCTGCTCATGGCGGTGGTGGTCAACGCCGTGATCGGCTTCATTCAGGAAGGCAAGGCGGAGGCCGCGCTCGACGCCATTCGCGCCATGCTGTCGCCCCATGCCACGGTGATCCGCGATGGTGGGCGCCGTGAAATCGACGCCTCGCAACTGGTGCCCGGCGACAGGGTGGCACTGGCTTCCGGCGATCGCGTGCCCGCCGATGTGCGCCTGGTGGCAGTGCGCGAACTGCGCGTCGAAGAAGCTGCACTGACCGGCGAGTCGCTGCCCGTCGAGAAAACGACAGCGGCGGTGGCAGAGGATGCCACCATCGGTGACCGCTTCGGCATGGCCTATTCTGGAACGCTGGTGGTCTACGGCCAGGCGACAGGCGTGGTGGTGGCCACGGGCAGTGCCACCGAGCTCGGCAAGATCAACCAGATGCTGGCGGATGTCGACAGCCTGACCACGCCGCTGCTGCGCCAGATGGACAGATTCGGGCGCCTGCTGGCGTTCGTCATTCTGTTCGTGGCGGCGCTCACGTTTCTGCTCGGCATTCTGGTGCGGGACCACTCCGCCGCCGACATGTTCATGATGGTGGTGGCCTTGGTGGCGTCGGCCATTCCCGAGGGATTGCCGGCGATCATGACCGTGACCCTGGCGCTCGGCGTGCAGCGCATGGCGCGGCGCAATGCCATCGTGCGGCGCCTGCCGGCAGTCGAAGCCCTGGGCTCGGTGACGGTGATCTGTTCCGACAAGACCGGCACCCTGACCCGCAACGAAATGACCGTGCAGCGGGTGGTGTGCGGCGACCGGGTGGTCGAGGTGAGCGGCGTGGGCTACGCGCCGCACGGGGAGTTCCGCAGCGATGGCCGCACGCTCGAAGCAACTGCGGTGCCCCATCTGGCCCTCGCCATCCGCGCCGGGGTGCTGTGCAACGACTCGCGCATGCGCGACGACGACGGCACCTGGTGGGTGGAGGGCGACCCCACGGAAGGCGCGTTGCTGGTGCTGGGAGCCAAGGCGGGCCTCGACCGCCAGGCGCTGGAGGCCGCCGCGCCGCGCCGCGACACCATTCCCTTCGAGTCGCAGCATCGCCTGATGGCCACTTACCACAAGGATGATGAGGGCGGCGACTGGATCTTCGCCAAGGGTGCGCCCGAGCGCATTCTCGAGATGTGCGCGAGCCAGGCGACCGCGCACGGTGAGCAAGCGCTGGATGTGGATTACTGGCGGCGCTGGGCGACGGACACCGCGGCCCAGGGCCTGCGCCTGCTCGCCATCGCCTGCAAGCCGTGCGCCCCGGCCGGTGGCGGCCTCGGCTTCGACGATGTCGCGGCAGGTTTTCGCATGCTGGCGCTGGTGGGCATCATCGATCCGCCCCGGGAAGAGGCCATCGCCGCGGTGCGCGAGTGCCACCGCGCCGGTATCCGCGTCAAGATGATCACCGGCGATCATGTCGAAACGGCGCGTGCCATCGGTGCGCAACTGGCCATCGGCGTCGGCAAGCCGGCCGTCACCGGCGCCGAGATCGCGCTGATGGACGACGCCGCGCTGCGCCGCATCGCCCTGGATGTGGACGTGTTCGCACGCGCCAGCCCGGAACACAAGCTGCGCCTGGTGCGCGCCCTGCAGGACGACGGTCAGGTGGTGGCCATGACCGGCGACGGCGTCAACGACGCGCCGGCCCTGAAGCGCGCCGACGTTGGCGTCGCCATGGGCAACAAGGGCACCGAGGCGGCGAAGGAGGCGGCCGACGTGGTGCTCGCCGACGACAATTTCGCGACCATCGCGGCTGCGGTGCGCGAGGGCCGTGCGGTGTACGACAACGTCAAGAAGTTCGTGCTCTTCATGCTGCCCACCAATGGCGGCGAAGCGCTGGTGGTGATTGCCGCCATCCTCTTCAACCTGGTGCTGCCCATGACCGCGGTGCAGGTGTTGTGGATCAACATGGTGACATCCAGCACTCTCGGCCTGGCGCTGGCCTTCGAGGCCACCGAGCAAGGCATCATGGAGCGCGCGCCGCGCCCGCCCTCGGAGCCGCTGCTGTCGGGCTTTTTCGTGTGGCGCGTGCTGATGGTGGCGGTGCTGATGATGGCCGGTGCGCTCGGCCTGTTCCTGTGGGAGCTCGACAGGGGCGCCAGCGTGGAGACCGCACGCACCATGGCGGTCAACGCGGTGGTGGCGGCGGAAATGTTCTACCTGCTCAACAGCCGCCATATCTTTGCTTCGGTCGTGAACCGGGAAGGGCTGTTCGGCAACCGCTACGTGCTGATTGCCATCGCCGTATGCATACCCCTGCAACTGGCGTTTACCCACGCGCCATTGATGCAGGCGGTATTCGGTTCCACCGACCTCGCTCTCGACGAGTGGCTCAAGGTGATCGGCGCGGGCCTGATGGTGTTCATCGTGGCGGAAATCGAAAAATGCATCATGCGCAAAACGGGGTTTGCGAGGCGTTCTGTGCACGCCTGAGTTGCTAGACTTGGCATGATTAATGCTAATATCCCGCCACCGGGAAACGACTTGCCAGGTCGGCCAGACTCTCCCGCGCAACACTTTCAGGCTGTAAGCTTTGCGTGCGGGGTTACCGAGCCATGCTTTGCGGACTTGCGCGTGAGGCGCATGTCATACTGGAGCGGGCGCCGCGTCTTTGGGGGGGACTGTTCGAGGTTCGGGCGGCATCGCCGAGCGGGGAGTATCCCGGCGTTCATGGAATCACGATAAGGGAGGACTGTGTATTTTGCTTTTTGATCGTCCCACTGAATTGGCAGGGGTAGCGCTGACGTCATGATGCAGGCGCTTGTCATCATTCCTTTCATCGGCAGTCTGATCGCGGCCTGTCTGCCCGCGAACGCCCGCAACCGCGAGGCCTGGCTGGCGGGTAGCGTTGCTCTGTGCGGACTGCTCATCACTTGCTGGCTGTATCTGCGGGTCGGCGATGGCGAGGTTGTGCGCTACCAGTTGCAATGGCTGCCGGCGTACGGGCTGAACGTCTCCCTGCGCATGGATGGCCTCGCCTGGCTGTTTGCCATGCTCATTCAGGGCATCGGTCTGCTGGTGGTGCTGTACGCCCGCTACTACATGTCGCCGAAAGACCCGGTGCCGCGCTTCTTCGCCTTTCTGCTGGCGTTCATGGGCTCGATGCTGGGAATAGTCCTGTCCGGCAACCTGATACAACTGGTGATCTTCTGGGAGCTGACCAGTATCACCTCGTTTCTTCTCATCGGTTATTGGCACCACCGCATCGACGCCAGGCGCGGTGCGCGCATGGCCTTCACGGTGACCGCGGCGGGCGGCCTGTGCCTGCTCGCCGGAGTGCTGCTGCTCGGCCACATCGTCGGCAGCTATGAACTCGATCAGGTGCTGGCGGCGGGCGAACTGGTGCGCAACCACGACTGGTACACGGCGGTGCTCGCGCTGGTCGCCCTGGGCGCGCTCACCAAGAGTGCCCAGTTCCCGTTCCACTTCTGGCTGTCCCACGCCATGGCCGCACCGACGCCGGTATCCGCCTATCTCCACTCCGCGACCATGGTGAAGGCGGGGGTGTTTTTGCTGACACGGCTGTGGCCGGTGCTGTCCGGCACGCCGGAATGGTTCTGGATGATCGCCGGCGCGGGCATCTGCACCCTGCTGCTCGGTTCCTTCTATGCGATTTTTCAGCACGACCTGAAAGGTCTGCTGGCCTACTCCACCATCAGCCACCTGGGCCTGATCACGGCGCTGCTCGGTTTCGGCACGCCACTGGGAGTGGTTGCCGCCATTTTCCACATCCTCAATCACGCGATTTTCAAGGCGTCGCTGTTCATGGCGGCGGGTATTCTCGATCACGAAACCGGTACCCGCGACATGCGCCTGTTGCGGGGGCTGTACCATGTGCTGCCCATCACCGCCACCCTGGCGATCGTCGCCAGTGCCTCGATGGCGGGTGTGCCGCTGCTCAACGGCTTTCTCTCCAAGGAAATGTTCTTCGCCGAAACCACCGCGGTGGGCGGTCGCGATGATTGGTGGATGTCGGTGGCCGCGGTGGCCATGGGCATCTTCAGCGTGACCTACTCGCTGCGCTTCATCAGCGTATTTTTCGGCAAGTTCACCGATGAGCTCACGGTGACACCGCATGAGCCGCCGCACTGGATGCGCTTTCCCGTCGAGCTGTTGGTGATGCTGTGTTTGGTGGTCGGGATCGTTCCCGCGCTCAGTGTCGAGCCGTTTCTCGATCGCGCGGTGGTCGCGGTACTCGCCGAGCAGGCGCCGTACTACGACCTGGCGGTGTGGCACGGCTTCAACCTGCCGTTTCTGATGAGTCTGGTGGCGCTGGTCGGCGGCATCCTGTTCTACATCGTGCTGCGCCGCTACTACAGCCTGAGCAACAGCGACAAGGTGCCTTTCCTGCATCGCATCAACGCTGCCAAGCTCTACGATCACAATATGGGGCGCCTCTATCAGATGTCGGCACTGGCCGTCGAGTGGCTCGGCACCGTGCGCCTGCAACCGCAACTGATGTGGATCGTGATTGCCCTGGTGGCGGTGTGCCTGGTCGTCATTCCCTGGGCGCTGGTGCCGCTACCGGCCCTCGGCGACGGCGATCTGGCCTTTGCCGTCATGTGGGTCATCGGTGCCCTGTGCGCCGTGGCGGCCGCCTGGCAGGCCAAGTACCACCGCCTGGCGGCATTGTTGTTCGTGGGCGGCACGGGGATCGTCACGGCCATGACTTTCCTGTGGCTGTCGGCGCCCGACCTGGCGCTGACCCAATTGATGGTGGAAACCGTGACCACCGTGCTGATTCTGCTGGGGCTGCGCTGGCTGCCGCCGCGCTTGCTGCCACAGGGTCGCCAGGGCGGGCTGGGTATCGCCGCGGTGCGGCGCTCCCGGGATTTGCTGATCGCCGTTGGCGCGGGTGCGGTCATGACAGTGCTCAGTTACTGGGCGCTGACGCGCGGCACCACCCAGACCATCGCCGATTTCTTCCTGCTGCGGGCGCGCAGCGAGGGGGGTGGCAGCAACGTGGTCAACGTTCTGCTGGTGGATTTCCGGGCCTTCGATACCTTTGGTGAGATTACCGTGCTGGGTATCGTGGCGCTCACGGTCTACGCCCTGCTGCGCCGCTTCCGGCCCGCACCCGAGAGTGCGGCGCTGCCGCAGCAGCAGCTCGATCCCACCGACGCCGCGATTCACCAGACGCCAGCCGAGCACGCCGACAGCGGCTACCTGGCGATACCCGCTGTCTATCTGCGCTTCCTGTTGCCGTTCATGGTCATGGCGGCGGTGTACTTCTTCATGCGCGGTCACAACCTGCCCGGCGGAGGCTTCGTGGCCGGGCTGATTTTCGCCGTGGCGATGATCGCCCAGTACATGCTCGCGGGAGCCACCTGGGTGGAGGCGCGCTTGCCGCTGGACCCGCACAGGTGGCTCTCCTGGGGGCTGGGGCTGGCGGCGCTGACCGGCCTCGGCGCATGGCTGTTCGGCCATCCGTTCCTGACCAGTCATACCGCGCATGTGACCTTGCCGGTGTTCGGTGAGCTGCACCTGCCCAGCGCCTTCCTGTTCGATCTGGGTGTCTTCATGGTGGTGGTGGGCGCGACCATGCTGATTCTCGTGGCGTTGTCGCATCAGACCATGCGCAGTCATCGCGTGCCCGCCGGCGCCGCCGTGCCCGAGAGGAGTTCCTGATGGAAGCCACCATTGCCATCGCGATCGGCGTGCTGTTCGGCTCAGGGGTGTGGCTGATTCTGCGACCCCGTTCCTTCCAGGTGCTGACGGGACTGCTGTTGATGTCCTATGCGGTCAATCTGTTCATCTTCATCATGGGCCGCCTGTGGGTGAACATGCCGCCGCTGACGGTGGAATCCGGCGCGCCCGATCCCGCCGCCTACGCCGATCCCTTGCCCCAGGCGCTGGTGCTGACCGCCATCGTCATCGGCTTTGCCACCACCGCACTGTATCTGGTGCTGATGATCGGCTCGCGCAGCGTGACCGGGACTGACCACGTCGACGGCAAGGAGACCGATCAATGACTCTGGATTGGAGCCAGCATCTCATCGTCGCGCCAGTGCTGGTACCGCTGCTGGTCGCGGCGCTGCTGGTGCCGCTCAACGAGACCCGTCACCAGGTCAAGTTTCTGATCAATGCCGGCGCGGTGGCGGTTCAGTTCGGCATCGCCCTCATGCTGGTGAGCATGACCGATGGCGGTCACTGGCAGGACGGCATCGGTGTGTATCTGGCGGCGAACTGGGCTGCGCCCTTTGGCATCGCCCTGGTGGTGGATCGCCTGGCGGCGCTGATGTTGCTGCTTACCGCACTGCTGGCGGCCTGCGCGCTGTTGTATTCGATGATGCGCTGGAGCCGCATCGGGGTGCACTTCCACTCGCTGTTCCAGTTCATGCTGATGGGGCTCAACGGCGCCTTCCTGACCCACGACCTGTTCAACCTGTTCGTGTTCTTCGAGGTCATGCTGGCGGCCTCGTACGGCCTTCTGTTGCACGGTTACAACCTCAAGCGCATCCGCGCCGGCATGCAGTTCATCGCCGTCAACCTGGTGGCGTCGCTGATGTTCTTGATCGGGCTGGCGCTGATCTACGCGGCCGCCGGCACCCTCAACATGGCCGATCTGGCGATGCGCCTGGAAGGGCTCGGCGGCGACCAGCTGGCATTGCTGAAAGTCGGCGCCGGCGTCCTTGCCATCGCCTTTCTCGTCAAGAGCGCCATGTGGCCGCTGGGGTTCTGGCTGCCCATCACCTATGCGGCGGCGTCGCCGCCAGTGGCGGCGATGTTCGTGCTCATGACCAAGGTGGGTGTGTACGTGGTGCTGCGCCTGTGGCTGCTGCTTTTTTCAAGCGACAGCCACGGCGCCGCGAGCTTTGGTGCCGATGTGCTGCTGTGGGGCGGCATGGCCACCATCGTGTTCGGCGCGGCGGGCATGCTCGCCAGCGACAGACACGGGGATCTGGCGGGTTATGGCGCGATCATGTCGTCCGGCACCCTACTGGCGCTGATAGGCCTGGGCGAAAGCGGCGTGGTCGGCGCCGCGCTGTTCTATCTGCTCAGCTCCACCCTCGGCATGGGGGCGTTCATGCTGTTGATCGAGCTTGTCGAACGCAGCCGCAACCCGGTCGAAGCCATGCTGTCTCTGACCCGGGAAGCGTTTGAATTCGAAGAGACGCCCGACCAGCCGGTGGGGGTGGGGATTCCCGCGGCGCTGGCATTCATCGGCCTGTCCTTCGGCGCCTGCGCACTGGTGATCACCGGGCTGCCGCCGCTGTCGGGATTCGTCGCCAAGTTCAGCGTATTCCACGCGCTGCTCGCCGGCGAGGTGAGGGGCGTGGGGCTGGCGGTGATGGGGCTGGTCATTCTCTCGGGGCTTGCCGCCATCATCGCGCTGATGCGTTTTGGCGTGCGCACGTTCTGGGCGTCGGGCGCCATCAATGCGCGCATGCATCTGTCGGAAGTGGTGCCGGTCAGTCTGCTGCTGTTTCTGTGTGTATTCCTTACCCTGCGCGCAGGCCCCATGCTCGAGTACCTGGAGCGCACCAGCGCCACTCTGCATCAGCCGCAGCTGTATGCGCAGCGGGTGCTGGCCGAGCCCGCGGTGATGTCGGCCTCCGCACAGCAGGCGAGGAGCGACGGATGATCATGCGCTGGTTGCCCCGCCCGTTCACCTCCGCGTGCCTGTTCGTGGTGTGGTTGCTGCTCAACCAGACCCTGCACCCGGCGCACCTGCTGCTCGCGGCGTTGCTGGCGGTTGTCATCCCCCTGTTGACCACGCCGCTGCAGCCGCTCGGCGATCCGGTGATGCGCAAGCCGATGGCGCTGGTGCGGCTGCTGAGCATGGCGCTGGTGGAGATCGTGCGCTCCTGCTTCAACGTCGGGCGCATCATTCTTCTGGTGCGATCCGATGGCATCCGCTCACAGTTCATCCGCATCCCGCTCGACCTGCGCAATCCCTACGGGCTCGCGGTGCTGTCCTGCCTGATCAATTCCACGCCGGGTACGGTGTGGGTGGAAATCCTGCCGGGCAGTCATGAACTGGCGCTGCATGTGTTCGATCTTCACGACGAGGCCTGGTGGATCGACACCATCAAGACGCGCTACGAAAAACCGCTGATCGAGATCTTTGAAACAGGAGGGAAGGCATGACGGCACTGTTGTCCTTCGCGATGGCATTCGCATTCGCCTGTGTGATACTGGCCATGATCTTTTGCACGGTGCGACTGCTGATCGGCCCCAATGCCCAGGACCGGGTTCTCGCTCTCGATACCCTGTGGATGTGCGCCATGCTGCTGTCCCTGGTGCAGGGTATCCGTTTCGGCAGCCAGGTCTATTTCGAGGCCGCCATTCTGATCATCCTGATCGGTTTCGTGTCCACGGTGGCGCTCGCCAAGTTCCTGATACGGGGAGAAATCATCGAATGAGTGGTGTGGAAGAGCTGCCCGCCTGGATCGCCTTGACGGTGAGTGTGCTGCTGATCCTCGGCGGTGTGGTGATCGTCACCGGCGCGCTCGGCCTCATGCGCCTGCCCAACTTCTACCAGCGCATCCACGGCCCGGCCATCACCATCACGCTCGGCGCGGGCTGTGTGCTCATCGCGTCGATGATCTATTTCTCGGTGCTGCAATCGCGCCCCGTCATTCACGAAATCCTCATCAGCGCCTTCATTCTGTTGACCGCGCCGGTGGTAGCCATGCTGATCATGAGAGCGGCCGTGTACCGCGACCTGCGCGGAGGTAAATCGACCAGCGGCGTGTCCTCCGGCGATGTCTATACCACATCCGATAAGGACTGAGCGAGAGGTTCGCGGACAGGGCAGTCGCGCCATGTTTGAGCGGGAGCTTCGTCCCCGGCCACGCCCCCGGCAAAGGGCTTTCGAGACACGCCGTGAATCCGTCCCTGGAGGCTCGCCAGCGGCTATCCCTGCCGCTGACGGTCTCGAAAGCCCTTTGCCGGGGGCGCAGCCTCACCTTGGTGCCATTCAATCACACAGCGCGATTGCCCTGCATTCGAGGGTAAGGGATCTGTGCGGCGCGCGCGAGACAGGGCACAATGGTTGGCGTGACACAGACCCTATGGGAAGCGGACAGGAAACCCCATGCTGGAACAATTTGCCCTTTCACTCGACGGCCTGACCCTGTCGGGGCCCATCTGGCGCCTGCTTGGCAACACGCTCGTCCTGTTCGTCGCCATTGTCGTCGCGCGCTCTCTCAGTGGGCGCTTCATACGGCGCACGGTGGCGGCCCCCGATCTGCGCCGCAAGTGGCTGGTACAGTCTCGCAACGGCCTGATTCTGCTGGCCATTCTCGGCCTGGTGATGATCTGGGGCAACGAGCTGCGAACCCTGGCGCTGTCCATCGTCGCCATTGCCGTGGCCTTCGTGGTCGCCACCAAGGAGCTGATCCTGTGCATCACCGGCTCCATCCTCAAATCCAGTGCACGCTCGTTCAATATCGGCGACCGTATCCAGGTCAAGGATTTTCGTGGCATCGTCATCGATCAGAAGCTGCTGACCACCACCATCCTCGAAATGGGGCCGGGCCGCAGCTACCAGCGAACCGGTCGCATGGTGGTGCTTCCCAATGCCATTTTCGTGTCCGAGCCCGTGGTCAATGAAACCGCCACCCAGAGCTACGTTCTCCACGTGTTCAGCGTGCCCTTCAAGCGCGACGACGACTGGCCCGCCGCCAGGGAAGCCTTTCTCGCCGCCGCGAATCGCCACTGCGAGCCCTACCTGGAGAAGGCGCGCCGCTACATCGGCAAGGTCAGCGACCAACTGGGGCTGGCGGTGCCAGTCGTCGACCCCAGGGTGACGATCCAGGTGCCCACGGCGGGGGAGATCCACCTGGTGGTGAGCTTCCCGTCGAAAGCGACCGAGCGCGGCCAGATCGAACAGGCCATTCTTGCCGATGTGTTTGGCAACCATGATTTTTCGGCGAAGGGAAGGGATAAGGGGGCGTCGGAAAAAGGGGAATAGCATTACGGTGTTGAAAGTGGCAAGGCGCACAAATCTGCCCCTGAAAAACATATTCGAGGAAAGGGAACTTGATGAGAGGTCAACTACCGAGAATTTCCTGGTGGTTCGACAGGAAGATTCTCACCAGATCAGAAGACGCTTCGTGGTTTTGAACGCTGCCGTCCATTTTGTCGCTGGATTGGCATATGTTATCAGCTGATGATAAGATTGGGCATGCACAGGGACGCGGCAATAGATACTCTGCTCGAGCTTGACGGATCCGTTTTCGATCAGGGGGGCGGCTATTGGATAAAGCTGGAGGCACGGCGGGTTGATGTCAGTGAGAAGATTCCACACGGCATACGATATTCGCTGACACTGCATGAACCATACGGCAGGCGTGTTCTGGGCTATGACAATGCACATGCGGTCAAGCCTCCTGGGAAATACAAATACGCCGGCCGTATACTGACTTATGATCACAGACACCGCCACGCTTCCGACAAAGGGGTGCCTTACGAGTTCAGGGATGCTCAGCAACTGCTCAATGACTTCTTTACGGATGTTGACCGCGTTCTGTCGGAGGTAAAGAAACGATGAAAACCCTGGTCATCGGCATCATGCCGCAAGACAAAATCCGCGAGCGCGCCCTGGCAATTGCTCGCGGTGACTACAAACCCAAGACCAATGAGCCAAAAATCTGGTTTACGTCGATGAAGTCCCTGGCCGAGGTACTGAGCGACGACAATCGCGCACTGTTGCGCGTCATCACGGACATGGAGCCGGCGTCCATCGCCGAGCTTGCCGAGGTCACGGGGCGTAAATCCAGTAACCTGTCCCGTACCCTGAAAACCCTGTCCAATTACGGCATCGTGGAGTTGATGAGAGAAAAGAATCAGGTGCGCCCCATCGTGAAGGCCAGGGAATTTCGCATCATAGCGGCGTGATGTAATATGGATAAAAATCGGCGCTGCTTCTGCCCGGCTTAGTTCTCCCCTGCGTTAGCGGTGCCCTTTGACGAGCAATTGGTGGCGGTGCCGGTGGGAATGTTGTGGGAAGGCTGAATCGCTATCGGGTACCAGGTTCCTGGATGAATACTAAACCGGGCTCGATATTACCGGCAGTACGTTCCTTGCTCCGACCGGTTCAGTCCTCCAGAAGGGCCGCAAGGCTGCCGGCATCGAGAATTTTCAGTACCCACTGATCCAGTTGCGCCTTGTCGGCTTCCATGATGCGGCGCTCGGCCCACTCGGGAAGGGGACCGAACTTCAACTTTGCCTGCGCCAGCAGGGTGTTGGCTTCGCCCCTTGCTTCACCTCTGGCCTCACCGATCGCGATGCCACGCTGTTCGGCCTTGCGTTCTCTGTTCGATATCAGTGCCATACCGCTGTCCTCGTCCATTGCGTCGATGTAACCTTCGTAGTCCGCTTCCAGGGTTTCCGGCAAGGTTATCATGTAGTCCATGATACTGAACA
>Ga0265293_10002319_pt1 | contig 38686 bp, 56 predicted proteins | sample Munlanlewell138R_FD_192505 | JGI IMG/M metagenome (GOLD analysis project Ga0265293, IMG submission 192505) | Leachate microbial communities from a municipal landfill in Southern Ontario, Canada - Leachate well 138R | ecosystem: Engineered > Solid waste > Landfill > Unclassified | place: Canada... | reverse complement strand
GAGGATGCGCAGCGATGAGAGGTCGCGAGGGCGTCCCCACGCCAGCGACTGCACCCGCGGCAGCTCGCACAGCGTCGGCTGGCGGAGCACCTCGAGCTCTCGCTCCGGATCCCGATGGGGGTACGGGAGCACCTCGTACTGCTCTTGCACGCGGGGGAGTGCGGTCATGGCGCGGCCTCCGATCGAGGGCTGACACGCACCAGTCTGGGGGACTGGGAGCGTCGTCGGGCATCGGGGAACACCCCAGCGAGGGTGGGTGCGAGGACGCAAGAAGGCCCCCGCGAACGCGGGGGCCTTCCCGTCGGGTACCTCGCCGGTGCGAGGACTAACCGAGCAGCGACAGCACGGACTGGGGCGCGGAGTTGGCCTGCGCCAGCACCGAGACACCCGCCTGCTGCATGATCTGCCGCGTCACCATCTCCGAGGAGACGGCGGCGATGTCCGCGTCACGGATGCGGGACTCGGACGCCGACAGGTTCTCCACCGAGACGCCGAGCGAGTTGATCGCCGTCTCCAGCTGGTTCTGCCGGGCACCGAGGACCGCGCGGAAGGTCGAGACCTGCTCGATCGCCGTGTCCACGGAGGCGAGCAGCGTGTCCGCCTCGCCCGTCGTCGCCACCGCGGTGTTGTCCGCGATCAGCGTCGAGAGCTTCCCGGCGTTGCCGAGGGCGCTCGACCGCATGTCGCTGAACGACAGGGTGATGTCGTCACCGACCTCCGAGCCCACGCGGAACGACGCGGACGAGGAGGACGTGGTCACAACCGTGTCGCCGTCGAGGCCGGCGGCGATCGCGGTGCCGGTGACGTTGCCGGCGTTTGCATCGTGCTCCAGCGTGAAGGTCACGCCGAGCTCCTCGAAGATGATGTCCTGCGAGGCGTTCGCGCCCATGTTCTGGACCGTGAACGTCTCGCTCCGCGTGAAGCCACCCGACGTCACGGACAGCGACAGCACGCCACCCGTCTCGTCGTTCAGGGTGTAGGTCGCGCTCGGGTCGGCGTTGCCGACGTCGATCGTGCCAATCGAGACCGTCGCGCCGTTCTCGACGACGGTGTCGCCGTCCAGGGTGGCGGTGGCGTCGTCGTGGGTGACGGACAGTGAACCGTTGAGCAGGTTCAGGCCGTTGAAGCGCGTGCGCTGGGCGATGTTGTCGATCTCAGAACGCAGCGCCACCATCTCCTCGCCGATCGCGGTGCGGTCGGACGAGGACAGGGTGGAGTTGCCGGCCTGGACCGTCAGCTCGCGGACGCGCTGCAGGATGCTGTGCACCTCGTCCAGCGCGCCTTCAGCCGTCTGGAGCATCGAGACGCCGTCGAGGGCGTTCCGCTGGCCCTGCTGCATACCGCGGACCTGCGCCCGCATCTTCTCGCTGATCGCGAGGCCGGCGGCGTCGTCCGCCGCGCGGTTGATGCGCAGACCGGACGAGAGCTTCTCGAGGGTCTTGCTCATCTTGTGGCTGGTCGCACCCAGGTTGCGCTGGGCGTTCAGCGCAGCCACGTTCGTGTTGATGATGACTGCCATGGTTCGGCCTCCTTAGCCGGGTTCGTCCGGCGTCCTTGCCGGACGGTCGCGCGACCCCTCGATGCGTCCGCCGGTGCACTCGGCGTGACCCACCTGGAATCACACGGGAATCATCGGAACCGTCGGAGGTCCCCCTATTCGGGTGTTCCCTGATCCCCACCGCCCGTGGCGATTCGGGTTCCCCCGTACGCCCACCCTCGACGCCCCCGACTCCCGCGCGAGGATCCCCGCACCGCCGAGGACGAACGCCCGAGAGAAGGGCACTCACCCCACCCCCTCCCGCTCCGCGGGCGGGGGGTCAGAACGTGGGGCGGGGACCTGAGCACAGACACACAGGAGCCCCCACCGGTGTCGCGGTGGGGGCTCCTCACCTCGGACCTCCGGGGAGGCCGAGGGCTATCTCGACGAGGGCTAGCCGATCAGCGAAAGGACGGACTGCGGGGCGGCGTTCGCCTGGGCGAGCACCGACACACCGGCCTGCTGCATGATCTGGCTGGTCATCATCTGCGACGACACGGACGCGATGTCCGCGTCGCGGATGCGGGACTCGGACGCCGACAGGTTCTCCACCGAGACGCCGAGCGAGTTGATCGCCGTCTCCAGCTGGTTCTGGCGAGCACCGAGGACGGCGCGGAAGGTCGAGACCTGTCCGATGGCCGTGTCGATCGAGGCCAGCAGCGTGTCCGCGTCGGCCGTCGTCGCCACCGCGGTGTTGTCCGCGATCAGCGTCGAGAGCTTCGAGCCGTTGCCGAGGGCGCTCGAACGCATGTCGTCGAACGACAGCGTGATGTTGTCACCGACCTCGGAGCCCACGCGGAACGAGGCGGACGACGAGGCTGTGGTCACAACCGTGTCGTTGTTCAGGCCCGCGGCGATCACAGCGCCGGTCACGTTGCCAGCGTTGGCGTCATGCTCCAGGGACACGGTGACACCGAGCTCCTCGAAGATGATGTCCTGGGTGCCGTTGGCGCCCATGTCCTGCACCGTGAAAGTCTCGGCGCGAGAGAACCCACCGCTCGTCACCGTCGCGGTCAGGACGGCGGCGGCGTTCGTGAGGGTGTACGTGGAGTTCGCGTCCGCGTTCCCCACGTCGATGCCGGCCACGGACACGGTACCGCCGTTCTCGGTGGCGGTTGCCCCGCTCGCCGTAGACGAGCCGTCCAGCGTCACGGCCAGCGAACCGTTGAGCAGGTTCAGACCGTTGAAGCGCGTGCGCTGGGCGATGTTGTCGATCTCAGAGCGGAGCGCCACCATCTCTTCGCCGATCGCGGTGCGGTCGGACGAGGACAGGGTGGAGTTGCCGGCCTGGACGGACAGCTCGCGGACACGCTGGAGGATCGTGTGGACCTCGTTCAGCGCGCCTTCAGCGGTCTGCAGCATGGAGACGCCGTCCTGGGCGTTCCGCTGGCCCTGCTGCATGCCGCGGACCTGCGAGCGCATCTTCTCGCTGATGGCGAGGCCGGCGGCGTCGTCCGCCGCCCGGTTGATGCGCAGGCCGCTGGACAGCTTCTCCAGGGTCTTGCCCATGGTGGCGCTGGTGCTGCTCAGGTTTCGCTGAGCGTTCAACGCCGCCACGTTGGTGTTGATGATCATTCCCATGGTTGGTGTGGCCTCCTCAGCCGTGAACTCCCGACATCCTTGTCGGCAGAGGTTGGAGTCCGCGTTCCGGATCCGCTGGTCCTCCATCAGCATCATCGGCAGCCACCGCCCGTCCTTAAGGGGTAACCCTGATCCCCTACGAGAACACCCGAGGCACCCGCACCCCCTCCGAGGGTTCCCACCGCGCCGCCCGAGGGCATTCCCCGATCGGGAACCACGACACCCGTCCGTAGGCTCATCGCGTGAACACACCCGCCACCCTCACGGCCGTCGCCCCGGCCCGCTCGCTCGCGATCTGCGGTTGGACGCCCGAGGCCGCCGAAGCCCTCGACGCCCTCGAGTCGACCGGCGCGTACCGGGCGATCGGGGTCGCGGACGGCTCCGGCGCGGCGCTCGTGCGCGCGCGACGGGAGACCGGCCACCCCTGCTTCCAGCAGGTGCGGCAGTGGATGGCCTCCGCGCCGTACGAGGCGGTGCTCGTCGCCTCGCCGCAGTCCGCCGAGTTCGTCTCGCTCGCGGCAAGGCGCGGCGCGGACCTCCTGCTCCTCCCCGGCGCATCCGACGTCGAAACGCTCGAGGCCGCCGTGGAGGCGGCACAGCGGCACGACGTCCGCATCGCCCTCCTGCGACCGGAGACGCATGACGCCGGCGTCGGCGACCTGGCCTGCATCCTCGACACCCCCGAGTGGGCGCCGCACTACCTCGACGTCACCGTGGAGGGTCCCGCCGAGGCCGACCGCCTCCTCGGCACCGCGGTCGTGCACGCCGTCCGCTTCGCGCCCACCTCGCACGGCCTCGTGCGGGCGTCCGCGTGGACGGGCGGCACGGAGTCACCACGCGTCGTGTCCGCGCTCCTCGAAGCGGACGCGACGCAGGTCCATCTCACCGCGCGGCACGCGCCGGAGGCGTACGTCCGTATCGCCGGCGACACGCCGGCCGGCGCGTTCGACCTCCGGATCGCCGCGGACAACGCGCGCCTCACGTACACCACACCCTCGGGCGAGCGGATCGAGTACGAGCCGGGCTGGGTGGACCACTGGAAGGCCGAGGCGTACCGCGCCGTGGAAGCGGACGACACGGCCCGCGCCCGCGAGGAAGCCGGCCTGCTGGCCGCCATCGCGCGCTCTGTCCTCACGGGTGAGGCCCAGGCGACGGACTGCTGCACCCGTCCGGAGCTGCGCGTGATCGAGGGACGCGGTCACGCCCGCCCTCGGCGGGGGAACCTCCGCCTGGTGGTCTCCTAGCGGGCTGCCATTGCCCTCGTGCTACCGTCCCGGCGACACCGGCCGACGGAGAAAGAGGGACATCATGCCGCTCACGATCGAGGATCGCGTCGCCATCCAGGACCTGGTGGCACGCTACAACCACGCGATCGACCTCGGCACCGCCGAGGACTGGGCGGCGACGTTCACCTCGGACGGCACGTTCGAGTCTCGCGGCGAGGTCCACGCGGGGGCGGACGCCCTCCTCGCGTTCGCGCGCGGCTTCAAGGAGCGCATGGCGGGCACCCGTCACTGGAACAACAACCTCCTGATCGAGGGCGACGGCGACGAGGCGCGCGCGACGTGCTACCTCCAGCTCTGGCGCGGCGGCAAACTCGTCTCCGAAGGCACGTACGTCGACACCCTCCGCCGCCTCGACGGCGCCTGGCGCTTCACCTCGCGCCGCGTCGTCCGCGAGTAAGCCACAGCCTTTCGCTGCGGATCCGACTCCCACTCCGGATCCGGCCCCCTCTCCCGGTTCCGGGAGAGGGTTGGGGTGAGGGTCCCTTCTGCTAAGCACCTCGCAAGGTCCTCGACAGGTCGCGGAGCAGATCCGGAGCGGCCCTCACCCCCGGCCCCTCTCCCGGAACCGGGAGAGGGGAGTCGGAGCCGGAATCGGAATCGGAACGGGAGGCGGAACCGGAGGCAGAGCGGAGCAGACCCCCGCCCTCTCCCGCTGCGGCGGCGAGGGGAGTCGGAGCCGGAGCGTGGGGAACCTGACGGCGATCACATCCGTCTCATACTCACCCGGCGTCTAACCCGAGCGGAACGTACGCTGATCGTCTACCCACAGGCGGCGGGGGTAGGTCAGGTGGACGTCCACGGTGAGATCTTCCGAGTCCGGGCGGCGCGTACAACTGGTCCTCTGGAGCGTGATTGGCATCGTGGCGCTCATCGCCGTGGTGCTGATCGCGACGGCGAATTCCGGCGATTCCGGGTTTCGCTTCCTCGGCATCGGGCAGGCCAGCGAGGACACGGGCCTCGACACGGTCGGGCGGCAGATCCACGAGGAGGGCGACGACGGCGAGGTGGTGCCTCCCGTCGACTCCGTGGAGGACTTCGCGGCCGCGCACGGTAACCCGCCGAACACGGACTTCGCGCGCCTCCGCATCCCTGCCATCAACGTGAACGCCCCGGTCGGCCGGTGGATCGTCGACTCGACGATCATGCCGGAGCCGTACGGGCCGGTAGACGTCGCGTACTACGACATGAGCGGGTGGGCCGGCCTCGGCGGGTTCCCCGGCGAGGGCGGGAACGCCGTCTTCGGCGCCCACGTCGACCTCAATCGTTATGTCTCTTACGCCGACGATGACTACCGAGGTCCCGCGGTCTTCTGGTCGCTCGACCAGCTGGGCGCCGGGAGCGTCATCGAAGTGGACTACGCGGGCCAGACACTGCGGTACGCGGTGGTGTGGACGGAGCAGGTACCCGCCTCCGGCGAGGTGAACTGGCGGCAGTACTTCACCTCGGACGTCGCGGTGGACTCGATCACGCTCTACACCTGCGGCGGCGAGTTCGACGGCGCGACAGCGTCCTACACGCACCGCCTCATCGTGCGCGCGGAGCGGATCTCCTAGCCTCGCAGCGTCCGAGGGCGGACCGGCCGGCGCCGGGCGACTACCGGAGCGAGGCGGCGACGCGGCGGGCGTGAGGGCCGGGGCGGCGTGCGAGTTTGCCCGCGCCCTTCGCGATCGCCTTGCGGCGACGGCTGCCCCGCACGGTGCGGCTCTTCACGACCTTCTGGCGCTGGCGCGTGATCGCTTCGAGGAGGCGACGGCGGGCGTCCTTGCCTCGGACCTTCGCGACGACCTCCCAGCGGTCGCCCACCGGGATCACCGCCACCGGCCCCTTGCAGACACCGAGGCAGCCCGTGATCAGGACTTCGACGCCGGCTGCGCAGAGGGATTCGCAGAGGCGCTCCTGTGCGTCGCCTCGGCAGTCCGAGCCGCGGCAGACGAGGACGGGGAGCTTCGTGCCGTCGCGGTCCACCTGCTTCGCCACGGGGCTCCCCATCTAGCAGCGAGGGGTAACGGCGTCGGCGCGTCTGTGGACAGACGGCTTTCCCTCGCCACGCGTGAGAATTGTGGTCGAAGCGTGGACTAAGTGAAAGGTGACGTGCGAGCTAATACAGGAGATTCGCAAGGATCGCGGACACGCCTTAGCTCGCACCGTCCATGGACTGCTCCAGCGCGGTGCGGACGCCGTCCGGGAGCGGGGACGGCTTGCCGTCCGCATCCAGCCAGACCTGCACCGAGCTGCCCTCCGCGGCGACGGTGTCCGAGTCCTTCATGCGGATGTCGTACGCGAGGATGAAGCTGCGGTTGCCGATCTGCTGCGTCCAGGCGCGCGCTACCACCTCGTCGCGGTGGCGGAGCGGCGCACGGTAGCGGCAGGTGGTCTCCGCGAGCGTGAAGCTGCGCCCCGCCTCCCCGGGCGGACGCGGCCGCTTCACCACCTCGATCGCGGCGAGATGCTCCAGGCGCGCCTGTTCGAAGAACTCCAGGTAGCGAGCGTTGTTGACGATCCGGTCGGCGTCCATGTCCGTGGACCGCACGCGGAAGTGGTATTCGGTGATCGTCGGCACTGCGCGTCCCCTCGGCTACCCGCAGAGACTAGCGGCTCAGGACACCCTCAATCTCATCGAGGTGCTCATGGCGGTGCCGGCTCCGCCGGACCAGGTGCGCCTCGTCGCGTCGGAGAAGCTCGGCCAGCACGTCGTCCGGCACGGCGGCGACGAGCCAGTCGATGCGTTCCATCGAGGCGAGGAGGAGCGGCGGGACCTGCAGCGGTGGGAGGAGCCTCCACTCGTGGAGGAGCGCGTCGTTCTGGACGTCGTCCATCCAGTCCGGTTCGCCCTCCGGCGCCCAGAGGCCGTCCAGGTTGTGCTGCAGGACCTCGGCGTGGCGCCGGTCCCAGTAGGCGAGGTGTGCGAGGGCGATCGCGACGGTCCAGTGCTCACCCATCAGCGTGCCGAGATCGTCCTCGGAGAGCGCATCGAGGAGCGCGCGCACCCGCTCCGCGGCGGCCCGGTTCGCTTCGACGTACTCGTCGACGGCAGCCACGGTGTCAGCGCTCCTGCGCCAGCACCCGCTTCAGGCGGTCCATCACGGTCATGGGGGCCGGGTCCTCGTCGCGGAGGAGGCCGAGGTAGTACGAGGTCCAGGAGCCGAGGGCGCACGCGCCGAGGATGGCCTCGATCGGCGTGTTGCCGCCGGCGTTCGCGATCTGCACCTGTCGCCCGGCCGCCAGCATCATCTCCGCGGTCTGCGTGACGCGGAGGCGGTTGCGGGGGTGCACCACCGGCGCGTCGAGGATGACGAAACGCAGCGGTCCCACCTCGGCGCCCGCGCGGGCTGCGGCCTCCAGCTGGTTGTGGTTGAACTCCGGGATGCCGTAGGCCGCGGAGACCTGCTTCGCGTTCTCGCTGATCTCGCCGGCCCAGCGGCGCGCGGCGACCTCCAGCATGTCGGCGCCGATGATGGCGGGGACGCCGCCGTGAAGCCACGCGCCGATGGTCTTGGCGCGGTTCGCGTCGCTCTCCACGGCGTACGCCGCGGTCGCGCGGTCCAGGGCGCCGAAGCCGCCCTCGATCTCCGCGTCGTCAATCGCGATGACCTCGAGCCGCCGGAGGATGCCGAGGAGGATGAAGACGCTGTACCCGAGGCCGGTGCGCGGCGGGCCGGGCCAGTCGTAGGAGAAGGTGGGCATCCCGGCCGCCAGCGCGCGTGACTTCAGGACGCCGCCCGTCGTGATCGCGATGCCTCGCGCGCCGGCCTCGGCTACAGCGTCGAAGGCGGCCAGCGTCTCCTCCGTGTTGCCGGAGAAGGAGCAGAGGATGACAAGGGTGTCCTGGTCGAGCGGCGGGAGGTGGTAGTTGCGGATCACCTGCACCGGCGTGGTGCTCAGGTCGGTCGCCACGGTGGCGGCCACGTCCGCGCCGATCGCGGAGCCGCCGAGGCCCACGAGGAGCACACGCGACGGGCGCTTCGGCGTCGCGCCGAGGTCGGCGGCGAGGCCCATCCGCCACGCCTCCCGGGCCTGCTCGGGCAGGCGTTCGAGGAGGCGATGGAAGCCGGAGGGGTCGACGCGCTGGCGGACCTGCGCGTCCTCCAGCTTCAGCAGCGGATCATCCGTGGTCACAGCGTGATCCCGGCGATCTCCTGGCCCTGCGCGAGGGCGTCCTGGACCTGCGCCGTGGTCGGCATTTCAGCGTAGATGCGCAGCAGCGGCTCGGTCCCGGAGAAGCGAAGCAGCAGCCACCAGCCCCCTTCGAGGTTGAAGCGGTAGCCATCCACCTCGTCGCGGCCGATGACCTTGAAGCCGGCGATCGTCTCCGGCTCGTTGGCCTGGACGTGGGCCTCGATCGCGTCGCGCTCCTCGGGACGGATCGTGACGTCCACGCGGTCGTACTCGTGCGGCCCGACCTTCTCGTACAGGTCGGCGAGGAGCTCGGAGGGGCGCTTCCCGGTGCGCGTCATGAAGTCGAGGATGAACAACCCGGCCAGGAGGCCATCGCGCTCCGGGATGTGGCCGCGGAAGGCGGAGCCGCCGGACTCCTCGCCGGCGATGAGGGCGTCCGTCTCCATCATCTTCGCGCCCAGGTACTTGAACCCGACGCGTGTCTCGTGGACCGGGCAGTCATACAGCTCACCCAGGCGATCCACCATCCTCGTCATCGTCACCGAACGGACGATCGCGCCGCGCTCACCGCGGACCTCGAGGAAGTAGTAGACGAGGAGGGCGAACGTCTGGAGCTGGGTGATGAAGCGCCCGTGCTCGTCCACGAGGCCGAAGCGGTCCGCGTCCCCATCCGTGGAGAGGCCGACGTCGTAGCCGCCCTCCTTGATCAGGTCGATGGACTCCTTGAGGTTCGCGGCGATCGGCTCGGGCGCCCTCAGGCCGGGGAACGAGGGGTTCCGCTCACCGTGGATCTCGTGGACGGAGGTCGCGCCGCCCTGGATCAGGCGGGTGGTCCAGCCCTGCGCCGCGCCGAACATCGAGTCGATGAGCACGTGCCAGCCGGCGTTCTGGATCGCGGGCAGGTCCACGAACGACGCGAGCGTCTTCAGGTACGGCGCGCGGACATCGATGCGCTCCACGATGCCCTCGGCCTCAGCCTCGCCGAGGGGGACGATCTGCACGCGGTCCGCGGCCTGCACGGCGGGGATGCCGTTCTCGATCTCGCGAGTGACCTCCTCGGGCGCGGAGCCGCCGTAGTGCGGCTTCACCTTGAAGCCGTTCCAGCGCGCGGGGTTATGGGAGGCGGTGATCATCACGCCGCCACCGGCCTGCCGGTCACGGACGGCCCAGGAGAGCGCGGGCGTGGGGCAGAACGTGCTGGTGAGGGCGGTCTTGATGCCGTTGGCGGCCATCACCTCCGCGACCAGTCCCGCGAACGAGCCCGAGAGGAAGCGCGTATCGAACCCGATCACGACCCCCTTCGAGGCTTGCTTCTCCCGCTTCAACCAGTCCGCCGTCGCCTGCGCCACGGCGCGGACGTTGTCGAACGTGAAGTCGTCGGCGATGACGCCCCGCCACCCGTCCGTGCCGAACTTGATGGGCTGCTTCGTCATGTCGTCTGTGCTCCGTCTTTCGAGAGGTCTCTGGAGAGGGACTGTTCGGCAGGCTCGACGCGCTCGCCCTCGAGCGAGGCGTCCCGCGGGATCGTGGCAGCATGCGCGACCACGGAGCGGACGACGCGCGCGCCGTCCTCCACGGTCACGTCCGTAGCAAGGATAGAGTCGCGCACCTGTGCCTCCGGGCCGACGGTGACGCCGTCCCAGAGCAGGCTACGCGCGACCGAGGCGCCCGCACGCACGATGCACCCCGCGCCGATGACGCAGGGCCCTTCGACCCGTGCGCCATCCTCGATCGTGGACGTTTCGTGGATGTAGATGTCCTGTCCAGACGGACCAGGCGTGAGGCGGGGCGTCGCCGGCGAGGTCACGCGGCCGGACGCCATGTCCAGGTTGACGCGAAGCAGGGCGTCCGGGTTCCCGATATCGCCCCAGTACGCCGGCTGGTGGAAGCCGTAGACCGGCTCGCCTGACGAGCACAGCGTGGGGAACAGGCCGTCCTCCACGCGGTTGAACGTCGTCGGGTCGAGCATGTCGAGGAGACGCGGCTCGAAGATCCACGTCCCGGCGTTGATGAGGTGGGACGGCGCGTCCTCCCGCTTCGGCTTCTCGACGAAGCGGTGGATGCGGCCCTCCGCGTCGATGTCCACGACGCCGAACGGCGAGGGGTCGTCCACCTCGTGGAGGGAGAGCGAGAGCACGGCGCCACGGGCACGATGCGCCTCCAGCATCGCGCTCAGGTCCAGGTCCGTGATGATGTCGCCGTTGACCACGAGGAACGCCTCGTTCCACACACCTCCTCCGGCGCCTCGCCAAGTCGAGGCAGTCGCGGCGATCGCGCCACCGGAGCCGAGGGGCGTGTCCTCGTACGCGTAGTCGAGTGCGATCCCGAGCACCTCGCCGTTCCCGAAGGCCCCGCGGATCGCCTCGGCGCGCGCGGTCATCGCGAGGGTGACGGAGTCGACCCCGTGCTGCTTCAGGTTCAGCAGGAGGTGTTCCAGGAGCGGGCGACCGAGGACGGGGACCAGCGCCTTGGGTGTCCGCCAGGTGAGCGGACGGAGGCGTGTTCCCTCGCCGCCAACGAGGACGATTGCGCGCATGGTCGGATCGTATGCGCCACGCCGCCGCCGTCCAATGCCAAAAGCGTGACGGACACGACGGCGATAAGCGGCGCGCTTTCCCTTACTCCAGTCCCGCCTCGCTACGGAGCACATCCGCGAGATCCGTGCGCTCCCAGGGGAGGTTCAAGTCGTTCCGGCCGAAGTGCCCATAGGCCGCCGTCTGCAGGTAGATCGGGCGGCGCAGGTCAAAGCGGTCGATGATCGCGCCGGGACGCAGGTCGAAATGCTTCTTGATGAGGTGCTCGATCTTTTCCTCGTCGATCTTCGCGGTCCCGAAGGTCTCGAAGGCGATCGAGGTGGGGCGCGCCACCCCGATGGCGTACGACACCTGCACCTCGAACCGGTCCGCGATCCCCGCCGCGACCACGTTCTTCGCCACGTGGCGAGCGGCGTACGCGGCGGAGCGGTCGACCTTGCTCGGGTCCTTGCCGGAGAAGGCGCCGCCGCCGTGGCGGGCCACCCCTCCGTACGTGTCGACGATGATCTTGCGCCCCGTGAGGCCGGCGTCGCCCATCGGTCCGCCGATGACGAAGCGGCCGGTGGGGTTCACGTAGAAGCGCGTCTGGTCGTCGATCAGCTCCGGGGGGCAGACCGGGCGGATCACGTTCTCGATGATCGACTCGCGAATGTCCCGCTCGCTGACGGCGGCGTCGTGCTGGGTGGAGATGACCACCGCGTCGATCCGCCTCGGCTGGCCGTAGGCGTACTCCACCGTGACCTGCGACTTCCCGTCCGGGCGCAGGTACGGCAACTCCATCGTCTTGCGGAGGTGCGAGAGCCGCCGGGTGAGCTTGTGCGAGAGCGAGATCGTGAGCGGCATGTACTCGTCGGTCTCGTTGCAGGCGAAGCCGATCATCATGCCCTGGTCGCCCGCCCCCAGCATGTCGTACCGGTCCTCCGAGGACGCCTCGCGGCGCTCGATGGCGGCGTCCACGCCCTGCGCGATGTCCGGCGACTGCCCCTTGATCGAGGAGATGACGCCGCAGGTGTCGGCGTCGAACCCGTGGGCGCTGTCCGTGTAGCCGATGTCACGCACGGTCTTGCGGACGAGCTCCTCGATGTCCACGTAACCCTTGGTGGTGACTTCGCCGAAGACCCAGACCGTGCCGGTGGTCGTCGCGGTCTCGCAGGCGACCCGCGACTCCGGGTCCTGCGCCAGCAGCGCGTCCAGGACGGCGTCCGAGACCTGGTCGCAGAGCTTGTCCGGGTGGCCCTCCGTCACAGACTCGCTGGTGAAGCGCATCATCGAGCTGCTCATGAACGAGGTCGTCATCGGTCCTCCGGTCGCGTGTCCCGCGGCTGGCGCGGTCAGTCTGCTCAAACGCTGGGCTAGTGCGTGCCCAGCTCCCACGAGTTCAGGTAGTGCTCCTGCTCCGGGGTGAGGACATCGATGCCGATCCCCATCGCGGCGAGCTTGAGTCGCGCGACCTCGTCGTCGATCTCGCGCGGCACGTCGTACACCTGCTTCTCCAGGTGCTGGTGGTTGTTCACCATGTACTCCGCGCTCAACGCCTGGTTCGCGAAGGACATGTCCATCACCGACGCCGGGTGGCCCTCGGCGGCGCCGAGGTTCACGAGGCGCCCCTCCGCGAGCACGACGAGCTTGCGACCGTCCGCAAGGGTGTACTCCTCCACGAACGGCTTCAGCGTCTCGCGCGACTCGGCCATCGTGTTCAGCGCCTTGAGGTTGATCTCCGCGTCGAAGTGCCCGGAGTTCGCCATGATCGCGCCGGACTTCATCGTCTCGAACGACGCGGTGTCGATCACGTTCACGTCACCGGTCACCGTCACGAACACGTCGCCGAGGGGCGCCGCCTCCGCGATCGGCATCACGCGGAAACCGTCCATGACCGCCTCCAGCGCGCGGAGCGGGTCGACCTCGGTCACGATCACCTGGGCGCCCAGGCCGCGGGCGCGCATCGCGACGCCCTTGCCGCACCAGCCGTAGCCCGCGACCACGAGGTTCTTCCCGGCCAGCAGGAGGTTCGTCGCGCGGATGATGCCGTCGATGGTGGATTGGCCGGTGCCGTAGCGGTTGTCGAAGAAGTGCTTCGTGTTCGCCTCGTTAACGGCGACGATCGGATACTCGAGCTGGCCGGACTTCGCGAGCGCCTTCAGGCGGATCACCCCGGTCGTCGTCTCCTCGGTCCCGCCGACGATGTCCGCGAGGAGCTCGCGCCGCTCCTTGTGCAGGATCGCGACCACATCCGCGCCGTCGTCCATGGTGATCTGCGGGCGGTCTGAGATGGCCTCGGTGATGTGCTGGTAGTAGGTCTCGTTGGACTCGCCCTTGATGGCGAACGTGGGGATGCCGTACTCAATCGCGAGGGCCGCCGCGACATCATCCTGCGTCGAGAGCGGGTTGGAGGCGGTCAGGCGCACGTCCGCGCCGCCGTCCCGCAGCGCGAGCATCAGGTTCGCGGTCTCGCTGGTGACGTGGAGGCACGCGACGACGCGGATCCCCTTCAGGGGCTGCTCCTTCGCGAACCGCTCCCGGATCTGGGCGATGACCGGCATCTCCCGCGCGGCCCATTCGATGCGGGCCACACCCGCTCGGGCCAGCCCGGCATCCGCGATGTCGCCGACGAACTGCGTGGTCATCTACCGTCCTCCGAAGCCCGCGCTACATCGCGCGTCTGCTCAAGTGATCGATCCGTGGACTCGCAACGACTCAGGGAGAGCGGCCGTCCTGCCGGTCCGTCCATCGGTCGGCAGGCATCCACTCGACCTCCGGGCCGTACGCTCGCCCTCGGCGGCGCGCACGCTGGCGGCGCCACCACGGTCCGAGGCCCACGAGGTCGCGACGCTGCAACCGGGCCTCAACGACCGCGCTACCCCGACGATATCCGAGGCGTGTGTAGGCGGCGACAGCGGGCGTGTTCTCTGGCGCGACTGTCAGCACCGCTTCCGAGCACCCCCGTCCGAGGAGGTCGCGCGTCACCGCGCCGGTCACCCTCGTCGCCAGTCCGCGCCCTCGGTAGGCGGGGTGCGTGAACACGTTGCCAACGACCGCGATCGACTGGTGCGGCGAGACGATGTGCGTCCCCGCCACGGCTACCAGCCGGTCCCCGTCCATCGCCCCGTAGTAGATCGCCCGCTCGATGGTCTCCGCGCTGTAGCGGGACGGCCCGCCGTCCATCGCGTAGAGCGCGTTGATGCGCGCCGCGTCCTGCCCTCGGAGCCGCCTGACCTCGCCCGGCACGTCCGCGAACCCGAACGCCGTCACGGACATGCGCTGCATGCGCAAGGTGTCCGCCACCGCGTGGGTGCTCGCGATCGCCTCGAGGTGCTCGGGCGACCCGGTGGAGAGGTACCCGGCGCGGTGTCCGGGGTGCAGCCGCAGGATCGCGCTCACCCCGGCCGGGTCGCCCACCGTCACGGTGACGTACCCCAGGGCGCGCGAGTGCATCACGACGGCAGAGCCCTCCGGCCCGTCGGCGGTCCAGAACTCGCTCTGCACCAGCAACTCAGGTTCGAGGTGCCCCAGCGCATACGCGGAGAACGCGCGGTCGTCGGAGAGCCGGGCCTCCAGGGCGCGCGCGTCCATGCCTCGCGCGATCCGGAATCCGGCCACCACGCGAGGGGAGCTGCGCTCAAGGGCTCCATCAGTCATGGGTGATCCCCACCCCGCGCACCCATCCCGGCCATCGCCCGGACCGCGCGCCCGCTGGCTGCACACGATACCGTCACGCCTCGGGCGGGACTACCGACGACGTGGTCGACTCTTGGGAGTACGGACGCGTTCGACACGCCCGCAGTGGACAATACCCGCGTGTAGCAGACGTGAACGATCCGCCGGGTCTCAACGCCCGCTCGCCTTATTTCGCGATCTGATCGCCCTTGGCCCGGTTGCAGATGCCACACAGGATCTGGATGTTCTCCGGCGCGTTCCCGCCACCTCGCGCGACGGGGATGACGTGGTCGAACTGCAGGTCGTCCTCGGCGGCGCAGCGCACGCAGCGGCCCTCGTCGCGAGTCCAGACGAAGAGGCGCACCTCCTCCGGGATCCGCTCGCGGCGCGCGCCGGTCACGGCCTCCTCGGCGGCGCGGATCTTGCGCAACCGCTCGATGCGCGCGTCTTGCCGGCGTAGCCGGTCCCAGGCGAGGAGCGCGACCGCCTCGGCGTCCAGCCCGTCGTCGTCCCAGTAGAACCCGTCCGAGGTCTGCCACAACACCCGGTCGAGGTCCTCGGCGACCGCCGCCGCGCCCACCTCGGCGAGCGCGTCCTCGATCCGCCGCCGCTCCCGCCGCCCGAACCTCGCGAGGGCGCGCCCACCGACGACCACCTCCGTGCGCGCGAAGATGCCGAAGCCGGTGCGGTGCAGTTCGACGCCGGTGGCTTTACGGAGGGGCATAGCGTCCCGTGCGATTGATCAGTTGCCTGCGCCGACGAGCGACAGTTAGAGTTCCAGACTAGCGCAAGTGTTCTGATCGGGACGGAGTGGGAGCGCATGCTTGACTTCCACGGGGAGCCACAAGCCCGGAGATCCGGATTGGACTCCGAGAGCGAGGCGAACCATGACCGAACGCCGCATCCGTGAGGTCTACGCGGACTACCGGAAGGGCCTGATTCCCTTCGACGAGGTCGTACGGGCATCGGACGAGTTCCTCGAGCGCTACGCGCAGGATCGACGAGAGGCGGGCTTACGCGACGAGCCGGGACAGTCGCTACTCCCACGCGCGTAGCGACCTCGCGCTCTGCGGTCCCCCTCACGTAAGCCCGCCTCGGCGTAGCATCCGAACATGACGGAGCGGGACCCGTTCGCCGAGATCGCGGAGTTCTACGACCTCGACTTCGAGGGCTTCCATGACGACGCGTCGTTCTACCAGCGGCTCGTGGAGCTGCACGGGGAGCGCGTGCTCGAGCTCGGCGTGGGAACAGGCCGGATCGCGGTCCCCCTCGCCGAGGGCGGGGCGAACGTGACCGGGGTCGACGTGTCCGCGGGGATGCTCGACATCGCGCGGGAGCGTGCCGGGCGTACCTCCGTGAAGCTCGTCGAGGGCGACATCCGCGAGGTGCGCCTGCGCGGCAAGTTTGACCTCGTGCTTGCGCCGCTCGGGACGCTACAGCACATGGAGACACCCTCGGACTTCGTCGCGGCCCTCCAGACGATGGCGCACCACCTCGCCGAGGGCGGCGTGGCCGTGGTGGACGTGGAGTCCCCCGTGCCAGACGACTTCGACCCATCGCCGCAGCCGCTGATCCAGCACTGGACCAAGGAGCGCGCAGACGGTCGAGGGCGCGTGACCAAGATCGTCTCCGTCGACGCGATCCCCTCCGAGGGGACGAAGGATGTCACCTGGCATTACGACATCGCGGACGCCGAGGGCGTCCTGCGGCGGGTGACCTCGGTGTTTCCGCTGCGCACGTTCACGTCGCCGGAGATCGAGCTGGGCGCGCGCCTCGCGGGGCTGCGGATCGCGGCGCGCTTCGGCGACTACGAGTTCGGACCGTACTTCGACGGCGCAGAGCGCCTCATCGTGATCCTCCAGCGCGAGGACGACGAGGTCGGCTACATCTACGGTGACGACGCCTTCCCCGAGCCTTCCGAGGACGGCACCGATGGCTGACGCGATCGTCCTCGACGCCATGGGCGGCGACGACGCACCCGCCGCCCCGCTCGACGGCGCGATCATCGCGGCGGCGGAGGGCATCCCGGTTATCCTCGTCGGGGACTCGGAGGTCCTCGGGCGGGAGTTGAACAACCGTGGGGGCGCTCCGCACGGGCTCCGCATCGTCCACGCGCCGGACATCGTCGGGATGGGCGACAAGGCGGCGCGCGAGGTGCGACGCCAGCGAGAGACCTCGCTCTACGTCGGCACGGAGCTCGTGCGCGATGGCGAGGCGGCGGCGCTGGTCACCATGGGGAACACCGGCGCCGCGATGGCGACGGCGCTCGTGGTCCTCGGCCGGCTGAAGGGCGTGGAACGCCCCGCCCTCGGCGCCGTGATCCCCTCAGTGCTCGACCGTCCGTTCATGCTCCTCGACGTCGGAGCGAATGCCGACGCCCGCGCGAGTCACTTGCTGCAGTTCGCGCACATGGGCTCCGCCTACATGCGATCGGTCCACCACGTGGAGTCGCCGCGCGTCGCGCTCCTCTCGATCGGCGAGGAGTCCTCGAAGGGTTCGACGCTGGTCACCGAGACGCATTCGCTGCTCGAACGCACCGAGGGCCTGCGGTTCATCGGCAACATCGAGAGCCGCGAGCTGCTGTCCGGCAACGCGGACGTGATCGTCACGGACGGCTTCACGGGCAACATCTGCATCAAGCTCGCGGAGGGCCTCGTCGAGGTGTTGTTCGCGCAGATGCGGACGGCGGCGCGCTCCTCGCTGCGGAGCAAGGTCGGCGGGGCGTTGCTGCTCCCCTCGCTCCGAGGCGTGCGAGACCGCCTGGACTACCGCGCGTTCGGCGCCGTGCCGCTGCTGGGGGTGCAGGGTGGCGTGTTCATCGGCCACGGCCGGAGCGATGGCGCCGCCGTCGCAACCGCGCTTCGGAACGCGTACCAGGCGGCACACGGCGGCATGCTCGGAGCGCTGGAGGGCGCCCTCCAGCCGTCGTCGCGCGCGGCCTCGGACACCGCAGTCTCAGATGGCGTCTGATCGGGCGAGCTAGCTCCGAGCGGCTCTAGGCGAGCGGCAGCGGCGAGGACGCACCCTCGGTGGTGGGGTCGGCGCCGACGGCGCCGGCGGCCGGAGCAAAGCGCCACCAGAGCTTCATCGCCTGGCGCAGCGCGATCACCTGCTGGGTCGGATCGCTCTCGAACTCGACGCATGAGCCCAAGTGCTGGTCCAGCACCGCCGCGCCTACCGTGTCGATCGAAGAGCGGACGGCCATCAACTGCGTGACGACGTCCTCGCAGGTGCGTCCTTCTTCGAGCATGCGCGCGATGCCGCGCACCTGGCCTTCGATGCGACGCAGGCGTGTCTGGAGCTGTTCGGGCGTAGGTTCCTTCGAGGGTTCCATGTTGTCCTCCCCGCCCCTCAGCCGTTCAACCGGCCGGGGGACCTCGAGTAGACCCAGTGTACCCTGCCGATGGGTCCCTCAGCGGAGTGTTGACATACCCCCTCCGGGTATCTACGATCTGGAGAGTCGGATGGGGGACGGCGGATCGAGAGACCCCGCCGCTGCCACGGCCGACCTCCCCGCGGTTGGCTGACCCGCCCCAGGGTTGGTTGGGGGATTACCATCCGACGACATCCCGAACACGAAAGGACCGACCATGGCCCACCCTTCCGACACCTCTGACGCGACCTTCGAGAGCGACGTCCTGCAGAGCGACGTGCCCGTGCTCGTCGACTTCTGGGCGCCGTGGTGTGGCCCGTGCCGCATGGTCGCCCCCGTCGTCGAGGAGCTCTCGAACGAGTACGACGGCAAGGTGAAGTTCGTGAAGCTGAACACGGACGACAACCCGAAGATCGCCAGCCAGTTCGGCATCCGCTCGATCCCGACCCTGCTGGTCTTCAAGGGCGGCGAGGTGGCTGACCAGGTCGTCGGCTTCCGCCCGAAGAGCGAGCTGGCGAAGCACCTGGACGCTGCGCTGGCCTAACCAGCCCCCGCTCCGGCCTCACCCGGCACACACCTTCGAGGGCAATCGTCCCGCTCGTCACTCGGGCGGAGGTTGCCCCTCGAACGTGTCCGGGGACGATCCTGAACAGACCCTGGCCACGAACATCGCACTGGCACTGACCACGGCGCAGACCACAGCCGGAAGGCGAACCGCATGAACAGCAACGAGCCCCGCGAGATCGACATCGCCATCATCGGCGGTGGTCCCGCGGGCATGGCCGCCGGGCTGTACGCGGCGCGCGCCCTCCGCAGCACCGTGCTCTTCGAGGGCGGCGTCCTCGGTGGGCAGATCGCGACGAGCGACCGGGTGGAGAACTACCCGGGCTTCCCGGACGGCATCGGCGGGTTCGAGCTCGCAATGGCGTTCCACCAGCAGTCAGAGCACCATGGCATGGAGACCGTCTACGCGATGGTCTCCTCGCTCGAACCGCAGGAGGACGGCCGCTTCCGCCTGGGCACGGACGGGGGCGGCGAGTTCATCGCGAAGGCCGTCATCGTGACGGCGGGGGCCAACCCCAACAAGCTCGGCATCCCCGGCGAGACCGAGCTGACCGGCCGCGGCGTCTCTTACTGCGCGACGTGTGACGCGGCGTTCTTCAAGAACATGGACGTCGCCGTCGTGGGCGGCGGCGACGCGGCCGTCGAGGAAGCCATCTTCACCACGCGCTACGCCAGCAAGGTCACCCTGATCCACCGCCGCGACGAGCTGCGGGCGCAAGCGGTCCTGCAGGAGCGCGCGCGCAACGCCGAGAACCTGGAGTTCCTCTGGGACACGGTCGTGGAGGAGATCCACGGCTCGGACCAGGTCACCGGCGAGGTCGAGAAGGTCGTCCTGCGCAACGTGAAGACCGGCGAGCAGAGCGAAATGCCCGTGAAGGCGGTCTTCATCTTCATCGGCCAGACCCCGAACTCGAACCTCCTCGAGGGGCTCGTGGAGCTGGACGCGGGCAAGCACGCGTGCGTGAACGACTGGATGGAGACGAAGGTCCCGGGACTCTTCGTTGCCGGCGACGTCCGCGCCAATGCGGCGCGGCAGGTGGTTTCCTCCGCCGGCGACGGCGCCACCGCCGCCATCCGCGCCGACCACTACATCACGGACCACTTCTAGCTACTTCTGGTCCTCGCACCCCGCGAGGTACACGAACGGGTCGCCCAGCAGGGCGGCCCGTTGTGTTGGGGTGCCGGCCGACCCTCAGTCCTCGATCATCCCCACCACGTCCGGCCGCGCCAGCGGCTCCCCCGCACCGCCGAGGTGCGATCTCGGCAGGCCTGAGGCGGCGATGAGCGCGTCCGCGGCATCGAGAACGGACGCGAGGGCCTCGGCGTACGTGCCCTCCGAGGTGTAGAGCGCGGACCAGAGGGCGAGGCGAGCGGCGGGTGAGAGCGGGAGCTGGCGGTAGGTGGAGTTGCTGAGGTGGGCGAGGCCGCACTTGTGCAGATAGAGCGCGACGGCACGGTAGGCGTCGTCGGCACGCCAGTAATCGGTGAGACCGTTGGCGAGCATGACCTGCCGAGGGGTGGTGCGCTCGGCGAGGGCGCACGACCCGCAGTCGAAGACCTGCGCAGCCATCGGGAGTGACGTGCTCTCCTCGAACTCAGTCCCGGAAGCGTGGCGTTGGTACGGGTAGGCGCGGCACGCCTCGGGGCGCCCGGCATGGGCGTTACAGAGGCCCGCGACGCGACGGCCGTCCGCGATGACCTCCTCGTAGAAGACGCAGGCTGACCGGTCGCCCTCGTACGGTCGGGTGGCGAGCCAGCCGCCGAGGATGCCGTAGCCATCCCACTCCAGCGAGACGATGCCATCGTCGAGGAGTTGCTGCACCGGCCGACCGATCGCCTCGGCGAGGCGGCGGACGTCGTACGGGCGGACGGGGACGTCCTTGTCGACGCAGCAGTTCCAGCCCTGGCCGGAGCAACCCCATGACACTTCACCATCGAGAGGGATGAGCGTCCGTCCGAGGGATCGCGCCGGAGTCGTCGCCATCGGGCGATGGTAGCCCTCGGGTGCCGCGGAGGAATGTGACACCCCGCGAACGAGAACACCCCGCCTCGCGGCGGGGTGTTCCGTGTCTCGCACCAGGACGGAGCGCTGGTTAGCGCTTCGTGAACTGCGGCGCCTTGCGAGCGCGCTTCAGGCCCGGCTTCTTGCGCTCCTTCACGCGCGGGTCGCGGGTGAGAAGGCCCTGGGCGCGCAGCGGGCGGCGGTAGCCCTCGTCGGCGGCGAGGAGGGCGCGGGCGATGCCGTGCCGGATCGCGCCGGACCAGCCGGTGAGGCCGCCACCGACCACCTTCGCCTGGATGTTGAACTGGCGGTCGGTCTCCGTGGTGGTCAGCGGGCGGAGCATGTCCATCCGCAGCGACTCGCGCGTGATGACCTCTTCCACCGGCTTGCCGTTCACGATCACCGTGCCGGTACCGGGGTAGAGGCGGACGCGCGCCACCGCCGCCTTGCGGCGGCCGAGGCCGAAGTAATAGTGCTGGTCAGTGGTCATCGGTTACTCCCGATCCTCGGCGGCGGTCTCGTTCGAGGCAGTCTCGGCGGGCGCCTCCACGGGCGCGGGCTCGTCGACGGCTTCAGCCTTCGGTGCTGGCTTCGCAGCCTCGGCCTTCGGAGCCTCGGCGCGCTTCTTGGCACGGGCGCCGGTGCCAGCGGCCAGCTGGGCGGCGTGCGGGTGCTCCGGGCCGGAGTAGACCTTCAGCATCCGCAGCATCGCGCGGCCTCGGACGCCGGAGGGCAGCATGCCCTTCACGGCCTTCTCGATGATCCGCGTGGGGTCCTTCGCCAGCTGCTCCTCGAAGGAGCGCTCGCGCAGACCGCCCGGGTAGCCGGTGTGGCGGTAGTAGCGCTTCTGCTCGCGCTTCTTGCCCGTCAGGTCCACCGTCTTGGCGTTGACGACGACGACGAAGTCGCCCATCGCCATGTGCGGCTCGAACGTCGGCTTGTGCTTGCCCTGGAGCAGCCGGGCGACCTCGCCGGCCACACGGCCCAGGGGGCGCTCCGCGGCGTCCACGACGTGCCAGCGGCGGTCCATGTCCGCCGCGCGCAGCCGATAGGTGCTCTTCGTCGTCATCCCTGTCCCCGTCCGAGGCGGCCCACCCGTTTCGAGGGCTACCGCCACGACTCACGTCCCGAATTCGACGGTCCCGGAGGGATACCCCACGGAGACCAGCGTCAGCCCCTGCGGTGGCGCGGCCGGTCCGGCACTGCCGGGCGTCCCGTCCACCAGTCCGGCGAACTCCTGCGGCGAGAGGCGTCCACCTCCCACGCGCTCGAGCGCGCCGACGGTCATCCGTACCTGGTGCGGCAGGAAGCCCGTGGCTTCCAGCATCACCCGTACGTCGTGCGGTCCGCATCGCTCGACGCTGGCGCCGAGCATCGTCCGCACGGTGGAGTAGCCCTCAGGCGTGGCCCCCGCGAAGGCGGCCCAGTCCTGCTCTACCCCGATCGGCAGCAGCGCGAGCGCTGCTGCCATCCCCGGTACGTCCAGCGGACGTCCCAGCTGCCACGCCCGGAGCCGCCGGAGCGGCCTGCGGGCCACCGCGCCGAGGCCATCCTCGAGGCGGTACTGGTAGACCCTCGACGAGGCATGACGCCTCGGATCGAAGTCCACCCGGACCTCCGCCGCCGCGCGCACCGCCACGTCCTCCGGGAGGAAGTGGTTGAGCGCATCGCGGAAGGTGGCCGGGCTGTGCGCGGAGCTCGTGCTCAGCGCGGCCACCTGCCCCGATGCATGCACGCCGGCGTCCGTCCGCCCGGCAAACGCGATGCGCTCGCGCTCGCCGGTGAACTCCTCCAGGGCGCCTTCCAGCGCTCCCTGGACCGTCCGCTCCCCGGGCTGCACCTGGCTGCCCGAGAAGTCCGTGCCGTCATACTCGAGGAGCAGCGCGATCCCGCGCTGCCCCCCGGGGATGTCCATCCTTAGACGAGCTCGATCCGAGCGATGCGGGCGGCGTCGCCCTTCCGCTGGCCGAGCTTCACCACGCGCGTGTAGCCGCCCGGGCGGTCCGAGTACTTCGGCGCCACCTCGTCGAACAGCTTCTGCACCACGTCGCGGTCGTCGATGTACGCCAGGGCCTGGCGGCGGGCGTGGATGGTCCCGCGCTTGCCCAGCGTGATCATCTTCTCCACCAAGCGTCGAGCCTCCTTGGCCCGGGCCTCGGTGGTCTGGACGCCGCCGTGGTCGATGACCGCGCGCGTGATTGTGCGGAACATCTGGTGCCGCTGCGCCGTCGGCATGTCGAACTTGCGACCGGCCTTACCGTGACGCATCGTTCATCCCTTCACCGCTGGCCTTCAGCGCCTCCATCAGGGCCGCGCCCAGCGCGCCCACCTCGGCGTCGTCGCCACTGTCGTCCACCACCTCGGCGTCGTCGTCCGCGGTGTCAGCGACCGCGCCGAACTCGCGCCGGCCGTCCGAGCGCGGGGCCGGGAAGCCGTGCTGCTCCAGCTTGTCGCGGAGCTCCAGGTAGGACTTCTCGCCGAAGTTGCGGAGGGCGAGGAGCTCGTCCTCCGACTTCTCCAGGACGGCGCCCACGGTCATGAGGCCGGAGCGCTTCAGGCAGTTGTATGCGCGGACAGAGAGGTCCAGCTGCTCGATGGGCATGTCGTAGCCCTCGAACGGGATGGCCTCCTCGTGCGTCTGGACCGGCTCCAGCGTCTGGGCGCTGCGGCCCAGGAGCTGGAACGGGGCGAACTGCTCACGCAGCAGCTCCGCGGCCAGCGCCACGGCGGCCTGACCGTCCAGCGTGCCGTCCGTCCAGACCTCCAGGTCCAGGCGGTCGAAGTTGGTGTCCTGGCCCACGCGCGTGTTGCTGATCTTCGCGTTCACGCGGCGGACCGGGCTGAACAGCGCATCCACCGGGATCACGCCGATGGGCAGGCCCTCCGCGTGGGTCGCCGGCAGATAGCCGCGGCCCGTCTCCACGTTCAGGTCCACCACCAGCGCGGCATCCTTGGTGTCCAGGGTCGCCAGGTGCTGGTCCGGGTTCACGATCTCGTAGTCCGCCGTGGCCTGGATCTGGCCGGCGGTCACCTCGCCCTCGCCGCTCACCTCCAGGAAGAGGCGGGCCGGACGGTCGGCGTAGGCGCGCAGGCGCACTTCCTTCAGGTTCAGGAGGAACTCAGTGACGTCCTCCTTCATACCGGGGACCGTGGAGAACTCGTGCTCCACGCCCTCGATGCGCACGGACGTGATCGCCGCGCCGGGCAGCGAGGACAGCAGTACCCGACGGAGCGCATTGCCCAGCGTCGTCCCGTAGCCGCGCTCAAGCGGCTCGGCGACGAGGTGGATGTAGTCCTCCTCCTCGACCTCGATCTGGATCGACGGCTGCAACAGGTCGGCCAAACGGCACCTCTCTCGTCTCCTGCCCGCTGGCGTCCCCGATCACTCGGGGACAGCGGACGACGAGTGCTCCAACCCGCGCCTTAGCGCGAGTAGTACTCAATGACGGCGTTGGGGTTGAAATGCGGCTCCCAATCGCCCGGGCCTGGCTCGCCCACCATCCGGCCGCTCATCTGGTCACGGTTGACCTCGAGCCAGCCGGGGACGTCCCGGCCCTGGATGTCCTCCTTCACGATGGCGTAGAAGTTGGACTTCTTGCCCCGATCCGTGAAGGCGATCTCCTGCCCCGGCCGCACCCGCGCGCTGGGGATGGAGAGCTTCTTGCCGTCCACCGAGATGAGGCCGTGGGAGACCAGCTGGCGCGCCTGCGCCCGCGTCCCGCCGAACCCCAGCCGGTAGACCACGTTGTCCAGCCGCTCTTCGAGGAACTGCATGAGGTTGTTGCCGGCCACGCCGCCGCGACGATGCGCGCGGTCGTAGTAACGCCGGAACTGGCCCTCCATGAGCCCGTAGGCGAAGCGGACCTTCTGCTTCTCGATGAGCTGCTGGCCCCGGTCAGAGATCTTGCGGCGACGCGTCGGGCGCGGGCCGGGCGGGTTCTGACGCCGGATCAGCGCACACTTCGCGGTACCGCACAGGGAGACCCCGTAGCGGCGACACTTGCGGCACTTCGGCCCCGTGTATCGAGCCATCGTTCCTCCCTCGCCCTAGTTCCGCGGCCGGCGCCGAGGACGGCAGCCGTTGTGCGGGATGGGGGTGGTGTCTCGGATCGAGGAGACGCGCAGACCGGCCGCAGCCAGCGCACGCACGGCAGCCTCGCGGCCGGGGCCTGGGCCTTTGACCGCGACATCCACCTCGCGCATGCCGTGCTCCATGGCGTTCTGGGCCGCGCGCTCGCCGGCCAGCTGCGCCGCGTACGGCGTGCTCTTGCGCGAACCCTTGAAGCCCACGACACCAGCCGAGGCCCACGCCACGGTGTTCCCCAGCGGGTCCGTGATCGTGATGATCGTGTTGTTGAAGTTGGAGGACACGAACGCCTTCCCGCGCGGAATGTTCTTCCGTTCGCGGCGTCGAGTCCGTTGCGCTTGCTGCTGTCGTGCCCGGCCCATACCGAACCGCCTTCGTCGCTATCCGCCCGCACTCCCGGAGGGCTTGCCCCTCCCGGAGTCGTCTTACTTCTTGGTGGCCTTCTTCTTGCCGGCCACCGTGCGCTTCGTGCCGCGGCGCGTGCGCGCGTTGGTCTTCGTGCGCTGGCCGCGCACCGGCAGGCCGCGGCGGTGCCGCTGCCCGCGGTAGCAGTTGATCTCCAGGAGGCGCTGGATGTTCCCGCGCACCACGCGGCGCAGGTCGCCCTCCACGATCATCTCGCCCTCGACGACGGCGCGGAGGCGCGCGACCTCGTCGTCCGTCAGGTCACGGACCATCGTGGTGGGGGCGATGCTGGTCTGCGAGAGGATCTTCAGCGCAGTGGGGCGACCGATGCCGTACACGTACGGCAGCGAGAACGCGACCTGCTTGTCACGGGGAATGTCCACCCCGGCGATGCGTGCCATCGTGCGCTCCCTAGCCCTGCCGCTGCTTGTGCTTCTTGGTCGTGCAGATCACGCGCAACTGGCCGTGGCGCCGGATGATCTGGCACTTGTCGCAACGACGCTTGACTGATGCCGATACTTTCATCGGCCTCTCCTCATCGTGACCCGGACCGCTCATGCGCGGGCCGGGAGATCCTCGTCGGCGGGTCTGGATCGGCTACCGGAAGCGGTAGGTGATCCGGCCGCGACTCAGGTCGTACGGGCTCAACTCCACCAACACACGGTCACCGATCACGATGCGGATGTAGTTCATCCGCATCCGGCCGGAGATCCCGGCCAGGACGTGGTGACCGTTCGCCAGTTCGACATCGAACATCGCGTTAGGACGTGCCTCGCGGATCACGCCCTCGACTTCGATGACTTCTTTCTTGGGCTCTCGCGGGCCCCGGGCTGGTCGTCGTCCTCTGGCCATAATTGCCCGCATCTAGTCGATGCGGGTCAGAACCTCCGGACCGTGCTCAGTAATCGCCACTGTCTCCTCGAAATGCGCCGAGAGGCTGCCGTCACTCATGACCACAGTCCACTCGTCGTCGGTCTCCTCCGTGGCCGGGTCGCCGATGCTGAACATCGGCTCCAGCGCCAGCACCAGGCCGGGCATCAGCTTGAGGCCCTTCCCCGGCACCCCATAGTTCGGGACGTGGGGCTCCATGTGCATCTGACGGCCCACGCCGTGGCCGCCGTACCCCTTGATGATCCCGAAGCGACCCTGCGCCTTCGCGCCGATCGCCGCGGATACGTCACCCAGCCGGCACCCTGCCTGCGCGGCCTCGATGCCGGCCCAGAGCGCGTCCCGAGTCGCCTCGAGCAGCGCGCGCGCATCGGCGGAGGTCTCCCCCACGGCCATGGTGAAGGCCGCATCGGACACCCAGCCGCCGTAGGTCACACCCAGGTCGATGCTGACGATGTCGCCTTCCTGCAGCGCGCGTTCGTTCGGGATGCCGTGGACCAGCTCCTCGTTCACCGAGTAGCAGATCGCGCCCGGATAGGGCGGCTTCCCGAACGGTGCATACCCGACGAATGTCGGCTCGCCACCGCGCTCCGCAATCGCTTCCTTCGCCAGCCGGTCCAGTTCCAGTCCAGTCACCCCCGGGCGTACGGCGTCCATCAGCAGGGCGCGGACTTCCGCGTTGACGCGCCCAGACAGACGCATCGCTTCCAGCTCACGGGACGACTTCAGCTCGACGGACATTCCAGTCTACGCCTTTTCTGACCCCGCCGATACCCCCTGCAGGGCCGACAGTAGGCGCTGGGTGATGTCCGAGGGCTCGCCAGTGCCGTCGATCTCGTGCAACTTGCCTTGCTTCCCGTAGAAATCGGCCAGTTGCTCCGTCCATGCACGGTTCGTGTCCAGGCGCGCCTTCACCGTCTCCGGCTGGTCGTCCGCGCGCTGCGTCAGCGTCCCGCCACACTCGTCGCAGACGCCCGAGGTCTTCGGGGGCTTGGTCTGCGTGTGGTAGATCGCGCCACACTGGGAGCAGGACCAGCGCCCGGTCAGGCGCTCCATCAGCTCCGCTTCCGGCACCATGATGTAGAGCACGGCGTCGATCTGCGAACCCTGCCCGGCGAGCGCCTGGTCCAGGGCCTCAGCCTGGGGGATCGTGCGCGGGAAGCCGTCCAGCATCAGGCCGGCGGCCGCGTCCGGCTTCGCGATCCGCTCCAGGAGCATGCCGATCGTGACCTCGTCCGGGACCAGGGCCCCGGCGCTCATGAACTCCTGGGCCTTCTTGCCCAGCTCGGTGCCCTCGGCGGCGGCTTCACGGAACATGTCGCCCGTGGAGATGTGGAGCAGGCCCTGCTCCTTCGCCAGGATCTTGGCCTGCGTGCCCTTGCCGGCGCCCGGGAGTCCCAACAGGATCAGTCGCATCAGGAGATGAACCCCTCGTAGTTGCGCATCATCATCTGCGCTTCGATCTGCCGCATGGTGTCGATGACCACGCCGACCACGATCAGCAAGCCCGTGGCGCTGATCTGCAGCGCCTGCACGTTCGTCAGGCTGGTCGCCAGGAACGGCAGCACCGCGATGAAGCCCAGGAAGAGCGCACCGCCCCAGGTGATCCGCACCAGCACCCGCGTGATGTACTCCTGCGTCGGGCGGCCCGGACGGATGCCCGGGATGAAGCCACCCTGCCGCTGCAGGTTCTCAGCCAGGTTCTGATTGCTGAACACCACCATCGTGTAGAAGAACGTGAACCCCACCACCAGGACGAAGGTGCCGCCCCAGTAGAGCAGGCCCGTCGGCGAGAACAGCCCCTCGAGGAAGCTCGCCGTGTCGCTGATCCACCCCACGTCCGCGGTCTGACCGACGAACTGGAAGAAGATCGGCGGGAAGATCATGATCGAGGTCGCGAAGATCAGCGGGATCATGCCCGCCGAGTTCACGCGCAGCGGGATGTGAGACTGCCCCTGCTGCCGGTAGAGCCGGCCACCTCGGAAACTCGATCTCGCGTACTGCACGGGGATGCGCCGCTGCGCCTCCTGGAACAGCACGATGAGGGCCACCACGGCGATCGCGATGATCGTGAGGAGCAGCAGGCCGCCCACGGCAGTGCCCGTGCCCGTCAGCACGCCGCGACCGATCAGGCCGGGGATGCCGGCCACGATGCCGCCGAGGATGATGATCGAGACACCGTTGCCGATGCCCTGCTCCGAGATCAGCTCCCCGAGCCACACGAGGAACATGGTCCCCGCGACCATCGAGAACAGCGTCGCGATGGTGGGGAGGGCGTTCCCGCCCGTGAAGCCGACGTTGCTGATGCCACCGAGCTGCTGGATCAGGATCAGCTGTGCGTAGCCCTGGAACACGGCCAGCGGCACGGTCATGTAATGCGTGTACCGCTGCACCTGCTGGCGGCCGGCCTCGCCCTCCTGCGCCAGCGACTGCAGGCGCGGGATCAGCGGCGTGGCCAGCTGCATCACAATGGTGGCCGTGATGTACGGATAGACGCCGAGGGCGGCCACCGAGAGGTTCTGGAGCGCACCACCCGAGAAGATGTTCAGGAAGCCCAGCACCGCGTTCTGGTCGAACGTGGCCTGGAGCTGATCGCGGTCAACGCCGGGCACCGGGATGTGCGCCACGAAGCGGAACACCAGCAGCATGGCCAGCGTGAACAGGATCTTGGCACGGACGTCCGCCTGCGCGAACGCCTCCACGCCTGCCTGGAGCAGACGCGGCCGGCCGGCGGCCTCGCGCCGAGGAGCGGTCGTGGAGCCTCCGAAGGCCATGCGTTAGTTCCCCTGCGCCTTGCGGCGGTGCACACGGTTACGCGGCGTGCGGTCCACCGGCGCCAGCTCCTCGAACGAACCGCCTGCGGAGGTGATCGCCTCCTTCGCACCCTCGGACAGGCGCGGGGCCTTCACCGTGAGCGCGTGGGTGAGCTCGCCCCGGGCGAGGACCTTGAACGGCTGGTTCGCGTCATCCAGCAGACGGATGGCGGCGAGCGCCTCCCCGTCCACGGTCGCGCCCGCCTCGAAGCGCTCGGCGAGCGTCTCGAGGTTGATGGCGAGGAACTCGACGCGGGTCGGGTTCTTGAAGCCACGGAGGTGCGGCAGGCGCCGGACCACGGAGATCTGGCCGCCCTCGAACCCGGGGCGGACAGTGCCGCGCTTGCGCTGGCCCTTCATACCGCGCGTGGCGGTCCGGCCGTGGCCGGAGGCGTCACCGCGGCCGACGCGCTTGCGGGAGTGCTTCGCACCCTCCGCCTGACGTAGCGTGTGTTGGTCCATTACTGGACCTCCTCCACCGTCACCAGGTGACGGACCTTGTGGACCATGCCGCGGATGTCGCGCGTGTCATCCTGCTCCACCTGGTGGTGGAGCCGCTTCAGACCCAGCGCGCGCACCGTCGCCTTCTGATCCTTCGAGTAGCCGATCGCGGACTTCGTCCACGTGATGCGCAGCTTTGCCATCACCCGTCCCCTTACGCGTTCGCGGCCGCGGCAGCAGCCAGGCGCGCGGCGCGCACCCGCTCCGGCGGGCGCAGGCCCTTGAGGCCGTCGATGGTGGCGCGGACCACGTTCACGGCGTTGCGGGAGCCGTAGGTCTTGGTCAGCACGTCGGTCACGCCGGCGGCCTCCATGACGGCGCGCACCGCGCCACCGGCGATCATGCCGGTACCGGGGCTCGCCGGGCGCATCAGCACGCGCGTCGCCTTGAAGTTGGAGATCGTGTCGTGCGCGATCGTGCCCTCGTTCATCGGGATGCGGAACATCGTCCGGCGGGCGATCTGGCCGCCCTTGCGGATGGCCTCCGGCACCTCGTTGGCGCGGCCCATGCCGAAGCCCACGCGGCCCTGACCGTCGCCGACGACGACGATGGCGGTGAAGCCGAAGCGACGTCCGCCCTTCACCACCTTCGCGACGCGGTTGATGTAGACGACCTTCTCGATGAACTCGGGACCGTCGTCCTCTTCGCCACGTCGACGGTCGCGTCGAGGACCGCGGTTGTCGCCGCGCGGACCACCGCCGCGGTTGTCACCGCCACGGCCACCCCCACGGTTGTCGCGGCCACCGCGACCACCACCGCCGCCTGGTCCACCCTGAGACTGGACCATCAGAACACCAGTCCTTCCTCGCGCGCCGCCTCGGCCAGTTCCTTCACGCGGCCCGCGTACCGGAACCCGCCACGGTCGAGGACCACCGAGTCAATCCCGGCGGCCTTCGCGCGCTGCGCGACCAGCGCACCGACCTTGCGGGCCAGCGCGCTCTTCGTCTCTTCGGTCGCGCGCAGGTCCGTCTCCAGGTCGGAGGCGGCGGCCAGCGTGCGGCCGGCCGCGTCGTCGATCACCTGCGCGTAGATGTGCTGGTTGGAACGGAACACCGCGAGACGCGGACGCTCCGGGGTGCCCTCCACGCGGCGCCGCACACGAGTGTGGCGCCGGACGCGGGCAGCCTGCCTGGTCTTGATCGCCATCGCTAGCGGCCCTTCGTCTTTCCGGCCTTCAGCTTGACCACCTCGCCGCGGTAGCGGATGCCCTTGCCGTGGTACGGCTCCGGCGGGCGCACGCGACGGATGAGCGCGGCCTGCTGGCCGACGACCTGCTTGTCGATGCCGTCCACGTGGACCTGGGTGTTGTTCTCCACCGTGATCTGCACGCCGGGAAGCGGCTGCATCTCCACCGGGTGAGAGTACCCCACGGTCAGGACCAGGTTGGTGCCCTGCATGGAGGCGCGGTAACCCGTGCCCTGCAGTTCCAGCGTCTTCCGGAAGCCGGACGTGACGCCCTCCACCATGTTGGCCACGCAGGAGCGGGTCAGGCCGTGGAGCGCACGCACGGACGGCTGATCGTTCGGGCGCGTGACCACGATCTCGCCGTCCGCCACGGAGACGCGGACGTCCTCGTGCAGCTCCCAGGCGAGGGTGCCCTTCGGGCCCTTCACGTTCAGGACGCGGCCGGAGAGGTTCACGTCCACGCCGGACGGGATGGCGATGGGTGCTTTACCAATACGCGACATCTCGGCCTACCAGACGTAACAGAGCACTTCGCCGCCGATCTTGCGACGCCAGGCCTCGCGGCCGGACATCACGCCCTGCGACGTGCTCATGATCGCGACCCCCAGGCCTCCGAAGACCCGCGGGATCTCTTGCTTGCTGACGTAGACACGCAGACCCGGGCGGCTCACCCGACGGATCCCGGACAGCACCGCCTTGCGGTCGTCCGCGTACGTCAGGTCCAGCTTCAGGTAGCTCCGCGGACCCTCGGCCACGTCCGAGATCCCTCGGATGAAGCCTTCCTCCTGGAGCACCTGCGCCACGGCACGCTTCACGTTGGACGCCGGAACCCGGACGTCCTCGTGGTGCGCGGAAGCCGCATTGCGGATGCGCGTAAACATGTCTGCCAGCGGATCGGATGTCGTCATCCGCGTCGCCTGCCTTCCTCCGGGGGTTTCGGACTGCCTGCTATCTGCAGCCGACTACCACGAAGACTTCTTGACCCCGGGCAGGAGCCCCTGGGTTGCCAGTTCTCGGAACACGATGCGGGAGACGCCGAAGTCACGCATGTACGCGCGAGGGCGACCCGTCACCTTGCAGCGGTTCACGAACCGCGTGGGGCTGGAGTCCCGCGGGATCTTGTAGAGCCGCTTGTACGCCTCGACCTTGTCGTCGTCGGACGCTTCCGGGTTGTTGATGACAGCCCGGAGTTCCTTCCGCTTCGCCTCGTACGTCTCGATCATGCGAGCGCGCTGGCGGTTGCGGGCGACCTTCGATTCCTTCGCCATGGCGGACCTACTTCTTCACGAACGGCATGCCGAGGAGCTCCAGCAGCCGCTTGCCTTCCGCGTCGTTCTTCGCGGAAGTCACAATGTTCACCTGCAGACCGCGGACGCGGTCCACGTCGTCAAACTGCAGCTCCGGGAAGATCAACTGCTCCGTGATCCCCAGGGAGTAGTTGCCGCGCCCGTCGAACGCCTCGTCGGAGACGCCGCGGAAGTCACGGATGCGGGGGAGCCCGGCGGACATCAGCCGGTCCAGGAACTCCCACATCCGAGCGCCGCGCAGCGTCACCGCCAGGCCGATGGGCATGCCGGCACGCAGCTTGAAGTTTGAAATCGCCTGCTTCGACCGCCGCACGTACGGGCGCTGGCCCGTGATCGCAGACAGGTCCTTGATCGCGGACTCCACGGCGTTGGCGTTGTCCACGGCTTCGCCGAGCCCGATGTTCACCGAGATCTTGGTGACCGTCGGGACCTGCATGACGTTGTCGTACCCGAACTCCTGGCGCAGCTGATCCGCGATCGACTCGCGGAAGCGCACGTGGAGGCGGGGTTGGATGTTGGCTACGGCTGTCGGCATTAGTCGATCGCCTCGTTGCACTTCTTGCAGAAGCGGACCTTGCGTCCGTCTTCCAGCACCCGGAAGCCCACGCGCGCGGCCTGGTCGCAGGAGCGGCATACCACTGCCAGGTTGGACAGCTGGATCGGCGCTTCCATGTCGATGATGCCGCCCGGCCGCTCTGGACCGCCGGAACGCTGGTGCTTCTTGATCATGTTGACCCCGGTGACGATGGCGCGGTCCTGGTCGCCCAGCACCTGTCGCACTTCGCCTCGGCGCCCGCGGTCCTTGCCCGTGAGCACCTGCACCTGGTCAGTTCGCTTGATCTTCGCGGCCACTAGAGCACCTCCGGGGCCAGCGAGATGATCCGCATGAACCGCGTGTCGCGCAGCTCGCGCGCCACGGGGCCAAAGATGCGGGTGCCGCGCGGGTTGCCCTGGCGGTCGTTCACCAGCACCGCGGCGTTCTCGTCGAAGCGGATGGTGGACCCGTCCGCGCGCTGCACGGGCTGCGTGGTCCGCACCACCACCGCGCGCACCACGTCGCCGGCCTTCACCGCAGCGTTCGGCTGCGCTTCCTTGACCGTCGCGACGATGAGGTCACCCACCGTGGCATAGCGCCGCTTCGAACCACCGAGCACGCGGATACAGAGGATCTCGCGCGCGCCGGAGTTGTCGGCGACCTTCAGCCGGGACTCCTGCTGGATCATTTACTCGTCCCCCTCCTGGGAGGAGGCCTCGTCGCTCGAGGTGTCAGCGGCGGCGTCCTCGGACGCTGCCTCATCGGCCTCGGCGCGTGCAGCGGACCGCTGCACTTCCTCCACCAGGGACTGGTCGATCGACTCGGGCGCGACGCTGGCCACCTCGCGCTCCGTCAGGATCTCCACCAGCGCCCAGCGCTTCTTCTTGCTCTTCGGCGCGGCTTCCTCGATGCGCACGAGGTCGCCGAGGGTCGCCGAGTTCGCCTCGTCGTGTGCGTGGTACTTCTTCGTGCGCCGGATCACCTTGTGGTAGATCCGGTGCCGAGCGGCGCGCTCCACCGACACGACGATGGTCTTGTCGTTCTTGTCGGAGACCACCGTGCCCACGCGCACCTTGCGCAGGACCGTTCGTTCTTCGGTCATCGTTCAGTCCTACTTCGCAGCCGAGCGTCGCTCGTGGAGCAGCGTCTTGATCAGCGCCACGCGGCGCCGCGACTTCTTGATCTGGGAGTTGTCCGCCAGCTGCCGGGTCGCGCTCTGGAAGCGCAGCCGGAACAGAGACTCGTGCGTCTCCTCCAGCTCCTGCTTCAGGGCGTCGTCCGACTTCTCGCGGAGTTCGCGTACGTCTTGCTGGCTCATTACTGGTAGACCTCCTCGCGGGCGATCACCTTCGTGTCCAGCGGCAGCTTGTGGTGCGCCTTGCGGAACGCCTCCCGAGCGCGGTCCTCCGGCACCCCGGCCACCTCGAACAGGACGCGGCCACGGCGCACGACGCAGACCCAGCGGTCGTTCGCGCCCTTACCGCCACCCATCCGGACTTCCACCGGCTTCTTGGAGACCGGCTTGTCCGGGAAGATGCGGATCCACACCTTGCCGCCACGGCGCAGCGTTCCGGTGATCGCGCGTCGGGCGGACTCGATCTGGCGGGAGTCCACCCAGCCGCTGGTCTGCGCCTGCAGGCCGAACTCGCCGAACACCACGGAGTTGCCTCGCGTGGCCGCCCCGCGCATGTTGCCCCGCATCTGCTTGCGGTACTTGGTCCGTCGCGGCATCAGCATGGCGTTACTCCCCGCCCTCGACGGCCGTCACGAACAGCGGGTTGGTCTCGTCCGTGACCTCGCCCTTGTTGATCCAGCACTTCACGCCGATGACGCCGAACGTGGTCCGGGCCTCCGCGCGGCCGAAGTCGATGTCCGCGCGGAGCGTGTGCAGCGGCACGCGGCCCTGCAGCTCCTGCTCCACGCGGGACATCTCCGCGCCGCCCAGGCGGCCGCCGATCTTGATCCGGCATCCGATGGCGCCGCGCTGCATCGTGCGCTGCACGGTCTGCTTCATCGCGCGCCGGAACGCCACGCGGCGCTCCAGCTGGTCCGCGACGGACCGCGCGACGAGGTAGGCGTCCAGCTCCGGCACGCGCACTTCCTCGATGTTGAGGCGCACGCGCTTGTCGGTCGCGGCCTGGAGCAGGTTGCGGAGCATTTCCGCGTTCTGCCCGCCGCGCCCGATGACGATGCCCGGCTTCGCCGTGAACACCGTCATGGTGATCTGGTTCGCGTTCCGCTCCACGGCGATGCGAGACACGCCGGCGTCCGGCAGGGTCTTCATGATCAGGTCGCGGAGACGCTTGTCCTCCAGCGCCAGGTCGGCGTACTGGTTGTGGGGGGCGAACCACTTGGACTGCCAGTCCTTGGTCACGCCGACCCGGAACCCGTACGGGTGTACCTTCCGGCCCATTAGTACTCGTCTCCTTCGACGACGACCTCGATGTGCGCGTAGCGCTTCCGGATCGGAGCAGCGCGGCCGCGCGAACGTGCGCGCCAGCGCTTCAGCGTGCGGCCGTCGCCTGCCACCGCCTTCTTCACGCGCAACCCGTCCGGGTCCAGGTCGAAGTTGTTCTCCGCGTTGGACGCGGCGGACTTCAGGACCTTCCAGACCATCCGCGCGGACGGCTGCGGCATGTACTCCAGCAGCGTCAGCGCCTCCTCGACGGGCTTGCCCTCGATGACGTCCAGGACCAGCCGCACCTTCTGCGGCGAGACCGGCTGATCCTTCGCGAGCGCACGGACTTCCATTAGCGCTTCCTCGAGGTCGTCTCGGACTTGCCCTTGTGCCCGCGGAAGGTCCGCGTGAACGAGAACTCGCCGAGCTTGTGTCCCACCATGTTCTCGGTGCACAGCACCGGCACGTGCCGGCGACCGTCGTGCACCGCGATCGTCATGCCCACCATCTCCGGCAGCACCGTGCTGGCACGGGACCACGTCCGGATGATCTGGCGCCCCTGCGGCGCCTGGTTGGCCAGCACCTTCTCCCAGAGGGAGGGGTGGACGTACGGGCCCTTCTTCGTTGAACGAGACATCTACCCGTACCTCCTAGCGCCGGCCGGAGCCGCGGCGGCGGACGATGTACTTGTCCGTCGACTTGTTGTGCCGGGTCCGGAACCCCAGCGCCGGCTTGCCCCACGGCGTCTTCGGGCCGGGCATACCCACGGGGGCCTTGCCCTCGCCACCGCCGTGCGGGTGGTCGACCGGGTTCATCACAGAACCGCGCACCTGCGGGCGACGCCCACGATGCCGGTTGCGCCCGGCCTTGCCGAGCTTGAGCTGCTGGTGCTCCAGGTTGCCGACGGCGCCGATGGTCGCGCGGCAGCCTTCGAGCACCTGGCGCATCTCGCCGGAGGGCATCCGGAGGAGCGCGTAGCCCTGGTCCTTCGCCATCAGCTGGATGCTGGCCCCGGCGGAGCGGCCCATCTGGCCGCCACGGCCCGGGATCATCTCCACGCTGTGGACGGCGGTACCCGTCGGGATGGCGGACAGCGGCAGCGCGTTCCCCGGCGCGATGGGCGCCGTGTTGTCGCTGATGATCGTCGCGCCCACCTTCAGGCCGTCCGGCGCCAGGATGTAGCGCTTGTCGCCATCCGCGTAGAACACGAGGGCGATACGCGCCGACCGGCCGGGGTCGTACTCGATCGCGCGGACGGTGCCGGGCACGCCCAGCTTGTCGCGCTTGAAGTCGATGATGCGGATGAGGCGCTTCGCCCCGCCGCCCCGGTGACGCACGGAGATCTTGCCCCGGCTGCGCCCGGCGAACTTCTTCTTGGACGTGACGAGCGACTTCTCGGGCTTCTTCTTCGTGATCTCATCGAAGGTGAAGCCGCTGGCGCCGCGACGCCCGGGCGAGGTGGGACGGAACTTCTGTACTGGCATGGGTCCCCCTACACGCCCTCGTAGAATTCGATCGAGTCGCCCTCAGCCAGGGTCACGATCGCCTTCTTCCAGCGCGGGGCTTCACCGCTGGGCCGGCCGTAGCGGTTCTTCGGCCGGTCGCCTCGCATCGTCGTGGTGTTCACGGTCTTCACGGTCACGTTGAACGCGCGCTGCACCGCTTCTTTGATCTGCGGCTTGTTCGCGGCCAGTGCGACCTCGAAGACGTACTTGTTCTGCCCGGACAGCGCGGTGCTCTTCTCCGTCACCACGGGGCGACGCAGCACCTGAAACGGGTGGATCTCCTTCGGCATCGGTTACGCCTCACCCTCAGCTGAGGTGCCCGAGGCAGCAGCGAACGCCGGGCGGGGCTTGCCCGCGGCGCGCTCGCCACCCCACAGCGCCTCGGCGCGGCGGACGGCATCCACCGTCATCACCAGCGTCTTGTGCGCCAGCACGTCCGCCACGCTGATCGTGTCGGCCGTGATGCAGGAGGCGCCGTCGATGTTGCGCGCGGACTTCAAGACCACGCGGTCAGCGCCACCCGTGACGATCAGGCTGGAGGAACCCGCGCCCGATCCGTTCAGCAGTCCCAGCACCGCCTTCGTGGACGGCGTCTCCAGCGAGGGGTTCTCCACCACCTTCAGCCGGCCTTCGGCCGCCCGCGAGGACAGCACGGAGCGGATGGCCAGGCGGCGCATGCGCTTCGGCAGCTTCTGGGTGTAGTCCCGCGACTTCGGGCCGAACACGATGCCGCCGCCGCGGTGGTGCGGTGCGCGGATGGTGCCCTGGCGCGCCGCGCCCAGGCCCTTCTGGCGGCGGATCTTGCGGGTGGAACCCCGGACCTCGCCGCGCGTCTTGGTGTTGTGCGTCCCGGCGCGGCGAGCCGCCAGCTGCGCCAGCAGGGTCTGGTGGACGACCGCCTCGTTCGGCTCGATGCCGAACACGGACTCGTCCACGTCGATCTCCTGCGTGGGCTGGCCGGCGAAGTCGATGACTTGCAGCTTCATGCCTACGCCTCGCTCTTGTTCTCGTCAGCGTCGTCCGCGGCGGCAGCCTCGGGAGGCGCCTCCTCGGACGACTCGGTCTCAGCAGCGGCCTCTGCCGCCGGCTCCTCCGAAGTCGCCTCGGCAGCCGGCTCTTCGGTCGCCTCGGCGGTCGCGGTCTCCTCGGCGGCCGGGGCCTCAGCCTCGGCGACCGGCTCTTCGGCTTCCTCGACGGCCTCGTCCGCACCCGGGATGACCGGGGCGGTGTAGTCCGCCAGGGCGGGGCGGCGAGCCCCGGCCACGGACACGATCGTGCCCTTGTAGCCCGGGACGGAGCCTTCCACGAACAGGAGGTTCCGAGTCGGGTCGACGGCGACGACCAGCAGGTTGAGGACGGAGACCGTCTCCGCGCCCATGTGGCCGGCCATCTTCAGGCCCTTGTAGACCCGGCCCGGCGTGGTGCCCGAACCGATCGAGCCCGGCGCACGGTGGCGGTCAGACTGGCCGTGGGTCTTGGGACCACCGGCGAAGTTGTGCCGCTTCACGCCACCCTGGAACCCGCGCCCCTTCGAGGTGGACGTCACGTCCACGAACGAGCCTGGCTCGAACCGCTCCACGGTCAGCGCCTGGCCCAGCTCGTACGACGTGGCGTCGTCCAGGCGGAACTCCTGCAGCCGGGTGAGGACCGGCGAGCGGCCCTCCACGCCCGCGGCGCGCAGGTGACCGCGCTCCGGGCGGTTCGCCCGCTTGCGGGCGCCCGGGAAGCCCAGCTGCACCGCGGAGTAGCCATCGCGCTCCGGCGTGCGCACCTGCGTCACGTAGTTCGGGCCGAGTTCGATGACCGACACACCGCGCGACCGGCCGGCGCCGTCGTAGAGGCGCATCATGCCGACCTTGCGGCCGATCATCCCGGCCTGAGACCTGGTCTTCGGCATTCCGGTCTCCTACAGCTTGATCTCGATGTCCACGCCGGACGGCAGCTGAAGCCGCATGAGCGTGTCCACCGTCCGCGACGTGGGCTCGAGGATGTCGATCAGACGCTTGTGCGTCCGCGTCTCGAACTGGTCGCGTGAGCGCTTGTCGATGAAGGGCGAGCGGATCACGGTGTACTTCCGGATCCGCGTGGGCAGCGGCACCGGCCCGGCCACGACGGCGCCCGTGCGCTGCGCCGAGTCCACGATCTGGCGCGCCGACGCGTCCAGGACGCGGTGGTCGAAGGCCTTCAACTTGATCCGGATACGTTGCTGCGGCATGTGCGTCCTGCCTACGTCTCGCCCGACTGTCGGAACAAGGCTCGCCCGCTAGAGGTCCAGCGAGCGAGCCCGGTGTGAATCCTTACTCGATGATCTGGGTGACGACGCCGGCGCCGACGGTGCGGCCGCCCTCGCGGATGGCGAAGCGCAGGCCGTCCTCGATCGCGATCGGGTAGATCAGCTCGATGTCCATCTGCACG